>WNFX01004398.1_pt1 | contig 13830 bp, 6 predicted proteins | sample 5400111 | NCBI WGS metagenome assembly WNFX01 (sample SAMN13153363, study PRJNA577476) | soil metagenome | isolation source: 40 cm soil or saprolite under grassland replicate 1 | place: USA:California | collected 2016-06-15
AAAATCACCTATAGTATATATACATCTACTCTATATCTATTACCATAAAACGGCCTGAGAAGCTCTTTTAAGAGGGGTGACTGAAGGAAAAAGAGCGGGAGACGGGGCTCGAACCCGCGACAGCCTGCTTGGAAGGCAGGAACTCTACCACTGAGTTACTTCCGCTTACAACCAGCCTCCGCAGGCTGATTGAGCAGTACCCCCTTGTTGTCGCGCACGCATGACAAAAGTTGTCGCATGCTTTTTTTGCACCTGCTGGCAAAAGTTGTCACTTCATGATGAAGGCAGGTACTCACAAGGGTTCGTACACATGCAGAGTATACACCCTCCTTCGACGAAAGGCAAGGCTTCGATTACCGAGAAGACTATCCTATCAACGATGGCCAAATTTCGAGAATACGCTGAGTGAGCCAATCTGCCCGGAGACGAAACACATGTTCCACCGGTTGTGCAACGAGATGAGGAGAGCAGAGGATATGGGACTGTGCGGTTCCCGCAATGAGTTTTCAGCCAATTTACACAGTTTACTTGGCAGACTCTAGCACTGGCTACTACTTACTGATCGTCCTGATCGTCGCGCATATTTTTCTCTATATCCTCAAGTAACAAATGAACAATACCCTCCTGGTAAGCCCACTTGCCCTCCTCTTGGATTGCTACGGTCAAAGGGGCAAATATACTTGGGAGTTTAGCCAGAGCGGTTAACTCTTGTATTGAGGCTTTCACTGCCTCTAAATGGAGAGCCTGGCTGTATGTCACTGCGTCAAAGCACCAGGGATAGCAGTTCTGAGGATGGATTTCTAGTAGCGCCGCTGCTATTTGTAGCCCTTTCAAATCAAAATCACCACTGTAATGCAAGCGAATTCCAGCGTGATAAGCTATGAGTTGTTGAAGTAATGCATATGCAGCGGCACTCGGCCAGCCTGATGTGCATAGAAGTGTGGGTGCTTGTTCTCTCGTGGCAAGTACTGCGACGAGGGATTCAAAGACTTGAGGGTTCTCTACAACATAGACATCCTCGCTGGTTGAAGCGCAGGTTTGCCATTCCTGCACCTGGCGTAACGGCAGAAGCAACACACGCCCGCCGGCAGCTTCAATCAGCGGGTCGAGTGTTCCATCAACATAGCTCGCATGTGCCAGATGAAACACCAGAACGCTCGAAGAAACAGTATCGACAAGCAATCCTGCGTCACGGTAGAGTTGTATTTCCGCCGTGCGATTCTGGGGGACTTGTTCCTCCCCGCGCTGTAATCTCGCGAGGTCCGTAAGAGCGTAGAGAAAAATCCGACCGGCTTCCCGGTTACGATCAAGCGCGTGCGGATCACCACTTGTATGCTCTGCAAATACAGCCAAGCGCTCGTACGTTCCAGACGTAGGAAGCTGATTGATGACAGAGGCGACATGGCGCACCATAGCAAGGCATTGATCTTGCTGTGTTGGCTCACCATCTGCAAGACGCTTAAAGCGTGTGAACAGCCAGTTTAGCCCATATGCACCTTGCGTTAGCCAGAGGTGTGCTAGGGACTCATCAGGAAGTGATAAAGCAATGCCCTCAAGCTGTTCTCGAAAACGCGTGTAGCGTGTGGCCTGCTGATCACGCAGTTCTCTTTTTGTCTCTAAAGGTCCATCAGAAAAAAAAGCCGTCAGTAGCTCCGTCAATGAACAGTGAAAACCGCTCTTTCTCAGCCACACATCGAAGGCTGCAAGCGGTATTTTTATCACTTCGCCTTTCGCAAAATGTTTATCGAGTATACCAGAAAGGTAATCACGCTCGTTATCGGTACTATCCGAGAGAGTAATAGAGCCGATTAATCCGCTTTTATCAATATATTTTTGTTTCAATAAAAGCAGTAATCGCTCAAGGCTCGCATCGGTAAAGAACCGAACCGCTTTTTTTATGTGCAGCGGTTGCTCATTATTCAACTTCGTCTCCCCTATCTTCGTTTTGAGAAGAAGGCGCACTTTGCCAGGTGCGTGAAGATGCTGCAGTGGCAATCTTAGAGCCTTTTTCATGTAGCATGAGATAACGAATGCTCACAGGAATGCTAGTTCCCGAAAGATTGATCTGTGGAGCGGTCATAATCCATTGAAAGTTCTGAGCGGCAAGAAACTCTATGGTGAGTTGCATGTTATTCACGCTTGCTTTGTCAAATGCTTCGTCTAATGCTAGCAGGCGTGGTGCGCCTCTTGCCGCACTATCGTATAAGGCAGAGAGCGCGGCAAATAAGGGGATGTACAGTGCAAATAATTTCTCGGCTCCGCTACGTCCGCCAAGCACTTTATTATCAAGCAGCATACGATTACCGCCGCGCGGCGTTATATATATCTCGAAACGACGCCAATCTCGGTAATCAAAGATTTTGTGTAGCGCTTCTTCGAAATTCATGCTTTCCTCGATCTGCTGCCTTTGGTGCAGTGTGCGTATCTCCTCTTGAAAAGCTGCACGAATAAGTTCTCTTTCTTCGTCGGTGAGGGTCTGAATAGGTTTGCTTAACAGCTCTTGCCGCCTTGCAAGATGGCTTCCTAGCTTCGTTGGATCGTGTAAAGTATTAGGTCGCCACTGCAAGTCGTATTTATCGCCAGCGATAAGCATAGATTGGAGAGTTGTATTAAGTGTGTGTACCCAATCCTGCGCGCGAAAAATATGGGTGTGAATTACCTCAGCTATGTCTTGTAAGAGAAAGTTCTCAAAAAGTTTACTTTCTTCTGTCTCAAGCAAAAGCTCCTGTGTTTGAACTTGCTCGTTCAGATACTCAAGCAATACTAGAGGTGAACTGCTATCTGTTCGTTCGAAAGTGATGTTGTTGCTTTGCTCATTCAGCACCGGGCCATATTCGTATAACATGCTCTTATGCTGATGATATTTGCTGACCAGTTGCCCAAGAGAGGTGCGATGCTCCTCATCCAGACGCTCCCTCCAAATTGTAAAACTTTCCTCACGGGGCAGGTCTGCCAATAACTGGCGCGCGATGTTCTCGTATATACGCTGCTCCAAAAGCGATAAAAGAGACGCGAACTGGGGAACAGGATATCTCAAGATGCTCTCAGCCAGCTTCCTCTGTTTCATCTCCGATGTTTCTTCACGTTCCCTCAGCGTTATTTGCGCCGTGGAGATTTCCCCTTTGTACTGTCCAACTTTAGTTTCGGATACTTTCAAGTTTACTTCACTGGTGCTCTTTTCGGTCCGCAGGTCTTCTTCACGTTTTTTCAGACCTGCTCTACGGCGCACTGGATCGTCTCCATCCTCAGAGACACGTTCTAATTCTTGTACCTTTGCCCGTGCTACATTTGTGCGGCTACGGGCCTCAAGTAACAGCGCTTTTGCCTCTTCTTGCTCATGCCTAGCATTTCGTAGTGTCTGTAAACCTGCATGGTATTCATTGTACGAACTTAGCAGCTGATCTATCGGACCATTTATCTTGGAAAGCGCGTTGATTATTGCTGTCGTAGCAGTGATAGCGGAGCGAACGTGTTCGTAGTTTGTTGCCAGGTCTGCAATATTGTTCCCTTTTTCCACTAGCTGGTTCATGGCGCCTAAGCGCTCTTGCTGTTTACTCTGGATAATTTCGCGTGCTACCTGATACAATCTCAGCGCGCTCTTCAGACTATGAGCGAGTGCTTGCAGCTGAGCAACAATTGTATATAGGGATGCTTTTGTTAGCAAATTATGTACTTGACCGCGATAGCTTTCTAGTTCACTCTGGTATAGACGGTGCTTGCTCATTTCCTGGTCAAGATCGCTGATAACGCCTTGGAGTTGAGCCATTTCTTGTTCTAGTTCTGCAATTTCCTCCCTCCGTCTTAGTAGCCGTGTTTCCTTCCCGATAACGCTCGCCCGCCCATTGCCCGCATACCCGGTTAGTAATCCGTAGCTCCACACAAGAGATTCGTCAGGTAGAGTATTATCAGCGAATGTGATCGGAGAACCGAATGCGATAGCATGGCTGACTTGTAATAATGAGTGGGAAACGACCGCTTGCCATTCTCGCAGATTGCCGTCAAGCACAGACTCTTGCGCTGTGTCAAAGTGGAGCAACTTGCCCAGATGCTCATCTGCGCCATCTTGCATGCCTGAAATACCCTCTTTCTCTGGCGCTGATGTCATCAACAGGCAATCGCTTAATCCTTCTTCTGCCAACAACATTGAAGCGGCAGCCAAGCTTGAGGGAAGAACGACGAGTGCGTCGAGTAGTCCAGCATCCCCCAAGAAGTACTCTATGCGTCCGGCAATCTCGCTCTCACGGACAAGGTGAGGAGCAAAATCAATGAGGGCATAGAGTGGAAAAGCCGGGATACCTCGTTCAGCCAGTTTGTTACGAGCGGTAGCCCGGTGAGCGATTGGTTCCGGTCGATATTCCGGCTCAGCTTGTTTTTGATTATATGTTGACTGTAGCTGTGCGAGATGTTGCATCTCTTGGGCAATTTCTTTGGTAAGCTGGTCTGATCGGTGCTGTAGTTGTTGCTGAGTAGTTGTTAGGCTCTGCTCATATAACGCGATTGCTTGCTCACGCTTAGTGAAAAGAGATAAGCATTGCTCTACCGCCTCTTCAATAAAACGATCATCGAATAGCTCTTCTTGTTCTTGGAGGGTTACTAAGTATGGCTGCACTGCATCCAATGTATCAGCCAATGCGCTGTATGTTGTAGCTCCTGTCTCTAACGTCCGATCGATGTCCGCTAGTGCGTTAACGAACGATGTTTTTTCTATGTTGAATTCCCTTAACGCCCTGTCAAACTCATCTTTCCTGGTTCGTTCGGTTTCACGAGCCTGTTTCATTGCATCTTCTATTCTCTTTAGCTGTAGATGAAGTTCTTCAAGCTCTCGCAACCACGCAAGCCGATCATTCGTATCTATGCCGGTGAGTGTTGTCGAGAGAAACTGTATCGTCTCTTGAGCAGAAGCTGCATCCAGCGAGAGATTTGCGATTCGTTCTGTATTGGCGGCGAACTGAATCGCGAGTGTCTCCCAGAAAGCTTCTTGTGATGCTTTCCTGGATAAATCATCGAGAGCTATCTCACTCTGCTCCTTACTGTTTTGAAAACGCCGCTCCTGCTGATAGTTTATATCTTCTTGTGTTCTAATCGTGTTGTCGAGCCTATTGAGGTAGTTTCGCTGGCTGGTTTCGTGCGTTTCAGCATTATGGAGTTGCTCGCGTGCATCCGCGATGAGTGTTGTTCGATCGGCAACCTCACTGACGTCAATTGCCTGTAGAGCGCCCTGTATCTTTTGCAGTTCCACAGCAAGCTGATCGTAAAGAGCCTGGGCATCCTGCTGTTCTTTCTCGGCTTTTAAGAGATTATTCTGTGAACGGGTGAGCGTTGATCGGGCGTTTTTTACAGCTTGATGAGTTTCAAGGTAGTCACAACCAGCCTGTCTCGCCTCATTGAAAATCAAGCTTTGCTGCATTCTATGTAGCTCTCCCACAGCTTCTTGTTCGTCTTGGAGACGTTGCAACTGCTCGTTTATGGCTTGAATCTCGTTGATGGTGTTGATTACTCGTCGGGTAACTTCTGTAGGGATGGCTGGAAGCGCAAGGCTAAGTTGTTCATGAACCTTTGCCAGTGTCAATTCACTACTCAGATTTGGTTGGCGCAAGATTAATAACAGGTCGATAAGATCGTGAAAGCGCTCAGTATCAGTGAATCCAAAAAGGTAGCGGGATACCAAATGCTCGTATTCTCCCTGCTTCTCGCATACCTGGCCATGGTCTTTGAGCAATTGCTTGAGGGCTCCTTGACTCAAAGGGCGTTTGTCAACGATGAACTGAAGATCATCGCCGATACGTGAGCTGTCGGTAATGACAAAATAAGATACGAGGATATGCGTTTTGCGATCGATCTTGCCATAGAGGCCAAGCCCGATAGTGAGAAAACGTGTCTTTTCACGCTCACCATCCAGCCAGCGTTGTTGCAGTTCCAGATCAAAAGGTGGATTATTTGGATCGCACCATTCAAATTCCAATGCAATATAGGAGGTACGAACATCATACGTATAGGGCGTTGAAGATTTTTCACTCCCAAGAATATAGTACTCGATGCTTTTATATTGCTCACCGAATGTGTCGAGACGATTGGGACGCAGGCTGCCTTCTAAGGCAAGTGGGATGGCAGAAGTAAGGACAGTCGATTTGCCAGAGGTGTTCTCCCCGGCTAAAAAGATTCGGCCATGCGGAATGTCAAAGACTATCTGGTCATACAGCCAGTAGTTGATGAGGATGATGCGCCGGAGGCGATAGCCGACAGGGCCTCCCAGACAGAGTTGGAGGCGATCTATTTCTCTCGACAAAGACTCTTCGTCCGAGCCTGACCAGTCCGCAAATTGATCGAAGTTGTCCTGTGCAAATGATTCTTGCATGGTACCTCCCTATTATTTCAGAACATCTACTGGTCTTCTCCGTCAGACCAGAGTTCCTCCATTGGCATTTTATCCTCAACAGCAGGCCGTTTTCGTACTCGATTGCTTTTAGAGCGTTGAGAGTCTCCTTGTTCACCGTACGTCACGTCAAACCTTGCTGCGAGCGGTAGAACGAGCATATCTCCGGTGCCATCAGGACCACGCAGTAAACCCACCTGGCGCATCTTCTTCAACACATCTCTGAGTAACGCTGCCGCCGATGTGTCTTGTGCCTCCTTGCCCCAATATTGCCCGTAGCGGGGACGGATATTCGTCACGAAAAGGTACTCGATATCAGAAAGCGTTAACCTGACACATCCATATGTATCAGGCAGAAGAAGTTGCTCAGCAACTTCTTCTCTAAGAGCACGGCACAGTAAAGCGATAATCTGATCTGTTGCGCTTCCTAGATGAAGAAGAGGAGGGGCATTTGTTGATGTGCCACTGCTGTATACAATACAGGCATAATTACGATTGATCTCGAGTAGCCAACCAAAAGTTTCAGCTACAGCTCGTGCGACTGCTTCCGCGTGTTCACTCAGTTCGGTGAACCCCTCAGGATCGTCGTAGTGAAAAAAGGCAGGTTCGGTGAGCAGGATACGCCAAGCACGAACGAGATGGGAAGATGATCGAGAAAGCAATGTAGGTTCCAGTGGTGTCTTTTCACGACGATGGCGAGCAACGATGACGACAGCATGAAGGTCGAGAGAGGTAATAAAAAGCGATGCAACATTGGTAAATTCATAAAGCACCTCCGCTCTATGCTCTATCCATTCCTGTTCTTGACCTTCAATAAGTTGGAGACCTCCAATATCTCGCAGGTATTTCAACGCACGCATCATGCTGTACCGGTCCGACTTTCTCTCAAAGTCGATCCTTTCATCGCTATCAGCACCATAAGATTGTTCTATAATGTATTGGATCAGGTGAGAGAGAAGAAATTGCTGTTCTCCTCCGTAGCCGGTCAACTGACGGCTGGCCGCGTAGCTGAGAACCCAGACAAGACATGCAAAATCTCGCGCCTCCTGCAGTTTGTTTTTTCCATAGTTTGATAGCAAGATATCAGATTGACGTAAAAGCTTAAACATGCCACCCCGATATTCCAAGTGCCAGCCTGTGTGTTCGCTATGCCACTGCCGCAGCCGCTGATAGTGGTAGCTCACAATGTTGAACAGTTCTCCATCTGAAGGTTGAATAATTTCATGATTCAGGAGAGCAATGTGCGCCCGCATAAGGCTAGATGTTCGTATATGGGGGATATCCGGCCCCCTCCGTCCTTGTTCTTGGGCTGGTCCCTCGTCATCGCCCTGGACTTCCTGTTCGTCAACCATGCGTGATCTCCAAAATGGTGATTACAACGAAATACTTACTACCGATTGGGTCTTTGAGACCTGAGACGATAATGAGGCAGACGTAGAATACCATCAGTGCCTACAAGAGCAATACGAGTCTGTTCATCGCGATTGAGCAAAGTGATAATGGTGCCATCCCGCGCAACATACTGGCTTTGCTGGTTCATGAGACAAAAGTCCAGAATTTCTTCGAGTAAGGCCCGGCTCTTAGGGTCGAGACCTTTAAGCGTGCCAATGTCCACTAACTCGTTGGCAAACAGCGAAGCAAATCGTTGTTGCTGTTCCTCGTCACGCCTTTTCATCTTAGCTTTAAGGAGACGAATCTCCCGCTGTCGGTCGATGATTGGCGCCTCAGGAGTTTGCTCTCCACGGCTGCGTTGTCCGAGAGGCCAAAGTCGCAGCGTGGCAGATGGTGGTCGATCCCACATTTCCACGAGAAGCGTTCGATCTTTGATGTCAGCAGCGCCAAAAAGGGTCTCTGAAAAGTGCATAGGGGTTGTACTGGCGAAAGCGGCTGCAAAGAGTTGTTGCGCTTCCTCTGCGTCGTGAACTTTGCTTAATTGTCGTGCTAACATCTGTAGTTGCGCTACAAAATTCGTAGGAGAGCGGCCAGCAAAAGAAAATGTCGCGGCTCGACGCACCACATGCTCAACTTCCATGCTTGCTCTACGCCGAAAAAGTTCTGTATTTCCTCCCCTGGCAAACCATCGCAGAAGGGCATCCACTTCATAGCGCGCTGCTTGCTCGAAAGCTATGAATGGTTCCTTGTCCTCAGTGGCAGGAGTAATCTCGTAGCGGTGCTGGGCAACGACCCTAATAAGCTGCTCTTTCTTACCGCTGGTGATCCAGCCAGAAAGTAGCTCGCGAGTAGCTGGTCCAAATGTCAGCAGAGAGTCTGCGAAGCTGTGTACATATTCTACAACCGCTATTTTGTATGCCATATATGCTTCAAGATCAGAACCACCTTGCCGGGCTGCCTGGGCAATGGTATTCAGGTAAAGTGCCGTGTTGTCTGAAAGAGAATGCCAGAGATCAAACACTCGCTTCCATTGCTCAGCAATATCCTGAGCCTGTTGTGCTGTAAGAGAGGGCTGTGATAGATGTTGTTCAAGCCAGCTCAATGCCTCATAAATAAGAGAGAGATTGCTTTTGTCCAAAGCTCCAACCCGCACTTCGCGATGCAGCTGATCTTCCAAAAAGATTTCGAGCGCGATGGCCTCTGGCGTCGCCCGGTATAAAAGAGGGCGATGAAGAATTGCAGCAATAGAAGCGACACGACTCGTGTCGTAGGTAGCAGTGACGTTACCATTCTGCCGCAGATAATCCAGGTCTTCCTTACACTGCTCAATAGGATAATCTGCACCAAGAGTCAGGGAGACAGCTTCTCGAATTTCTTGCTCGTTAATGTACTGCTGGTATTCACGGTGAAAGTGGAGCAGAGTTCGCATAATCGCCCGGTACTGCTGGATGCGAGGCGAAGGGGTAGTCAGGTAATAAAACAGAGGAATGGCCCCTGTAAGATTAAAAGCACCAGGCAAAGACACATGTTCTTCCACACTCAATTCTCCCGTTCTAATCAGACGAAAAAGCCATGCTTTGTCAGCAAGCTTTACACCATGGAGAGTCGGGCATATTCCCGCGAACTCTATTTATAAAAAACCAGGATGATATGCGGATGCTCTTTCTCCTGCGGCCATGGATCATCAGTTATAACCCACCTTCTGCCTGGAAGTAATTTGGGGTGCAATTCCATGTGTACAGAACCGTGTGACAGGCTCATCAGGCGTCAATCGATAAATTCGATAATAGTGTACCCTACGTGACTGAGCAACTGCAACTCCTACGCTCGACAGCAGGATATGCGAAGGCCAAACCTACGTTAACGAGCGACAGGCATTTCAGAACTTCAGATTAGTCGGCCTCCATTAGAGAGACATGAGAGGCATCTTTTCCAGCTTGAAACTATAGCGATCAGGAAATGCGTTGGCAAATTCGACCCGATGTGAAACAAGAATGGTGCATCCCAGTTGTTCCCTAAGAATGTTACGTTCCTGAAGCATATCATCTCGCTCTATGGCAGCGCGCCAGATAGGTTTCATCCCAGCGAGATTTGCGTACTGCCATCAACCAACTCAACAAAGTACCTGTTGGGAAACTCGTCAAAGAACTCGCGCTGGTGCGAGACCACAATAATGCATTTCAGCACGCCCTCATCCCCCAACTCTTTGATCGCCTGAATCATTTCCCGGCGACCGTTCTCATCGAGGCTACCAAAACCTTCATCAATGATGACGGATTCCAGGCGGTGGTTCTCGTTGCCAGCGTATTTGCCAATCCCCAACGCCAGGCTCACCGAGACACGAAACTGTTGGCTCCCGCTCAGGAGTCGAATCGGCTGTGACTGACTGGCGCTGATCGCCGTATTGTAAGCTACCATATCAAGCGCTTCGGTTTTCCTATCGGTACTCGATTGTAACTCTAAACGCAGTGTTCCCCCCGAAATGCCGTCAAGGATTTCATTGGCATGATAAACAATGCCCGCTTCCGCTTTCTGTAGCAAATAGCGCTGAAGTCCGTCTCTTCCGAGCAGATTCGCTAGGTCCTTATAGCGACTGGCAAATCGCGCAGCCTCAGAACGTTGCATCTCCAAACCTGTTCGCCTGTCCCGGATATTTTTTAAGCGTAGTATCTCTGCGTTGAGCTTTCGCTCTTGTTCCTCGAACGCTTGATAGGATGAGTCAGCCTGCTTGCTCGCATCCTCCAGGAAGGCGGGTGATTGTCGAGCTTCCTCTGGAACTAGGTACTTCTCCTTTTTCAGGTCATGTAACTCTTGCCGGTAACGGGTAAAATTCTTTTGAGCATCTCGTAAATTTTGTAACTGCTCTGCTGCCCCGGTCAGCGCCCTTATTTCTTGTTTCCAACTTTCGAGTAACGATTCGGAAAGAAGCGCTATCTGCGCCTGCCACTCCACTGGCAAGGTTGTCTGTGTATGCTCGATAGCTCGCTGTGCATTCCCTAGATTCGTCTCTGCAATGGTGACTGCACGCTCAAGCTGTCCCTTATCCTGGTCGGTTTGCTGCCTTTCCTTCCCCAAACGCTCTAATTGCTGGCTTTGCTGAACGATCATATCATCAAACTCGCCCAGGGAGTCGAGCAATTCTGCGTTTCTCTGAAGAGCCTGCTTCTGTTCGTGTAAAAGAGCGATGACGCGCTCAGGTGGGTACACCTGTTCAAGCAGCTGGATTTCACTGAATATAAAATCACGGGTGCGCGTAAGTTTCGCACGCTGCTCTACATCATTCATCACAGCTTGCAGGCGTTCTACTAATGAAGGCTTGTCGCGCAACTGCGATGCAAGTGCGTCCAGATCATGGGATGTAGGATAAACCGCTTGTAAGCAAAATTCCAGGTCAAACGATGTGCTGGTCGACCCCTGAATAAGCGCGATATGGTCAGGCGTGAGTATTTGCAAAACAATGCTTGCCTGAGCGCTGGCACTACTTTGTTGGCCCCAGGCTACATCATGTCTCTCCTGGCACTCTTTAATAATCCGCCGCTGACTTTTTTCTTGTAGCGACAACTCATCAAGTCTTTGCCCCAGGCCTTTCTTTTGCTGTGCCACAGCCCTATATTGCATGAGAGCCTGCTGGCACACTTGCTTTGCCTCGTGCAATTCAGCCTCAATGCGCTGGCGTTCATCATCAAGATGCTCGCTGGTCAACGGAAGCCCGCAATAACTACAAGTCGGCTGCCCATCGATAGATTGGAAACGAGCCAGGCGCTTCTCGCTCTCTTCCTGAAGCGTCTTTTTACTAGCGACTTCACTTTGCAGACTGTTCAACTGATTATTAAGAACTGTACTCTGTTCCAACAAGAGGCTTGTTTGTTTTTCTATTTCCGCGAGCAGTTCCCCCTGATTGCTCAACTCTACCTGAGCCTCCGCCAGATCTCGCGTCGCTTTCTGCCAGTTCCCGCGTACCTGGGCAAATTGTTTTAAACGTGGCTGTGCATCTTCGATACACTTCAGTTCAGCCAGCCTCGTCTGGAGATTGTGCTGTTGTTGCTCAAGATCAGATGCGTAAGCTGAGATCTGCTGGTCAAGGTCCCTATATTTTTGCTGCTGTTTCTGCAAACGAGCAATTGCATCACAGACTCGTTGCAATTCGAGCAACTGCGGCTGTAGCTCCTTCTGCTCGCGGTCCGTTTCTGCACGTTGCGCCCGCAATTCCCTGAGTTGTTGTTGAGTGGCATCCAGCTTTTCGCTATGCTCCTTTAACCTAACTCCAAGCATCTGCACCTTTTCACGGTCTTGCTCGCACCGCATTTTGAGGCTGGCATATTCATCCTGCCAGCTATAGATTTGCGTGAGAGGCGATATCACTTTTTGCAAGATGTCCAGCCGAGTAGCGCGCTGCTCAATTTGAGCAGCTTGATCCAGCAGAGATGTACACTTCGCGAGATTCCCGGCAAGTTGTTGTTCGTCTTCTTGCAACTTTTGCCAGCGTTTCGCCTGCTCTTTCAAACTGGTCAGGGTCAGATGGCGCTGCCTGGCCTTTTCTTTCTCCGCTCCTGCTTCGCTCATTTGATTTTCCAGATTGAGTACATGAGCATCATCAACCTCTTCCAGATCGCTCAATAGCATAGCACAGTTCTTCATCAAAACTTCTTGCTCTTTTTGTTTACTTCCTGCAAGCTTACAGAGGGCTTCGTAACGCGAGAGATCAATAACCTGGGTCAGCATCTGATGCCGTGCTGCTCCTTTCAACTTCAAAAGCGCATCACTCTGACCTTGCAACAGAAGTACTGATACTGTAAAAGTTTTCTTATCCAGACCGATAGTGTGTAAAATCCACCTGTTGAACTCACCATCCTCCTCCGTTCCTGGAATTGCCCGTGGTCCGCTACTACCAAATAGAGGTGCAGCAGGTCCGCGCAGATGCACTGCAAGCCTGGTGGCCTTCTTCTTGCGCGAGTAGGTGCGTTTGACTCGATATTCGTTCTCACCAATAACAAAATCGAACTCAACCAGAAACGAATCAGCGTCTCGATGAATAAGCTCTTCATCGTGTTGCTCGCCCAGTCGATGCTCTCCATACAGAGCATAGCGCATCGCATCGAAGATAGTTGACTTGCCCGCACCATTAGCGCCGCACAACGCCCAGATGGTGGGGCCACTGAAGCAGATCTCCGTTTCCTCACGGTAGCACATAAAGCCTTTCAGATAGACACGACGTGGAATCATACCAGTCCCTCCTCTACAAACAATTGTTCGGCCAGGCTAAACAGTTCTGCGCGCTCCGATTCGTTGCGGTCGGCCAGCACCGTATGCAAGTAGTGCCGCACGGTTCCCACGACATCATGCGTCTGTTGAAATGTCAGGCTCGCCTCGGTGACTGCCCCACTGTGTGTATCTTTCAACACTCGATCATACCAGCGCGGGAAAATAGCCTCTATCTCTCGGCAAAAGCGTTCCCGATCTTGGGTTGCAGAATCCCAGTGGAGGATATAACGTACTAATGCTTGTTTGGCATCGGCGTACTGTTCAGCCAGATGAGGAATCTGCGTTTCAGGATCAGTAATCTCGACTTCATAGAACGGCGTGCTTTGTAATGGCAAGGTCTCCGGCGTTTGCACAAGCTGGCGCTGTTGGATCTCCAGGAGGACCACGCTCTTTTTGTCCTTCCTTTCCCCATAATCCATACGTTCGATACTGCCCGCGTAACGCATATGGGAAGCGCCGGGAATGGCCTCATCTTGGCGGTGCAAATGGCCCAGAGCTACGTAGGTCCAGGGAAAAGAGAGGTCGCTTGGCTCAAGCATGACTTCGTTGCTCTGATCTAGGTAGTACTGAGCGGGTGTTGTTACCCCGCGCACTGCGATATGACTGACCAGGATTGCTGGCCAGCGTGGGTCCAGTTTCTCTTGTTGCGCGCGTAAAACCTGCTTAAAAGCCGATCCTGTAGCCTGATTTCGTTGCTCAATATTCTGAAACTTCAACGACTCTTCTTTCCGGAGGTAGCGTATGGTAGGGTAGGGCATCAGGACAAACTGGGCAATCTCTCCGTCAGGCGTCTGAAGTTTTAT
>WNFX01004401.1_pt1 | contig 13825 bp, 11 predicted proteins | sample 5400111 | NCBI WGS metagenome assembly WNFX01 (sample SAMN13153363, study PRJNA577476) | soil metagenome | isolation source: 40 cm soil or saprolite under grassland replicate 1 | place: USA:California | collected 2016-06-15
CCAGGCGCGCACCCGCCCCGCAGGAACGCGCACCCGCCCCGCAGGAACGCGCACCCGCCCCGCAGGAACGCGCCCGGGCGAGGCGGGCGGCTCCTTCGGCTCCCGCCGTGCCGTCGGTGCCAGCCAGGCACGCGCCTTCCGCGCCACGGCCGGCTCAGGCACCGCCCAGGTACACGACGCCGCAGCGGCGCCAGGCGCCACGCCCCACGGCGCCGGCGGAGCGCGAAACCGGCCGTCGCGAGCGAGAAGGACCGCCACTGCCGTTCTGGCTCCGGCCAATTAGGCGTGACAGGTAGCGGAGCCGTTATGGAGCTAAATTCGCGTCAGCAGAAACTCGCGTTCGCGGTGATCGTCGTGATGCTCGCCGGCCTCGGCGTGTACCTTGTCCTGCCGAAGGCGAGGGCAGGCCCGAACGCGGTCACCGCGCCGCCCACGGCGTCGGTGACACCCGCGGCGCCGGCTAGTTCCGCGCCCGCGCAGCAGCCCATCCCCGCCGCCACGCCCGGCGGCGTGAACATCTACCAATGGCTGCCGTTCACCCAGGCTGACCTGGCGCGGGCCGCGTCCGTGGCGTCGCAGGCCGCGAGTTACTACGACACCTTCCGCTACGACGAGAACGCCGCCGCGTACGGCAGCCGGATGGCCAGCCTCGTCACCAGCCAGTACCTGCCGGTTCTTGAGAACGGCTACGCGACCTTCGGCGTGGCGCAGCAGCGGACCAGCCAGAAGGAGATCTCAAGCGCGACCGCGGTGATCAACTCGCTCCGGGCGTTCGGCACCTCCAGCCTCACGTTCGTGGTGACGATCAGCCAGCGTGTTCAGACCACGAGCGGGACAAGCTCGCCGAGCAGCCAGTTTGCGATCACCGTCGTGAATACGGGCGGTGCGTGGCAGGTGAATCAGATCCAGCCAGCGTCGGCGGGTAACCAGTGATCGGGCGCGGTCCGCTGGTCCTTGTGGCGGCTGGCGTCGGCGCTGTCGGCCTGACGGTCGGACTGACGGTGATCCCGATCGCGATGTCGGGAAATCTCGCCATCCTGCCCGCGTTCGGCCCGCAATCTTGCACCTCGTCCGGAACGCCGCCGGGTACCCAGCTCACCGCGAGCAAGCAGGCGAAGAATTCTATCCCCGCTAACTATCTGGCCATCTACCAGAAGGCGGCGGTGACGGACCAGATCCCGTGGGAGGTGCTCGCGGGCATTGGCGAGGTGGAGTCCGACCACGGCCGCGCGAACATGCCCGGCGTGCGCAGCGGCCAGAACGGGTTCGGTGCCGCGGGACCGATGCAGATCGGCATCGGCGGCGCGGCGGGCGACGAATGGGGTGGCGCGCCCGTGCACGCCGCGGTCGCGAATTTCGGCGGGGTCGCGACTGACGGCGATCGGAACGGCGTCGCCAACGTGTACGACCCGGCGGACGCCATACCCGCCGCCGCGAAATACCTATTAGCGCACGGGGCGCCCGGGGACCTGCCCGGCGCGATCTTCGCATACAACCACCTTGAGTCGTATGTGCAGGACGTACTGTCCTGGGCGAGCAGGTACACGAGCGGCGGATTCGCGGTGAGCGCCGCGAACCTGGACAGCGGCGCCTCGTGCGCGGACGCCGCGACGGGCCTCGCACCGAACCAGGCCGTCTCGACGGTGATCGCCTACGCGAAACAGCAGATTGGCCTGCCCTACCTGTGGGGCGGCGCCGGCCCGGATGCCTTCGACTGCTCCGGGCTGGTGATGATGGCCTACCGCGCGGGCGCGATCGCCATTCCGCGCACCTCGCAGGCCCAGTGGACGTGGGGACCGCAGATCCAGCCAGGACACGAGCAGCCCGGGGATCTCGTCTTCTTCGCAGGCTCGGACGGCACGCCGACGTCACCGGGCCATGTCGGCATGGTGATCGGCAAGGGCATGATGATCGAGGCGGAGCAGACTGGGGTGCCGATCCACATCGTCAGTTACACCAGTCGCGGCGAGATCGGCTTCACCCGCCCGTGGGCGCACGCTGGCGTGGTCCTGCGCAGCTGAGCCGGAGTGCTCCTCAGGCCGCGCTCCTCAGGCAGCACTTCTTGGGCAGTGCTTCTCAGGCCGTGCGCAGCCAGGCGGCCGTGTCCGGCGGCAGCATGCCGTCATCGAGCGGACCGCTCGCCAGCAGCACGCCGCGGTGTCCGGTGAGCTCGGTGGCCACGCCCGAGAGGTTCACGACGCAGGCGAACCCGCCCGGGCGGGTGAAGGCGAGAACCTCGGGCTCGGACGCCAGCCACGTCATCGGCCCGTCACCGAGCCCGGGCTCGGCGCGCCTGATGCGCAGGGCGTCCCGGTAGAGGCTGAGGGTCGAGCCAGGGTCGGCGCGTTGCGCCGCGGCCGTGAGGCGACGCCACGCGGCGGGCTGCGGCAGCCAGGGCGGCGCCTGATCCGGGCTGAACCCGAACGGCGGAGCGCTCCCGGACCAGGGGAGCGGCACCCGGCAGCCGTCGCGGCCCTTGTCGGTGTGGCCCGAGCGTTCCCACACCGGGTCCCGAAGCTGTTCGAAGGGAATGTCTTCGACCTCCCACAGGCCGAGTTCATCGCCCTGGTAGACGTATACGCCTCCGGGCAGCGCCGTGGTCAGGAGTGCGGCCGCGCGCGCACGCCGGGTGCCGAGGATCAGATCGGCCTGACCGGCGGATCCGTCAGAAGTGATCGTGTACGACACGAACCGGGTGTCCTTGCGGCCGTAACGCGTTACGACGCGGGTGACGTCGTGGTTGCTCAGAACCCAGGTGGCCGGCGCGCCCGTCGCGGCGCCGGATTCGAGCGCCGCGTCGATCACGCCCCGCAGCTCCGATGCGTTCCATAAGCTGAACAACAGGTCGAGGCTGAACGAGGTGTGCAGCTCGCCCGGCGCGTGGTAGGCGGCACGATGCTGCAGATCCATCCAGATCTCGCCGACAAGCACCCGGTCGCCCGGGTACTCGCCGACTACGCGGCGCCAGCCTCGGTAGATCTCGTGTGCACCCGGCTGGCCGCGTTCCGGGCGGGGCGCGCCGTCCGCGAGCGACGCCATGTCAGGCAGTGCGGGATCCTTGGCCAGTCGGTCGGCGGCGTCGATCCGGAAGCCGTCGGCGCCCCGGTCGAGCCAGAACCGCAGGATGTCATGGAACTCCGCCCGTACCTCCGGGTTGTCCCAGTTGAAGTCGGGCTGCTCGGGGGCGTACAGGTGCAGGTACCACTGGCCAGGTGTGCCGTCCGCCTCGGTGATGCGGGTCCACGCCGGGCCGCCGAAGCTTGACGTCCAATCGTTGGGCGGCACCTCGCCGCGGCCGCCTTTGCCCGGCCGGAAGAAGAAGCGCGCCCGCTCGGCGGAGCCCGGGCCGGCCGCGAGGGCGGCGGGGAACCAGGGGTGCCTGGACGAGCAGTGGTTGGGCACGATGTCAACGATCACGCGCAGGCCGTGGCCGTGGGCCTCGTCGATGAACGCCTCGGCCTGCGCGAGCGTGCCGAAAAGCGGATCGATGTCGCGGTAGTCGGCGACGTCGTAGCCGGCGTCCGCCATCGGGGAGACGTACCAAGGGTTGATCCACACCGCATCCACGCCGAGGTCGCGCAGGTAGCCGAGCCGGCTGCGCAAACCTGCGATGTCACCGACGCCGTCACCGCTGCCGTCGGCGAAGCTGCGGATATACACCTGATAGACCGCGGCGCCGCGCCACCAGGGATGGTCCATTACCGCGGCCCCGTGGCGCGCTTCATGGCGGTCTGTTTCACAGCGGCCTCCATTACAGCGGTGCCGAGTAGCCAGTGATCCAGTGCTGCATCGAACCGATCGCGTCGGCCCACACGCCGGTCACCTGCAGCACTCCGACCACGACAAGCATGGCGCCACCCGCCTGCATGATGAGCCGCGCATGTCGCCTCGCGAAGCCGAAGGCCGCCAGCCCGCGCTGCACGGCGAATGCGGCGATGATGAAAGGGACACCGAGGCCGAGAGCATAGACAAAGGCGAGAAATGCGCCGCGCGCTGCGGTGCCCGTGGTGAGCGACATGGACATCACGGCGGTCAGCGTGGGACCGATGCACGGTGTCCAGCCGAGGCCGAACATCACGCCAAGCAGCGGCGCACCCGCCAGGCCGGCCTGCGGCCTGAAGCTGGGCCGTATCGCGGTGGCGGCGAGCGGGAAACGGTCGAAGACGCCCATGAATACCAGGCCGAGCACGATCGTCAGCGCGCCGAGCACCTGCGCGAGCCCCCGCTCGTGGGCACTGAGGGTCGCCCCGAGGCCGCCGAACAGGGCGCCGTAGGTGGCGAAGAGGGCAGCGAAGCCAAGCACGAAGAGCACCGCACCGGCCAGCGTCCGGCTCCGGTTCATGGGCACGCTCGCGGCCGCCGTGAGCGTGCCTGGACCGCTGCGCACCGCGCGCTGCTGCAGATCCGCCGCCGACATGCCGGTCACGTACGACACGTATCCGGGGACAAGCGGCAGGCAGCATGGCGACAAGAACGATACCGCGCCCGCGGCCGCGGCGACCGGGACCGCGAGCAGGAGCGGCCCGGAAAAGACGAGGTGCCCGACTCCGCTCATAACCTCCCTCACCGTCTCCGCCGATCCAACATATCGCCGTTCGCACCTCTCGCGTGGGGCCGGTACCTGTCGCCGCCGCCGGGGAGCAACCGCACCCGCCCAGGTGCCGTCCTAGCTAGTGGCCGGTCAGTGCCAGCGGGGGAGAGGCTGGCCCGCGGGGGAGGAGAAAAGAAATGAGGTCGATGGTCGTGAACGCCCGTCGGGTGGCGTTCGCCGCGGCGACGGTAACCGCGATCGGTCTTGGCGCCGGGGTGGCGCAGGCCGCGCCGGTGGCGCACGCCGTGCCTGCGAATCCGCGGGTTATCCATCGCTGCGGCACCGCGCGGCTTGGCCTCAGCTTCCGCCGCTTCAACGCGGGCGCGGGGCAACGGTTTCTGAAGCTCGTGCTCATCAACCAGTCGCACGCGACATGCTCCATCGGTGGTTATCCGCGCCTTCGCTTCTACGGCGCGTACGGACATCCGATCGCTTCGCACGAGGTCCGCGTGGCGGGCTCGATGGGCACGGTTTCCCTGCTTCCCGGCGGCATAGTCCGATCCTGCCTGCAATGGGGCGCGATCCAGCCGCCGTTCATCCATCCGCACGTGGTCGCGGTCGCGCCTCCGGGCAACCGCGCGGCCTTGATCGTGGCCTGGAAGTTCGGTCCGGTGATGGGCGGCCGGATCAACGTGGGACCGCTCAAGGCGGGCACTAGCTGCCCGTAACTGCGGATTCACGCGAAGCGGCCGCCCGCGTCAGCCCACCTCTAGTGACTCCATGAATTGGGTTATTGACCTGCCGTTACATCAGGTTCATCATGCAATTACTTTTGAGTAACCTGCGAAAGGAGCCACCGCATGCGCCTTGCCGCCCGGCCTGGAAGATCCCAGGCACGCCGCTCCTGCCAGGCTCGCGCTCGCGTAATCCGCAGGCGCACCTGCCTCATCGCCGGGGCCGCCGTCGCCGCCTTGCTGACGGCGGCGTTCGTCCCGTCCGCGGCATCGGCCACCACCGGCCGCTACGTCTCGCTAGGCGATTCCTTCACCTCCGGGCCGCTCATCCCGAACCAGGTCGGCTCTCCAGCCGCCTGCCTGCGCTCCAACCACAACTACCCATCGCTGGTCGCGTCCGCGATCGTCCCGTCCTCATTCCGGGACATCAGCTGTCAGGGTGCGGACACGACAAACATGACGGGTTCGGAGTCGGTGCCGCTTGGCACCAATCCGCCCCAGTTCAACGCGCTCACCACCGGGACGGCCTTAGTGACCGTTCAGATCGGCGGCAACGACATCGATTTCTGGGGCATTGTGACCTCATGCGCCGAGCTCAGCTTCCTCAATCCATTCAGCTCGCCATGTAAGAACAAGTACACCTCCGGCGGCACCGACCAGCTGGCGGCGGCGATCTCGCAGACGGCGCCGAAGGTGGCGAAGGTGCTGCAGGGCATCCACCAGCGGTCGCCTGCCGCGCGCGTGCTGCTCGTGGGGTACCCGGTCATCCTGCCGAACAGTGGCGGTGGCTGCTGGCCGCTCGTCCCGATCGCCTACGGCGACGTGCCCTACCTTCGCGGCGTCGAGTTGAAGTTCAACCAGATGCTGGCCAGCCAGGCGGCCGCGAACAGCGCCACCTACGTGAACACCTACACCGACAGCATCGGCCACGATGTCTGCCAACTTCCCGGCACCAAGTGGGTGGAGGGCCTCGTGCCAACCGCGCCCGCCGCGCCGTTCCACCCGAACGCACTCGGTGAGAAGGCGATGGCGAAGCAAGTTCTGGCCGTCGTGGGATGATGCCCGGCTGAAAGAATCTGGCCGCCCGGCGAGCCGTGGAGATTGTCGTGGCGGTGTTGTGCGAGAAAACTGGCATGTTCGCGTCACGGCGATCTCCGCAGCCGCAACCCCGGCGCCGGTCTAGCCGCTATGCCGGTCGACGGCCCGCTGCCCGGAGGCGCCCGACAGGTACTCGCCGTGCACGGCCGCGAGGAACCGCTCGGCCGCCTCGACCGCGCGTGCGGTCCGGTGCGAACCGAACACGTCGAAGGCGTGCTGTGCCCCGGCAAGCTCGGCGTACACCACCGGCTTGGTGGCGACCCGGCGCAGCCTGGACACGAACTCCCGTGCCTCGGCGACCGGCGCGAGCGTGTCGATATCGCCGTGTAGCACCAGGAACGGGGGCGCGTCCGCCCGGACCCGGTCGATCGGCGACGCGCGGGCGAAATCGGCCGGCGCGTCGGCCAGCTTGCGCTGCATGACCGAGCGCTCGAGCATGCGCATCTCGTGCCGCGCCCAGGTGCCGAGCCGGTTGGTGAAGTCGTAGGCGCCGTACCAGACGACGGCGGCCCGCAGGCGCGTGTCCACCTGCTCGAACCCGGGCTGGTATCCGGCGTCGTCAGGGGTGAGCGCGGCGAGGGCGGCGAGGTGGGCGCCCGCGGATCCGCCCGTCACGCACAGGAAATCCGGATCGGCGCCGAACTCGGCCGCGTGGTCCCGGTACCAGGCCATGGCCCGCTTGACATCCTGCAGGTGCGCGGGGAAGGCGACCTTCGGGCTCAGCCGGTAGTTGACGCTCATGCCGATCCAGCCGTTCGCCGCCAGGTGGCCGAGCAGCGGAATGCCCTCCTTGCCCTTGTCGCCGAAGCTCCAGTCCCCGCCGTGGATCTGGAGAATGCCAGGCCGCGGGCCCGGCAGGTCAGGCACCTGCGGGCCGGGTGACACGCCCGCACCGCCGTTCGGGAGGTAAATGTCGAGCCGCAGCCGCTGACCTTCCACCTCGGCGAACACGATGTCCTTGATCCGCCGGACACCGCGCCGGCGCGTCAGGAGAAACGGGAGGATCACCTGGCTGCGCGGAAACGGGACCGGGCTGCCCGGGGGCGCGCCCGCGGCGCGCAGTGTCGCCGAGGTGCGGCCTGAGACGACGATGAGCCAGGCCAGCGCGGCCACGCTCACGGCCATCATGGCCAGCCCGGCCCAGCCCGCCCAGGCGTCCCGGCCGCGCAGCCCGCCGCCCGCTGCCGCGGCTGTCGTCACGGCGATCTCGATGACCAGCCACCAGGCGGCAAGCTCGATGACGATCCACGAGAAGAAGAAGCTTGGCATCATGAGCCAGCGCAGGCGGGTCGGCCGGTAGGCGTTCAGATCCGCGGCAAGAGCCAGGGCGCCGATCACGAGCAGGACAGCCGGCATGAGGTATATCTAGCTGAATCACCGTTCACTGACAACAGGCGAGCGGTCGGAGGAATGACGCGTGGACTTTGAGCTCTCCGCCGAGCAGCGGCTTTTCCGTGACACGGTGCGCGCGTTCGCGGAGGCCGAGATCCGCCCTGTCGCCGCCGAGATGGAGGCGTCGGGTGAGTATCCCGAACGGATCGTCGGGAAGATGCGGCAGCTGGGATTGTTCGGGCTGACGATCCCTGAGGAGTTCGGCGGGATGGCCGCCGACCTGCTGTCCTACGCGCTCGCGTTCGAAGAGATCTCGCGCTGCTGGATGGGTGTGGCGGGCATACTCGGCAGCCACTCGCTGTCCTGCTGGATGATCGCGGCGTACGGCACCGCCGACCAGAAGCGCGCTTATCTGCCCGAACTCGCCAGCGGTGCGCGCCGCACCGGCATCGCCCTGACCGAGCCAGCCGCTGGCACCGACCTGCAGGGCATCGAGACCGTCGCCCGCCTGACCGGCGGCCAGTACGTGGTCACGGGCAGGAAGACGTGGATTACCAACGCGCGGCACGCCGATCCGCTGCCGGTGCTCGTGAAGACCGATCCGGCGGCGCGGCCGCGCCACCGTGGCATGTCCGTGCTGCTCGTCCCCGCTGCGACTCCCGGCTTTCAGGTGACGCGTGACCTGCCCAAACTCGGCTACAACGGCCCCGAGACCTGCGAGGTGGTGCTGGACGAGGCCCGGGTGCCCGCGGCGGCACTGCTCGGCGGGCAGGAGGGCCGCGGCCTGCAGCAGGTTCTGTCCGCGCTCGAGATCGGGCGCATCAACATCGCGGCGCGCGCGGTCGGGGTCGCCCAGGCCGCCTACGACGAGGCGCTGCGGTACTCGGGGCAGCGGCAGGCGTTCGGCCAGCCCATCGGGGATTTCCAGGCCGTTGCGCTGAAGCTGGCCGACATGGCCGCGAAGATCCAGGCCGCCCGGCTGCTGACGTACTGGGCCGCGAATCTGCGGGACAAAGGCCGAGCCGACATGGAGTCGGGCATGGCCAAGGTGTTCGCGTCCGAGGTCGCGGTGGAGTGCGCGCTCACCGCGATGCAGGTGCACGGGGCATATGGATATTCGCGCGAGTTCGTCGTCGAGCGGCTGTACCGCGACGCCCCGCTGATGGCGATCGGCGAGGGCACGAACGACATCCTGCGCCTGGTGATCGCGCGGTCGCTCGCCAGCGGCCGAGGAAAGATCAATTAATTGACTGAACGGCTGCCGCTGCGTGTCACGTCGCTGCTTGGTGGCACGCCCGGGTGAACCGGCCGCGCGCGCTCCTTACACATTCATACCTTATGCCACATTAGTTTCTGGGGTCACTTCTGTCACGCGAGCGTGGTCAGGCGGTCGGCCGGCGCGGGCGCGGCCACGGTCCACGACGGCTTCGCGCCAAGCTCGGCGAGCAACGCCCGGACCGGCCCGAGCTTTTCGTAGAGGAGCAGGACAGGGTGGCCGGGCGGGACGAGCCGGAGGGCGGTCGTGAGCGCCGCTTCCGGCCCGTCGGTGACGTGGTACCGGATGGCCGGGCGAGCGCGTTCCAGTGCATCGGTGATCAGGGCTGTCATATCGCCGGGTTCGCGGCCCCGCTTGTCCTGGTCCTCGTAGACCACGACATGCCCGAACGCGTCGGCCACCGCGGCCGCCGTCTCGGCGACAAGGTCGTCGCAGCGGTCGCCGGGGAGGGTGATCGCCGCGACCGCTCCGGCGGCGCGCGCCGGTCCCCAGACGTCGCGCACCAGGCGTCCCATCGCCGCGACCGCGGCCGGGTTGTGCGCGTAGTCCACGATGACCGGCGTCCGGCCGAGCCGGTACACGTTGCCGCGGCCGGGATTGTCCTTCGCCGGATTGAAGGTGGCCAGGCCGCGGAGGATGTCCTTGATGGTCACGCCGAGCGCGCGGCACGCGGCCGCCGCGGCGAGCGCGTTCGCCACCACGTGCGCGGCGAGCCCGCCGAACGCGCCGGGTATCTGGCCGGCCGCGAGCATGATCGTCTCGTCCTGGCCGCTGACCTCGACAAGCATGCCGTCGCGCAGCTCGTAGCCGAGACCCCCGGCGTCCCTGTGCCGCCGCAGGATGTGGTGACCTTGATCAGCGGGGCGCAGCGTGAAGAAACGCACCACCGGGTTGCGGTCGCGCACCGCGGCGCGGTCGGCGAGCCTGGCCACCCGCGCGTCGTCGGCGTTCAGCACGAGGCTGCCGCCAGCGCAGATCTCCTCCGCGACGAGCGCCTTGATATCGGCGAGGTCGTCGAGCGTGTCGATCCCGTCACAGCCGAGGTGATCGGCGGTGATGTTGGTGACCACGGCCACGTCCGCCTGGTCATAGCCGAGACCCCGCCTGACGATCCCGCCGCGCGCCGTTTCGAGCACCGCGGCCTCGGCCGCCTGGTCGGCGAGCACCATCTCGGCCGAACGCGGCCCGGACGCGTCGGCCTCGTAGACGAGCCTTCCGTCGTGATAGACGCCATCGGTGGTGGCCATGCCGACGTGCAGGCCGGCCTGGCGGAGGATGTGGCCGATCATGCGGACCGTGGTGGTCTTGCCGTTGGTGCCCGTCACGCTGACGATAGGGATCCGCCGGGCCGCGCCCGGGGGATAGAGCCGGTCGATGACGGCGCCCGCCACGTTCCGCGGGGTACCCTCCGCGGGTGCCAGGTGCATGCGCAGGCCCGGCGACGCGTTGATCTCGATCACCGCTCGCCCGGACCGCTGCAGCCCGTCATGCAGGGGCGCGGCGATGTCGGCGAGCCGGATATCGACGCCGCACACGTCGAGGCCGACCGCGCCCGCGGCCCGGCAGCACATGTCCGCGACCTCCGGATGCACCTGGCTCGTCACGTCGCGGCTGGTGCCCCCGGTTGACAGGTTGGCGTTGCGCCGCAGCCACGCGATTTCGCCCCGGCGCGGCACCGAACAGGGGCGGTGACCCTGCTCGGCGAGGTACTGGAACGCGGCCTCGTCCAGGGCCAGCCGGGTGAGCGGGCGGGCGTGCCCCTCCCCGCGCCGCGGGTCGGCGTTCGCGCGCTTGACGAGCGCGGCGATGTCACGGCGGCCATCGCCGGTGACGTGCGCGGGCCGCAGTTCGGCGGCGGCAGCGAGCTGGCCGTCGATGATCAGGACGCGGTAGTCGTGGCCAGTGATGTAGGACTCGACAATGACCTCGGGCCCGTCCGCCGCCGCCCTGGTGTACGCGAGACGCGCCTCCTCGGCGGTGCTGACCAGGACGGACACGTGCTCGCCGTGGTTGCCGCGGCGAGGCTTGACCACGATCGGCGCGCCGATGGCCGCCAACGCCGCTGCCGCTGCCGCGGCGGATGTGACCACGGTGCCGTCGGGCACGGGCACGCCTGCCTCGGCGAGCAGTCGTTTGGTGAGGACCTTGTCCGACGCGATGTCGGCGCCTACCACAGAGGTCTGCTCGGTCATCGCGGCCCAGACGAAGCGCCGGTGGCAGCCATGGCCGAGCCGGAGCAGGCTCTGCCCGCCGATCCGGGTCACCGGAATGCCCCGGCGGCGGGCCGCGGTGGCGAGCGCTGCGGTGCTGACACCGAGCCGTTCGTTCTCGACCATCGCTTGAATGCGCGTGATCTCGCCGGTCAGTAGAGCTTGCGTGCTCGCCGGTCGGCCGAGGCTGCTCCCCGGCCGGTGGAGGCTGCTCGCCGGTCGGTGGAGGCTGCTCGCCGACTGGCCCAGGCGGCTCGCCGGCCGGGTGAGTAGGTCGGTGACGAGCCTCATGGCCAGCGTGAGCAGGTCGGCGGGGACCTGCGATTCGGCTGGCTCGTCGCGTAGGCATTCGACGATCAGGTCGTAGGCGCCTTCGGCGCCCGCCCAGATGGTTCTGCCGAAGTTGACGGTGCGGCAGGCAAGGTGGGAAAGCTCCAGCGTGACGTGTTCGGTCACGTGCCCGAAGTAGGTGCCGCGGCGGAGCGCGGCCAGGAAGCCGCCCGGCCGGGCGGCCGCGCAGTGGTGCCCGGCGAGCCCGGGAAGCAGCTCGCTGAGCCGGGCCGCGAAACCAGGATGGTCGGTGGTCTCGTGACAGGTCAGCTCGTCTAGCTCGATCCGGGCGACGATGACCGGCCTTGACAGGTACAGGTTGGGGCCATTCAGGCGCCTTATGCTGATCAGCCGCACGCGCGATGTCCCGTGGAACGTTGATGCGTCCTCACGTTGCGTCAATTACCCAGTACGGATAGCTATGAATCAGTTACTTTCTGTAATTACGTACGGTTGGATCGAGATTTCCGCTCAACCGCTTGGTCGGCCGAACTGCGTCAGCGACAGCGTGTTGCCGTCCGGGTCGGTGAACCAGGCGACCATGTCACCGCCCGGCGTCGTCCAGACCCCGTCGTCGTCCTGGCTCATCCCCTCGTATCGCGTGAACTCCGCACCTCGCGCCGCGAGTTCGCGGACAGCTCGGCCGATCTCCGGGACGATCCAGCCGAGAACCGTGAAGGGCTGCGGCGCCAGCCCGTCCACCTTGGTGATCCGCACCATCGTCTCGCCCGCGCGCAGGACGCAGGCAAATGGGGTGATATCGGTAACGCGCAGGCCAGCGACCTGTTCATAAAACCGGCGGGAGCGTTCGAGGTCGGTGGACGGGACAAAGGCGATGACGGGTGAGGCGCCGAGCATTGCACCGCTCCTTTGGAGATCGCTCACTCCCCGGCCGTTTGCTGCCCGGCCGTTTGCTGCCCGGCCGTTTGCTGGCTGTATCAAATCCTGCTCGTGACCTCGCAAGATCGTCGCGACCGCTGGATCGTACGTGACCGGACCGGCCGCTGTCACCACGATCTACGCCCCGGGCCGTGCCGGGGCGGAGCCCCCGCCGGGGCCGTGCCGGGCCGGGGCCGTGCCGGGCCGGCCGAGGATTGAGAAGCGGCCTGGCCGAGGATTGAGCAATGGTGACCGGAGCTTCTGCGCAACGCAGCCATGACGTCTACGACAGCCTGGGTTCTTCATACGTGAGGACGCGGCGGGAAGATCGGAGGATCGCCGCGCGAATTCTGGCCGCGCTGGGTGATGCGCGCACGGTGGTGAACGTGGGTGCGGGCGCGGGTTCCTACGAGCCCCGCGGACTCCGGCGACTCCCGCGGTTCCGGCGGTTCCGGCGGCTCCCGCGGTTCCGGCGGCTCCGGCGGCTCCCGGCGGCCACCGTCTGATCATTTCGGACAGCGGCGGCTGATCTATATCGGGGCAGGGGACTTCACCCTCGGCGCGCGAGCTATATCAAGTAGACCTTCATTGAGTCCTCTCGAATTCAGGAATCTGTGGATAAGTCAATTTGGCCGGAATTTTCTCTGTGGATAACCGATCCGCGGGCTTGATGTTCGCTAAAATGTTCGTATCGTCCTCAGTGACCTGCTCAGGGAGGTGAGCGTCCGATGGCCCTAGCCGATACCGCGACCGTATGCAGTGGCGGTGTGGCATGGCCGCGCGGCGCGCAGGACGAGGCGGCCTGGCAGGCGGCGATCCTCGCGGCTGAGCTGGCGGCGCTGGGCATCCGCGAGGCGCCATCTGAGGCCGAGCTCTGGGGGCTGACCCCCGATCCCGGCAGCGATCCGCCCGACGATGCCGAGGCCGACATCCCGTCCGATGTCCTGATCGCCCAAGCTCTGACAGCACGAGCCGAAGCCGCCGCGAAGGCCGCTGAGCGGCCTGAGCTGTTCCCGCCAGGGATGCTGCGATGTCACCGCAGCGCACGAGGGGTGGCATTCGGGGACGGCGCGGCATCCTTGCAGGATCCGGCATTTGGGGACGGCGCGGTGTTCGGGCTGGAGCCGGCACTCGCGCAGGGCCCGGCATTCGGGCATGGCGGAGTTCTGGACGCAGCCGAGCCCGGACCGGTCCTCGCCGGGTTCGCCTCCGACGCCTGGACCGGCGGTCTCGACCGGCTCGATGATGATCAGCTGATTGGTGTGGTGCGGGCGTGGCGGCGGCTTTCGTCCTGGGCGGCGGCAGGTGAGCTAGCAGGAGTCGGCGAGCTGGTGACGCGCCGGGAAAGCGATCGTGACGTCCGGCCGTACGGCGATCCCCTCGCGTCGGTGACCGATGAGCTTGCCTGCGCCCTGACGTTGACGGGCCGCGGTGC
>WNFX01007572.1_pt1 | contig 13818 bp, 9 predicted proteins | sample 5400111 | NCBI WGS metagenome assembly WNFX01 (sample SAMN13153363, study PRJNA577476) | soil metagenome | isolation source: 40 cm soil or saprolite under grassland replicate 1 | place: USA:California | collected 2016-06-15
CCCGCTCGCACCCGTGAGGAGAGGCAGTCGTGCAGCAAGCGGGTAAAGACCATGTTGATCCCCACTCCTCCTGCGACCAGCACCACCTGGGCCAGGATGACGACCACGGCATTTCTCACGACGACCAGCGCCAGGCTCGATCCCACCAACAGCCCCGCAACCCCCACGATGGTGGCCGGTTTCGCAAGCGTCAGACGGGCTGAAAGCCATGAGCCTACCCCTCCCGCCGAGAGCACGGACGCATTGGCCAGGCCGTAGAGCCCGACCGGGGCGGCCAGGGCCAGTTGCCACAGCGGGCCAAACTCGAAGATCACCGAGAGTAAGAGCGAGGTGGCCAGTAAGACGGTGACGATGGGCAGAGTTTTCCCTCTCTGGAAGAGAGTCTGAGCGATGGTCCGCAGATGGCGTTTCAGAGAGATGCGCTCATCAGAGTGATGCAGGTGAGGCTCTTGGAAGGTGAGCAGGGTGCCCAGGGAAATGGCTACCAATGGGATCGTGGCAAAGTACGCCAGCCGAGGAGAAAGCAGCGTGGCCACCAGCCCCCCGATGAGCGCGCCGATGATCAAGGCCAGGCTACTCAGCAGCTTCAGCTGACCCAGACGCTTCTCAAAGGCGTGACTGTGCCCGGTTTGCTCAAGCAGCGTGTCGTAGACAATGGATTCGTAGGTGCCCGAAACGAAAGCGACCTCGACACCGAAGAAGAGGGTGCTGACCAGGTAGGTCGGCACATCGTGGCTGAGCCCCCCGAGCAGAGCGTTAAGCATGGAGGCGACGGAGGCCAGCATGAGGATGCCCTTGCGACTCCAGCGATCGGCCAGGATGCCCGAGGTCAGATCCAGCAGCGGGATGAGGCTGCCATAGCAGGCGGCCATCAGGCCAAGGGCGGCCTGGTCAAAGCCAAGGCTTTTCAGAAACACCTTCTCAATGGGGGCCCAGAGCACCAACCCCTGGGAAAAAGCCGCGATGTAGAGAGGTAACAGGCGCCTGGTGAGCACCTGCTGAGACGACGATGCGAGTGGCAGATGGTTCGTGAGGGAAAGCTGCATGTCTACGTTCTCCTTCTCTCGGGAAAGCAATGTTACTTGCAATTTGCAAGTAAAGCTACTCTCCTATTCTCAAACCGAGAAGGAAAAGCGGAAACGCTCGCAAGTGGGTCTCGCGGAAGCGTCAAGCCCCCCCTGATAGGCGATGCTCATAGGATTGCCTCACCTTCGGGCAAGGGCGGGCATCCTCTTGTTTTTCTGCCAGATCAATAAGAAAGCTATACTAAAGTTAGTAGCTCACAAAAATAAAGGCAAAACTTTTCGATAGTTTTGGGAATCGCGGCAGATCTTTCCCTGTGTTTTCTGGCCTGGCAGATGAGCCGCAAGCACCAAAAGCGGCAACACTTCCTTGAGAATCCGGCAAAACTTATCTTAAATCCGCATCCAGATATGCAGATTCAACATAAGTTGTGTCAAAGTGGCAAAACTTGCTTGAGTTTGTAGCAAGGCAAAACTGATGTTGAATTTGCACAAATAAGCCTCACCATATTATTCGGGGCTAAACCTACGCTAAGGTCAATAATGATTTACTATGAGCCGTCTGTTTGCTGCAAGAGATGCACAAAGTGTTTCTCAGCTCCTGCTTGGAGTGCTGAACTCTTTCAGCACATCTTCTGTAGATCAGCCTGTGAAGGCATTCTATGACTTAGCATGGTTTCACCCGAAAAAATATGGTGACTCCTTCGTGACAAGAAACCCTACACCGATCTCGGGGCTGATTACTTTGACAAACTCGATACGACGCGCGTCCAACGCCAACATGTCCAGCGATTGGAGCAATCCGGATATGCTGTCACTCTCACTCCCAAAGAGGCCGCCTAACACATGATCGGATAAGTGTTTAGGGGATTTTCATAAGAACCTACCTCTGAGAGAGGCTCCTCTCTCAGCCAAGCCATCTATCAAGCGGGTCACTCGAACAACTTGGACAGGTCTTTGCGTAGACTCTCGAGTTGCTTTCGCACGGCCGAGACGTCGCTGGAGGCGGCTTTCAACAGGCTGCAGGGTCGTAACGAAAACAGTCGCCACTTCCCGCGCAGCGCCCCGCATGTGTATGCAGGCTGCGACCGCCGCCTTACCCAGAAGCTCGCCGGATGGGATCCATCGCGTGGCTGCATACCACACCGCGAAGTCGTAGAGCTTGTCAGCGAGCTGGTTGATCATCACGGCGGGATTGGTAATGCCCGTGGAGGACACACTAGCGCCAAGCCCGGTGGCGAAGCGGGGGACCCGTGTGGTCCACTGCGCGTTGGACGCCAGCGGCAGATAGTCAGCGAGCGCGTCCGCGACCCCCTTGCCAGAGATGTAGATCGGCTCACCGCCTGGGTTGGATCCGCAGGCCACTAGATACCCGCCCACGTCGCCCTCTAAGTTGTCCATGACCCCATAGTCAGAGGTCTTGTTGTCAAAGATAATCTGCACGCTGGTGTTCGGGTTTGTCACGCGGCGGCGGGCAAGGCTCGCAACACCACCGCCGAGGTCGCCGAGCCAGGTGACGATCTCGATCCCCGTGCCTCCTTGTCCGGCCAATGGCACCGTGCGCATCACCAAGCTTGCGCGCGTCTCGAGGCCGATCAGCACATGGCCCACATCGATCCCTCGCCCATGGTCATGGATGCTCTGGCTCCCTTGCAGGTCGGCGAACAGTTGCGGTCCCAGCGCGGGGCGCGGATCAGCGGGTAGATTGCCACCAGTATAGGTCAGGAAGCCGATATTGCGGATCCGTGCCCCGGTTTCGCTTCGCTTGCTCTCTACCTTGTAGTCGAGGCTCCACTCCGTGCCGTAGTAGATGCCACGCAGAGTGCAGGCACGGTCCTTCGGATCGGTCTGGGCAGCATTCTTGATCAGCGCGACCTCAGCCTTGCGGATCAGGTCAACGACGCCTGCAAATGTGGTTGCGGCTGCCATGCTCAGTCCTCCTCAGGTGCACAACCTAGCCCAACTTTCTTCCAACCCGGCAACGAGTTGTCCGTTCGCTGTTCAGCTTCGGCGATCTCCTCCACGATCGGCAGGTAGAGACTGCACGATATGTCTAGTGGATGGCAACCATTCCAGATCAAGCCGGTCTCCAGGTAATGTGTCACCGCGTTCTCTAAGCCCGGACGCAGCACTACGAATCGGAACAATAAGATCTGTAGACCCAGGTCTGTCATTTAACCTTCCCCTTCCGTACAGCATCCCGATCGAGTCTCACACCACGACAACCCCACTATCGTGTCAATAGCAGCGAATCCACCTGTATCTTATACGTGGCGAAAGGATTAGCACTCCGAGTTCCGTAAAAACGAAGGATCGCCTCACCCTTGGGCGTGAGGACAAGCTGGCCGATATTCGTTTGGGTGTGCAAGAAGTATCCGTCGCTTGGAGTCGTCGGTCGGATTGGCTGATTCCTGATTGTTGTTTCGCTCTTCGCCATGATCCCTGCTTCTAGGAATTCCGCGTCTGTTACGACTGTTGGCGACACGGTAAGGATCTCGCGGATGCGTTTTGACACATTCGGATTTGTATACTTGGGTGCACTCATCCAGCCTTGCTCATCTATCGCACCTGCTTTTTTGCGAATTACGTCAAGGCCAAACTTACTAAAGCCCGTGGCGGCGTTTTTCAGCTCACTGCTTGTGAATTGAGTAAACGGCACTGTAGCCCCCATCACAGTGACACTCGCTCGGGCTACAAACCCATAGTGAACATCTCCTGAGAGAATGATACACCCGTGAGGCGCAATGGCATGCAGGACTCGAAGCAATTTGTAGTATCCAGCGCGGTTCGCATGCCACATTTCGAGGTCATATTTTTCAGCCGCAGCTTCTCTAAACCCCTTATCTTCGAGATAGCTCTCGCTGTCGGGATTACCAAACACCGGCGTCTGGGCAATAACGATGAGCCAGTTGCTACTTGCCTGCTGCATGCTCACCTGAGAGTGAAAGTCTTGCAAGGCATCATCGTTCAGCAGCGCTGATGGCGCATCAGGACGCACTGTGCTAGCCGCGCGGCGCGTTCTGCTATCAAGGAAGAAGACGGGAGGAGTAGTAGGTGCGACAAAGGACCATGGATGCGTTTCAAGCAAAATCGCCTCAAATGCGCTGCCATCCGACTCACGATTCGCAAAATAGTCTGTGATTGTTTTGCGAAACGTTGCGTCGAACGCTTCGGGCTTGTTCCCCCAGCCTTGAAATGCCCAATACGCGCAGAGGGCATGGGCAATGACCCGTTTTCCCATTCGACCTTGTGGACCGCGTAATGCACGAATTTCCCAGGCCTTGGAGAGATTCCAATCATCGGTCAGTTCGTGATCATCAAATATCATGTAGGTTGCCACATTTGCCAACGCACACCGCACCTTTGGAAGAGCGTGGAGAAACCCCTTCAGACCTTCGCTTTTGGGGGTAAACCGGTCTTTCCAGAGCTCGTCGTTCAATGAGAACAGATACATGCCTGCAAAGTCGCCAAAGCCAAGCAATTGGTTCTTCGCTTCTTCTGGACTTGGGGAGAAAAACGTGGCTGCCAATTCTAGCCTTCTCCTTGGGTCAAGTTTATGCACCGGAGCGGATAAAGTGGGGATGTGTTCGTCAAACCCGAGCAGATAGCGACCAAACGTAGAGACGGGACCGATGAATTCATCATGCACGTCATCAGCGTAAATCTGATCACCCGTCAGAAAAAGCGCGCTCGGACGATGCGTTAGGTTTGACGCCGTACGTTGCAGCACAGTGTCGGCACAGGCCAGCGCATCATCACCGGCCCCATGCGCCTTTCTACAGGAGCCATGCAATATGTTCAGACTGGAATCATCCATGAAGAATGTTGGATAAGAGTATGGTGCATATGCCAGAGCATTAGCCCCGCCGCTCGAAGTTAGGTTGCTGAGTAGCTGTCGTCCGAGTACTTTTCCATCTTTCCCGACAACTTCCAAAATAAGATCATAGGCGAGCAGCGAACGCACAGGAAATGTAGGAGCATTCCTGGAGGTGAGAGACTTCTCCTTTGATGTTGGAGTGATCTCTACAACCGTGATATGTAGTGCCGCACCGAACGCGATTGTATCGTTCTTTCCCTCCCCAAGCTGTTTAGTGGCTGCCGCGTTGTACACAAGCCCGGTCACAGAAACAGCTCGGCTGGTCGCGATCCACACGCATAAACGCGTGGGCTCGACTCGCCGCAGGATTGGCCCCGCAAGAATAATCGGAAGTGCTCCTGAATCTCCCATTCGTCAATCACCAACCCTTTCGTCTAGCTGCTTCAATTGGACGTCCACGTCCGCGGCAGAGTAAGATTCCACGTTACGTTGGAGTGCGAGACCATTCAAATTCGGGTGAGTTGGGCTGCCAGCACCCGAATTTGAATGGTCTCCAGGACGGGCTGAAATCGGGGCCTCATGGGCGTACTACCACGTGGCGTCCTTTCACGCTCTCCCTTCTTTCAGAAAGTGCAGAAATAGAGTCATTCTGTTCACTTGCCTTGTCTTCCTCCCAGGTCCAGAGGCTGGGAGGTGAGGGAGGATACGTCCCTGGCGGGTCCCATTTCCACTTCGGTAGTTTGTCATCATCGCGCAGCCTGATGAGCGTCGTGGGCAAACGAATTTCCCACGGCTGCTCATAGGGCTTTTCGTCTCCAGGAGCCCCGGTTTGCTCTTTCATCTCATCAGTGATGGACAAATACAAAGGATTTTGGTCCTGGTCCCAAATCTCGGGTAGCCCGCCGCCCAGCCACGGCTTCCCCATGTGAACAAAGAAATTAATCGCGCACTCGAATCCGTTGCGAACTGGAATGACCACACGGGCATAGCCGGCTTGAAGGAAGTTCAGGAACAACGGGTCATCATTTTTCCAGTCGAGCCTCCTGACCCACTCAGACGCTCTGCCCCAATAATAGGGATAGAACACATAGCCGATTTTGTCCCACTCAAAGGCCTGCTCGAACCAGCGGACCCAAGAGCCCCGAGTTTCTGCCACTGCCAGATCTGGGGCGAACAGGCTGTCTAGGTCTGGGGGCGGGTTGGGCGGTTTCGGAGTCTTAGGCACGAGAGCATCGAAGCAGCCGTTTGTGAACTCATTGCTATTGGCTAGTAGGGCTATGCAGCTTCGCTTGAGTTCGGTCCGTTCGATCTGGCGATTTGTTTCCGGATCGGCTGCTCCCAAAGGGCCCGTAGTTCCTTTCTGAAACTGCAACGCAGATACTTTTTCTTCATAATCCGCTTGAAGTTTCTGCCAGGCGGCAACAATTTTCTCATACGTTTGAAACTGCCACTTGGCAAAGCCCTTCTCCGTCCGCTTACATTGTACCTCAATGTTCGCCGCTGCTGTCTCGCAAAAAGTACCTTCGAGGGCGACACCGATTGAACGTTCTTCAAGAGGAATCGTCTGCATTACACCATTGGCGTCTGGTTCTTGCTTTAACCACACTTCCTGCACGGAAGCGGCAAGATTCCTTGCTGCTCGGTCACCTCCTGCGACAGTGTCCAGTGTCCAATAGAATAGCTTTGGACCAACGATGACATCTATTCTGGTCTGGTCGCTATATTCTCCATCGTTCCTCCTCCATGCGACCGAGATGCTGCAAGTATAGGCCGCGTAGCCATCGTCTATAGTAATGTTTTCTGAAAGATGGACATTGGAACCTGTCGGATTTTCTGAAAACGATTTCGCCACGGTGATTGTCTCCGATGGTGGAGCCTCGACCCCCCCGACCTGAAACTTCGCTACCCACTTACCATAGAAATTCGGATCGTGGGGATCTTCAACGAGTTGGTCAGGCGACAGAGGGTCGAGTATCATCTTGCCATTGCCGTCGATCGTAATGGTTCCGAGAGGGCCAGGCTGGACGGGCATTGTCTGATCGGAGGGCGGATTGGTCGCCACCTGCAACAAGGATGCGGCCGGCTCAGGCACCATGATGTCAAAAAGCAAGTGCTTGCCGTACTGAAACATCTGGGCAAGGTAAACCTTTTCGACCCACTGATAGACACCGCTGATGTTTGCTACGCCGCTCTTATTGTCGAACGTCTGATCGTGCGTTTCTTCAAATGTTTCGATGATTTTGGTGGTTACGATTTGCTGGACCTTTTGCGTGACCTTCTTTGCTGCTTTCTGGGTAATGTCTTTGGCGATGTTGGAAGCGAACTTCTTGGAATCACTTGAAGCTCGATCGTAGCCTACCGTCAGGTCAGCCTGCGCTTTAACTGAGCCTCCGTCGTACTGGACGTGTACGCCAGCGTCAATCTTGGTATCTTCCTTGAGCGTACTCTCAATTTCATTTTGCAGGCTTACGTGATCGGTGGAAGTGAGCTCCTGATCTGTTTGCGTTTCCGTACTTGTATCGAGCACAGTATCTCGTTCGTTGGAGAGGGTATGCTTCTGAGAATGGTCGCGTGATTCGCCTTTGAGAATATTCTCAATGCGGGCTATCTCGCCCATTTCGTAGCGAGCTATGTGCTGTTTGACCACGAACAACTCGGTTACGCCAATAGCATGTACTGGCTTCTCGAAGCGGGAGAAGATGCCAGGCGGCAAGAGCAATGTCTTTTTCAACGCGGCTTGAAGGTCGTCCACCGTCTTAATGGGAGACGCGGCACTCAGAATTAGAGGGGCATTCATCACCAGATCAAGCATTCTGAGAAGGTCCGCAATGTCATTGAGAGACGGCCGATCGTGAAGGACTTCGGCGAAGTGCGGCGGCAAATTCGGAGTAAGGCAAGGATTACTTCCTGGGACAGCCAAATTCCGTGAGCGGATAAGCTTGTCGATTTCTGTTGGACCGATAGAGCGGAGGATCAACAAAGCCAGGAATAAGTCAGCCAATTTGCCGTTCGTCTCCTCAAGCTGGTCTGGTCTGATCTTGGCTACGGCCGTTTGGATTGGCGCCTGCCAGGTATTGGGGGATGATCCTGCCTGAACCGCCTGGAGATCTGACAGCAATTGTTTCAGTACAGGTACTGGAGCAACTGGTGTCTGGCCAATAAGAGTAATTATCCAGGGGAGATTGTCTTGGATATAAATCAGCGAGGTCTTTTCCAGGAGTTTCCACACATGTTCCGCTGCCTGGCTCACCAGTTCCGCTGCTTGGCACACCAGTTCTTCTTGAAATTGACTGCTTCGCTCAAGGGGAATCGTGGCCGCGTTTGTGCGCTCAGCCGGTCGTGTGATGGTAAATCGGAACAGTTCTTCCATACTGAGTGTCCTCCCTCCGTAGATACTTCATTTTTCTCTCAATACATTGGCGGGGTCTCTGCCATTTTAACAAAGGCGCATGTTAAATGAGAACCGACTCTAGACCAGGGAATGAGCCTTTTTCTAGATTACGCAAGTAGAGTGAGACACATCTCGCTTGCACTGGTTGCCGTCAAAATGGGCACGAAGTCGTCCCACAACTGCTATCATCAACTATCTTCCCCCTGACGGCAAAACCTGGGCTTATTACAGTCTAGACGCGCAAAGCTCAAAAAGGCTTGCTCCCTGTAGACGTCATGCTCAAACATTTCCCTTTCTCATTTAACATGCGTCTTCCTCACCGTTTGGTTGAAACCCTGATGATGCTATCGAAAGCACGCTCTTTATCACCCAGGAAATTCTTGTTAGCAACCAAAGCATTCGCAACTACCTTGAAAGTCTCTGCGATGAGATGACGTAGCCCTGCAAGGTTGAGATCACCCGCCTGTCCGATCTCGGTATCAAGCGCGTGCAGTTGTTGCCGAAAGACCAAGGTGGATACATCTTTGACGAAAGCGCCCGAGAAAGCACCCGTCACATACGCCCCCGCAATATTTTGATTTCTGCCCGCGGTGCCTCACCGGCACGGGCACACGCCAACACCGTTTGAAATTGGCTCTCTGCCGCAAGTGCAACAGTCTGGCGTTCATCGGCTTTCTGCGGTGGATGAAGCAAAATGTAGCGGCAGAGATCAAACATGGTCACTCTCCTGCGTGATGTAAGGTTCACTCTACAATTTCATCGAAGTGCTCTGTCGTCACCTATGCGAGAGCGAACGCTCTCCTCTTTCCGAGATCACAGTACTACTCGGTGGAGTTGTCTTTACTCGCACCTAAAAGCGTGCCATTACCTGATGGTCGTTTTCTGCATTTTGTGCCTTTCGCTGAGAGTTCGTGAGTTCTGCCGTGCTATGCCTCCTTGCTCTTGCTGTGAGCTACACTAATACCTTGAACAAGCAATGGGTCTCCCCACGTTAACGTCATCATTCGAACTCGAGCCTGACAATGGACCGTGGATCGTGTACTCGGTGTTTACTACGCCAGACGATACGGAGAATAAGCTCGCCCCCAGTGCTCAGTTGTATAATCTCCGTCTTTCCAGCAACGCCTACTATCGTTTGAGTAACGTTGTATACCCCGCGACGAGACCTGGTGCTTTCTCAGCGGCTGTCTGCTGTACAGTTGGCGAGTGAGAACTTAAGCTCAATAAAGCGGCGCCCCACGTGTAGCACTTAGTAATCAACAGGTCGAGGTCACTGTTCCCCAGTGTCTCCTGGAAATCAATGATTGTAGCAATTGCCTCGGCCCCTCTTAACGCGACTCTCTGAAGGTTGCTAATATGTTCTCTTGTGATGCACATATCTTTAGGTTGATCAGCCCACATGAGCTGTTTGGAAATCGCCTCTACCAGTTTGTCCCCGTTTGAATCATCGGTGTACGGCCAACTTCCACTAGGAGGCCTATCGATCCCAAATACACCGGCCACCCCTTTGTTACGAAGGATGGCATAACTGACGTCTTCCGTTAGCTGTGGCAAAGCAAATCCTCTGCTCCATTGTACCGAGTCTCCTTGCAACCCAATGAGATACTCTTGGAAAGGTCTGTGAGTTGTTCGGACTCTCTCCCTTAACATGTCCGCCCCAGTATCAAAGACGCGTTCCGCAAAAGCCGCCGCAGCATGGATAAGCTCATCGCGCAGTCGTGGAAAATCGCCCTCTTCATCGGTCGAATAGCCTGCAACCCGTCCAAAAATTGGGAGATCAATTTCATCACGCTGTGCAGTGGATGGGAGAAATTCATTACTCCCGTACTGCGCATGCAGCTTAGCAAGGATCGAAGAAAAAGTCGGGTTTGGCCCGAGATCGATGTAGAGGTGAGGCCTTTGAAAAAAGTCATAGGAGACTTTGTATGCCAAGTCAACAAGGCAGTCCAGCACTGAGTAGAAGTACAGCCCGGCGACTTGGCGGGGATCCCCAGTCACCTGGTTGAATGAGTTCAAGTCACTGATTTTATGGTTGGTGAGCGAGGGCATGGTTTTCTCCTTTTCGGTTACAAATTGACGTTCCTCCGAAAATGGGTATAAGGCTGAGATAAATTCGCCGGAGTCAACCCATTTTCATGCTCTTCTCTGACTCGTAAAGTCAAAGCGCTTTAGACTAATTTGACGTCGAGGAGAGAAACGGACTTTCCTTCGTTTACACTCCCCTTTTGCAGATTGATGATGTCGGCCGGTGCAAACGTTGTGGGTGGTGCAACTTCACAGAGCGGAAAAATTTGCGCCGCTACTCCAGCTTTTATCTCATTAAGGACCTCCTGCTTGTTGTTCTTCCAGGCATCGTCGTTCTATTGCAGATTTTGATTACCGAGGTTATAGATGTGGTTCCTGCCTTTCTTTTGTTCTTGAAATGTACTTGGTTCCTACCTATCGCTCAGAGGAAATCCCTCATGCACTGCGATCTCTGAAGACCTGCAATGGATTGCACTTCTGCGATGGATATGACTAAATGGTTCTTTACCTGGTTACACACTACTGACAAAGCAAAGCTCTGGTGGTCTTTCGACGTGCGTTTTAAGGATTCAACGACTTGCACATCTCCATTAGGCCTTTCGGTAGTTTCCCAATGAAAGTAACCTTCAATTGCTCCCGATGCACGAAAATAACTATTTTCATGCACTTCTCTGACTCAGAGAGCCATAGCGCTTTTTACGAATAGATACATCACACTCTCTAGATGCCTCCATAGGCGGCTTCAGCTAGATAGAGGAAGGAACCATCCATCTCTGCCGCGTAGCCCTGGAATAATGATGGAAATGCATACTGTACGTTCACTTCATTGCCGTATCAGCTATATACAAAGGACAGGCCAAAGGCAGTGATAATGAATGTATCGGTGTCACGGCCATTCGCTCACATACTCACGATGTACCGGTGCAATTTCAACTAGGCTCTCCAGGCGCTGCGTCCACACTTATTGCTCAGGAGTATCTGCTAGCTCCTGGATGAACTCTTGGCGCTCAAACCGCATAATCGCAATGAATTCGCGCGCGTTCGCCGCGTTTCTGAGCAGTTCCCCCGAGATGTAGCCAGCTGCCTTTGGTTGCAAGGTACGCTGCCAGCCCTCATGCAAGGCTACAATGGCATCCTCTTCGCCGGCCCTCGCCAAGTACGTGGAAACGATCACGAACATCTCCGTCGCCTCTTTCTCCTCAGGTTTTCGAGCAATCCTGCATGCATACAGAGATGAAAGCCTGGTAGCACATACGGCTCTTCACGTATTAACGGAAGTGTACCCTCTTCAAGGGGTCTTTGCCATCGGAGAAACCTCCCATTTTTTGAGGGGTTTGTCGCAGGAGAGCTAGGCGAATTGATCTGGGAGGGTCCTCCCAGAACCTCGCCACACGTCTCATTCGATGAGCAGATCAGGCCAGTCCGTGACGCAGCGCGAAGGCGGCTGCCGCTGCCCGGCTCTCGCAACCAGTTTTATTGAAGATGTGGGTGAGGTGATTGGTGACGGTTTTTTCGGTGAGGCACAGGGCCTGTGCGATCAGGCGATTGCTTTTGCCCTGAGTAACGAGCTTGAGCACCTCGACCTCACGCTGGGTCAGATGGGCAGGAAGAACCGGGGATGTGAGGGGGCCAGGTGAGTGGGAAAGGGAGTGCAGTCGCCTACGCACATGCTGTGCTGAAGTCAGCATACCTAGCTCTTCAAAGAGCGCACATGCCTCATTGAGGCGATCTCTGCCACGGAGGAAACTGGTTTGATCACCCCGCGCCAACTCGACCTCGGCCTGTCCTTGTAGGATCCGTGCCCGTTCAGGGTGCAGGTCTTCACGCCGAGCGGTGACTTCGGCTGCGGCGAAGTGGGTCGCTGCCGCCTGCCAGTCGCCTCCTGCTGGAGCAAGGTAGCAGTCGCCTCGTCGCGTTTGCCGAGCGTCGCCTGCACCAGGCCAAGGAACCCAACATAAAACATGAGTCCTCCTGAACCACTCTGCTGGTGGACCAGAGCCGCCTGACACTCGCGCTTGGCCGTCTCGTAATCCTCCTGCTGATAAGCAAGAAAGGCCTGCATCTGGTGCAGGAACGAGAGGGGCATCGGGTCGGAGAGCTGGTCGACGACGGAGTGCGCCTGCTCCACCATCTGCGCTGCCTGCGTCCACTCCCCTTGCGAGGCAGAGAGGAGCACCAACCAGGGATAGGCTGTACGCAAGGCATAGGGTTGTCGGCAGCGCTCCGCGTACGCGATCTGCCGCCTGCTCATCTCCCTGGAACGACCGATGTCTGCCGACCAGTAGGACGGCAGCGTCAGGTAGAGGCAACATTCTGCCGCCTCCAGGCAATCATCCCCTGTTTCGACCACCCGCAAGGCGTCCTCCAAGTGTGCCATCGCCAAGGTGAGGTCACCGACAGGCATACAGAGGTTGGCAGCAACGGTCCGTTTTGCCACCGCCTGCAGGTGAGCATCACCGAGTGCCTGTGCCATCTCAAGCGCCCGCTGGGCATAGCGTGCCCCTTGAGCTTGCTGTCCCAGATAGACCGTCAGCAACGTGGACAGATCGACCAGCACGCGGACGGTGGAGGCACAGATGCACTCCCCGATCAATCGCAGCGCATTCTCCAGGGCTGTGTGAGCCTCTGGCAACTGTTCCTGTTGCCAATGGGCTCGGCCCAGACCATGTGCTGCCTGGGCCGCTGCGTTCAGATCACCCTCATGCAAGAGCGCGTCATACGCTGCCGCGTAGCTCTTCACCGCCTCTGCCTCTTTGCCTGCCAGGAGCGACGCCTCGCCCAGACCAAGCAACAGATCACCTCGTGGTCTCTCTTCGGAGCCGAGCAGGTCGAGTGCGGTATGATAGTGGATCATCGCCTCTTCGGCGGCAAAGGTCTGCAAGGCCTGAACTGCCGCGCGGTGCGAGTACTCGATGGCTTTCACCCGGTCAGGACTGCGGGCGAAGTGAAAGGCCAGTTCGGCTAAGTGCTGGACACTGAGCATCCTCGAACTCGCGTAGCGCTCTTCGAGGAGCTGACCAATGCTTCCATGTAAGCGTCGACGGCGAGACGTACTGACCTCTGCATACAGGCACTCACGAATGCTGTCGTGGCTGAAGGTCATGGTTCCCTGTTGCGTATCCAGGACGAGGTGAGCATGCACCGCTTCACGCAGGTGCTCCTCGACCTCCTCGATCTCTTTCGCCTCGATCGCGGCCAGCAGCGCGAGATCGAAGGTTCGTCCGATGATCGCGGCGATTCTCAGATGATCAATACTCGTGGGCGAGAGTCGAGCAAATCGTTGATGCAGTGCGCCGACAATCGTGGGAGGCATTGCCTGGTCAAGGGGTGTCATGGCCAGCCACTGACCTCGCCGGTTCACCAGCGCCCTCGTCTCGATCCAACCTTGGAGCAGTTCCTCAGCGAAAAACGGATTGCCCTCGCTCTGCCTGTACAGGAGCGTACTAGCCTCAGGACTGAGAGGAGCGCCGAGTCTCGTGCTGGCAAGGATGTCGACCTCGTGAGCCGAGAGAGGGCCGACGGCGACCGTTGTTAATCGTCGTTGACGTGAGAGTTCGGCGACC
>WNFX01004403.1_pt1 | contig 13817 bp, 8 predicted proteins | sample 5400111 | NCBI WGS metagenome assembly WNFX01 (sample SAMN13153363, study PRJNA577476) | soil metagenome | isolation source: 40 cm soil or saprolite under grassland replicate 1 | place: USA:California | collected 2016-06-15
CGGGTCAATGGAAAAGCCTGACAATAAAAGGTGTTGGCCCGGAAAAAAGAAGTTTTATAGTCAACTAGCAGGCCATGTCCAGTCACGATTATTTGTCTATGCAGCATGCACTCTTAAGATGTTGTCTATTGTAAGATATTTGGAGTGAATTGTTTTCTCAAAGAATTCCTTTAAATTGTGCATTCCTAATTATTTCGTGAGAAAGATAGCTGCCATATTGCTGATATGTCTTCTGTTATTTAACTGGTACGGATACCGGTTTGTTACCAATTATCTCCAAAAAAAGGCGGATCGCCAGCTCGAAAATCGTATTGATATAAAGGACTATAATGAGTCACAGCTTATCGAAATAAAAGTTGCACTCAATATGCCTTATCAGAATAATTCATCCGGTTTCGAAAGGCATTATGGCGAAATTGAGATCAATGGGAAAATTTACTCCTATGTAAAAAGAAAAATTGAGGATGGATACTTGATCCTCAAATGCATTCCGAATACAGCCAAGCAGGATATTAAAAACGCTGACAACATTTTGTTTACCGCCAATAATGGACTTGACCAGGAGCATAACGGGAAAAGCAATTCACCCCTTAACCATGTTTTCAAAAGCATTTTTGGTGATTATGATAATTATTCCCTGAGTTATAATTTTAAGATTTTAGTTGATCTTCATAAAAAATCATTACACTCAAAACCCTCTTTTTTAAACAGCATCACCTTGCCTGTTTCTGAACAACCCCCTGAAGCTATACTGCCTTCCTTAAGTTAATGTCATAGTGCTACTTTTCCATCGTGTACTTATTTTTTGTTTAATTATTAATTGAAAATGAAAAAATATTTGTGGTTAGCCGGTATTGGCTTTTTAATGATTTCGTGTAAGCAACAATCTCATGATTATAAAACTGTTTTTAATGACCCGATTCTGTATTGCAAAACAGTGAAGAAACTGAATGATGTTGTGTTAGAAAACAATTTCCCTCCCATGATTGCCACCCGCAATTATGTTTATGCAAATATTGCGGCGTATGAATGCATGGTTGCGGGCGATAATAATTATCTGAGCCTGGCAGGGCAAATAAAACAATTGCCTGTTATGCCAAAACCAGAGGCGGGGAAGGAAATTGATTTTCATTTAGCAGCATTATTGGCCTTTACAAAAGTAGCTAATGCGGTTACGTTTCCTGAAGGCAGTATGATGGGATATTACGACGAATTAAAACAGCAAGCAAAGGATGCTGGTATGCCGTCATCAGAATTAGAACATACAATTGCCTTTTCAGACACCGTTGTGGCTATTGTTATGAAGTGGAGCAAGAAAGATGACTATGCCGAAACAAGAAGTGCCGAAAAATACACCGTTACTACTGAAGAAGGACGTTGGGTACCCACGCCTCCCATGTATGCCCAGGCAATTGAACCTCATTGGAGCGAGATCAGGTGCCTGGTGATGGATTCTTGTTCGCAATTTATGCCTCCGCGCCCCCCAAAATTTGACATAAAAAATAAAAACAGCGCTTACTATAAAGCTATGATGGACGTAAAGACAGTTGGCGATAGTTTGACAGACGAGCAAAAGCATATTGCCGATTTTTGGGATGACAATCCATTCAAGCTGAATGTGAGCGGGCATGTTATGTTTGCTACCAAGAAATTTTCACCGGCGGGCCATTGGATGAACATTGTAGGGATAGCTGCGGAGAAGGCAAAGGCTGATTTTTCTACAACGGTAGCGGCTTACACGGAAACAAGTATTGCTTTGTTTGATGGATTTATATCCTGCTGGGATGAAAAGTATCGCAGTAATGAAATAAGACCCGAAACATCGATCAATAAATATGTAAATGAAGAATGGCGACCTTATATTCAAACTCCGCCATTTCCTTCTTATACCAGCGGGCATGCAACTATATCTGCAGCAGCAGCGGAAGTGATGACGAATTGGTTTGGGGATCATTTAAGTTTTACCGATACCTCTTCACTGGAATTCGGTATTCAAAGTCGCCAGATTACATCCTTTCGTGAAGCCGCTAAAGAAGCAGCTATGTCACGATTGTATGGAGGTATACATTACAGGCATGATAACGACGAAGGAAATAAATGCGGAAAAATGCTGGGAGAGATGATCGTACAAAAATTAAAATTTAAAAAATCATCCTGATGCTATCAGGAAAACAATTCAAAAACTACTGTTATGAAACGAATTACCATAGTTATATTACTGCTTTTTATTGTTGGAGCTTATCAAAAAATATCGGCACAAGGTTGTGTGGCCATTAAAGGTACAGCCGGTATTTGCACCCGACCAACTGATGCGAAAGGCTGGGAAATGAATATTAATAGCCGGTATTTCAGATCGTATAAACATTTTGTGGGGACTATTGAACAAAAACAAAGAGTGGAAGAAGGCAGTAATGTGATTAATCACTCTGAAGAACTGGATATTACCGCTACAAGAATTATTAATTCAAGATGGTCTGTTGGTATAACGTTGCCCATTATGGATTTTTCACGTTCATCATTGTATGAACACGACGGCAGTTCAAGACACACCACGCGCTCATTTGGTATTGGTGATGCGCGGGTGGCTGCATACAAGTGGATGTTTGATCCTAAAACATCAAATAAAGGAAATTTACAGATAGGTGCCGGGATAAAATTGCCAACCGGCAATTACAACTATCTCGCTTATTTTTATAAGAGAGCAGATTCAAGTGTACTGGGTCCGGTCGATCAATCTATTCAACCCGGAGATGGTGGTACAGGTTTAACTTTTGAATTGAACGGTTTCTATAATTTCTCTCGCCAGTTCGGCTTCTATGGTAACTTTTTTTATCTCATCAATCCCCGTGAAGTGAATGGCACATCAACAACAAGAGGTGGTACAGCATCTGCTACTGCAAAAAAATACAATACGGATGTAATGAGTGTGCCTGACCTGTATATGGCCAGAGGTGGTGTCGCCTATATGGTTGACCAGGTTACATTCTCCGGCGGCATCAGGATGGAAGGGCTTCCTTCAAAAGATCTGATCGGTGGCAGTCGCGGTTTCAGAAGGCCGGGCTATATTATTTCTGCAGAGCCATCTATAACATGGGTAACCAAAAAAGTAAGCTATAATCTGTCAGTTCCTTTTGCATTGCAAAGAAATCGTACACAGAGTAATTCGGACAAACGTCGAACAGCTGACACCGGCACTCATGTGCAGGGTGATGCAGCCTTTGCCGATTACCTGGTAAGCGCCGGAATAACCTTTCGTCTTTGAAAATTAAAATGTTTTGATGGAGCTTTTAGTTTTTCTTTCATCTCATATTTATTCTTTGCAATAAAACTGGTATAAATTTTCTTTAGAGCAGATTTTTAGTTTTTAAAAATTAAGTAGTGAAATTCGTACAAGTATAGCGGACCAAAACCCTCCTTCGTTTCCACGAAGGAGGAGCTTTTAGTTATTGGATGCTTTAACAATTATAAATATGAAAAAACTTTTTTGGTTTGGTATTCTTGGATTGCTGCTGTTTGAAATTGCAAACGTGTATTTCATTATGCCTATGCCGGGAAGCCAAAAAATGAACAGCATTGATCTTGCTTATTTTTTATATAGCTGGCGCTGGGCATTCAGAGTTTTATTCCTGCTCATGATCGTGGTTGGCCTTTTCGGATCTCACTGGAAAAGAAAATGGTTATTGATTATACCAGTTGGATTATTAGCAGCCGTGATATATATGGCAAATTTTAAAATGGCCGCCGATCACATGTTTTATCAAACCAGAAAATTATTAATGGTAAACGCGGCGGCAAATAAAGTTGACTCTGGAAGATTAGTGATAGGAGTAACATTGAATGGAGAAGCAAAAGCATATCCTATCCGGTTCCTGGGTTATCATCACCAGGTGCAGGATACTGTCGGTGGAAAACCGGTAATTGTTACATACTGCACGGTCTGCAGAACCGGCCGTGTGTTTGAGCCAATCGTAGATGGTAAGTATGAGAAATTCAGATTAGTGGGCATGGATCATTTTAATGCCATGTTTGAAGACGTAACCACAAAAAGCTGGTGGCGCCAGGTAACCGGTGAAGCCATCACCGGAAAATTAAAAGGACAACAATTACCCCAGGTATTCAGCACACAAACCTCGTTGGCTGAATGGTTGCGGCTAAATCCCAATTCATTGATCATGCAAGCCGATTCCGCATTTATAAAAGCATACGATACCACAGGAAATTATGAAGCGGGCAAGAGTAAAAATAATCTTACCGGGACAGATAGTCTTTCATGGAAAGATAAATCATGGGTAATCGGTGTAAAAGCAGGTGCCAATAAAAAAGTCTATGACTGGAATAAATTAAAAGCGGAGCGGATCATCCAGGACAAAATAGAAAACACTCCTGTTGTGATTGTTTTGGCAAATGATAATAAGAGCTTCTTTGCATTTGAAAGACCAAACGAAAATTCAGTATTTGGTTTGAACAATGATGTATTGGATTACAACAATCACCATTACCGAATTGATGGAAGAGGAATTGATACATCTTTTTCACTGAAACCATTACAAACTTCCCAGGAGTTCTGGCATAGTTGGCGAACTTTTTACCCGGGAACAAAAAAATATGAGTGACCAGGGCCTCATCTTTCATGCAGGTTTTAGTTTTATCTTAGAAGCATGAAAAAATTTATAACGTTGCTGCTTGCCATTGTTGTTGTCCTCAATATTTCAGCACAACAACAGGTACAAACTCCCGCCGAAATTTATGGTGAACTGTTTACTGATGTCCAGATGCGACATGTTTTTCCTGATAGTAAAACCTTTGCGGATTGTACTCCAAAAAGAGATCCGAAAGAAATTGTAAAGGATTACCTCGCTATGAAAAATAATTCTTCTATCAGGTTTAAACTGGATGAGTTTGTAACAAGCAATTTTGATCTTCCGAAAGCACCCCAGCTTAATTATATCACTAAAGAAAAAGATGTGGTAATGCACATTAAAAACCTGTGGAATGTTTTAAGAAGGGAAGCAGACACAGCTGTAAATGGAAGTTCATTATTACCATTGCCCAATCCTTACATAGTACCAGGGGGAAGATTTGGTGAAATTTATTATTGGGATTCTTATTTCACCATGCTTGGTTTAAAGGAAAGCGGGAGAGTGGATATGATAGAAAACATGATAAACAATTTTGCCTACCTCATTAATACATATGGACATATTCCCAATGGTAACCGCAGCTATTATATCAGTCGCTCTCAACCGCCATTTTTTTCTTTAATGGTGGAGTTGCTGGCATCTATAAAAGGAGATAAAATTTATCAAACCTACTTATCCCCCATGGAGAAAGAATATAGTTTCTTTATGGAGGGGGCAGATAAGTTAAAACCCGGAGAAGCACACAGGCGAGTTGTAAAATTAAAAGATGGAACAATATTGAATCGCTACTGGGATGATGCGGCTACTCCAAGACCGGAAGGATTCAAAGAAGATGTAGCAGTTGCAGAGCGTTCAGGCAGGGATAAAGAAGAAATGTATCGCAATCTTCGTGCAGGTGCTGAAAGTGGGATTGATTTCAGTAGCCGGTGGTTTGATGACAAAAAAGATATTACAACCATTGAGGTTATTGATTTTGTTCCCCCTGACTTGAATTCATTGATGCTTCATCTGGAACAAATGATCGCTAAGGCCAGGAAATTAAAAAAGGATATGGCAGGTGCAAATCAAATGATGAATAAAGTTTCAAAGAGAGAAGCCGCGATTAATAAATATTGCTGGAACAAACAACTGAATTACTACACGGATTATAATTTTAAAAAGCAAAAACAAAATAACGTGGTAACTCCTGCGGGAATGTATCCTTTCTGCATAATGAAAAAAACCACCTCGCTTAATCAAAAATGTTCAAGGGCAATTTCAATGTTGAAAAAGAAATTGCTTCAGCCGGGAGGTATACAAACTACCGAAAGTAATACCGGCCAGCAATGGGATGCGCCCAATGGTTGGGCTCCCCTTGAGTGGATGACAATTTGGGGATTGGAGAGATGTGGCCAGTCAATGTTAGCAAGAGAGATTGCGCAGCGTTGGGTAAAATTAAATTCTGATGTTTTTGATCGGACAGGTAAGCTGATGGAAAAGTATAATGTAGCAAATACCGGGCTTGAAGCCGGTGGTGGAGAATATGGCGGCCAGGATGGCTTTGGCTGGACCAATGGCATATTACTTTTATTGATTAATAAATATCACTTGCATCCGAATGATTAAGTATGCTTTTCATAGAAGTTTTAGGTTTGTTTCTATACAAACGGAAAAACCAGGATGATTTAATGTGTCGTAGGTACATATTTCGTATCTTACATTTCCTTTTGCAGAAAATTTATGCGGAAGGAAAGACCGGAACGATTAAAGACTTGCTATGAAGAAGATTGTATTCCTTCTGATTTTCTTATTTGCTATTTGCATTACAAAAGCACAGTTGTTAAGTTGGACACCTTTATTCCCTGCAGAAAATGATGCTGCTGCAAATATTGTAATTACTGTTGACGCAACAAAAGGGAACCAGGGTCTCTTGAATTATTCCCAGACGAATGACGTGTATGTACATATCGGTTTAATTACAAACTTTAGCACAGATTCAACGAAATGGCAACATGCACCATTTACCTGGGGAACGACAAATGCACAGGCTCATTGCCCATCTCTCGGTAATAATAAATGGCAATACATTATTGCCGGTGGTTTAAGAACTTTTTTTGGGGTTACAGATCCAAATGAACACATTCAAAAAATAGCTATTCTTTTTAGAAACGGTAGTGGTTCCCAGGCACAGAGAAACGCCAACCAAAGTGATATGTTCATACCGGTGTATGACAATTCAATAGTTGCAGTTCGCTTTATTGATCCATTCATTCAACCTTTATATAGACCACAACCTGAGCCTTTGACAAAAACTGTTGGAGACAATATTAACCTTACCGCTATTGCAAATAAAACATCGGCTATGAAATTGTATTTGAATGGTATAGCTATTCAAACTTTAGCTGGAGTAAATACAATTTCTGCTAGCCCTGCTTTGACGATTGCTGGCAACAACATTGCGGTAGCAGAAGCAAATGATGGGACTACCACCAGGACCGATACTATTCGGTTTTTTGTTTCCTCAGGAGTAACCATTGCACTTCTTCCAAATGGAGTAAAAGACGGAATAAACTATGAAACCGATAATACAGCTGTCACACTTGTACTATATGCTCCTTTAAAAAACCGGGTATCAGTAATTGGTGAATTTACGGGTAGCAATTGGATAGAACAATCGCAATACCAGATGAACAAAACACCGGATGGAAATTATTGGTGGCTTCGCCTAACAGGATTGACACCGGGAACAGAATATGCTTTTCAATATTTAGTTGATGGAACCTTAGCTATTGCTGATCCTTATGCTGAAAAGATTCTTGATCCTTATAGTGATGGAACGATTCCTTCGTCGACCTACCCAAATCTTAAGTCTTATCCAACCGGCGCATCCGGTATTGTAAGTATTTTGCAGACAGCCGCTCCTCAATACACCTGGCAGGTAAATAATTTCGCAAAGCCTGATAAAAGAAAATTGGTTATTTATGAATTGTTAGTAAGAGACTTTATAGCCAAACATGACTGGAACACCTTACGCGATACTTTGAATTATTTGCAAAATCTGGGAGTGAATGCTATTGAAGTAATGCCTTTTAATGAATTTGAAAGCAATAGCAGCTGGGGCTATAATCCTGATTTTTATTTTGCTCCTGATAAGTATTATGGCACCAAAAGCACATTGCAACAATTTATTGATTCATGCCATAAAAAAGGGATGGCGGTGATTATGGACATCGTGATGAATCATACATATGGTTTGTCCCCTTTGGCTCAATTGTATTGGGACAATCAAAATAACAGGCCCGCAGCGAATAATCCCTGGTATAACCCGGTGGCTCCTCACGCTTTTGGATTTGGAAATGATTTCAACCATGAAAGTGCGGCTACAAAGTATTTTTTTGATCGCGTATTGCAGCACTGGGTAACTCAATATAAAATTGATGGCTATCGTTTCGATTTTTCAAAAGGATTTACTCAAAAATCTTCAACAACAGATGCGGAGTTTTCAGCTTACGATGCCAGTCGCATTGCTATCCTAAATGGGTATGCCAACGCTATCAAAGCGGTTGATTCCAGTGCTTATGTTATACTCGAACATTTTTGTGTCAACACTGAAGAAAAAGAATTATCAGATAGCGGTATGTTGGTATGGGGAAATATGAGTTATAGTTATGAGCAGGCTTCAATGGGATATAGCGCTGGTTGGGATTTTTCAAATGGAATTTATACTGTCCGTGGCTGGACAAAACCTCATTTGGTTACCTATATGGAGAGTCATGATGAGGAGCGTGTAAACTACAAGAATATTAAATATGGAAATTCATCCGGAAGTTATAACGTGAAGGATACCGCCACAGCTTTGAAGAGAATAGAATTAAATGCGGCTTTTATGGTTACCATACCCGGCCCAAAAATGTTCTGGGAATTTGGAGAACTGGGTTATGATTATTCCCGCTGTTATCTCTCAACAAATGGCGAAGGGGGTGATTGTAATACCAAGCTGGATCCTAAGCCTATTCGCTGGGATTATTTGCAAAATATCCAGCGAAAGCGCTTACACAATGTATATGGCGAACTGATAAAATTGCGTTATCATCCTTTATATAAAGATGTATTTTTAACCAATCAAATTACAAGCAATCTTTCCAGTGGTTTTAAATGGCTGCAGGTAACAACAGACAGTTCTAAAATTTGTGTCGTTGGTAATTTTGATGTGATATCACAAACGGGCAGTGTCACTTTCCAAAATTCAGGAACCTGGTATGACTATCTTGATGGAACTACCCTGACTGCAACCGGTGCGGCACAGAATATAACCTTGCAGCCGGGCGAGTATCATGTGTATCTAAATAGAAATGTGCTTAGCAATATTGCTACGCCGGTCATATCAATAAATTCACCTGCCAATAAGTTATTGATCAAAATATACCCTGCTCCGGTTTTCCAAAATGCGACTATTGAAGTTGCAATTCCTGAAACCGGAAATGTGCAGATAGATTTATTAAATATAACAGGTCAAAAATTAAAGAGTATTCATTCGGGATTTTTACTCAGAGGAACTTACTCTATAAATTTTAATGACAATAAAGATCTGTCATCCGGGGTGTATATAATAAAAGTGAATACAAAAACCTTATCCGGTATATTAAAATTTGTGTTGAAATAATTTAATTTTAATAAACTCTGCAACTGTTGCTATGCATAAATCTGCCAATCTTAAAACGGCCGAAATTGAAAAGATCAGTCATCTTGAATATTTCAATATAGCCGTTTCAGTTGACTGTGTAATTTTTGGATATGAGGACAAAGAATTGAAAGTTCTTCTTATAAAATCTGATTTGGAAGAATTTACAGGTCTATGGTCCTTGTTGGGAGATCTTGTTCGTCCAGATGAAGATATTGAAAGTGCACCTTACCGGGTATTGAAAGAACGAACCGGTCTTGATGACGTATATCTTGAGCAGGTACATACCTTTGGAGATCTTGGCCGTCATCCCTCAGGCCGTGTAATAACCACAGCCTATTATTCATTAATTGATATTAATCATCACAAGCTTAAGCTAACGCATAATGAACTACATTGGCATAAAGTAAACGAGATAAAGAAACTGGCATTTGATCATAAAAAGATTTTTGACCGAAGCCTGGATCGTTTACGCGAACAGGTAATGGAATATCCGATTATTTTTAATTTACTACCCGAGAAGTTTTCACTTAGGGAATTACAGGATCTTTACCAGGCAATCCTGGGTGTTACCCTCGATCGTCGCAACTTTCGAAAAAAGATAGCTCATAAAGACTGGTTGCTGGATCTCGCTGAAATGGAAAATGATGTTCCTCACCGTCCGGGTAAGCTTTATAAAGCCAAAGCCCAACTTCGAAAAAAGCAGTTCAAACCGAAAATTAAAGAATCCGGAATTAAAAATCTGGTATAACAGAGGACAGGATATTCAAATTATTTTTTTGGAAAGAGAAAAAATCCCTAAACTTGTGTAAACGATTGCGCAAATGCTGAAAGCAACCATTACTGACATTGCAAGGGAATTAAATACAACTCCGGCTACTGTTTCGAGAGCATTAAGTAATCATCCCAGGATCAGCGAAAAGACAAAAAAATCTGTTCATGAAACCGCATTAAAATTAAACTATAAAAGAAACAGGATCGCCTCTTCACTGCGATCAGGTAAAACTCATTTGATCGGTGTAATTATTCCCAGTGCTGAAATTAATTTTTTTGGATCGGTCGTGCATGGTATTGAAAGTATCGCGAATGAGAATGGGTATGGAGTTTTACTTTTTCAATCGAATGAGCAAAGAGATTATGAAGAAAAGGGATTGCAAAATTTTCTCTCAGCAAGGGTTGATGGCATCCTTGTGTGTATTGCAAAAGACACGATTGATTACTCTCATTTCAGGGAAATAAAATCCCGTCGGGTACCACTTGTTTTTTTTGACCGGGCGAATGACGATTTAGATATAGACTCAGTTGTCATAGATGATTATAAAGGAGCCTTCCTGGCAACAGAGCATTTGATTTCACAGGGCTATAAGCGGATTGCACATATTTCCGGCCCCCAACATTTAAAAAATTTTTATGACAGGTTAAAAGGTTATATGGGAGCTTTACAGGCCAACAAAATAAAAATTGATCATTCGCTGATTTATAACGGCAATATATCCATTGAATCAGGCAGAAAAGGAACTTCCCATTTTTTGTCCATGCAAAATCCCCCGGATGCTATTTTTGCTACCGAAGATTTTACGGCGCTGGGAGTGATAAAAGAAATAAAAGAAAGAGGAATACAGATTCCCGGCCAGTTCGGGATAGTGGGTTTTGCCAATGAATTGTTTGGCGAGCACATTACGCCGACACTTTCCACAGTCGATCAGCAAACTATTCAGATGGGTAAGTCAGCATTAAAGCTTTTATTGAATATAATCGAAGGAATAGGAATTAGGAATCACACGAAACAAAAAATTGTTCTCGAACCCTTGCTTATTTGCAGGGATTCTTCTAATAGAAATAAACTGGGTTAATAATTGTTTTTTTGATCAATACTCTGTGTAAACGATTACTGGGTCTATTAAGAAGTCATAAAAGGATATGATATAAATTATGAGCAGATATTTTTTTCAACAGTTAATTGAAAGTGACCAGAAACTATTTTATCGGCTCACAAATTAAATTTTTGGAGTTGGCAAAAAATGAATACTATTGTGTGTTTGATACACATTGCTTATTAGAAAATTGATTTATCAAAACTTAATGATTGCTTATGTCATGCAGAAAACTGCTTCAATCGATTGTCTTGCCGGTAATGCTGCTTTTATCCCAGCTGATTTTTGCCCAAGACCGTGTAGTAACAGGTAGAGTAACTGATTCCGCTGACAATGGCCTTGCGGGCATAACAGTGACCGCAAGAGGTACGAAAACAGCTACGCAAACAATCAATGATGGTACTTTCAGGTTGACAGTGCCTTTATCTGTTGACGCACTTATTTTTACTTCTGTTGGTTTTACTACTGTTCAGGTTCCTGTTCCTGCAAACAATTTAATGAATGTCACCTTATCAGGGACCAGTACATCTCTTAATGAAGTTGTTGTTATTGGATATGGAACGAGACTGAAAAAAGATCTCACCGGCTCTGTAACTGCGATTACAGCAAAAGATTTTAATAAAGGATCTATCACAACTCCTGAGCAGCTTATTGCCGGGAAAGTAGCAGGTGTACAAATTACATCAAATGGAGGTGCACCAGGCTCGGGGAGTACTATCCGTATTCGGGGTGGTGCTTCATTAAATGCAAGCAATGATCCTTTGATAGTCATTGACGGAGTGCCGGTGGATAATAATGGTATTTCAGGTGCCGCTAATGCGTTGGCATTAATTAATCCGAATGATATTGAATCGTTCAATATTTTAAAAGATGCTTCTGCAACGGCTATCTATGGTTCAAGGGCTTCCAATGGAGTTATCATCATTACAACTAAAAAGGGAAAGAGCGGCAAGACCAGATTTACTTTCAGTACACAAAATTCTTTGTCAACCCTTCCAAAGGAGGCTGATGTGCTTTCACCGGCTGAGTTTAGGGCCTATGTAAATGGGCATGGCACTCCGGCGCAGGTAGCTTTAATGGGAGGTGCAAGTACAGACTGGCAGAAAGAAATTTATGATAATTCCTTCACCACTGATAATAATTTAAGCGTATCCGGCACTTATAAAACGCTTCCTTACAGAATTTCATTAGGATATTTAAACCAGGATGGTATTTTGAAAACCGGAAATCTTCAAAGAAAATCAGCTGCGATTACTTTAAATCCTAAATTATTCGATGATCATTTGAAAATTGATTTGAACCTGAAAGGTTCTAATAATAATTCAAGATTTGCAAATGAAGGGGCCATTGGGAATGCTGTAAGATTTGATCCTACTCAGTCGGTGTTTAGTTCCAGTAAAAGATTTGGGGGTTATTTTGAATGGCTCGATCCCTCTTCAACAACAGGATTACGTGACCTTGCTCCTTTAAATCCTGTGGGAGTGCTTGAACAAAGAGAAGATAAAAGTGAAGTAAACAGAAGCATTGGCAATATCCAGTTTGATTATAAACTTCATTTTTTTCCTGATTTACATGCAAATCTTAATCTTGGATACGATATTTCAAGAGGTAAGGGAACCGTCTTCGTTCCGGATAGCGCTGCATCCGATTACCTGCGCTCTCCCGATGCCAAGCATGGTGGAGTAGATAACAAGTATCTCCAAAAAAAATCAAATACTATTCTGGAGGCATATTTGAATTACGTAAAAGACATTAAGGGGATCAATAGCCATATTGATGCCTTGGCAGGTTATTCATACCAGGATTTTTTGACCAAAAATTATAACTACCCTGATTTAACGACCGATGGGTTTGTAATATCCCAGCCTAATTTTCCTTTTGATAAACCGGAAAATAGGTTGATCTCGTTTTTTGGACGTTTGAATTATTCACTTCAGGGTAAGTATTTGCTGACTGGAACTATCAGGCGTGACGGGTCTTCACGTTTTTCCAAAGAAAACAGGTGGGGTTGGTTTCCCTCAGGAGCTTTTGCATGGAGAATACACGAAGAAGACTTCCTGAAAAATTCAAAAACGCTGAGCGACTTAAAACTGAGATTGGGGTATGGTGAAACCGGGCAGCAGGATGGAATCGGCAACTATGACTACATCGCAAGGTACACACTATCAAATGAGCTGGCAGAATATCCATTTGATAATACATTTTACGAAATGCATAGACCCGAAGCATATAACCCCAATTTGAAATGGGAACAAACCGCTACTTATAATGCAGGTCTTGATTATGGGTTTCTAAATAATCGTGTTACGGGTTCCATAGATGTATATTTAAAGAAAACAACGGATCTTCTCAGTGTAATTGATCAGCCGGCAGGTACAAATTTTTCGAATAAAATTCTTGCCAATATTGGTAATATGGAGAACCGCGGCATTGAATTCAGCTTGAATGCACAATTGGTAAGAAATAAAGCAGTGAACTGGGATTTTGGTTTCAACATTACTTATAACCAAAATAAAATTACCAAACTCACTTTTACCAATGATCCAAAATTTCCTGGCAACCTGACGGGCGGTATAGCAGGAGGCGTGGGAAGCACCATACAGATATATTCAGTAGGATATCCCAAAAGCTCTTTCTATGTAT
>WNFX01015862.1_pt1 | contig 13816 bp, 15 predicted proteins | sample 5400111 | NCBI WGS metagenome assembly WNFX01 (sample SAMN13153363, study PRJNA577476) | soil metagenome | isolation source: 40 cm soil or saprolite under grassland replicate 1 | place: USA:California | collected 2016-06-15
GCCGCGATCAAGGCGACCAACGTATCCATCGAGATCCCCGGCGGCCGCTGATCGCACTGCCGCGGATCCCAACCTAGGAGTTCATAGTGCGCCGTTTCACCCTTATCGCCGCCGGCCTGGTGGCAGCCGCCGTTGCGGGCTGCTCCAGCCGCAGTACCGGAACCTCGGCGTCCGGCAGCCCGGCCCCGTCGACGGGGACGATCACCGTCTTCGCCGCGGCATCGCTGACGGAGAGCTTCACCCAGCTCGGGAAGCAGTTCGAGGCCGCCCACCCGGGCGACACGGTGAAGTTCAGCTTCGGGCCGAGCTCCGGCCTGGCGACCCAGATCACCAGCGGCGCGCCGGCCGACGTGTTCGCCTCGGCGTCCCCGACGAACATGGACCAGGTTGTCAGCGCCGGGGACGCGTCCAGCCCGCAGAACTTCGCCAAGAACGTCATGGAAGTAGCAACGCCCTCCAATAACCCCGCGAACGTGACGTCGGTGAACGACCTGGCGAAGAGTTCCGTCAAGGTGGCGCTGTGCCAGCCGCAGGTGCCGTGCGGGGTCGTGGCGGCGGAGGTGTTCAAGAACGACGGGATCACGGTCAAGCCGGTCACGCTGCAGCCGGACGTGAAGTCGGTGCTGACCCAGGTCGAGACGGGCAACGTCGACGCGGGCATGGTGTACGTAACCGACGTGAAGGCGGCCGGCACCAAGGTCAAGGGCGTGACGATCCCGGCCAGCGACAACGCCTCGACGCTCTACCCGATCGCTACCATCAACAGCAGCAAGCACAAGTCCGAAGCCCAGGCCTTCATGAACTACGTGCTGTCACCTGCGGGCCAGCAGGTGCTCACGGCCGCGGGGTTCGAGAAGCCCTGACGTAGTGGTCTGTAAGGGGAGTCCTGTTTGGCTGCACGTCGCCCATGCGGGCACCTCGCGGCGTTGTCTTCGCCACCGATAGCTCCACTATCGGCTCCTCCTCCGCCTTGCGATGCACCCGCCTGGCCGCCGTTCGCTCAAACGACCCCCCTTACCAACCACTTGCACCCGGAGCTGCCACGTTGACCGTCGCCGCGCCGTCACACCTGACAGCCCGTGAACGGGCCAGGCGGGCCGCGCGGGGCGGTGCCTCACGGTCAGTGCCGGCGCCCTTGCTGGCGCCGGCGCTGATCGCGGTCGGTTTCCTGGTGCTGCCCCTGGTCGGGCTGCTGATCCGCGCCCCCTGGGGCAGGATCGGCGCGGCCCTCAGCGGGGCCGACGCGACCCAGGCCCTGATCCTCTCCCTGTGGACCGCATCCGCGTCCACGTTGATCTCCCTGGCCATCGGGGTGCCGCTGGCGTGGGTGCTGGCCCGGAGCAGCTTCCCCGGGCAGCGGCTCCTGCGGGCCCTGGTGACCCTGCCGCTGGTGCTCCCGCCGGTGGTCGGCGGGGTCGCGCTGCTGCTGGCGTTCGGGCGGACCGGGTTCATCGGCCGCTACCTGGACGACTGGTTCGGGCTGACGATCCCGTTTACGCCGATAGCGGTGGTCATGGCCGAGACCTTTGTCGCCATGCCGTTCCTGATCATCACCGTCGAGGGGGCGCTGCGATCCGCGGATCAGGGCTTTGAGGAAGCGGCGGCCACCTTGGGCGCGCAGCGGATGACCGTGTTCCGGCGGGTCACCGTGCCCCTGGTCGCCCCCTCCCTGGGGGCGGGCGCGGTCCTGTGCTGGGCGCGGGCCCTGGGCGAGTTCGGCGCGACGATCACCTTCGCCGGCAGCTTCCCCGGCCAGACCGAGACCATGCCCATCGCCGTGTACTACGCACTCGAGACCGACTCCGACGCCGCGATCGCGCTCAGCCTGGTGCTGCTGCTCGTCTCCATCATCGTGCTGGTCTCCCTTCGGGACCACTGGCTGCGGGGCGGCTCACTCTCATGACGCACGGGGGCAGCGATGGCCTCGTCTTCGACGCCGAGGTCAGGCGCGGCGGTTTCACTCTCGCGGTCAGCCTCACCGCCGCCTGCGGCGAGGTCCTGGGCCTGCTGGGGCCGAACGGCGCCGGGAAGTCCACCCTGCTCGGCGCGGTGGCGGGCCTGACCCCCGTCTCCGCCGGGCGCATCACACTCGCGGGGCAGGTGCTGGACGACGCGGACGCGGGGGCCTTCGTGGAGGCCTCCGGGCGGCCGGTCGGGTTCGTCTTCCAGAACTACCGGCTCTTCCCGCACCTGACCGTGGCCGAGAACGTGGCGTTCTCGCCGCGCGCCCGGGGCCAGGGGAGGCGGGCGGCCCGGGCGGCGGCCAGCCACTGGCTCGGCCGGCTCGGGCTGACCGGCCTCGCTGGCCGCAAGCCGGACCAGTTGTCCGGCGGGCAGGCGCAGCGGGTAGCACTGGCGCGCGCACTGGCCGGTCAGCCGGAACTGCTGCTGCTGGACGAGCCCCTGTCGGCCCTGGACGCCGGGACCCGCCTCGATGTGCAGGCCGAGCTCAAGCGCCACCTGGCGGGCTTCACCGGGCCGTGCCTGCTCGTCACCCACGACCCGCTGGAAGCGCTGGTGCTGGCCGACCGGCTCCTTGTCCTCGAAGGCGGCCGCATCGTCCAGGAGGGAACCCCGGCGCAGATCGCCCGCCAGCCCGCCACCGACTACGTCGCCAAGCTCGTCGGCCTGAACCTGTACCCGGGCCAGGCCGACGGCTCGCAGGTGAAACTCACCGGCGGCGGGGCCTTCGTCGTCGCCGACTCGGGCCAGCACGGTGACGTGCTCGTCGCGGTCCGCCCCTCCGCCGTGGTCGTCAGCAGCCAGCGCCCCCAGCCAAGCAGCGCCCGCAACACCTGGCCGGCGAAGATCACCGGGCTCGCGCTGCTGGCCGACCGGGTGCGGCTCGACCTGGAAGGAGAGCCACCCGCCCTGGTGGACGTCACACCGGCGGCCGTGGCCGAGCTTTCGCTCAGGTCGGGCAGCGAGGTGTGGCTCACCGCCAAAGCCACCGACCTTGAGGTCTACCCGCGCACCGACCGCCAGGCGGGCTGAGGCGCCGGCCTGCCCGGGCACCGCTAACGGACGAGGCAGGCCGGCTGGGGTGTGCCCTGGTTGCCGCCCTGGCCGGCCTGCGGCGTCCCGGAGGAGCCGCCGCCGCCCCGCGGGAACGCGGCCGCGAGCGCGCGGGCTATCCGGTGGGCGCGCGCGGCGTATCCGCGGGATGTGAAGTGGATGCCGTCGGAAATGAACCAGCCGTTCTTGACCACCGAGGCCCAGCCGTAGACCCGTATGTTGGGGTACCGGGCGCAGGCCCGGATCAGGGCAGCGTTCCAGGCCAGCATGTCGGCTTCTGAATACGGCCCGGTGGCGAGCAGCGATTTGACGTTGACCCACATGACCGGCTGGCTGCCGATCACCGACATCATCTGCCTGATCCGGGCGGGCCGGCTGACCACCGAGCCGATGGCGACGTCCGCGGTGTCATTGGTCCCGAGGGCCAGCACCCAGCAGCCCCGGTACCCGTCGTGGACCAGCTGCCGGGCGACGGTGTAGGCGTTGGCCTGGCCGCTGGAAGTCTCGACGATCGAGGTGCCGCCGGAGATCTCCGAGATGAACTTGGTGACGCCGACCCGGGCGTATTGCGCCCCGATCCGCCGCCGCGGGTTGGGCAGGTAGTCGGGCGAGATGAGGCCATCGGAGGTGGAGTCGCCGATGTGCACCACGGCCCGGCACGCGGTGCGGGCCGGGCCGCCGGTGGCGGCCGGGGACGGGCGGGCGGGCGCGCTGGACGGCTGCAGGCGGGCGGCGGCGGGCGAGGGCGCGGGCATGGTGCCCGCCTCCGGGCTGGCCGATGGCCGCACCACACCGGCCAGGCCACAGCTGGCCAGCGCCACCACTCCGGCGGACGCCACGACCGTGAGCCGGGTCCGCCGTCCCGCCGCGCCCAGCCGCCAGCCGGCGGATCTCGCCTGGGCCAGCCACCGGCCGATGGCGCCATGGCGGACCGGCTCCTCGACAAACCGCCACGACAGCGCGGCCACGCCGAAGGCCGCGGCGACCTGCAGGGCCCCGCGGGCCAGGCTGTCCCGGCCATGGGGCGGGGTGGTTAGCACGATGATCGGGTAGTGCCACAGGTAGATCCCGTAGGACCGGACACCGACCCAGCGCAGGGGCCGTATGCCCAGCACCACGCCAAGCCTGCTGGCCGGCGATGCGGCCGCGCCCACGGTCAGTGCCGTGCCGACCGACAGCAAGACCATCCCACCCCGGTACAGAAACGGCGAGTACTCACTGGTGCGCCAGATCAGCACGGCGATGATGGCAAGCCCGGTTATCCCGATGCCGTCAAGGATCCAGCGGGCCGTTTCGGTGACGTCGCTGCCCAGGTGGCGGCTGGGCCACACGAAGGCCAGCGCCGCGCCGATGAGCACCGCGAAGGCCCTCGTGTCGGTGCCGTCATAGATTCGCGTCGGGTCATAGCCCGGCCGGTAAAGCAGCGCCATCGCCACCGCCGGCGGGCGCGGGGCCTGCCGCGCGCCCAGCGGAGCCCGAGCAACAGCAGCCAGGGCCAGATCAGGTAGAACTGCTCCTCCACCGCCAGCGACCACAGGTGGCCCAGCGGCATGGGCGGGGCGAACTGCGCGAAGTAGGAGCTGTGCTGGGCGATCAGCCACCAGTTGCCCACGTAAGCCGCTGACGCGGCGACAGCTCCGCGGATGGCCGGCAGCTGGTCCCGGTCCAGCAGCGTCACCCAGGCGGCCACCACCGCCAGCATGACGAACAGGGCCGGCAGCAGCCGCCGGGCGCGGCGCAGCCAGAAGTCCGCCAGCTGCAGCCGGCCGGTGATCTGATGCTGGCCGAGCAGGAGATCGGTGATCAGGTAGCCGCTCAGCGTGAAGAAGACACCGACCCCCAGCAAGCCGCCAGGAGCCCAGCCCAGGCCCAGGTGGTAGGCGATAACGGCCAGCACGGCCAGGGCCCGCAGCCCGTCCAGGCCGGGCATGTACCGTTGACCACGGCGGACTGGCTCGGGCACACCCTCCTCCACCTGGTCACCGGCAGACGCCACCGCTACCAGGCAGCGGTGTCACGCACGGGCCCTTCCGGCCCGTCAACCACCTAGCCCAGATGTGACGGTAATCTCCGAGCTGCCCGGTGTCACTGAGGCTCGCGGCAGGCTACTGGCCCGCCCGATCGTCGATCCGCTGCCGCCGCAGGTCAGCGTGGCCGTCACGGCGGGCGTATTCCCCGGCCATGTGGGCACGGGGCGGGTACCAATGGGCTGAGGGAGGTAGGCATGATCGGCGCGCAGGCCCTGCTCCGCACGCTGACCGGGTGCGGCGTGGAGGTGTGCTTCAGCAACCCGGGGACCTCGGAGATGCACTTCGTCGCCGCGCTGGATGACGTCCCGGAGATGCGCGGCGTGCTGTGCCTGTTCGAGGGGGCGGCGACCGGGGCCGCGGACGGCTACGGCCGGATGACGGGCCGGCCGGCGGCGGCGCTGCTGCATCTGGGGCCGGGCCTGGCCAACGGCCTGGCCAACCTGCACAACGCCCGGCGTGCCCACACGCCGCTGCTGGTAGTGGTCGGCGATCACGCCACCTGGCACAAGCAGTTCGACTCGCCGCTGGAATCGGACATCGATGCCCTGGCCGGCGCGGTGTCGGTCTGGGTCCAGCGGCCGGCCCGCAGCGCAGAGGTGGCGGCGGCCGCGGCCAGCGCGGTCGCCGCGGCGATGGCACCGCCCGGCGGGGTCGCGACCCTCATCCTGCCGGCGGATGTGTCCTGGTCCGAGGGCGCCGTGCCGGTGCCCGCGCTGCCGGTCCCGGCGCCGGCGGGCGTGCCCGATGAGGTGGTCGGCGCCGCCGCGGCGGCGCTGCGCAGCGGTGAGCCGTGCGTGCTCCTGCTCGGCGGCGAGGGCATGCGCCGGCCCGGGCTGGAGGCGGCCAGCCGGGTCGCCCAGGCGACCGGCGCCCGGATGCTGGGTGAGACCTTTCCGGCCCGGCACGAGCGCGGGGCCGGCCTGCCCGCGATCGATCGGCTCGCCTACCTGGCCGAGTTCGCGATCGCGCAGCTTGGCGACGTGCGCCATCTCATCCTGGCCGGGGCACGCGCCCCGGTCTCCTTCTTCGCCTACCCGGGCAAGCCCAGCTCCCTGGTGCCCGAGGGCTGCCAGGTGCACCTGCTCGCGGGGGGCGGCGACGACATCGGCGGCGCGCTCACCGCGCTGGCCGACCTGGTCGCCCCGGACACCAAGCCCCTGCCCCAGGAGCCGGCCCGGCCAGCGCTCCCGGAGGGGGACCTGACCGGGGAGTCGGCGGCGGCCGTGATCGGGGCGCTGCTGCCGGAGGGGGCGATCGTCTCTGACGAGGCCAATACCAGCGGTGTGTGGCTCCCGGCGGCCACCGCGGGCGCACCCCCGCATGACTGGCTCACCCTGACCGGCGGCGCGATCGGCCAGGGGCTGCCGCTGGCCACCGGGGCGGCCATCGCCAGCCCGGGCCGCAGCGTCCTCGCGCTCGAAGCGGACGGCAGCGCCATGTACACGATCTCCGCGCTGTGGACCCAGGCCAGGGAAGGGCTCGACATCACCACGGTCATCTTCAGCAACCGGGCCTACGCGATCCTCGGCATGGAACTGGGCCGCGTCGGCGCGGCCGCGGGCGGCCAGGCCGCCCAGAGCCTGCTGGAACTGTCCCGGCCCAGCCTCGATTTCACCGCCCTCGCCCGCGGCATGGGCGTCCCGGCCACCCGGGCAACCACGGCGGCGGAGTTCGCCCGGCAGCTGCGCCAGGCACTGGCCGAGCCGGGACCGCATCTCATCGAGGCAGTGGTCCCCCCGCCCCGCTGGTCATCGGGCGGGTAGCTACCCGGCTGCCGCCCAGGCGATCGCCTCGTCGCGTTGCGCGAGCGGGAAGTGCCTGACCTCGCCCGGCGTCATCCAGCCGAACAACGTGATCATGTGGTCCACCCACTCGATGTCGGTGACCACGGCGATGCGCTTCCACGCCCGGAGGTGCTCGACGCCCACCTTGAGGTCCTGCCACAGGGCGCCGCCGGACATGCCCTGGAACTCGCTGATGACGACGACGAACCTGACCTCGCCGCCGGCCGCCGCGCGCTCGAGCGCCGGGAGCACGACATCGCGGTAGTCCTCGGCTCTCAGCTTGCCCGTGGTCTCGAACCCGATCACACCGGCGGGCAGGCCACTCAGTTCCTTGATCATCGGGACGGCTCCTCTTCGGCACTCAGGCCACGGCCACATACTAGGCTCCGGTTCATGGATCTGTTCGATCTCACCGGCAAGACCGCCGTCGTCACCGGCGGGACCCGCGGGATCGGGCTGAGCAAGCCAGAGGCGGGTGAGGCCGCGGTCGCCGAGCTCTCCGCGCACGGCCGGGTGGTGTCGGTGCCCGCCGACCTCGCCCGCGAGGAGGAATGCGTGCGGCTGGCCGCCGAGGTCGGCCGCGCCGAGGAGCGGGTCCACGTGCTGGTCAACAACGCCGGTGCCACCTGGGGTGCGCCGCTGGCAGAGTTCCCGGCCTCGGCCTGGGACCGGGCGCTCGACCTCAACCTCAAGGCGCCGTTCTATCTCACCCGCGCGTTCCTGCCGCTGCTCGAGGCGGCGGCAACCACCGACGACCCCGCCAGAGTGATCAACATCGGCAGCATCGACGGGCTGCGGGTGCCGGAGCTCCCCACTTACTCCTATTCGGCGAGCAAGGCCGGCGTGCACCAGCTCACCCGCGTGCTCGCCCGCGAGCTGGGGCCGCGGCACATCACCGTCAACGCGGTGGCGCCGGGCCCATTCGAGTCGAAGATGATGGCGGCGACACTCGCCGAGTTCGGTGACGAGATCGCCGCCAGCTCCCCGCTCGGGCGCATCGGACGTCCCGATGACATGGCCGGCGTGGCGATCTTCCTCAGCAGCCGCGCCGGGGCGTATGTGACCGGCGCGGTCATCCCGGTGGACGGCGGCATCTGGACGGCGTGCTGACGGCTGCCACCGGCCGGCCCGGTGGCGGGCAGCCCGCAGGCAGGGTCACCCCACAGGTACGTTGAGGTCGTGACCGACCCGATACCGGCGGCGCAGACCGTGGACGGATGACGTCGAGGACGCGGGATGGCCACACCTCGCCGAGCTCGTCGTCCCCGCCGGTCTCCGGAGCGGCGTCTACGCCTTCCGGCTGACGGCCGCCAGCCTTACCGATCATGTACCTTTCGTCGTCACCCCGCCCCGTGGGCACGCGACGGCCAGAATCGGCCTGCTGCTGCCGACGCTGACCTACCTGGCCTACGCCAACGAGCGCCTCATCGCCGCCGGGGAGGGCGGCATGGTCCCGGCCGGCCAGGCGGCGCGCCTCGATGAGGCCGACACATGGCTGTCGGCGCACCCGGAGGCGGGACTGTCGGTGTATGACCGGCACGCCGACGGGTCCGGCTGCTCCCTGGTATCGATGCGGCGGCCGGTCCCGAACTTCCGCCCCGACTTCGTGTGGTGGAACACCGGTGCCCCCGAACGCTTCGGGGCCGATCTCTACATCACCGACTTTCTTGATCACCGGGGCGAGGCGTGGGATGCGTTCACCGATCACCGCATCACCGACAACGTGCTGTCCGCGTTGCTGGCCGGCCGTCACACCGCGCGCTCATAGCGCGCCCGCCATGCCGGTGTGCCCGGCGCCCCGCGGCCTCCGGCTCCGTCAGATGGCACCCCGCGCCATGCTGCGCCGGATCGACGTGAGCAGCGCCCGGACCCCCGTTTCGCTGTTGGCCACGTGCAGGTCCGCGGCCGCCTCGGCCGTTGCCTGATCGCGCGCCTCGATCGCCGCGAAGATGGCCTCGTGCTCGCCGGCGAGCTGCCGGTGCCAGATCTCGGTCTCCGGCAGCAGGCTCAGCGTGTCGTTCAGGTCCATCCGGATCTGCTCGATCGCCTGGCTCAGGAACCGGTTGCGCGTGGCACCGGCGATGGCTATGTGGAACTCGGTGTCGAAGTACATGTAGTCGGGCTGGGGCGGCGCGGAGGCCATGCCGTCCAGCGCCCGCCGGGCGCGCACAACGGCCATGGCGGGCGAGGACCGTGCCGGTCTACGGCTGCTGCCGCCAGTGCCGCCACTGGCCGTGCGGATCGTAGCCCCCCCGGTGCACGGCAACCTTGGAGAACCGGGCCTCGCCGACGAGACGGATCACCGGACCGTCAGCGTCGTCGGGCTCCTGGCGGCCGTAGACGGCCCGCTTGGCGAACAGCGCGCCGCCCTCGTCGATCACGTGAGCCCCGGCCGGAACGGTCAGGATCAGCTTGCCGCAGAAGGCGTCGATCTCCAGCGTGATCTCGCGGCCCGGCAGGACGGCGTCGGCCAGGTTGACGACCAGCGCGCCGAAATGCGCGGTCAGCCGGGTGCGCCGTCCGGCCACCCAGCGCCCGGAGCGGATGACCTTGCTGAAGCGGGCGGCGACCTCGGCCCGGTCCACCGTCCCCACGCCGGTGCCCGTGGCGTCGTCGGCAGGCAGGTCGCGGGTGAGCGGGGCGAGGTCGCCGAGGGTTGTCGCGGCATAGGCGGCGTCGAGCCGCTCCGCATGCTCGGTGGTGGTCAGCCGGCCGGTGGCCAGGGCGTTGCCGAGCACGGCGGCCGTGCGGTCCCGATCGGCGTCCGAGGCGCGCAACTCGAGCCGCGCCGCGTCCTGGGCGGGCTGGAAATGGGGCAAGAGCGAACGGCTGGAGCGGGCGTCGGCCATGGCCCCATCGTAGCGGCCAACGGAGCTAAACGCGATATGTCGCGTAACGCTCTTTGATGGCCGCCTGGCGCCGGTCGCTCGCCTGAACGGCGCCGGTCACGCGGTGGCGAACCAGCAATCGGCCAGCGCGCTGAGAGTGGGCCGGGCCGGCTCGGGCAGCCGCCGCATCCACCACCTGAGGGTGCTGTACCTGTGCAAGATGCCCCAGGCCAGCAGACGCCGCCGCAGGTCAGGGCCAAGCTCATCACGGCGGTAGCCGTAGGCGGCGAGTGTCCCGGGTCTTCATCTGCTGGTGATCACCGCGAACAGCCTGTCACTTGCAGAATCCAGTGCTTCCTGCATGGCTGCGCTGCCGGTATGCCCGGAGTCTTCGATGACGATGAGTTCGGCGCCAGGCCAGGCCTGCGCCAGTTCCCAGGCGGTGACCATGAGGCTGCCGAGATCGTTGCGCCCGTGGACCAGGACGCCGGGAAGGCCAGCGAGCTTGCCCGCGTCGCGGATCAGCACACCGTCTTCGAGGAAGCCGTCGTGGGCGAAGTAGTGTGCGCAGATTCGGACAAACGCGAGCCTCGCTGCGTCTCGCCGGTTGCTGTACAGGCCCGGCGTGCCGTGGTGCTCCATGGAGATGACTGCATCCTCCCAGGCCACCCACTCGGCTGCCGCCTGCGCGCGGATGTCGGGTTCGGGGTTCTCCATTAGCTGGGAGTAGGCCATCAGGAGACCCTCTATCGGCGGCTCGGTGTCGGTCGGGCGCCGGTAGTTCTCGGCCCCGGCGAAGTCCCGGAACCGTGTCCAGGCCTCGGGGAAGATGCGCCCGGGTTGCCGCATGCCTCCCAGTAGATGAGGTTGCCATCCCCGGCGTCGAGCATGCCCGTCTCATACGGCTCGATGGGAGGGTGGGGCACGGTTCCTCCTCACAGGCACTGAAGCGCCGTAAGGTCTCATGAACATTGTCGGCGGGCAGACGCAGATGCTGGTCGAGGCGCTGCAGCCGCGGCGGGACCGGCAACCCTCATGTTTGTCCTCCCGTGTGTCGGCCGGGCGCGCCGACCCAGTTGACGCAACCTACTGATTGCCATATTATCGCAACCACTCAGTTGCTACGTGGGAAGGCAGTCGTGGCGTTTCCTGATCGCATCGAGCGGACCGTCGAGATCGCTCACCCGCGGGCCGGCTGCCGATCACCCGGCAGGCGACCACCAAGCACCGGGCCTGCTGCCGAGGCGGGTCTGGTGAGGGCCGAGCCGGGGAGCGGCGCCGGGTGCGGTACCGGCTGCGGTCGGCGCCGATGCAGATGGCGCAGCAGTTCCTGGCCGCGCTGGTGCGCGACTGGCACGGCCCGCTCGACGCACTGAAAGATCACCTCGGCCAGCATGCTCGCGGATCCGCGTGATGCAGATCGCCGCCCGAGCTCATCGAAAAGGGAGAACTGATGGTAAACGTGGAATCCCGGCGCGTGATCAGGGCTGGGCGTTGGGATGTCATTCTGGAAGATAATGTTTACGCCTGACGGGATGTTAAAAAGGCGCTAATTCTACAGGGGAAAACAAAATGAATGGAAAGTTTGGTAGAGGTGGAGACAGAGAGAACACATCTCAACGACCTGTCGCATATGTAATCTCAGCAGTAGAGGGATTCGTGGACGAAGTAACAGTCAGGCGTTACGCCGAACTTGCAGGCCCCGCAATTGAGCATTTCGGCGGCCGTTTCATCGTCTCGAACGCCGAGCCAGCATTTGTCGAAGGCGAGTCGTCATCGGGTCACCTCTCGTTGGTCGAATTCCCCTCGATCGAACACGCGAAGGCATGGTATGACTCGCCCGAGTACGCCGAGGCACGCGCCCTCACTCCGGTTACCTTTAGGGGCCGCCTGCTAATGTTTGTGGAGGGCGTTAAGGCGGGATTAGAACTTAACAGATAAGCCACAAACAGCAACACCATCAACACCGACGGAAAGAGAGGGCTGGCCTTGTCCGACAACATCGAGATCATCACGCGCTTCGAGCACGCGTTTCGCGCGGCCGACCAGGCGACGATCGACGAGCTCTGCGACCCGGGCCTGGTCGACCACAATCCAGCGCCCGACCATGAGCCGGCGCTGGCCGGCTTCAAGCAGAAGGTCGCGGGCTTCAAGGCGAGCTTCCCCGACCTGGAGGAGGACCTCCAGGACATCATCGCCAGCGGCGACACCGTCGCCACCCGGTGGGTCGTGACCGGTTCTCTACAGCAGGAGCTCATGGGGATCCCCGCCTCCGGCCAGACGATCAGGGTCGAGGGCATGAACTTCTACCGCCTCAAAGACGGTCGCGTGACCGACATCTGGACGCAGTTCGACGGCGTCGCCCTGATGCAGCAACTCGGCGCCATCCCGGCCTGACGCTCGGGTCAGCTCCCGGGCGTGCGGGCGTGGACGGCGGTGAACGCGATCGTCTGGGTCCACCATGTGCGATCCGCGCAACGCGCCATCCCAGCGGCGCGGTCGCCGTCGCCGCGGTTTGCGCCACGGCTGTCCGCTGGCCAGTTGGGAAGAAGTGCTGTCGTCAGCTCTGGCCGCGGGCGAGGACTGCCATATGTTCCATGGTTATGGCGTGAACTAGTGGGTCGGCATGACGATGCACCAACCGCCATTCCGGCCCTTCGCGCCGAAAGACCAAGGTTACGCGCAGCGACCAGTCCTGGTCCGGCATCCCGCCGACCTCACCGTGCTGCCGTTCGATCGCCACAAGTACCGCCATATCGCCCGACCTATATGACTCCACCAGTTCCAGATCCGCCTCACCGCCCCGGAACATCTTCGGCGTGTTTTCCAAGGCCTCCTTGGTGTCAAAGCCACGCCTGGGTTCTCCGCCGTAAGGCGGCATGAGCGTGTAGTCGTCTGCGTGCTTGATCAGCGCGAGGTATCTGTGAATATCTCCATGTATATAGGCAGCGGCGGCTTCCGCAGTGCTTCGGATGAGCTCAGCGACGTCCACATCAGTGACATTTCCCTGCACCATGCCCCCGATCCTTTCAACTCTCACCTGGATGATCGGCGCCTGAATTCCGAGCAGGTCACAGCATTGCCCGCTCCTCAACGGTCTTGCCGGGCACCACACGCCGCCGTAAGTCCTGCTCCAGGGCAACACCAAGCCATGAAGCCTGGATGAAGACTGCGTGTGCGAGATATGGAGTCGTTGGTCAGTCTCGCCGCACAGCAGGTCTGTCCGTTGACCGGCTCCTGGTCTGCCTGTACAGCGGCGGGCGAGGCCAGCAGATAGGCGAGCACCCGGTATGCGGTTCTCATGGTCATGAGTCCCTTCGAAATGCCGGGCGGTGGTTGCTGGGATCGGGAGGACGGCCCGCGGCTTGTTCCGGCGGTGGGTGCGCCGCGCCGCAGCCCGCGACTCTCGGCGGGCGTTTCCTCCCCCGGCCACCACGTAGTCCCGGCTGGCATCTACGTGTTGTTCCCGATGTGAGGGCAGGCGGCCGGCTTGCATGCTGGCCTGGCAAGCCAGGCCAGCGGAAGGCACCACCGGATGCTCGAAGCTACGAAACTGATCGTGGCGGTCAAGAACATCGAGACGCCCGATGAGCGGCACGCGTTCGCACACGCCTCGCTCAACGTGGTCAACCTGCCCGGCGTCACGATCGCCCGCACTGTGTATCAGCCCGGCTGGAAGTGGTCGACCGAGCCCGCATGGCCGACGTCGGCGATACTGTGCGCCCTTGCCATGTTCGGCTGCGCGCCGCGCAGCAAGGTGGCGGCCCCCGGCATCTGCTGGGGGCCGGTGCTCAGCACCGGCCGGCTGAAGGGCTGACGATGGGCGCGGTGGAGCCCGGCCATGAGCTGGCGGGCGGCCTTGCCATGAATGCGCGGGCCGGCGCGACCGTGGTGCGGATGCTGGTCGGGCATGAGCTGCGCCGCCTGCGCGAGGCAGCCGGTGTCACCGCCGACCAGGCAGCGGAGGAGATCCGCGCGTCGCGCCCCAAGATCAGCCGCATGGAGAACGGGCGGGTGGGCTTCAAGGCCCGCGACGTGGCCGACCTGCTCACCCTGTACGGCGTCACCGGCGGGCAGAGGCGGGCCCAGCTGCTGGAGCTGGCCCGGCGAGCCAATACCCCGGGCTGGTGGACGGCCCACAGCGACATCCTGCCCGGCT
>WNFX01004404.1_pt1 | contig 13815 bp, 10 predicted proteins | sample 5400111 | NCBI WGS metagenome assembly WNFX01 (sample SAMN13153363, study PRJNA577476) | soil metagenome | isolation source: 40 cm soil or saprolite under grassland replicate 1 | place: USA:California | collected 2016-06-15
CGGGCCGGAGATCATGCCTTTGAAGTGCCGGGCTACGCGCGCGGCCGTCACGTGTTTCACCAGGATCGGATAGTACTCCGGTTTCCGCGCGATCAACCCCACGTTGGCCGTATCTCCCTTGTCGCCGGACCGGGCGTGGGCGAGCTCGAGCAGCGGCACACTCCGCTTGCGGTCCGCTTTCTTCATACGTCCACGACCTCGACGCACGGCTCCACCATTCCCTTATCGAGGAGCGCCGGCCAGTAGGCCACGATCTCCTCGGGTTTCGGTCGTCCGCCCGCGAACCCGGTGACGCTGGGCGGTCCATTGAGTATCAGCGGTGCGATCTCGCGCGTGAAGCGATCGACGGCCGCCCGGTCGGGCGAGCGGACGCCGATCCGCAGCTGCACTTCCGGCAGCTGGTCGAGCGGTGCACTGGCGCGCGCCAGCGGGCCATGGGTCGCGTCCGCTCCGACGAACTCCGTCAGGACGGACTCGAACTTGAGACCGAGATCGGCGAGCCGCTGGCGGAGAATCCGATCGGCGGCCTGAGCTTTCTTGTAGGCGTCCGGCCACGCGTAGACCAGGGTTCCAACCGCCTTGTAGCCGTAGAAATACCCAAGCGACACCTTGCGCTTGTCCGTGGCGGGTCTCCCCCTGACGCCTGAGACTCGAACTCTGTCTTTCCCGTTCTGTTCGAGCCGAATGGTGGTGAAATCGGCAATGCAGTCGGGGGTGATGTATTCGGCGGGATTCCCCATCTCATAGACCAGCTGCTCCGTCACGCCCGCCACACTGATCCGCCCGCCGGTGCCGGGATGCTTGGTGATCTCGAACGTCCCATCCGGCGCCGCCTCCACGATCGGGTAGCCGACATTCGCGAGGTCCGGGATCCGTTCCCAGTCCACCAGGCAGTTGCCTCCGCTGCATTGGGCGCCGCATTCGATCGTATGACCGGCGACGGTGCCTGCGGCCAGCAGGTCCCAGGCGTCGGGCCGCCACGCGAAGGCGTGTATCATGGGCGCGAGGGTGAGCCCGGTGTCGGTGACGCGTCCCGTCACGACGACGTCCGCGCCGCGGCGCAGCGCGTCCACGACCGGCCAGGCGCCGAGGTAGGCGTTCGCCGAGACGACCCGGTCGCGCACGTCGGCCAATCGCTGGTTCGTGTCGAGGTTCCGGAGCTCGTGCCCGCGGGCCAGGAGCCCGTCCAAGCGTCCCAGCAGATCGTCCCCCGTCACCACGCCGATCCGGAGCTTGCCGCTGAGCCGCAGGCGGCGCGCGACCTCGGCCACCGCCTGCGCGCAGCCGCGGGGGTTCACGCCACCGGCGTTGGCGGTGATCTTGATCCGCCGCTCCGCGACGATCGGCAGGATGCGCTCCATCAGGGGGATGAAGTCCTTGGCGTACCCGAGCGACGGATCGCGTGACTTCTGCTTCTGCAGGATGGACATCGTGACTTCGGCGAGATAGTCCATCATGAGGTAGTCCACCGGTCCGCCGGTCACCTGGCGGTACGGCGCCTCGAGCCAGTCGCCCCAGAACCCCTGCCCCGCGGCGATGCGCACCGTGGCGGAGCGCGGTTTCACGGACTGACGACCACGCGGCGGGTTGCGTCGGGCGCTGAGGTGGCGGGCCCGACCGATGCGCGCACGCTCACCTCGACGAGCGGTGCGAAGCCCTCGGGCAAAGCCAGATCGCGCGGCCGCTGGGTCGGGAGTGGAGCGCGTCCGCCCGGGAGCACGGTGATCTCCCGGCCGTCGCCGACCTGGCGCGGCTCGCTCAACAGGAAGCGCACCCGCACTTTCCCCCGCCACGGGTGAACGCCCTTGTCGCGCGCGAAGCCGGGATACAACTCGACCGTGAGCGGATGGCCGCGCAACGCCGGCGGTACCGCGAATCCTTGCCGCCCGAAGGCGAACTCGAGCGGCCCCTGGGAGACCTGCTGCCCCGTGGAATCGAACTCGGTCACGCCGAAGTCGGTGAACTCGCGCCACTGCTCGCGTGGCAGTTCCACCTCGACCACCGCCGTGGCCGCCCAATCGGGCACCGGGACGGTGATGCTCTCGGGCGGCGCGCCACGGCCCGCGACCTCCAAAGCGCGCTCCGCGCCGACCAGCGTTTGCGTGACGCGCCCGCTCACGCTTGCCGGGCCTGGGTTGGTTGCTTCGCGGTCCGCCAGGGTGAGTGGTGCGAGCCGGGCGCGGACGGTCGCCACGGCCCCGGAGCGGGGCGGCGCGACGACGTCCAGCTCGTACACCCCGGCGACGGCATCTTCCGCGCGGACCACGAACCGGGCGGTACCGACCTGTGATCCACCGATCGGAACGATCGAATCGCGCGCCAGCTCGCGAAAGGGTGCGCCGTTCGGCTCGTACAGGATGGCCTTGGCGGTCTGTTGCCCGGAGTCGGCAAGCGTGACGGTGGCCACCAGAGTGGCGCCCGCCGGTGCCACGCGGAGAAAGTATCGGCGCACCTGGCCCGGGCCGACGGGGCGCCGTTCGTCAAACACGGGGTTGTCCGCGAGGTTGTACGGGACGGTCACGACATTGACGAGCCGGAACAACGGGCCGGCGAGGGCGTCGTTCGGATTCCACGCGGTCACCGTTCCCACGTACACGCCAGGCGCTGCGAGCGCGGGGGCGGAGTAGGTCAGCGGAATCTCGGTCTCACGGGCTGCCGCCGCCACGAGCGCCGGGGCGGTGAGCCACGGCGCGTCGCTCTTCAGGGAGAACTGCGCGACCCGGAGTCCGGTGACGTGTCGCGCCCGGAACGTTTCGACTGTGTCCCCCGGTCCAGCGAGGCCCTCGCGCCGGAAGGCCGCCGACCCGCCGCCGGTGGTCGCGCGGACGACGTAGGCGGAGCCCTGATGCCCGGCCAAGAGCCAACGGTAGGCCCGCTCGAGCTGCGGCACGCCGGCCCCCTGGTCGAGCACGCTCGCGCCCGGCAGGCCAGCGGCGCCGACGCGGAGGGCGGCACTCACCTCGGCGCCGTCCGGTGTACGCCCCTCCTGCGCCAGCGCAGAGATGAGACACGCCGCGAGGCCTGCCACGTAGGGCGCGGACATGCTCGTGCCGGCCTTGATCTCGTTTCCAGTGTCGAACGAGGGAACGGTCGAGAAGGCCCACCCCGGCGCGAGCAGGTCGGGCTTCCCGAACCGTCCGCCGCGGCCGCTGAACGAGCCGACGAAGTCGCCCGCCACGGGCGGCGCGCCATCCTGCTCGAGCGGGACGTAGATCCCCGGCAGCGCCGCGCCCACGGAGACGGCGAGGTCGGCCGACCCGGGCAGACCCACCGTTGAGAGACCCGGGCCGTCGTTCCCGGCGCTGATGGTGAACACGACCTCCGGATGGGCGACGAGAAACGCATTGACGATCGAGTCGATGACCGCACGCTCGCCGGGCTCGTTGCCGATGCCCCAGCTCAGGTTCAGCACGAGGGGCAGGTGGCGCTGCTCCGCGTAGCGGGCGGCGTACTCCATCGCGTGCTGGATACTGCCGGTCATCGAGATGCCGCCCCGCGCGTCGTTCGCGATCTTCAGCCCGAGCAGCTGCGCGCCCGGTGCCACGCCGTCGAAGCCCGCGACGTTGAACAGGGTGTGCCCCGCGGCGATCCCCGCGACGTGCGTGCCGTGCGCGTTGTTGTCGAACACGAAAGCGAGCGTGGGGACGCCGCTCGATTCGCCGAAGTTGGCGGCCAACGTGATCGGTTTCGTGCCGAGCGCGATCGTTTCCCGGCCCTGGCGGTAATCGTGCAGCGGCATCTCGTCCTCGAACGAGCCGTCCAGGTTCGTGTCGATGAACGCGACCCAACCGTCCGTCGCTTTCACCACGATCACGGGAAAGGCATCGCTGTTGGTCCCGTCACCATTCAGATCGGCGCCCGGCACTTTGCCGAGCGGGCGCTCGGCCAGGACGCCCGCGTACCAGGAGGTCGCCGTCGTGAGCCGCCCGATCCGCCCGGCGCCGGCGAGCGCACGGCCGGCCACCGCCACCGTGCCGTCCCCGGTGGGAGTGACGGGCGTGAGCCGCACCACACCCTCCCCGGAGAAATCCCGCACGTCGAGCAGCTTGGGCGCGCCGGTGCTGGTGACGATCAGGCCGTCCACCCCCGGGTCCACTCCCGTGTCGAGAATGCCGATCACAACGCCGCGCCCGTCGTACGCGGGGTGCTTGGCGCGGAAGTCGTTTACCCCGGCGCTCTGCAGGGGCATGAGGCCGACGAGCAGCGCACGCGCCGGCGGCAGAATGGGGAGCCTGCTCGCGACCCCCGTAGCCGTCGGCGGTGGTGAGGTCGGAGCGGGCGAGGCCGGGGAGGCCGGCGAGGCGGCCGGCGTGGGTCGCGTGGCCGGCGGAGCGGAGCCACTGCATCGGGCGGTGAGCGCGACGAGCAGGAGCGGGGTGCGGAGTGATCTCATGGTTGACTCGACAGCACGAAGGCTCCGAGGTGTGGGCCGGTGAATTCGCCCGTCGTCTCGAGGAGAAACGCCAGCGTCTCGCGCGTTTCTTCCGGCAGGACGATCGCGTCCACGAACCCGCGGGCGGCCGCGAATCTGGCGTCGAGCTGCTGCTCGTAGTCCGCGCGCATCGCGTCGACCGCGGGCGCATTTTCCGGCTTCGCCGCGTCATTGCCGAAGACCGCTTGAATCGCGGACTCGCCTTCCATGACGCCCATCCGTCCGGTCGGCCACGATACGATGAAGTCGGGATCGAAGCCCTGCCCCGCCATCGCGTAGTAGCCCGCGCCCGAGGCATGGTTCACCGTGAGCACGAGTTTGGGCACCGTCGCGGTGGCCATCGCCTCCACGAAGCGCGCCCCCGCCCGGATGATCCCGGAGTGCTCCGCATCGGTGCCGACCATGAACCCCGACACGTCCTGCACGAACAAGAGGGGGATGCGTTCGCGGTCGGCGTTCTCGATGAAGTAGGCCACCTTCTCGGCGCTCTCGGTGTAGATGATTCCGCCGATCTTCGGGGCCCCGGTCTCTCCTCCGCCCTTGCGACTCTTGATGACCCCGCGCGAGTTGGCGATCAGCGCGACCGTGCGGCCTTCGATCGCGCCGTGACCGCAGATCATCTCGGGTGCGCGGTCGGGTTGGAACTCGTCCAACTTGCCCGCGTCGAGCAGGCACTCGAGCACCGCGCGGACATCGTAGCTCATGCGGTGGTCCGACGGCAGCAGGTCGTACAGCTCCTTGGGACTGCGTTTGGGCTTGCCGCCCGGCGCGGGAGGTCGCAGCGTGCGCGGCAGGCGGGCGGCGTATTCCCGGATGCGGGTGAGACACTCGCGATCGTCCTTCGCGCGATAGTGCGCCACCGCGCTCACCGCGGTGTGCGTCGCCGCGCCGCCCAGCGATTCCGCGTCCACCGTCTGTCCCGTGGCGCCCTTCACGAGGTTCGGTCCCCCGAGCCCCATGAACGACGTCCCTTCGACCATGAAGATCACATCCGACAGGGCGGGAAGGTACGCCCCGCCCGCGATGCACGGTCCCATGACCGCGGCGATCTGCGGCACGCGGAGGTAGTGTCGCATGATCGAGTTGTAGTAGAAGATGCGCGCCGCGCCGTATTGCCCTGGGAACACGCCGCCCTGGTACGGCAGATTCACCCCGGCCGAGTCCACGAGGTACACGATCGGGATGTGCTGGCGCATCGCGATCTCCTGAGCGCGCAAGATCTTCTTGATCGTCTCCGGCCACCAGGAGCCCGCCTTCACGGTGGCGTCGTTCGCCACCACCACCACCGGCCGACCGGCGATGCGCCCCATCCCGGTGATCACGCCCGCACCCGGCGCTTGCCCGTCGTACTGGTCGGACGCGACGAGCAGGCCGATTTCGAACCAGGTCGCGCCCTGATCGAGCAGGACTTCGATCCGCTCGCGAGCCGTCAGCTTTCCTTGCTCGTGCTGGCGGCGCACCTTGTCGGGCCCGCCGCCCTGCTCGAGGCGCGCTTGGAGCTCGCGGTATTCCGCGGTGAGGGTTTTAAGACGGCTCAAGGGAGATGGGGGTCACGCCGAGACATGCTCGGCCGCCCACTCTTCGATGTATTTCACCAGGTCTGCCGTGGGGGTGCCCGGTCCGAACAACCGCCCGATCCCCTGCTGGCGTAACGCGGCGCTGTCCTCCGGCGGGATGATCCCGCCCCCCGTCACCAGCACGTCGTCGCGTCCCGCTGCGACCAGGAGCTGCTTGACGCGTGGGAACAAGGTAAGGTGGGCGCCCGAGAGGATGGACAGGCCGACTACGTCGACGTCTTCCTGAATCGCGGCCTGCGCGATCATCTCGGGGGTCTGGTGCAGCCCCGTGTAGATGACCTCCATACCCGCGTCGCGCAGGGCGGCGGCCACGACCTTCGCCCCGCGGTCGTGCCCGTCCAGGCCGGGCTTGGCGACCAGGACCCTGATGGGGCGCTTCGAGCCGGGCATCAGCGCCGAAACCGCAGCAGGCCGGCGAGCCCGTCCACGATGCGCCGCGCCCGGTCGTCGTATACGACGTCGACCTGGACGCGCTGGGCGAGGGCATCCTCGACGGCGTCGTCGATGCGGCGGTCGTCGTCCTGCCCGTCGGCGAGCAACGTACGCACCTGGCCACGCTGGAGCGCCTTGAGCGTCGACTCGATTCCGTTCACCGCCCAGCCGGTGCCGACGCCCTCACGCACGGCCTCGGCGTGCGCACGCTCCCAGGCGCGCTCGCGCTCTTCGCGCAAGGAGAGCGCCGCCTCGCGGACCTCGGCCGCCGTGACGCGCTTGGGGTTCAGCCGCACCACCCCGAGCACGAGGTCGTGGAGGTAGGTGTGCAGGTGCGGCAGCAGGGCCGCGGCGTCCACGCCGATGCCTGCGACCACGAGGCCGGCGAGGGGGCGCTGGGTGTGGATCTGGAAGATCCGGTCCGCCACCTGCGCATAGTGTCGCTGCCGCTCCACCCGGATCCGCATATGGTAATTGTGCTCGCCGAAGCCGCCCGCCAGCATGTTGCCCCGCTTGGCCTGCCGCTCGCCGTGGAACTTCCCCGGTCGCGTCGCCTCCGCGGTCAGGCTGGGCAGCTCCACGACGTCATAGGCCGTCACCTCGAAGAACCGCGCGCTGGTGCGATCGCACGCGGCGACGAGGATGGTGCCGAATTCCTCCTCGAGTGCCACGAGTTCCCGCACCAGCGGCACGGGCGCGACCGCGAGCCGCGAGCGATGGACGTGAGGGAGCGGGAGCGCCTCGAACAGATCGAGCGCGCCGCAGGCAAACAGCGCGATCCCGCGCGCCGGCGGCAGCCGGGTCGGCTCCCCGAAATAGGCCTGCACGCGCTCCAGATCCGCCGCGACCTGAGCCCGGAGGGCGCGCTCCAGCTCCTGGCGCTGCAGGGCGGCGAGCGCTTCGCGGATGCGGTTTTTGATCTTGATGAGATACTTGCCCCGGGTCTTGTCCCGGGGCTCGAGCTTCAAGTAGCACGACACGACGTGATACGCGCCGGGCTGGACGCGCGCCAGCCGCTCGATGGCGGAGCGCACCGCGCTCTCGCTGGGAGACACCGGTAATGCGCTCATGGGCTAGAAGAATACCGGCTCGCGGTAGGCGCCGTACACGCTCTCGAGCGCATGGCGAATCTCGTACAGCGTGCAGTAGGCGCGGGCGCAGTCGAGCATCGGGCCGATCACGTTCTCGTCGGCGCGCGCCGCCCCGCGCAACGCCGCGAGCCGCTCCGCGACGAGGGCGTTGTCGCGCTCGGCCCGCAGTCGCGCGAGCCGGCGTCGTTGGCTCTCCTCGGCGTCACCCGAGACCTTGAGAATCTCGACGGGGTGGTCGTTGGCGCTCAAGTAATCGTTCACGCCGACCAGGACGCGACCGCCCGCCTCGACATCGCGCTGGAACTGCTCGGCGGAGCGCGCGATCTGCCGTTGGAACCAGCCGGTTTCGATTCCCTCGACCACGCCACCCACCGACTGGATTTCCGCGAACAGGCCTTCCGCCTTGCGCTCCAGCTGGTCGGTGAGCGACTCCACGTAGTAGGAGCCGCCGAACGGGTCGATCACGTCCGCCACGCCGGTCTCGTGCGCGATGATCTGCTGGGTCCGGAGCGCCAGGCGGACCGCCTCCTCCGTGGGGAGCGCGAGCGTTTCGTCCAATGAGTTGGTGTGGAGCGACTGCGTGCCCCCGAGCACCGCCGCGAGCGCCTGGTAGGCCACCCGGACCACGTTGTTCATCGGCTGCTGCGCGGTGAGCGTCACTCCCGCGGTCTGGGAGTGGAACCGCATCATCGCGGAGCGCGGGTGCTTCGCGCCGTAGCGCTCCTGCATGTGTCGGGCCCAGATCCGCCGGGCGGCCCGGAGCTTCGCGATCTCCTCGAAGAAATCGTTGTGGATGTCCCAGAAGAACGAGAGGCGCGGCGCGAACGCGTCCACGTCCAACCCGCGCGCGATCCCCCGCTCGACGTACGTAAACCCGTTTGCCAGGGTGAACGCGAGCTCCTGCGCCGCCGTGGCACCCGCCTCGCGGATGTGGTAGCCCGAGATCGAGATCGTGTTCCAGAGCGGCGTGTGCGTGGCACACCACTCGAACATGTCCACGATGATCTTGAGGGCGGGCTCGACGGGATACACCCAGGCGTGCTGCGCCATGTATTCCTTGAGAATATCGTTCTGCACAGTGCCGCGCAGCGCGGTGCTCGCCACGCCCTGCTTCTCGGCCGCGGCGACGTAGAAGCAGAACAACATCGCCGCCGGCCCGTTGATGGTCATCGACGTCGAGACTTGATCGAGCGGGATCCCGCGGAACAGGTCTTCCATGTCGGCGAGCGAGGAGATGGCGACCCCGCACTTGCCCACTTCACCTTCGGCGCGCGGGTGGTCGGAGTCGTACCCCATCAGCGTGGGGAAGTCGAACGCGACCGAGAGGCCGGTCTGCCCGTGCTCCAGCAGGAACTTGTAGCGTCGGTTCGTGTCTTCCGCGCTCCCGAAGCCCGCGAACTGCCGCATCGTCCACAGCTTCCCCCGATACATCGTGGGATGAATGCCGCGCGTGAACGGGTAGGCGCCCGGTGCCCCCAAGCGGCGCGCCGGGTCGAAGCCGGCCAAGTCGTCGGGCGTATAGACGGGCTTCTTCTCGATGCCGCTCATCGAATCGCGTCCCCTCCCTCCCCGGCCTTCACTTGATCGAGGATCTCGGCCGCCACGTCGTACGGGCTCCGCCGGCCGTCCGCTACCTCGTCCAGCCGCAACGCCAGCAGCTCCTCGACGCGCGTCCCTTCCAGGAGCCAGCGCCGCACGCTTCGTTCCAGGACGGCGCGTGTCCGCGCCGCCAGGCGCTGCCGCCGTCGCTCGGCCAGCTTGCCGCTCGCTTGAAGATAGGCGTAATGGCCATCGAGAGCGGCCGCGAGCTCGTCCACTCCGGCACCCGTCGACGCCACGGTCGCGAGCACCGGCGGCTCCCAGTCGCCGGACGGTTCAACCGTCGGCCGGTCCGCCCGGTGGTGCGGGGTGATGTGACGGAACGCGTTCCCCCGCCGGATACCGAGCATCACCTCGACCTCCTGCCGGAACTTGTCGGCGCCCGGACGATCGCTTTTGTTCACCACGTAAATGTCCGCGATTTCCATGACCCCGGCCTTGAGCGCCTGAATCCCATCGCCCGATTCGGGTACGAGCACGAGTACGGTCGTCTCGGCCGTGCGCGCGATGTCGAGCTCGGTCTGCCCGACGCCCACCGTCTCCAACAGCACGCGCTCGAAGCCGAATGCCTCGAGCAGATCGGCGACCTCCTCCGTCGTCGTGGCGAGTCCGCCGTGCGCGCCCCGCGTCGCCATCGAGCGGATGAACACGCCGGGATCGACGCCGGCGGATTCCATCCGGATCCGGTCGCCGAGCAGCGCCCCGCCGGTGAACGGGCTGGTCGGATCCACGGCCACGACGCCGACGGAGAGGTGACGGGCGCGGAACCGCTGGATCAGCGCTTCCGTGAGCGTGCTCTTGCCCGCTCCCGGGGGACCGGTGATGCCGACCCGCCGAGTGCCGCCGCGCCCGAGCAACCCGTGCGCATGCGCCAACACCCGCTCGAACCCGTCGCGCTGGTTCTCGACGAGCGTGATGGCGCGGGCCAAGGCCGCGGGCTCACGGCGGGCGAGCCCCTCGAGAATCTGCTCCGTCATCACGCCAGACTCATGCGTCAGATCCGCTCTTCGGCGCGCTCGAGCGGTACGGTGCGCACCGGCCCCGGCCGTACGGCGACGCGCTCGACGCGGGTGGCGGTAGCGGCGAGAATGTCGAACTCGAGCCCATGGAGCGCGAAGCGCTCACCCGGTCGGGGAATACGTCCCAGCGCCTGCACGAGCAGCCCCGCCACGGTCTGGACCCCGCGGGTCGCCAGCGTGACACCGAGCGCCTCCTCGAGCCGGCTGGCCGGGGCGCTTCCCTCAAGCTCGACGATCCGTACGGGGGGCTCGTCGGGAGGGGGCGAGCCGCCCGGCTCGAAGATCTCCGACACCAGATCGCGCAGCAGGTCCTCGAACGTGACCAGGCCCGCCGTCCCGCCGAACTCGTCCAGCACGACGGCCAGGTGGCTCCGGCCCCGCTGCATTTCGAGCATGAGGTCGGCCGCGCGCGTGGTGCCCGGCACCACGAGGGCCGGCAGGACGGGGACGGGGGCATCGGGCGGCAGGCGCAGGAGATCGAAGGCGTGCGCCACGCCGATCACCTCGTCGAGCGACCCCCGGTACACCGGGTATCGGCTGTAGCCCGATTGCAGACACACGTGCGCCGCCTCCGCCGCGAGCAGACCCTCGGGAATCGCCACGATCGACGTACGGGGCGTCATCAGCTCCCGCACCGGCCGATCCGCGAAGGCCAGCACGCCCGACACGACCGCCATTTCGTCCGCGGACGCCAGCGCTTCGGTATCGGCGTTCGTGAGCACCGCCGCGAGCGTGGTGCGGGTCGAGGGGTCACGCCACGGGACGAAGGGCGCAAACGCGCGGCCGAGCTTCTCGAGCCGGGGTGCCGCGTGCGCCACGATCGGCTCCGCCCAGCGCCGGCCCACCACGCGCGGGACGAGGTACGCAGCGCTCACAAGCAACGGGATGCCGAGCGCAATCGTAAAGACGCCGAGCACGGTCGGCGTGGTACGGGCGAGGAGCGCGGGCATCGCTGCCGCCGCGCAGATGATGCCCACCGTGGTCAGGGCGTTCGCGGTCGCGAGCACCCGCCCCGGGTTCTCGAGCACGCCGGCCGCGCCGCCCGCGCCGCGGAGCTTGTACGACACCCAGCGCGTGAGCTCGAGCTGGCTCACGGCCGCGGCGGCCACGCCGATGGCCGCCGACGCGGCCGCGAGAATCAACCCCAACAGCAGGAGCACCGCTGGAAGGGTCACCGTTGCCTCTGCAGCAGCACGCTGGTCACGCGACGTCGGTCTACCCGCTCGACGACGACCTGATAGCCATCGAGCGTCAGCTCGTCGCCGGCGTGGGGCACGCGCCCCAGCACCGAGTAGACGAGCCCACCCACGGTCGAGACTTCCGGATGCTCGAACGGACGCCCGAGCGCCTGTGAAAGGTCGTCGAGCGTGACTCGGCCGTCGACCCAGTAGCGGTCGCCGTCCTGACGGATCGACGGCGCTTCGCCCACGTCGTGCTCGTCCCGGATATCGCCGACGATCTCTTCGAGGATGTCCTCGAGGGTGATGAGCCCCGATGTACCGCCGAACTCGTCCACCACGATCGCCAGATGCGCGGGGCCCCGCTGGAAGTCGCGCAGCTGGCTATCGAGCGTCTTGGTCTCCGGGACGAAGGCCGCGGGCCGCACCAGATCCTGCCAGCGGGCCGTGGCGGCGGCGTCCTCCCCGCCGAGACCCATGGCGAACGGCACGAGGTCCTTCGCGAAAACGACGCCGGCGATGTTGTCCGGCGTCCCGTCGTACACGGGGAGGCGCGAATGTTCGCTTTGGCGGAATGCCTCGATGACGTCGTCGGCGGGGGCCGCCAGATCGACGGCAACCATGTCGAGCCGGGGCGTCATGACCTCATCGACCCGGGTGTCGGCCAGCGTGAACACGCCGAGCAGCATATCGCGCTGGGCGGCGCCCAGGTCGGGCTCGAGGGGGCGCCGGGTGGCGACGAGGCCGTGCAGGCCCTTGTCGACCCATGCCAACAGCCAGAGGAGCAGGCCGAACGGGGCGAGGGTGCGGCGCGCGAGCGGGAGGGCGGTCGCCGCGAGCTCGGGTGCGACACGCGCCAGGCTGCGCGGCAGGGCGTCGCCCACAATGAACAGAAAGGTCGCCGCGACCGCCCAGCTGCCTAGCGCTTCCGCCCAGGGCCGGCCCCACCACCCCAGGGCGTTGCCCGCGGCCACCGCGCCGAGCACGAGTAGCGCGAGGCGGGCGACGTGCAGCGCGCGGTGCAGCGGCACCCGTGCGCCCACGGTCGCGGGCGGCGCGTCGCCCAACGTGTGGAGCGCCTCGCCCACGGCGGCTTCCTCGCCGAGCGCCAGCAGTCCGGCCCACAGCGCCGCGGCTCCGGCGACGAGGGCGCCCCCGAGCGTCACCGCCGCGTCGGTGAGGGTCACCGTTCCCGCCCGCGTCCGAGGAGCCGGCGTACGTAACGCTCCTGGCGACGCCACATCGCGGACCGGGTTCGGCCGGGCCCCTCGGGGTGGTCGTAGCCCAGCACGTGCAGCGCGCCGTGCACCGTCAACCGCACGAGCTCTTCCTCCACCCTTCCCTCTTCCCCCTTCCCACTGCCCCCGTTCTTCACCCAGCGACGAGCGGCGGCGGGGCAAATGTACACGTCCCCGAGGAGGGCACCGTCGGGTTGTGGGAGCGCGAACGCCAGTACGTCGGTCAGACCGCGCCGGCCGGTGGCGCGGCGATTGAGGCGGCGCATGGCGTCGGCCCCGAGCAGCGTGAGCTCCACACGCGCGCGCCCCCGCGGGACGCCTTCCCAGGCCAGGAGCCGCCCCACCGCGCGCTCAAGCCTTGGCCGCAGGCTGCCACGTCGCCGTGATGCCGCCACTGGACTCCGGATAGTCGATGCGGTTGTGGTACATGCCACTGATGATTCGCACGAATTCCTGCTTCACCTGGTCGATTTGCCGCAACGTCATGGGCGCTTCGTCGAGCTGTCCAGCATTCAGCTTGGTGCGCACAATGTGGTTGATCACCTCTTCGATTTTCTGAGGCGTCAGGTCCTCGAGCACGCGCAGCGCCGCTTCGACCGAGTCCGCGAGCATCGTGATGGCCGTCTCGGCGGAGTGCGGTTTGGGACCGGGGTACACGTAGTCACCGGGGCGCGGCGATCCCCCGTCGCCGCTCTTCTTCGCACGATCGAGGAAGTAGGTGATTTCGGTCGTGCCGTGGTGCTCCGGGATGAAGGCCGCCACGGCTTCGGGAAGCCTGGCCTCGCGGGCCAGGGCGAGCCCGTCCGTAACGTGCGCCTTGATGATTTGCGCCGATTGGTTGGCCTTGAGCCGGTCGTGCGGGTTGTTGCCGCGCGTTTGGTTCTCGACGAAGTACTGCGGGTTTTTGATCTTCCCGATGTCGTGGTAATAGCAGCCCACGCGACCGAGCAGGCCGTCGGCGCCGATCCGGTTGCACGCCGCTTCCACGAGGTTCGCCATGGCGACGGAGTGGGCGTAGGTTCCCGGCGCCTCGAGCGACAACCGCCGCAACAGCGGTCGGCTGGGGTCGGAAAGCTCGAGCAACGTGAGATCGGTGGTGATCCCGGTGATCGATTCCGCGACCGGCAACAGGAAGAATGTAAGTCCGGCCGACACCAGGCCGTTTGCCGCGCCCCACACGCCCCGCAGGCCGATGTCCGCGACCGTCCAACTGCCGGCGAGCCCCAGCGCGACGGCGCCCGCGAGGTAA
>WNFX01004405.1_pt1 | contig 13815 bp, 12 predicted proteins | sample 5400111 | NCBI WGS metagenome assembly WNFX01 (sample SAMN13153363, study PRJNA577476) | soil metagenome | isolation source: 40 cm soil or saprolite under grassland replicate 1 | place: USA:California | collected 2016-06-15
CCTAAGCCGTACGACCGGAGAGAGCTGATCGCAGTGGCCGACGGCCTGCTGAAACGAGAAGGTGACGCGGGTTGAACCGGAAAGCTACAGGCGTTCCCGGCCTGGACGTGGTGCTCGGCGGGGGCCTTGAACCGGGGTCGACCGTGCTGCTGGCGGGTGCGCCGGGCACCGGCAAGACGACTCTGGCGCAGCAGATCTGCTTCGCGAACGCGACCGTGGAGCACAAGGCCGTCTACTACACGACCCTCTCGGAACCACATACCAAGCTCGTCAGGCACCTGGAGCAGTTCGCCTTCTTTGAATCCGCCTCCCTCGGCCCGAGGGTCGAGCACATCCACCTGGGGGATCTGCTACGAAACCGCCCGGGTGCGGGGCTGGAGTCGCTGGTCTCCGAGGTGGTGCGGAAGACGTTGGATGCGCAGCCGTCGATCGTGGTGATAGACAGCGCCAAGATGCTGCGCGACTTCATCGGCCAATCCGGCCTGCGGACGGCGTTGTACGACTTGACGAGTCGTATCGGCCACACCCAGGCGGTGCTGTTGCTGCTGGGCGAATACACGCCCGATGAGATGACGAGCGACGTCGAGTTCTCCCTGGCCGACGGCATCATCCAGCTGTCCTACCAGCCTCGCGAGCCGATCGACCGGCGCTGGCTACGGGTGATCAAGCTGCGCGGCGGAAGCCATTGTGAGGGCAAGCACACCTTCCGCATCGTCAGCCCGAGCGGCTTTGAAGTCTTCCCGCGCATAGAGACGCTGGCGCCGGGGACGCCAGCGGAGGTTTCTGGTCGCATCTCCAGCGGAGTCCCCCGCCTCGACAACCTGCTGGGCGGCGGGCTGCCGGCCGGTGACGCCAACCTCGTCCTTGGGCCGTCAGGGGTCGGCAAGACAATCTTCGCGCTGGGCTACGTCGCCCAGGGCCTGGACGGCGGAGAACACTGCCTCTACGTCACTTTCCAGGACACCGCCGACCAGCTCGTGACGATGGCCCGCTGCTTCGGCTGGGACCTCGAAGCGGCCCGTGCCTCCGGGCAGCTCACGATCGCCTATGTCCCGATGGGCGGCCTCGACCTGGACGTCGTCGCCGCGGTGGTGCGCGAAGAGCTGTGTGCCCGCCCGGTCCGTCGAGTCGTGATCGACAGCCTGGCCGAGCTCGCCGCCGCCGCCCGCGAGACGGAGCGGTTCCCCGCTTACAAGCGCAGCCTCAACGGACTCATCCGCGCCGGCGGCGCATCGCTGGTGGTCACCAGCGAGACGGCCGCACTCGGGCCGTCGGCAGATCCGCTTGGCGGGCTGATGTTCCTGTTCAACACCGTGATCCAGCTGCGCTACATCGAGCATGGCTCCCAGCTGGGCCGGGCCATCAACGTCGTCAAGATGCGCAACAGCCAGCACGACATGGCCCTGCACGGCTTCAGCATCACCGAAGACGGCATGACCGTCGGAGACCAACTGGAAGGGATAACCGGGTTCCTCGGCTGGAGCGCGCTACGCACAACCGGGGGCAGTGTTAAGGCGCTAAGGGGCGGCCGAATCGGTTCGCGCCGGCGAGGAAGGAGAAGGCTCCCGCGTCGGGGGTGATGTCGGCGCCGGTGTGGTGCCCGATGGCGCGGGCGTCGGTGAGGCCGCTGCCGTGGGCGAGTCAGCCGGCGACGGTGACGGGTTGTTGCCGAATGCTGCGCCGGTGGCGACTCCGTTCGCGTCCACGGTGAGCTGGACAGGATTGGCCATCCCGAAACTGCCGCAGCTGAGATTGTCAAACGAGCCGCTCAGCCGGGCGGCCAGGAACGTGAACAGGTTGTCGCCCACCGTCGGGTCCGCCGGGGGCTGAGTGGTGAACAGTGCCTGATCCCGCCGGAGGCTCGCGATCTGCAGGCGCATTATGCGCGAGCAGTACGCCTTGGCGTTACGGCTCGGGTCGATGCCGGGCGAGAGTTCCGGCTGGCCGACTCCGGCCCGGTACAGGTTGGTCTTCTCGACGCTGAAGGAGCCGTTGACCTCGGTCATCGGGTCGTTGACGGGGACGAGCGCTCGTGGTACCTGCTGGCCGGCGGACGCCTGCAGCTCGTTGAGAGCCTGAGCCGTGCCGTCCACACCGGGATTCGACAGGTCGGGCGCGGTGAACGGAGTGCAGCCGAGCGCGGGGTCAAGGAACGAGTCGAGTAGCGCGTCGTCGCTTCCGTTGGTGATGACCGTGGCGCCCTTCAGCCGGCCGGTGTTGGCCGCGTTGTCCTGCGCCGTCCGGCCGTCGGCAGTCAGCAGGTACCTGGTGGTCACGTTGTCGCTCTGGTCCTGGTCCACCACGGTGAAGCTGCGGGTGGTGGGGCACGGCTGCCCGTCAGTGGCCGTGCCGAGGGCCGGGACCTTCAGCTTGCCCGCCTCGATGGCCTTCGCGGCCGCATGGAAGAACGCCGGGCCGTTGCAGTAGGACACCTGCCCGAAGGGCGATCCTCGCAGCCCGTTGACACACTGGCCCTGCCGCAGCGAGCTGTGATGGCGGCCGGTGGCGACCTGGGTGAGGTTGCCGCCGTTGAAGCCGATATCGATGGTTACCACCGCGTCGTGCGGCAGTGCCGGGATCACGGGCGCGACCGCCGGCGCCGACCCTTGGTCGATGACAAGCGGCGCGTACACCGACAGCTTCCCCGTCGCCGGATCCAAGATTGTCGCCTGCACGAACGCCCGCAGGCCACGGTCGGTCATGGTGCAGCCCGGCCCGGACAGCCGGTAGGGCGTGGCCAGGCCCGGTGCCGTCAGCGGCTGCCGCGGCACGGTGATCTTGCAGTCGGATCCGGCTGCAGGGGGGGCCGTCGGCATCGGCAGCGGCACCCGGTGATGACGCGCGAGCGCGATGGCGCCGGCGAGTGCTGGCTTTCCTGTCACGGTCCGCCCCGCCGACAACGCCACCGTCACGACGGCCGCCACGAGCACTAACGGGATGGCAATCGCGACCGTGGCCAGTGGATTGCGCATCACGCCGGCCCTGCGGCCATCGGCGAACCACTGGGACACGCCGTACCGGTTGGCGGACCGGCGCTTCATCGACACTCAACCCACCTGCCCTCCGCTGCGCGCTCCTGCCCGTTTGCGCACAACTGCTCCCCGGCTGGCTACGGTAGACCCGTCCGTGCGGCAAACGATGCGAAAACGAGATATAAGCCGGTTTGCCGGAATTCACCTCGGCGGGTGTGGTGGCGGACGCCGCGGCAGCCGTTTGGGACTTACCAGGGGTTCAGCTATATGCCTTACGCGTCGACGAGATTCGTGTCCGCCTTGCTGGCTGCGCGCCGGAGCAAGAAGGCACCAATGATTTCGAAGACCCCCATGACGGCGAACCAGATTCCGACCAGGACGGCGAGCACGGTGACCGACGAGGCCGGGGTGGAAACGACCACGATCCCGGCGATCAGGCTGACGAGCCCGAAGAAGATCCACCACCCCCGCCCCTGACGGGAGCCGCCGGAGAAGCCTGCGATGAGCTGGACCAGGCCCTGGACGATCCAGACAATGCCGATGATCAGGCCGATGGCGGCCCTGGTGAGGTGCAGGTGACGGATCAGCACGACCCCGATCACGATGAACAGCAGGCCGGCGATGCCCAGCCAGACCCGGTGCGGTTCGGCGCTGTCGAACACCCGGATCAGGTGGAAGATCCCCGAGACGATCATGAGGACGCCGAGCAGGACGGCAATCACGTTGAGCGAGCCGGTTGGGTTGAAGCTCACGATCAGCCCAAGTATCAGCGTCACCACGCCGAGGAATAGCGTCGCTTGCCACGTCGCCGCCACCAGCTGGGCGGCTGGGTCCCGCGCACCAGGTTCGTCAGGTTGCATGTCCCACCTTCTTGGGTGGCCGTGCCCTCAAATGAGAGGCGCAGGCAAATGGGAGGCGCAGGTCCCCTGCGCCCGCAAGCACCTCGATGCTGAAGGCCGTCGACGGCGCAGTCGTCACCCCCTCCGGGTGATCGCCAGTTCCGCAAGGGCCGCCCACATGTCACACCGAGCAAATGCCGCAGTCGGCCGTACCCCTTAAGGCACGATGACAAGACGATGCACGCCGTTGACGGCCGCCCGGCGCCCTCGCCCGGGCCGCATCTTCATGATCGCGGTGGATTCTATGTTCCATTAGTAAAAAATCCACCGCGATCATGAGGGATCTCAGCATATGAGCAAGATCAAACTCGCATCGTGAGAAAACATCGACGCGGCCTTTGCTGGCCGCGCTGGCTGCCGCCGCCATCTATGAATGGGCCGCCGCTCAACGACGGGACGGGCCCGTGTCGTCGTAGTCGATCGTTCCGGCAGAAAACGCGAGGGCCAGACAATGACCACCGACGGGCCGTTCGCGGAGGCAAAAGAGCACCTGGCCGGCATCTTCCTCATCGAGTGCGACAGCACCGAACGGGGCGATCGAGGTCGCCGCGCGGATCCCGGAAGCCACGCTCGGCCTGGTCGAGGTCCGGCCGGTACGGCACATGAGCGGCCTGGACATGTGACCCATCGTCGGTGCCCGCGTCTACCCTGACGTCATGCGCGAGGAAGCTGTCGGCCAGGCTCGGCCGGAAGACCGCTATGACGACCTGGTCGACGAGCTTGTCGGCGCCGCCGGGGTAACGCCGCCGCGGGGCGGCGGCGGTTTCGGCCGGACCGCGCTCCGCTTCCAGGGCAAGATCTTTGCGATGCTGGTGCGGGGGCGGCTGGTGCTGAAACTTCCCGCAGCGCGAATCGATGCGCTCATCGCCGCCGGGGCCGGCATCCGCTTCGACGCGAACAAGGGCACGCCGATGCGGGAATGGTTCAGCCTCGACCCGGAATCCGATCGGGCCTGGCTGCCGCTCGCTCGCGAGGCCCTGGACTTCGCCCGATCCGGCCGCTGACGGCTTGGGCGGTGCGGGGCGGCGCGGGGCGGTGGACCGCCCGGTCCGGAGGAGGCAGGACCGGGCGGTGGACCGCCGCCGTCAACTGGTGGTGAAGGCGAACCAGTTGACGTTGACGAAGTTGGCCGACTGCGGGCTGGCGAAGGTGACGTACAGGTTGTGTGTGCCGGCCGGTGCCGGCGCGGTGGTGGCCGCCGGGGATGTGACCCAGTTCTGCCAGCCGCCGGTCCCGTTGACGGTGATGGTGGCGAACGGGGCAGCGGTGAGGCTGTCGAGCCGGAAATTGATCGTGCCGAGATTTGTGCCGGCCAGCGCCGACGCCATCCGGGCCGCGACGCTGGTGGCGCCGCTGCCGAAGTTGACTCCGGTGTATTCGAGCCAGCTGGTGTTGTTGATCCAGCCGACGTCCCGGCCGCCGGAGTTCTGCGGGTCGGAGGTCGGCTCGGTCATGGTGCTGTTGGTGGCCGCGTAGTTCGACGCCGTCACCCGCAGCGAGCCGGAACCGCCGCCGCCGGAGCCGGTGGTCTGGTACGCGGCGACGTACGCGACGTTCATGGTCGCGCCCGAGGTGGTGGAGCTTGTCGGGGTGGTGCAGCCGCAGACGCCGTTCGGGTAGCCGCCGCCCATCGCGAGGTCGAAGATGATCGAGAAATTATGGTCGATGGCGGCCTGCCAGGTCGCGGTCGGCACCTGGTTCTCGTTGACCTGGAAGAACTGGGTGCCGTCCAGGTACCAGGTGATCGACTCGGCGGCGGTGTTGGTGCGGTTCACGATGGCGGTGTAGGTGTGGTACCCGCTCTGGCAGCCCGAGCATGACTTCAGCCCGCTGCCGATGCCGTTGGTCTCGTTACACGGGCCGCCAGGATCGGTGCCGCAGTGGAAGGTCCCGGAGTGCTCGGACAGCGCGTTGACGTCCTCCAGGATGTCGATCTCGCCGGTCGACGGCCATGAACCGGGACCGAGCATCCAGAACGCCGGCCAGTAACCGAGGCCGCTGGCCGGGTTCGGCTGCTGGATCGACGCGGTGACCTCGAGTTCGCCGCCGGCCGGCGCACCGACGTTAGCGGTCGGCGTCTGGATCCGGCCCGACGTCCAGGAGCCGCCCGAGCCGATCGCCTTGATGACGAGGTGGCCGTTGCCGTCGAGGAAGACGTTGTTCGTCGAGTTCGTCATGGTCTCGATCTCGCCGGTACCGAAGCTGGAACCCGGGCCGGTGTCGTACTTCCAGTTGGCCGATGACACCGGGGAACCGGCGGCGCCGGCGAACCCGTCGCTGAACACTGTGGTCCAGCCGGGCGGCGGGGGTGGCACTGTCGTCGCGAACGCGGGTGGCGCGAGGACGGCTGCGCCGACCGCGGCCGCCAGCGCCGTGACGGGCAGTATGATCATGGCCGCCAGCGCGGCGAGGATGCGGTGTCTGCGGGCTAAGCGGACCGGCGATGCCGGCCGGATGTCTTCCATCGGTGTGCAACCTCCTGCCTCGTGAATCGACCCGGCGCCGTGGTCGCCGCCGGGCTCGTCGCCCAGTCCTGCCCGCTCCCCGGTCCCGCCTATTAAATTTACGTTTTGATTTAAGACGTGTAATAAATGCGTGTCAAGGCCTCGGGAGGCGACGCCTGACGGCGGTGACTGGCCTTGTCCTAGAAAAGGACGCGCACGCTGCGCGCGGGCCTGGTGATGTCGCGGCACAGCTGCGACACCGCGGCCGCGAGCCGGCCAAGCTCCGCGTCGGCCCGCCGGCGTTCGGCGCTGGTTGTGACACGCGCGGCCTGGTATGCCTGATAGGCGTAGTAAGGCGTCATGTTCCACTCCTGGCTTTATCTTCTTCCGCGTCACCGTCAGGGCCCGGCGGCCCGGTCGGGTCGGTCATCACGACGACGAACGGGAAGGCCCGCGATGGACAGCCTGCCGAGGAGGAATCGTGCGGTACATGCTGCTGATCTATGTCGACGAGTCCGTCAAGCGGAGCCCGGCGCAGCGAGCAGCCATCGGCGAGTCGCTCTTATCCTGGGCCGAGGAGATGCAGCGCCGCGGAGTACGCGTGCACGGCGGCCCTGTCCGCCGGATCGGCGATGTCACGACGGTGCGGGTGCGTAACGGCGAGACGCTTGTCACGGGCGGGCCGTTCGCTGAGACGAAGGAACAGATCGGCGGTTACGACGTGATCGACTGCACGGATCTGGACGAGGCACTCGAGGTCGCGTCGAAACACCCGGCCGCCGCCTTCGCGACGATTGAGGTCAGGCCGTTCTTGGAGCAGTGATGCCGCGGGACGGGGCCGGGCCGGGACGGGGACGGGGCCGGGACGGGGCCGGGACAGGGCCGCTCAGCCGGCCGCACCTGGTCTGGAGCCGGGACCGCACAGACAGGCTGGTAGCGTACGCAACTGCGCCGTCTACTGCGCCACCATGGCAACCGGAGGAGGGCTGTGGGGTTCTCAGGACTCAAGGGCCGTAGCCTGCTGTCTTTGCGGGAGTTCAGCCCGGCCGAAATCACCGAACTGCTGCGGCGGGCGGCGGAACTGAAATTCCGCGGCGCACACGGCCAGTTCGTGCCCGTGCTTGCGGGCAAGAATATCGCCTTGATCTTCCTCAAGCCCTCGGCCCGCACCCGCGTTTCATTCGTGGTCGCCGCGACGCAGTCAGGTGCGCATCCAGAAATTTTCAATCGCGAGGACATCCGCTTCGGGATAAAGGAGTCCGTCAGGGACATCGCGCGGGTGTTCGGCCGCGTCTTCGATGGCATCATGTTCCGCGGTTTCGAGCACTCCACCGTGGTCGAATTCGACCGGTACGCTGGCGTCCCCGTCTGGAACGGGCTTACCGATAGCTATCATCCCACCCAGGTGCTCGCGGACCTGCTGACGCTACAGGAAAACTTTGGCGGCCTTGAGGGCCTGCCGGTGACCTACGTCGGAGACGGCCGGAACAACGTGGCCATCACCCTCGCCATCGCCGCCGCTAAAGTCGGCCTGGACCTGCGTATTCTCGCGCCCATACCGCTGCAGCCAGAGCCGGAGATGATCGCCCAACTGCTCGCGGAACGGGAGTCGGGGGCTGCGCGGATCGCGGTCACCGCGGCCAAGGACGAGGCATTGGCTGGCGTGGCGGCGGTCTACGGCGACGTCTGGGTCTCCATGGGGGAGGACGACCAGACCCGCGAGCGCATCAGCCTGCTGCGTGAGCTGAAAGTCACCTCGGACCTGATGGCCTTGAGCGGCCGCGAGGACACCATCTACCTGCATTGCCTGCCGGCGTTCCACCGCCTTGACACCGAGACGGCCATCGCAAATCCCGACATCTGCGAGGTGGACGACGACGTGTTCGAGGCCAAGCAAAGCCGCGTCTTCGATCAGTCGGAAAACCGGATGCACACGGCCAAGGCCCTGATGCAACTGACCATCGCCGGCTGACCTTGTCCGCCATCACCGGCTGACCTTGTCCGCGATCGCCGGCTGACCCCGTGGGCACCTGTTTGCCGCCTGCTGGCCGGAGGCAATTGGTCACGGCCGGACGGCCTGGACGAGTACGTATTCGATGATGCGGCGCCGCCACAGCAGCTCCACCTGCCACAGCAATACCTGGGCCGCGGCCCGGTGCCCGGCCGGTGCCGCCGTCGCTCCGCGCATCCGGTCCTTCGTCAGCCGGAGCGCCGGGGCGATCACACGATCGCCGCAGACCTTGACATCCACGCCCACCAGGCCGGCTGCCCGTGCGGCCGAGGCGATCTGGCCGGCGGTCATCGCAGCCCCGCGCCGCAATCCGAAGACCCGCAGCTGGGTCAGGCCGGACACCAACTCGACCGGGCCGGCGGGCAGCCGTTCGGTGGAGATGTCGGAGGTGCTCAGCACGCCGCCGGGCCGCAGCACGCGGAAGCACTCGTCGAAGAACGCCCGCCTGGACCTGAAGTGAAACGCCGCCTCCACGCTGATCACGCCGTCGACGCTGGCATCGGCGACAGGCAACCGGCACGCGTCGCCTACCACCGGCGCTGCGGCCGCCTGCCGGAGCCGGTCGCGGCCGGCCGAAAGCTGGGCCTGCGTGATGTTCACCGCGACCAGCCTCCGCGGCCGCAGGACCTCGGCGATCAGCGGGTCCTGCGTGCCGAGGCCGTTTCCGATGTCGAGAACGACGCCACCCGGCCGAAGCGCCGACGCCACCGTCTCCACCAGGCGGCGGCAGGCGGCCTCGGCCTCACCCTCCGAGCCCGGTCCCTCCCACAGGCCCAGGTTGAGCCAGCCGGGCGCCAAAGCGAGGAAGAAGTCCGACCCGATGCTCTCGTACACCCGGGCGGCGGGATTGCGGGCCTGTTTGACGACCCCGGCCACGTGCCGCAGATGCTGGCGCGTCCATCCGGTGGCGTTCAGCGGTCGCTTCCTGTCAGAGAGCTTTCACCGGGTCAGCCGCCCGGTTGATCGGCCGAGTCGTCCCGCCTTTCGCTGCCCTTTTCCCGCGCCTGGCGTTGCTTGCGGGGCGGATCGGCGTAGTTGTCGTACATGCTCTCGGCGGTCCGGGTGGTCTTGCGCGTCATCCATTTTGTCTGAATGCCGACAATTTGGAGGAAACCGTAGATCCCGAGGGCCAGCACCACCACAACGACGATATAGATCCACCACACCTCGACCACCTACCTGTGTTGCGCCGGTATCGCAGGCGATCAGCGGAACAAGCGGTCAATGTAGTCGGCGCCGATCCCTACCTTCTCGTAATGCTCCTTGCACACCGCAATGTAGTCGAACACGTCGAAATGGCCCGTGGCCTGACCGTTCTCGTCCAGCCAGATCAGCGGGCCGGTCACGTTGAAGGTCACCTTCATCGGTTCGTCGGACTCGTACGCCACGAGCGTGTGCGCCTCACCAGGTGCCTCATAGATCCAGTCCCCGGCGGTCGCTACCCAGTCGTGCTCGAGGTACCCCCATTTGCCCGAGATCGTGTACGCGAAGACCTGCTGCGGATGGTAGTGGCGGTTCACCAGGCCGGCGCCCCGGGCCATCAAGACGTCGCACCACCGGTTCTGGCTTGGCGAGATCCACAGCGGGCGGGTTCCCACCGTTTCCGACAAAGGAGCGTAGAAGCGCTCGTCATCGGTCGCCGCGTCCGCGATGTACGCCTCGGGCGCGGCGCCGTGCCGGAACACCTGCGCGATCGGTTTCAGGTCACGCCAGAACTCTTTGCCTGCTGGTTCGGCCACGTTTCCTCCCAGATCTGATTCGCGGTACCACCGCTGTCTTGATCAGACTCCCCCCTGCGTGCTGGCCAGGGCAAGCCCGTAGCACCGGGGAGGGTCGGCCGCGCGTCACGGCCCGTGGGCAGCTACCCACCCATTTTCCATAACGGCTCGCGCATCGTGTCACTCGCCGCGGGCAGTCCCACCACCCCATGCCACCGGACACTACCCGGCAGATCTTCCTGAGAGGGGGCTGTGACACGTCCCTGACCACACCGGGATCGTTGCTACGGTCCATTTCATGCGGGTGGTTCGTGGATCGCGGGGCTGGCAGAGCTGGCCGGGCTGGCGGGGCTGGCCGAGCTGGCCTGGTCGGCACGGTCGGCGGGGACGGATCGCGGCCGGGCTGCTCGCGGTGCTCGCCGCGATCGCCGCCGTGGCCGGTGTCGTGGCCGCGGTCGGCGGGCCCGGGCCGGTCGGCGTCCGCAACCTGCGAATCGCCGTCGTTGACGGGCCCCGCGGCAACCAGCCGATCGTGCTCGACGCCAGCTTCTTCACCCCGGCGGGCACCGCACGGGTGCCTGCGATCCTGCTCGCCCACGGGTTCGGTGAGACCAAGGGCGCCGTCCGCGGCCAGGCGCGTGCGCTGGCCCAGGCCGGTTTCGCCGTGCTCACCTGGTCGGCGAGGGGGTTCGGCACGTCCACCGGGCAGACCGCGCTTGACTCACCCGACTACGAGGTCAAGGACACCGAGCAGCTCGTCACCTGGCTGGCCGGCCAGCCGCGGATCCGGCTCGACCGGCCCGGTGACCCGAGGGTCGGGATCGCGGGCGCGTCCTACGGCGGCGGCCTGGCGCTGCTCGCCGCCGCCTATGACCACCGGATCGACGCGACCGTCCCGCAGATGGCGTGGCACAACCTGGCGACCGCGCTGTTCCCTGACGCGGTGGCCGGCGGTCAGGCGAGCAGTCCGGCGGGCGGCGTTTTCAAGAAACAGTGGGCCGGCCTGCTGTTCACCCAGGGTGCCGTGGGGTTCGGCGCCCCCGGCGCCCCCGGCGCGGCCGGCGCGGCGGGGGAGGCCGGGGCGGCCGGGGCGGCCGCCGGCCAGGCGGGCAGCCAAGCGGTGCCCCCGGCGCTGGGCGGCAGCGCGAGCGCCGCGGCGTTGCCGCAATGCGGCCGGTTCCTGCCGCAGATCTGCGCCATCTACCAGCAGGCCGCGACCCTGGGACGGCCGACACCGCAGGCGGTCGCGCTGCTGTTGCGTTCCAGCCCGGCCAGCGTGGCCAGCCGGATCGACGCGCCTACCCTGCTGATCCAGGGCGAGAACGATTCCCTGTTCGGGCTCGACCAGGCCAGCGCCAACTACGAGGCGATCCGTGGTAACGGCGCGCCGGTCGACATGGTCTGGTTCAACGGCGGCCATGACGGCGGTAACCAGGAGACCGCCCGGGTGAACGAGCTGACGACGCAGTGGTTCGACCGCTGGCTGACGCCGGCGCCCGGCGCGCACGGCACCGGTCAGCCCGCGTTCGCGGTCAGCCGGGTCCTGGGATTCGACCCGTCGACTGACAGCCAGCTTCTTGGCGTTGCCACCGCACCCGCCTACCCCGGCCTCAGCGGCACCCGGCGCGCGGCGGTTGCGCTGGCCGGCCCGCCGCAGATCGTCGTCAATCCGCCCGGCGGGACACCCCCGTCCATGTCCGTCTTCCCCGGCGCCGGCCTGGGCCTGGGCGGGTCACGGTCGCGGGTATCAGCCGCGACCGGCCTCACCTTCGACATGCCCGGCCAGAGCGCCGCTTTCACCTCGGCCCGGCTGCCCAAGACCCTCCAGGTCACCGGCGCGTCCACGGTCCGCATTCGGATCAGCGGCGCCGCCGACATCACGCTGTTCGCCAAGGTCTACGACGTCGACCAGGCCGGCAACGCGACGCTGCCCTACCAGCTCGCCGCGCCGCTGCGGGTCACGGGGGCAGCAGCCGGGCGCGTGGCGACCGTCCAGCTCCCCGCCATGGATTACGGCTTCGCCGCCGGGCACCGGCTCCGCCTCGTGCTGACCTCGACCGATTTCGGCTACGCCACACCCGCGGTGCCAGCGACCTACCGAGTGGCGCTCGCCGGGCCTGGCCTGTCCGCGCCGACCGACCCTGCCCTTACCACCAAGGACGGGGGAGTGCCCTGGTGGGTGTGGGCCGCCCCGGCGGCCGCCCTGGCGGCGGCCGCCCTCATCGTGCTCGCCCGCCGCCGGCCCGCCGAGGTGATCTCGCCCGGCCTGGCCCCGGTGCCCCTGGAGATCACCGGCCTGACCAAGCGTTACCGCGACGGCCAGCTGGCGGTCGATGACCTGTCGCTGCGGGTGGAAAGCGGCCAGATCCTTGGCCTGCTCGGGCCGAACGGGGCCGGGAAGACCAGCACGCTGCGCATGCTGATGGGCCTGATCCATCCGGACGCGGGCACCATCACGATCTTCGGCCGGCGGGTTCATCCCGGCGCGCCTGCGCTGTCTCGCCTCGGCTCGTTCGTGGAGGGACCCGGCTTCCTGCCGCATCTGTCCGGACGGGCCAATCTCGACCTGTACTGGCGGGCGACGGGGCGGCCCGCCGCCGACTCCCACCTGGCAGAGGTCCTTGAGGTCGCGAGCCTCGGCGCCGCCATCGACCGGCGGGTCCGCGCCTATTCCCGCGGCATGCGCCAGCGGCTGGCGATCGCCCAGGCCATGCTGGGCCTGCCCGACCTGCTCGTGCTCGACGAGCCGATGAACGGCCTCGACCCGCCGCAGATCAGACAGATGCGCGAGGTCCTGATCCGTTACGCCGCGCTGGGCCGGGCAGTGATTCTGTCCAGCCACCTGCTCGCGGAGGTCGAGCAGACCTGCACGCACGTGGTTGTCATGAACCTCGGGCGCAGGCTCGCCGCGGGGCCCGTGAGCGAGATCGTCGGCGAAGGCGGAGCGCTCGTCGTCGGCACCGCCGAAGCGGGCCGAGCGGTAGCGGTGCTCCGCGACCTCAGCGGGATCGAGCGCGCGGAGCCACACCCGGAAGGTGTGCTCGTCCACCCCGACGGCGTGCCCGCTTCGGCGGTCGTCGCCGCGCTCGTCGGTGCCGGGATACCGGTGGACAGGGTGATGCCGAACCGCCGCCTTGAAGACGCCTTCCTCGCCCTGATCGCCGTCCCCGCCGACGGCCAGGTTCGGGCCGGCGCGCAGGAGAACCGCTGATGGCCGCGAACGCCGGCGCACCTGACTCCGGCACGCAGGTCTCGGGCCCACCGGGCTCGGGCGCACCGGGCTCGGGCGCACCGGGTTACCGCCCGCGCCACACCCTCCCGTTCACCGTCGAGGCGATCCGCCAGCTGCGGCGGTGGCGGACCATCGTGGCCTTCATCATCCTGCTCGTGCTGCCGTGGGTCCTGGTCGGTGCGTTCGAGCTCGGCGGCGCTCCGCAGCCGGAGAACGGCGCGCCGAGCCTCGTGGATCTCGCGACTGCGGGCGGGCTCAACTTCGCCGCGTTCAGCTTCTTCGCCTCCGCCGGCTTTCTCCTCGTCGTCGCGGTGGCGCTGTTCTGCGGTGACACGGTCGCGAGCGAGGCAAGCTGGTCGTCGCTGCGGTACCTGCTCGCGGCGCCGGTTCCCCGCGCCCGGCTACTGCGCCAGAAGCTGGCCGTCGCGCTCGCGTACTCCACCGTCGCGGTGACAAGTTTCCCCCTGATGGCGCTGCTGGCCGGGACCTTGGCGTTCGGCTGGCACCCGCTGCGGCTGCCCGGCTCGGGTGTGGAGCTG
>WNFX01010568.1_pt1 | contig 13815 bp, 14 predicted proteins | sample 5400111 | NCBI WGS metagenome assembly WNFX01 (sample SAMN13153363, study PRJNA577476) | soil metagenome | isolation source: 40 cm soil or saprolite under grassland replicate 1 | place: USA:California | collected 2016-06-15
GAGCGATGCCCGGGCGCTGGCGGCCGTGTTGCAGGATCCGGGGATCGGTGGTTTCGAGGTGCGCACGCTGCTCAACGAGCCCGCCCACGTGGTCAACTTGGCGGTGGAGGAGTTCTTCGCCGACCGCCGGCCCGACGATCTGCTGTTGGTGCACTTCTCTTGCCACGGGGTCAAGGACGAGGGCGGCGACCTGTATTTCGCCATGGCCAACACCTTGCTGCGCCGGTTGGGGGCGACGGCGGTGTCGGCCGAGTTCGTCAACCGGCGCATGACCCGCAGCCGCTCGCGGCGGGTGGTGCTGCTGCTCGACTGCTGCTACGCCGGCGCGTTCGAGCGCGGCATGACGGCCAGAGCGGGCGCGGAGATGGCGATCGAGGCGCAGTTCGGCGGCCGGGGCCGGGCGGTGATTACCGCGTCAAGCGCGATGGAGTACGCCTTCGAGGGGGGCGAACTGGCCGACACAAGCGAGCTGGCGCCGTCAGTGTTCACCAGCGCGCTGGTAGAGGGCCTGGAGACCGGGGATGCCGACCGTGATCAGGATGGCATGGTCGCGCTGGATGAGCTGTACGACTACGTCTACGAGAAGGTGCGGGCGGTCACGCCCAATCAGACGCCGGGCAAGTGGACCTTCGGCGTTCAGGGGGAGCTGGTCATCGCCCGCCGCAGCCGCCCGGTTACTACGCCTGCGCCGCTGCCCCAAGAACTGCAGGAAGCGCTGGGCAGCCCGTTCGCCGCGGTGCGGGCCGCGGCGGTCCAGGAGCTGGCACGCCTGCTGCAGGGCCGGCATGCGGGGCTGGCGCTGGCCGGTCGGCTGGCGCTGGAACAGCTCACCGAGGACGACAGCCGCACCGTGGCCGCCGCGGCCACCGCGGCACTGACCACCGAGCAGCAGCCGCCGGTACCGCCAAGGCTTGAGCTGTCGTCCACAGTGGTTGATTTCGGGCGGATCCCCCTCCGCGGCCAGTCGCCCGAGCGGAGGGTTCGGCTCGGCAACGCTGGGGGCGGGAGCCTCAGTGCGCGGGCGGCGAGCCCGGCGAGCTGGATCAAGCTCCGCCGGGTCGGGGACGAGCTCGTGGTGAGCGTGGACACGACGGTGGCAGGCGAGCACGAGGGCGCAGTCAGTGTCGACAGCGACGGCGGCTCGGCTACCATCCGCGTGCAGGCCCACGTGCATCCCACGCGGAGAGCCGTGCGGACTGCGGCCGCACCCCCCGCAGCAGCGCCTGTGGCACCCCCCGCAGCGCCTGCAGCATCCGCAGCGCCTGCCGCAGCCCCTGTAGCAGCGCCCGCAGCGCCCGAAATAGCCGAGGGCGCCCGGCCCGACGCGCAGCAGGACACGGTCCTTCCTGAGGCTTCACCGGCGCCCCGGGCGCGCGGCGATCGCCGGCTGCGAAGCGCAGGCCAGCTGGCGATCGTCGGCGGGGTGCTGCTCGTCGCGGGCTTGCGGCCGGACTTCGTGTGGGCCTACGCGCTGTATGTGCTCGCCCTCGCCATCCTCGCCGTGGGCGCGGGTGTCAGCATGCTGATGGCTCGCACCAGGCAGTTGACTGGCCCTGGACTCCTGGTCGGCATCGGGGCCGCCTCGAGCTTTGGACTCCTCTTCGTACTCATGGACGGGCTGCGGTCGGCCGTTCTGACCAGTGATGGCGGCTGGGTGTTCAAGTTCATCGCTCACCTGGTCCTGGTGCTCGCGGCCGGTCTGGCCGGTTTCACGCTGGCCCGAACCGCCGCTGTTCACCTCGAGTGGCGACTTCCCGACAATCGGCTGGCCCGGCTGGTGGTTCTACTCGGCGGTGCGGGCGCGGTGGCGCTGTTCTTCCACGACCTGGACCTCTGGAGCTACTACGGCTCGCTGAACCGCTTCTATATGGTGCCGTCCGTCTGGGCGACCGTGCTGGCGATCGCCGTGCCGGTGTGCGCCGTCGTCGCGGTGCCGCGCCAGTTCGGGGTTGCCCTGCTCGCGGGTTGGATCGCGGGCGGTGCGGTCATCTTCGGCGCGAGCTTTTTGTGGGACCACTACCAGGACAGCGGGAGCGGTAGCAAGCCGATCATCACATTCGGCGTCACGCTGCTCGCGCTGCTGGTCGTGACCGTCCTGTTCGCCCGCGCTGCGCCAAGCTCCGCGGCCGAGCACGCAACACCCGAGCACGCAACACCCGAGCACGCAACACCTGACTGATCCACCGATCGGTCGGACCTGGAAAGGGGGTAGACCGACGATGCCATACCTTGAGACCGTCCCGCCCGAACAGGCGGCTGGCGAGGTCAAAACGATGTACGAGAAGGACCTGGCCGCACAGGGATTCGTGGCGAACTACACTCGTGCCTTCAGTCGCCGGCCCGAGGTGCTGGTGGGCTGGCTGGCGCTGAAGGACGCGATCACCTCGGGGATGGATCCCCGGTTGTACGAGCTGGCGACCGTGGCGACGGCGACGGCGATCAAGTCGAGCTACTGCAGTCTCGTCCACGGACGTATCCTCGCGAGCGGCTACTACCCGGCCGAGAAGGTCGTGAGTATCGCGGGGAACGACGTGGCCGGCGAGCTGGATGCGGCGGACGCGGCGGTCGTCCGGTTCGCGCGGAAGGTCGCGGACGAGGCCGAGAAGATCACGCAGGAGGATGTTGACGAACTCCGCGACCTCGGGTTCTCCGATGCGGACGTATTCAATGTCATCCTTGCCGCTGCCGCCCGGTGCTTCTTCAGCAAGGTGCTCGACGCGACAGGTACGCTGCCGGACGCCGTGCTCCATGACATACCGGATGAGTTGCGGTCCGCGCTCACCGTGGGTCGCGAGATTGCGCCGAACGCGTGACCCGAGTCGCGGGGTGCTGGTCGAAGCTGTTCACCAGGGCATAGCCGATCCTGGTCAAGGCAGATCCTCGTTGCCGCGGTGACGCCGGTACTCGCGTTCGGGGTCCGGCAGGTCCTCGTCAGTCTCGAGCACGAGGTGCGCCGCGCGCTGCAGCCGGTCCGCGAGCAGCAGCGCCTCTTTCGCGGTGAGCAGGCACGCGGACTTGGCCACGAGGCTGACGTGGTCCGCCTCGGCGCTGTCGTCTCCCGCGATCGTGAGGCCGACGTAGCCCTCGTCCGGGTCGTCCTCGGGGCTGGTTCCCAGGGTGAAGACGTGGTCGACCCAGATCGTGGTGTCGTCCTCGATCGGCACGGACCCGACGATACGGATCCGTGCGCCGTTATCGCTCACAGTGTCGATTGTCGCGCAGGGTACTGACACGCACCAAGCGGACACGCTGCGCGATCGGACAAGGGTGACAGACCCGGCAAACCGGACGGGCGGGGCAGATTCGGCTCTTGTCCGTTTCCGGTGGAGTAATGCTGATCTGGCCGAGTCGGGACCAACGACCCTAGACATCGTTGGGCGGTCGGTGTCCGGTGTGGTCAGCGTCTTGTGAGCAGCGACGCAGGCGAGCCGGCTTCAGTGGGGGGGCCGTAGGCCGCTATCGACGGAAACAGAGGACGGCATGAACGTTACCTTTGGCGCCGACTACTCCGAACGCGAGTTGTCGCCCCACGAACTGGACCAATTCAAGGAGCACGATATCCGCTTCCTGGGGCGCTACATCGGGTTCCCGGATAGAACCAAGAGCATCTCGCATTTCCCCGGTGCCTACGAAAGGCACGTCAAGGCGGGCCGGCTGGTCCTGTTGTTCTTCGAGGATGGCGCCGAAGATTTTTTGGGCGGCCACGACAAGGGCGTCGAGAACGCCAAGAAGGCTTTAGCGGACGCCCGCAGGATCGGCTATCCGGACAGCCTGCCGATCTTCTTCGCCGCGGACTCTCATATGGCCGCGGACGTCGTGCCCACCGCGATGGCCTACCTGGACGGTGCGGCGTCGATCATGGGCAAGAAACGCACCGGCGCCTACGGCTTCCGCGAGTTCATCGGGGCGGCCAGGCTGGGCGGCCACGCCCAGTGGTTCTGGCTGACGGGCACCAGGCCCACCGACCGCGAGGTGCGTCACGGGATAACGCACATCTACCAGTCCAATGAGGGCCAGATCAACATCGCCGGCGTGACAGCGGACCTCAACGAGGCCTACCCCGGCGTATTGGACGCCCTGCGCCCAGTGTCAATCCCGAAGACGCTGCCGGTTGAACCCGGCGGAAAATTTGATCCCGCCGTCGAGGCCCACCTGTTGCACATCTGGCACGAGGTCAACAAAGACCCCGCGGCTACGCCCGCCATCCACGCCGAAGTCAACCGGTGGCGGGACTTCTTCCGCCAGCTCGACTTGTGGAGCAGCCAGCACGAGATAGACGCGCACCACCAGCATGAGCTGAATTTCGCCAATCATCAGCTGCACACGCTGTGACACACCTGCGGCAGCCGTTTTGTATATGCATACCGAACGGCTGCCGCGTGGCGCGCCACTCCCGCACAACGCCGCCACGCTCCGGTCATCCGGTGCGGTCGCGCCCGGTGAGCAAGAGATGAGGCGAACGCCCCATGAATGCTTGGCCCTCCGGCACCTATCGTCGTGACCGCACGAACAGTGAAGCGCGACCGGAGGGGATGAGACAGATGCCGAAGATGTCCAAGGAGAGTGCCGCCCACGTCGACGAATTCGGCTACTCCCCGGTCACGCCGTCGATCTGCTCGCGCAGGATGTCGGCGTGGCCGTTGTGACGCGCGTACTCCTCGATCATGTGCACATAGACCCAGCGCAGGTCGATGGGAGTGCCGCGGCGCGGGTGCGGGAAGGTCTCATCCAGGGATCGCCCGGTGCTTGACCGGCGGGCCAGCTCGCACTCCGCCGTGAAGGTCGCGAAGTCGGCCGCGGCACGGCTGGCATCGGTCAGGTCGAACTCGCCATCCGGGTATTCCTCGCTGCAGAACAGATCACCAAGCTCCGACTGGCCCGCGGACTGGCGCCTGAACCACCAGCGCTCCACCTCGGCCATGTGTCGGACCAGCCCGAGCAGTGACAGCGACGACGGCGCGGCGGCACGCCGGGCGAGCTGCTCACCCGTCAGTCCCTGGCACTTGGCAAGCAGCGTGGCGCGATGATAATCCAGCCAGGCCTCCAGCGCGTCGCGCTCGCCGGCGACCATCGGCGGGTCCGTGCGCGCGACCTGCGGGGCGGTCCATGTCACCCGGCTCATCCTCCTGCCCGCCCGGACGCGCCGCAACGCGTTTTCGCCGCTTGCGTCTCACCAGCCAGCCGCGACCCGGCTCGGGCGGCCGGGCGCGTTCTTCAAGGCCCGCGACCCGTTTCGCGGTCCCGGGCCGGGCAGGGCCGCCGTTGTAGAGTCTCGTCGATGGACGGTATTCACGACCTCGGCGGCATGCAGGGGTTCGGAGCGATCGGCCACTCGCCATCAGAGCCGGTGTTCCACGAGCCGTGGGAGGCGACCGCACGGGTGCTGGCGGAAGTCGTCGGCGGCGCGATCGGCGTGAGCGGCGGTGAGTTCCGGCATGCGATCGAGCGGATGGATCCCCGCCACTACCTGACCGCGAGCTATTACGAGCGCTGGCTGACCGGGGCGGCCACGCTGGCGGTTGAGCACGGCCTGGTGACCCGCGAGGATCTCGAGGCGAGCGCCGGCGGGCGCTTCCCGCTCAGCGGGCCCGTTCGAGCGGCACCGCCCACCGGCGCAGGCCCGGACGTAACCGCACCGCGCTTCGCCGTCGGCGACCGGGTGCGCGTGCGCGACTGGCATCCGCCGGGCCACACCCGCTGCCCGCGCTACGTCCGCGGCAAGACCGGCGTGGTAGTGCGGGCCGACGGCACCTACTCGCTGCCCGACATCGAGGCGCACAGCGCGTCCCGTCGCATCGAGCCCACCTACTCGGTTCGTTTCGAGGCCGCCGACCTCTGGGGGGACGACCAGCGCGGCGCGGCCATCCACGTCGACCTATGGGACAGCTACCTGGAGCCGACATGAGCACCAGCCACCATCAGCCCGCCCAGCCGTCGCCGGTCGAGCAGCGTGTCGCGGCGCTTGAGGCACTGCTGACGGCGCGGGGCCTGGTGCCCGACGGCTTCATCGATGAGGTCACCCGGCGCTACCAAGCCGAGACCGGCCCGATGAACGGCGCCAAGGTCGTCGCCCGTGCCTGGACGGATCCCGGGTACCGTGACCGGCTGCTCGCCGATGGGACCGCCGCCATCGCCGAGCTCGGCTACGGCGGCGCCGAAGGCGCCCACATGGTCATCGTGGAAAACACGCCGACGGTGCACAACGTGATCGTCTGCACGCTGTGCTCCTGCTACCCGTGGCCAGTACTTGGGCTGCCTCCGGCCTGGTACAAGGAAGCGCCTTACCGCGCGCGGATGGTGCGCGAGCCGCGTGCCCTGCTGGCCGAGATGGGCTGCGACGTCCCGGCCAACGTGGAGATCCGCGTGTGGGACTCCTCCGCCGAGGTCCGCTACCTCGTGCTCCCTGAGCGCCCGGCGGGCACCGAGAGCCTGAGCCAGGACGAACTCGCCGCGGTGGTCACCAGGGATTCGATGATCGGCGTGGCCCGCCTGGCATGAGCGATCCGATGAGCTTGTCCGGGCTGGACCGCGGCGCTCGCGGCCCTCGTGGCGAATCTTCCGCCCGGCTCAGGACATCAGGGGGTGTTCACGCGGGCGGGCGGCCCGTCCACGCGGGCGGCCGGCGCTGGCCCTGGTGAAATGGGTAGATGATGTGCAGGGCGGTCTGCCGCAAGACAGGAGGTCTCGCATGCCCATCGCCACTGTGAGCCCGGTGACGGGTGAGACACTGCAGGAATTCAAGGAGCTTGACTCGGCCGAGATAGACGCGAGGGTCGCTCTCGCTCGCGAGACGTTTCTCGCCTACCGCATGACCTCGTTCGCTGACCGGGCCCGCCTGCTGCGAGCGGCGGCCGAACTGCTCGATGCCGAGGTCGACGACATCGGCCGCGTGATGACCATCGAGATGGGCAAGCCGCTGGCGCAGGCCAAGGCGGAGGCGGCCAAGTGCGCGAGGGCGATGCGGTTCTACGCCGACCGCGCGGAAGGGTTCCTCGCTGACGAGCCTGCCGATCCGCAGGCGGTAGGCGCCAGCCGTGCCTACACCCGTTACCAGCCACTGGGCGTCGTGCTCGCGGTCATGCCGTGGAACTTCCCCCTCTGGCAGGTGGTGCGGTTCGCCGCGCCGGCGCTGATGGCAGGGAACACCGGCCTGCTCAAGCACGCCTCCAACGTGCCGCAGGCCGCCCTCTACCTGGAGGATCTGTTCCGGCGCGCGGGATTTCCCGAAGGTTGCTTCCAGGCACTGCTGATCGGGTCGGGCGCGGTCGAAGGCGTGCTGCGTGATCCGCGCGTGGCGGCGGCGACCCTGACGGGCAGCGAGCCAGCCGGGCGCTCGGTCGCCGCGATCGCGGGCAGCGAGGTCAAGAAAACCGTGCTTGAACTCGGCGGCAGCGATCCCTACGTCGTGATGCCCTCCGCCGACCTCGACCGGGCCGCCGAGGTAGCGGTGACCGCGCGGGTGCAGAACAACGGGCAGTCGTGCATCGCGGCCAAGCGCTTCATCGTTCACACCGGCGTGTACGACGCGTTCGCGGAGCGGTTCGCCGCGCGGATGCGGCGGCTCGTCGTCGGTGACCCCATGGATCCGGCGACCGACGTCGGGCCGCTCGCCACGCGGCAGGGCTTCGACGACGTGGCCGAGCTTGTCGCTGACGCCGTGAGCAGGGGTGCCGAGGTGCTGTGCGGCGGGAACACCCTCAGCCAGCCGGGCTGGTTCTACCCGCCGACCGTGGTCACCGGCGTGGCGCCCCGGATGCGGATGTACGACGAGGAGGTGTTCGGCCCGGTCGCCGCGCTGTACCGGGTGGCGGACATCGACGAGGCGATCGAGCTGGCCAACATCACGACATTCGGCCTTGGCTCGAACGCCTGGACCACCGATCCGGCCGAAACCGAACGGTTCATCCGGGATCTTGACGCCGGCGCCGTGTTCATCAACGGCATGACGACCTCCTACCCCGATCTGCCTTTCGGCGGCATCAAGCGCTCCGGCTACGGGCGGGAACTGGCCGCGCACGGCATCAGGGAGTTCTGCAACGCCAAGACCGTCTGGATCGGCGCCTGAACGACTGGGAGACACGCCGTCGGGAGCGCGGCGGGCTCAGCGAGCCGTGTGGCTCCGCGCCGCCTCGGCGAGGTGCTCCTCGATAGCGCCGACTCCGCCTGCCACGTGCTGCGCGTGGCGCCGACGGTCGGCGACCCACACGAGCACGATCGTGCTCATCGCGACGCCAACGACGACCGCCACGGCGATAGAAATGCCAGCGATCAGGGCGTTCAATGCCTGGATGTCGACCATTGCCCTCACTCACTTCCCCGGCTCCGCCACCGGTCTCGTCCGGCTGTCATGCGTGCTTGAGCACGAGGGTGGTCATGAGCCAGGTGGTGCTGGCGCCGGTGCCGGCGGCGGCGGCGGTGGCGGCGCCTTGGGCGGGGGGCTGGTCTTCGGCGAGTAGTTCCATGTCGGGGGTCGTTACGGATGGCAGGGCGGGCGTGGTACGCAGCGGGAAGACGCTACAGCGGTGCTGTCCCGGGGGCAGGGGCGAGGGTCTGGCTCCCGGGTTCCGCGAGGGCGTCCGCGTTCGCCGCGCGCCCGCCGACGGCCCGGGCGCGCAGCAGTGCCGCATCGTCGTCGAGCGGCGCGCCCACATGACGCAAGACGTCATCCTTCAACCGTTTCAGCAGGTCCGGGCGGGAACCTTCCGCGCTCGTCCCGGCCAGCGCGGCGAGGCGCTCAGCCAGCGGGTAGAAGCGGCGCTTGGCGTCGCGGGCCTCGGTGATGCCGTCGGTGTAGAGGAGCAGTTCGTCGCCCGGCTTGAAGGGCAGCCTCCTGCTCGCCCCCGAGCAGTCGCCGAGCGACATGAGCCCGAGCGGCGGCGCCGGCAGGGGCACGTCCACGACGGTCACCCGGTGTGCTTGTCCGTCGTCCTTCGGGTCGTCCCGGCCGGCCGGCGCCAGCACCATGGGCGAAGGATGACCACAGTTGTAGATCGTCATGGCGCTGACCTCGGGGTCGACCTCGACGAGGACCGCCGTGACGAACTCCTCGTGTACCGCATCGCGGCGCACCAGGCTGGCGTCGAGCCTGCGTGCCACCTCGGCCAGCGTGTAGACCTCGTGGACCGCCTCGAGCGCGCGCTGCGCGACCTCGGCCACGTTCATGACATCGGCAAGCTTCTGGTTCCGCCGTGAGCTGAGCACGGCTCCCGCGGCACTGACCGCGGTGACCACGATCACCGCGATCACGGTGGTGATCGTCAGCGACGGCGTCCTGTCGACCGAGCGGGTGGCGACGACCAGCGCGGCGAGCAGGCTGATGCCGCCGTAGATCAACGGGCGCCGCGGCTTGGTCGCACCGATGCCCGCCAGCGCCGGAGGCACCGCAAGCAGCGGCTCAAGATACAGCGGTCCCTTCCATGCCCGGCCGAGGCAGAAGACCACCACCACCGCCACCAGGGGCAGTGAGCACAGCGCATGCCACATTCGTGGCCACGGATCCGGCCGCGAGGTCGTGCCGTCGCGGCGCGACGGCTCCACCACCACACGTGTCTCCAGCATGCAGGTCGCCTTCCACGACAGGTCTCGCTGCGGTAACGGCCCATCGCACGAACTAGTGCCCTCCGCGGTCCAATCGTCCCACGAGGCGCCACCAATCGTCCCATGCGAAGGGCGGGCTGCTGCGCATAATGGAGACCGATGAGCACAATTCAGCAAACCGGAGCCGCGGCGCGCATGACAGCCGCCGCTGCCGCCTGGCTGGCGGCCCTGACGCCGGCCCAGCGGGCGAAGGCGGCGCGGCCCTTCGCCGGCACGGCCGAACGCCTGCGCTGGTATTACACACCTACTGAGCAGGACGGGCTCCAGCTCGGCGAAATGGGCCCGGCAGTGCAGCGGCACGCGCACCGGCTGCTCGCATCCGGCCTGTCCGCGCCGGGATACGCGCTCGCGGCCACGGTCATGGGCCTTGAGAACGTGCTAGACGCCGCCGAGGGCTGGACGATGCCATACCCCGGCCGCTCGGAATCGGCTCGCGGCCGTGATCCGCAGATGTACTTTTTCACCGTTTTCGGGAACCCGGGGGACCGCGCGTGGGGCTGGCGCGTCTGTGGTCACCATTTCGCCGTCAACCATGCGGTCTTGTCCGGGCGAGCCGTCGCGGGCCCGCTGTTCATCGGCGCCAGCCCCGCCCGCTCTGATCTCGCCGGGACGATCCTGCGGCCCCTTTCTGCCGCTGAGGATTCGGCCCGGCGGCTACTTAGCGCGCTCGATCCGGGGCAGCGCGAAATGGCCGTGCTGTCGGCCCATCCTCCGCCCGACATCGTCCAGGCCAACCGTCCGGTCGTCGATCCAGGCGCGCTGCCGCTGCCGTTGTGGCAGTTGTTCGGCACGCCCCTGCCCGCGCACGTCGTCGAGACGATGCGCAGCGGCGACACCGCCCTGCGCGCGGAGCTCGGAGTCACGGACGCAACGCTCGGCGCCTTGCGCCTCGGCACCGCGCCCAAAGGCCTGGCCGGGGCATCCATGGGGGCGCAGCAGCAGGCCCTAATGCGCGACCTGATCGGCCACTACCTTGACCGGCTGCCTGACGAGATCGCCGAGGACTATACAAAACGGCTGCGCGGTGCGAGCCTGGCCGCCGCACATTTCGCCTGGGCCGGTGCGGCCTCGCCCGGCGCGCCGCACTATTACCGGGTGCAGGCGCCCAGCCTGCTGATCGAGTACAGCAACACTCAGGACGGCGCGAATCATGCTCACTCCGTCTGGCGTGATCCGGACGGCGAGTTCGCCCCGGCTGGCTGATGCCGGGCATCACCCGCGGTGGGTGAAGCGGTCGGCGTTTCCGCCGGGCTGGCCGCGGCGCCGCCAGGGCCAGCAGCAGGGCCAGCGGAGGTGCCGTCGGCCGGGGCGCCCGCGAGCCAGTTCGAGAGCACATACGACACCACCACCGCGACGATCACCAGTGGCATGACGGCCAGGCCGTCCGACAGCAGCAGCAACGTGGCCAGCAGGACCGATGTCAGCGGCAGCTTGAGCATCGCGGCACACATCGCACCGATGCCCATGGCCACCCCGGCGATAAGCGGCAGCCCGGGCAGGTGGGACAGCGCCATGCCGCCCGCCGCGCCGACGAACATCGAGGGGAACACCGGCCCGCCACGGAAGCTGCTCAGCGACCCGCTGTAGGCAAGACCCTTGCACGCGAGCAGCAGCAGCAGCGCAGGCACGGTGTAGCTGGAGCTCTGGGCGATGAAGGGGCCGAGCGCTGACTGCCCGGAGAACAACACCTCCGAGGAGCTCTTCCCCGTGCCCGCCGCGAACGCGATCGCGAGTCCCGCGATCGCCAGGCCCACCACCGGCGTGAGAAGCACCATCCGCCGCTCGACATGGGGGCGTATGAACAGCGCGAGCCACCGGATCCCGAAGGCGGCGAGGGCAGCCGCCACGCCGATGACCAGCGCCCAGCCGAACTCGGCGAGGTCGGGCCGGGTGAAACTCGGCAGGTTGGGAATCGCCAGCGAGAACGTGCCCCACCCGGTCCATGCGTCCAGGCCGACGAAGACGAGCGTGCCGACGCCGGCCGCGAGCAGGCCGGGCACGAGCACAAGCTCAAGTGTCGCGCCGCTCAGTCCCGAGGCTTCCATCAGCAAGAACGCCGCGAGCAGGGGCGACCCGAACAGCGTGCTGACGGCCGCGAAGCTCCCCGCCGCACCCACCACCGCACCGGTCCGGGCCGGCACGTCGCGCTTGGCCAGGCGCAGCGCCAGCAGGCCGAGCCCGCCGCCGATGGCGATCAGCGGCGCCTCGGGCCCGAGCACGACGCCGAAGCCCAGCGTGGCCAGCGCGGCAATCGCGACACCGGGGAGCTGGCTGGGCGTGGGTGCTCCGCCGGTGTGAAGTCCGTCGGCCGGCGAATGGCCGCCTCGGCCCGGCAGGTACTTGATGGCCAGTGCGACAGGCACGCTGCCCACCAACAGCACGGGCAGCGGCCACCACAGTGGCTCGCCCTGGAAGCCCAGCCCGTTGGGAAGGTCAGTGAAAATCCATCCCTGCAGCAGGTCGACCAGCTTGAGGAACCCGTATGCGGCGGCGGAAATCGGCACCCCAAGGATCGCGGCAAGTAGCAGCAGGGCCAGATAGCTCCGGCTGCGCAGCACCGCCAGAGCAGCGGCAGGCGTCGTCACCTGCGCATCCTCCTGCGGGCACGCGCCCGAACGCGTCACCTGACCGGGGTGATTGGCTGCTCGCGCGCCCGGGCCGGTCAGCTCCAGATCGTGACGTACACGGGCGGGCGGAACCGTGACGGCGGAACCCCGCCGCGGGGAGTGCGCATGAGCTGCATCGCCTCCGGGGTGCCGAGATAATGCCGCAGCGAGCTTGCCACCCCCGCGCGGCGGTCGCGGGGCAGCGTGGTGGCGTGCCAGCTGGCCTCCATCGGCGTGGCCGCTGTTTCGGCGAACCGCAATTCGCCGCGCTGCACCTGATGAACAAGCAGGTGCGCGACACCGGGTGCGACGCCGGCGCCGTCGGCGGCGGCCGACCACGCCGCCGTCTGGTTGGGAAAGACGCGTACCTGTTTCTCGGGGACCCCCAGGCGCGCAAGCAGCCGGGAGACATCGCTGTCGGGATCGACGCCGGACGGGTCCACCAGCCATGGCCACGATCGCGGCGCGCCCGCCGGGCGGTGACCAGCTCGCGCGGTCACCGCGACGAGCTGGTACCGGAAGATCGGCTCGCTGATCAGCCCCGCCGCCGGGTCCGCGAGACAGGGGCCGAGAGCGATATCGGCCAGCCGGTTGGCCACGAGGACCGGCATCTCAGCGGACGCGGCCACTCCGGCCGACGTTTCAACGGCACCGGCGAACCGGCGGGTAAACGCGTCGATCAGCGGCGCGGAGATGAACTCCGCGATCGTGCTTGTGGTCACCACGCGCAGTTGCTGCGGCAGCCCGCGGCCCGCGCGGACCGCCGCCTCGGCTTCCGCGACCAGCGCCACCATCTGCGACGCGATGGGCAGCAGGCGGTCACCGCCCGCGGTCAGCGTCATGCCATGGCCGCTCCTGGTGATCAGCTGATCGTCCAGGTGTTGCCTGAGCGCGGCCAGGGCTTGCGAGACCGCGGGCTCGCTGACACCCAGAACTTTCGCGGCATCCTTCACCGAACCGAGGCGCGCGACCAGGATGAACGCGCTGAGTTGGGTGAGAGTCACAACGGTGATCCTAAGCTTTTGCTTATCCGGCCGTTGCCGGGCGGTAACGGCGCGGAAATGATACGCGGGGGGATCGGGGCGCCACGAGCGCGGCGATGACTCTGTCATCCGCTCAGCAAGGAGGGCACATGCAGGTTCCCTCGCACGTCGAGTACGAGAAAGCGACCAGCCTCCAGCACGCGCTGACGCTGCTGGCCAGATCGGGTCCGGAGGCGCGGGCGGTGGCCGGCGGTCACAGCCTTATCCCGATGATGAAACTGCGGCTGGCCCAGCCCGAAGTGCTGATCGACATCAACGGGCTGACCGAACTGTCGTACATCAGGACCGAATCCGGCGAGCTGCGGATCGGCGCGATGACGCGGCACGCCGATCTGCTCAGCTCCCCGGTGGCCGGGGAGCAATTCGCGATCTTCCACGACGCGGAGCGCGTCATCGCCGATCCGATCGTCCGCAACTGGGGAACCATCGGCGGCTCGCTGTGCCAGGCGGATCCGTCCGAGGACCTGTCCGCGGCGTTCGCCGCGGTGCGCGCGGTCGCGGTGATCCAGGGGCTGAACGGCACGAGGACGGTCCCGGTCCGCGAATTCCATGATGGCCCGTACGAGACC
>WNFX01006224.1_pt1 | contig 13809 bp, 14 predicted proteins | sample 5400111 | NCBI WGS metagenome assembly WNFX01 (sample SAMN13153363, study PRJNA577476) | soil metagenome | isolation source: 40 cm soil or saprolite under grassland replicate 1 | place: USA:California | collected 2016-06-15
GGGAACGCTCACAGGCGATGTCGTGGAGTGCCCGTGGCATGGTTCCCGCTTGCTCACTGGCCCGGCGACAGTCAATGCACCGCGCTACGGCGTCCGTGTGCGCAATGGGGAGATGGAGGTGAAGCGCATCGGCGAACCGTGATCGTCGCGGATCGATCCGGAAAAGCGAGCAAAGGAGGATGTCTATGCAACCACGGATTTTACGTTTCGCGCTTGCCTCTGCCAGAAGAGGAGAGAGAGTGAAAGAGCTTGAGCAAACGCGTTACGTATTATAAACGTGAACCAGTATTCCTCTGTGATTAAGCATGAGCGGCAATAATTGAGGACGAGAGGTGAAACGTATGCAAGAGCAGTTGAAGCAGCAGCACATTCCGGTCAAGGTCTACCGAACCGATCAGCGCTTGATGGTCGCGGCACCGATGGCTGGACTCGAACCCGAGAACATTGTGGTCGAAGTCACGGCTGAGGATCGCCTGATTCTCCACGGGGACCTGCGCGGTAGGCTCAAGGAGGTCAAGGAACTCCTGCTCGATGAATGGAGCGTTGGGGTCTATCGCCGCGAGTTAGCACTCCCAGTCGCGGTCAATGCCACATGTGCCAACGTTACCTACGGCAATGGCGTGCTGACGGTGACCTTGCCGATCAGCCAACAGACGCTCCCTGCACGCCTCGTGCTCGAACGACTCGCCCCTACTCACGGCGAGCGCAAAGGCAATGTCGGCCGTCCTCCCACCTGCGTGGCGATATGAACATCTATCGGACCATCGGAGCACGATTGGATGGTTCGCGTGAGGATACCATGTTCTACGGTGGAGATTTGAGTAGGAGTCAGCTACTAGAGAAAGCAGAAACCAGGGAGAGCCGCGCCACTTTCTGTCAAATTTCACCTGACGTAATCACCAATACCCACTCCTACCTGTAGAGCCTGTTTGTGTTCAAAGTACTCGCTCATGGTGAAATTGTAGACCTTCGAGTCGTTTTCTTCCTGGTTGTTGGTCACATAATGGCACGCGGTGATATACGGCTCGATCACGTGGATCTTATCAAGCGGCGTCAAGACCAGCAGTTGCAGGTCAAGCTGCTTGAAGAGTTCCATTGCATAGCGTGCGTTCACCTCATCCGACCTGACGAACGCCTCGTCGATCACGACAAAGCGGAAAGCCTGTTTTCGCCCCTCTTGCTGGCCAAGGCCGTACTGGTAGGCGATGGCGGAAGCGAGGATGGTATAGGCCAGCTTCGTCTTCTGCCCACCGGACTTGCCGGAAGAGTCATTGTAGTAATTCTTGGTGGTATCGTCTTCGCGATAGCGTTCCTCGGCAGAAAAATCGAGCCAGTTTCGCACATCTGTCACCTTCGCCGTCCAGCGTTCTTCTTGCTCGAAGCGCCGGATCAACGCCTGGATGCGCTGGAAACTGGCCTCGTTTGCTTCGGCTGTGCGTGGCTGCACCACGTCTGGCAGGCAGGCGCGCAGCTGCGTCTTGAAGTCGCGCACCTCGCCATCGCGGGTCTGGTCAAAGCAAAGCTGGATGTAGGTCGAGGGTGTGTAATCGATCAGGCGCAGCGCAGCGTTGAGGCTGCCAATGCTCTTTTTAATGTCCTCGCTTTGCCGTTCTAATGCCGCCTTGAACACGCTGATGGTGGTGATCACTTTCTCATCGAGCAATTCTTTGAAGCGCCTGCGGTAGCGCGGCAAATCCTCGCGGCGGATCTGCTCGTGGTGATGCCGGTATGCAGCAATGGCCTCTATCGATGCATCGAGTTCATGGGTAAGAGTGGGGCTGATTTGCTTGAAATCGTTCATCACGCCAATGATTTTGCTCATCAATGGCGTGACTTGCCCCCGCAAAGAGGTGGCACGAGCGCGATAGAACTGAGCCATTTTTTCTCGTACATCATCAGCGTTCTCAATGGTCAGCGTGGTGCTTTTGTGGTCTTTCTCAATCTGCGCTACATAGGTCGAAATGTCAGTATGTGAGGCGGCTTGCAACGTCACATGACAGGTAGAGTGCTGCTGTTGGTACCTGGTAATGGCGTTATCGAGCGTGGTGATGGTTGCAGTTACCTCGTCTCGCTCCTGTTGGCGTTCGCGGTGCTGTTGTGTGACCTCGTCCAGCTGGCGGCGCAGTTCTGCCAGGTGATCGGCGCTGGCTTCAAGTGCGCGTTTCTGGGCCAGCAAGTCGCTGCGGCGCTGCTCGTCGGTTCGCCAATCAATCGCCGCGAACGTGGTAAACTCAAGCAGCCGGTGCAGCGCCTGCTCACGTTTTTGCTCGTGTTTCTGTGCCTGTTCGATCTGCTCAATGCTGGCTTGAACCGCTTCTAGCGCCTTCTGTTGCGGGACAAGTTCCGCCGTGATGGCTTCAATTTTCTCGGCATTGCTCCACCCAAGCACATACTGCTTGCGATCGCCGAGGGAAGAGCGATCATCTTTCTCATGGCGGACCGCGCTGTGCTTGATCTGGCCATTGATGGTGAGTGCGCGACGCGCCAGCTGGAATTCTTCCAGCGTTTCACAGCACGCATAGTCATAGGAGTCGATGAGTTCAGCGGTGAGCCAATTGGTGAACTCGGTATCCGGTTTGACTTCGAGCTTGAAGAAGAGCATGTTGCGCTCAATCAGCGTATGGTTGGGCGGCGTGCGGTACCCACGAATCCGGTGATACATGAGCCGCCCGTGCAGGTTTGTCTGATCCACGTAGCGGCTGATCTGCTGGTAGTGCTGTTCGGGTATGAGCAACTGCCGCCCAAAGCCGTGTAGCAATCGCTCGATGGCCGGTTCCCATTCCGGTGCGCGTTCGCGAACGCGCAGCAGTTCGCCGATGAAGGGCAGTTTCTCCTCTGGAATCTCGAGCGCCTGCGAAAGCCTCGAGCGCAACCGGATGTCTTCGCCGGGAATCTGGCTCTTGCGCTGTTGCAGCGAGGCCAGTTCCTGCGCGAGTCCGCGAAGCATTGCTGTGAGCGACGTTTCCTGCTGTTTTTGTTCGTCGCGCTGCCCGGTGAGCGCGGCGCTCCGTTGCGCGGCTTGCGCCAGCAGCACGGTGGCCTGCCGCGCGTTCGCCAGGAACGTTGTTTCATCGTCATACTCCGGCAGGTTGATCGCTCGTGCGAGCGTATGATACTGCTCCGCCTGTTTCTGCTTTGCTGCTTGCTGCTGGACCAGCACCTGGATATCCTGCTCAATCCGGTGGATGCGCTGGCCGACCTGGTCGTTCTGAATGGCAACGCTCAAGTCAATGTGTTGCTGCATCAGCCGATCGAGACGCTGGTGGAGCGCATCGCTCTGTCCCTGCGCGACGGCGCACAGCTTTCGAGCATCATCGATGGCCGTCTCAAGCAGTGTTTTCTTCCAGCCAGCGACGTACACGGGAACGACTTGGACGCACCGCTCCACCTCGGTGATGCGCGCTTGCAGCTTCTCATATTCCCCTATCTCGTTCATGAGCGGCTCAAGCACGGAAAGTTGCCGCTCCGCAAGCTCAAGAGCGGCATGAGAATGAGTCAGGTTCTCAAAATTGTCTCGCACCTGTGCAACGCGTTCCTGGGCGTCGGTCTTTTCCAGCATATGTTCGCGCACGAAGGCATTCAATCCGCCGATGTCTTTAATCGAGACAACCTGGTTGAACAGGTCGAGGGCTTTCTCCGAACGCAGGCCCATCAGATGGCAAAAGCGTCGGCTGTACTTCGCGAATTCGTCAAACACTTCAGCTCCCCTGGCTCGTAACTGCTTACGCAGATCCGTCATCTCGCCGCGAACAGAGAAATGCTCCTCGATGTTTAAGGGTGCGGGCGCAATAACGAAGAACTTGCGTAACTCGCCCCGCTGCCACCAGAAAACCTGGGCCAGCGTCACGTAGTGTTCCAGATTTGCGTTCGCGAAAACGGCTAACAGGACGGAATAGGAATCTTGCCCGCGCAGGTACTGCACATTCGCTGAACTGCTCTCACGGTCTTTCTGCTTGCTCCATGCTCCGCGCACATACATCCCTTCGTTGCGTTCGCGGTGCTTTTCGGCGCCCGATGCCTGATTATACGTTCGCCGGGCATACGGGACGAGCAGGGTCAGCAGGGCATCTGCCACCGTGGACTTGCCGGAGCCGTTCGCACCGGTCAGCAGGACCGTTCCACTGGATGGAGTGATGCGCCAGATACGCTGGTTGAATGTTCCCCAGTTATACAACTCAAGCTGCTGCAAGCGAAACCCACCTGATGTGCTGTCGCCGCCCTTCGCCCATTTATGATTCTGATTCAGGCTCAGCAGTTCCATAATGTACCAGTTTCTCCTTGATCTCGCCGAGTTTTTCCGCGTCGATCCTCGCTTTCAAGATGCGCCGTACTTCAAAGTAAGTCGGTTTTTCCGTGCCTGGCATTCGCTTGAGAAAGCCCAGGTCTATGAGGCGTTCGATAGCCGTGTCCATTCTGCGTTGGAGAGCGCGTTCGTCTGTGCGCGCAGGCAAGAAGGGTACGAGCAATTCGCGCACCTGGTCCTCAGTGATCGTGCATTTCCCAGCATCGAGATGGGTGGACTCGAACTGGTCGAGCCACTCGCGCAGGAGGACGCAGAGCAGCGTTGTCTGATAGGTGAGATGGTCGCGCCGTGTCAGCCTGGGCAGCACGACCGATTGACCCTCGTCGTCTTCGAGGGCTGGCTGATGCAGATAGGCGTAGCCATCCTCTTCATGGACGCGCACTTCGAGACCGATGCGTGCGAAATACTCCTGAACCGGCGTGAGATAGGAGAGCAGCAAGTTCCAGGAAGCTGTCTCGTCGCTGAACAGGGGATTCTGAAGCAATTTCAGTACAGCAGCGGCATACGGCAGAACGGCGCTATTCGGCATAGTTCCTCCTTTGGTAGAGTACGCGAGGGATGGTCAAGGTCTTGGTTTCCTGGCCCAACGGCGTGGCCACAGGAAGCTCAATGGTTTCGGTCTGTTGCGCGTCAATGCAATAATCTGAATCGTCTGCTGCCAGCGTGCAGTAGGCCAGCACTTCGGCTAGCCCCTTCTCAGGCGGGTAATGAGCCAGCACTTCGGCCAGCGTTACCTGAGAGCGAACGTTCAGCAGCGCCTCAATACGCCGGGAGAGGATGGCTTTATCGAGATGAAACTGTGTGTGGAGAGAGATGAGATCGGCTATAGCTGGTTCCTCGTCGTCAGTGTCCATTGGCTGCGCGCTCACGGAGAATGTATCGCCGGGTTCCCATAATCCATGTTCGATCACCAGGTGTACCTGCGGCGGCCCTTCAAGCTCGATGAAGGCTGACTCATCTGGCGGATGGCTCGCCACGCGGAATGCCTGGTGCTTGATGTCCGATACGATGGCGCGCACGCGCCCGTGTTCGGCGATCCTCTGCTCGTCGAGCATCCCACGCAATTGCTGAGCCAGTTCAGCATTCGATTGCACCACCTTCTCTCCTGCCTCCAGCAGGTGTGCAGGCAGGTGCCGCAGTATCTCGCCCTCATGGATGACGGGCTGCAAATCGGTCTGTCGTTGCACGGCCTCGAGCAGCATGTACAGTTCCTCCTGCTGTGAGGGAGTCATCAGAAAATCCCAGAAGGTGTAGAAGCTGCGCCCTTGATCGGAGGATTTCAACTCGGCATCGGCGTCGAGAACATACGCCACCAGCGCCCCCTTCTGCGCGTTCGATTGCAACTGAGCCTCCTGCAATGCTCGTGCAATTCCCCGGAAGCGTTCCTCCACGAGACGAAAATCCCGTAACAGCTGCCGCGCTCCATGACAGGCTTCAAAAAACCGCTCTTTCAACCGGGTTGTGGGATAGAGATCATCGACAACGCCCGTCTTACGAATCATAGCAATTTGCTGCTGGAGGGCGTCGCGCTGTTGTTCGAGTTGTGCGAGCCGGATGGTAGGATCCCCTGTGCTCTTCTGCACAATATCGCGCAAAAGCTGCACGATATACAGGAAGCGCGACTCCGTGCCGACAAATGGTTGCCCGTGCAGCTCTTCGAGCCAGCCAATGGCGCGTTCCGCGTCTGCCGTCAACTCGACGAGCGGCATATCGCTGTTGGCAGGAGTTGTAATGCGGATAAAGCGGTGAGACTCATCAGCCCACTCCGTCAGGTAGGAGTGAGCAGGGCGCGGATAGCTGCCTGGTGCTCGAGCATTCAGTATCTCAAGCGTGTCCGCGAGATGCTCTGTCAGTTCTGGCAGCGGAATAGTGATGCGCTGCTCGCGCTTGAACTGACGGTGCAGGAAGCTGCTAATCAGCGCGGTGTGATCAGCCTTAAGAAGCCTGACACCCGGCGCGTGCTGCAAGTCATAGGCAAGCTGGTCATACTCCATAACTGACTGTGGGAATCCGTTTCCCGCTCGCTGATACCATCTTTTCAAGAAGCTGTACGCTTATTCTAAGGTTCTTGCCGCGTATGAGACTCCCTCTGGCGAAAGCCGAGGGGTTCTTGCTCGCGTTCCGACTCACTCTGGGGCACAGGCCATGTACGCTTCGGAAGAGACCGCTTCCTCCGATCAGTGTTGCTCCTCTCCACCAGGACCCACGCCTGGCTCCAGACGCCTCCCCATACGACATATGAAGAGTAGCACAAATGTTCGTATTTGTCAACAATGGAGTATCCGTTTTGGTTTTTTTACAAGCCTTCAAACAATTGTTCACAATTGTTTTACAAAGCGTTCAATAAGATAACTAGTACACTGCGGCGGAAATACTTCTGGAGTAAAATAGGGTCAGCAGAACGAAGGAGAAGAAAAAGGATGCGTGGCCCGAAACCGCAAGTCTTGACGTTGAACGAAAAGGAACAAAACGAGCTGGAAGCACTGGTGCGTCGGCACAGTACTCCCCAGCAACTGGCCCTGCGAGGACGAATGATCCTGGCTGCGGCCTCAGGCAAGAATACTAGCCAGATCGCCAGAGATCTGGAAGTCAGTGTGGATACGGTTCGCAGTTGGCGCACGCGCTGGACTGGCTTGCAGGGGGTGCCGCTGGAGGATCTCTCGGTGAGGGAGCGCTTGGAGGATATCCCACGTCCCGGAAAACCTTCCCATATCACCGCAGCGCAAACCTGCCAGATCGTCGCGCTGGCCTGTGAGCAAATCAAAGAACGCCCGATCAGCCACTGGACAGGACGCGATATCGCCGACGAAGTGATGGCACGTGGTATTGTCGAGCAGATTTCGCCCCGCCATGCCGCACGGTTGTTAAAAAAGGGGATCTCCAACCGCACTTGATCCGCTACTGGTTGACGCCACCGGACGATCCAGAGCGGGAGGAAACGATCAAAAGCGTGTGTCGGTTGTATGAACAAGCTCCCAGCCTGGCTGAGCAAGGCGAACGAACCCTCAGTACGGATGAATTGACCGGGGTCCAGGCACTCGAACGCAAACATCCCGGTTTGCCTTTGGTTGCGGGCAAAGTCGAGCGGCGTGAGTTTGAAAATATCCGCCATGGCACGCGCACTTTCATTGTGAGCCGCGATGTCGTCACCGGAGAGATCGTGGCGCCTTTCTGCGGACCAACTCGTACCGAGGCCGATTTCCTGGCCCATCTACAAGAGGTGCTCAAGACCGATCTCAAGACGATCCGGTGGCATGTGGTCTGTGACTGCTTGAACACCCATCAATCCGAGTCCCTGGTCCGCTGGGGAGCTTCCCTGTCGGGCATTGAAGAGGATCTGGGAGTCAAAGGCGAGAGTGGCATCCTCGCCTCGATGGTCAGTCGTGCTGCATTTCTCAGTGATCCCATCCATAAAGTGGTGTTCCATTACACTCCCAAGCATAGTTCCTGGCTGAACCAGATTGAAATCTGGCTCAGCATTCTGGTGCGCAAGCTGCTCAAACGAGGGTCGTTCGCCTCTGTTGAGGACTTGCAAGTCAAGGTCTTGGCGGATCACTCGACTATGACAACCGGACGATGGCCAAGCCTTTCAAATGGACCTATCAAGGAAAGGCTTGAACGATTTAGGCCTCACTGGAATAGTCGGGATAAAACCCCGACTATTCCAGTGAGGCCCTATGTGGGGTCATTTGCAGTTGCCTATCTTGACTGTTTGCTTACACAGCCCCGTGGTGTGCGCCTCGCGCACCACACTTTTATTTTTCCAAAAACTTCTTGAGGCCTGTGAGCATCATTCCCCAATTCTTTTCTGAATGCTCACGATCCTCTTCGGTCGAGTTATTGTCTTGAGAGAGCATGAGAAGCGTGCCTGTCCCCTTGAGGGACAACTCAATCGTGACGGTATGGTAATGTTCTGGCACGTCTGATTGGCCCGAAAGAGGGCTAAAATGGCTGTATTGAAGAACACGCTCCGGCTTCAGTGTCAAAATCACGCCCTTGTCCTCATATGGCTTTCCTTCCCACTCTCCTTTCCAAACGATTGGACTCCCTTCTTTCCAATCCGAGACCGCGTTCGTGCCGAACATATATTGCTTGATCATTTCTGGATTCACGAGCGCATCCCATACATTGGCAATGGGGGCACTGATGGTAATGTGTGCTTTAGCAATCAATGTGCCTTTCATGTTTTCTCCAATAGTTTCTTCAAATGCAACTCTTCAGTGGAGGGCTTAGAGGCTTGCGAAAGGAACCTCATCTAAGTAAAAGAGGAGCATGGGTCCAGACGAAGAACTGCATGTCCCAGATAGGAATAATTATAGCACGCGAGCAGCGCAACGTATTGTAAATACGCGACACCTGAGAACTTTTGTGCTACAACTATGGGCGGATTTCCGCCTCCGTGTACTAGCGTGACAGGCAGACATGTTAGGCCACTTATCCATCCCCAAGTCGACAGCGTTTCATGTAAATTGGAGCGTGCAAGGTCATGCCGTTCCACGTAATCAGGCTTGAAAGTTCTTCCTCGGCTCATGGAAGATGGATGGTAAAGCGTGGAAGATTCAGGTAATACTTCATACCCATCTCCGTTGTTTCCCATCAATGTGTTCCTAACGGGAGTAAGATTTCATAAAAATAGTGCAATCCATGATACATGATGAATTGCACTATAAATCGACGGAACCGACGGGTTTCGGCTCCTCTGTCACCAATTTTTTCCCTCTTCCTGGCCCCTTCCGGAAACCTATCTCACAAGCTCCAACACCTTCTGGCAGAAGAGGAACAAGCTCAGTGAAGCACTCCTTCTCTTCTACGACATCGGAGGCCAGGGCCCAGAAAACCGGCGGATGGGATACCCGCTTCAGCATGGCTGACTGTGTTGCACCGTTTCCTTGAAAAGAAGGAACCTCTGCGAAAAGTTGCTGAGGATTCTGGGGTCTCGCATGAAACAATACGGCGTGTGTGGTTCGTGCGGTTCGTCGCAGCTAAGAGTCGCGTTTTAGAACGGATACCCCAGGTAGACAGCACAGGGGAGAAGGTCTCCTCCATGACTGTGTCTTCCCTGGTTTGAGAACGGATCTCCCAAGGAGCCAGGACAAGCCAGCACAGGGGGCCTGCGATTTCTTGCAGGTCAGTGATCTCTTCTTCCGTTCGCTCTTCGCCTTCTTCATCATCGATCTGAAATCGCGGAAGGTGATTCACGTGAATGTGACGCGATCTCCCATCGATCCCTGGGTGGCGCAACAGTTGCGAGAAGCAACTCCGTATGGGGAAAGACCGCGATATCTGCTTCGAGATACTGACCGCAAATTCGGGCCGAATTTGGCACGTGTGGCAACAACGAGTGGCATCAAAGTGCTACGAACACCGTACCGGACTCGCGAATGCGATCTGTGAACGCTTCCTGGGGAGCGTGAGGCGAGCATGTCTCGATCATTTTCTGATCTTCCATGAGAAACAACTCTCCCGCCTCCGGAGGCGCCTCTATTTTGTCCTTCAATCAAGCTCGACCTCATCAAGGGCTTGGGCAGCGGATCCCGGACCCGCCGGCGCTTTCTGCCCCTTTCCCAAACCACCCAAACCAGGTGATTGCCGTTCCTGTGTTGAGTGGGTTCCACCATGACTACCGAAGAGCGGCATAGACCGTGGAAGGCATTTTCATGACGGATGAGTGAAGGAGACCCGGCGTACTCGGGTGGCCATAGCAAGGGCCACTTACATGTTTCTGTCTTCCCTGTCATGTTTTCTTTCCATAAACGAAGAGAACGAATCCTCTCTTTGCTTGTTTGCCGGAAGAGGCGCATCTGTGTTCAGCAAACAGGGGTTTGCCTGTTCCCGATGTTCTTGCTCCATGCATCTGTTCGTGAAGACAAGATGAGAGACAAGAGAGATTGTCTCGGCGCACGTCTCCGATTTTGTAAACACATGTTCCAAGTAGCCAGCACAGGCTACCATCCTCTGAGAAATAGGACAGGAGGTGTCAGGAAAGAGCGATTATACTGCATAAAGTAAAAGGAGGTACCTATACGATACAGACTCGTTTTACTTGAGAACCTTTCTCAAAAGAACTATCAGACCCGTGCCTGCTGCAAGACCTGTAAGAAATACTAAACCAAACAGAATAGGGATCAAGCCAAGTTGTTGGAGCATGTCTAGCCTGTCATCGAGGCCCCATTGTTCCACGATCTTGCCATCTGCAATGCGGGCGACAACGAATCCCGGTACCGCCACTTGCTTGCCAGTTGGGGGGACGCCCCCAAACGATCCTTTCTGTGTTCCACGGGTCGTATACCTGATGGCCACCTTGTCCCCTTCCGCGATTACGTCCTCAACCACGTAGTTCAGGTCAGGGAAAGCCGTCAGGATCATGCCGATGGCTTGTTTGGTTCCTTCGCGAGTGCGTGGCAGACCAGGAGGGAGAGAGTGATCGACCTGATCGGGGACGATGAATTCATCGATGGCGGCCAGATTCTTCTTGTTGAACATTTCCTCTATGAAACGGCGCATAAGGGCCTTGTTTTCTTCGGCGGACATAGAAGCTCTTCCTTTCTGTACGCTGCTTCCTTTCCAGGATCCTGGGCGCATGAAACTGAGAGAGTCAACGGGAGTTGACAGAAATACGACGACCTGCTTGCAAGAAAAGGGTCTCATCAGCGAGTATACGCGAAAAGTACAACCAATGCAACAGACGAGCAGTCTTGCAGCAGGGCTGTTGCAAAGTCTTCCCCTTTTAGGCCACCAGAGCAGCGAGGGCTTTATCAAAGTGATAAGCGAATTCCCGTCTGGCATGAGCGACATTGGTTTCTCCTTGTCGAGCGAGCAGTCCAAGGACGGTGTTGTTGAGCGCGGCTAGCATCTGTGGTGCATGTCCCATGCGCAATTGGGCATGATCTTCTCGCATGGTGGCATCGCGCCGATAATGCAGCTTGTTTTCGATCCCCCAATGCCCACGAATTGCGCAACGAGGTTACTGAAGAGCTCATATCTGACATGGGGATGAAAATCGTGGAGGATGGGGCAGTGAGATCGGAAGAGACAAGAGAACCAGAGGGAGAGCCAATGGAAAGGGCGAAAGAGGAGAGGAACGTTCTTGAAAGGTCAGCCGATAATGCGCCCGCTGCCCCCGAGACAGAGGCGCAGGTGGGAGCGTTGGAACGGCAGAAAGACTCGGTTCTACCCGCACCTCCACGCGTTGGTGACGAAGGAGTTGCATCCACCCCCGCCGATGCTGCCTCCGGCTCCAATCACGCCAGAGGATGGGCAGAGACCCGACGGCCAAGGGATGCAAGAGCACACTCACCTGGCGCGGCTTGGCGGGAGCGCTGCCATTCCATTGACCCTGTTCGCGCAAGGGACAGGGACGGCAACTGCGGATGCTGGCTGCGTACACCACGCGCAGGCTCCCATCGGCGCGCTCTTCGCTGCTCGTGCGCCACAAGCGTCTGGCCAGCGGGACAGCGCAGCGCCCCATCGGGTTGGAGGGCAAAGTCTTGTCCCGCGAAACGGCCAGCTTTCCAGGGCAGGGCTACGGAAGCTTTCCCGTCCCCCTGAACAGGAGCCTGCGTGGGGGTCTGCTTGTGCGCAGATGGGAGAGCGGAAGCGAACTCAGTCGTGCGCACCGCATCAGGATGGAGCTGATGGCCCAGTTCCAGACGCAGATTCCACACCCCTTGGCTGATCAGTTGCCAGACCTCTTGACCCGTGGCCGTCTGGCTGACCCATCGGTCGGGATCTTGTTCCTGGTCTTCATCAGCCAGTGTCGTTTCAAAGGCGCCACGATGCAGATCCAGCGCCACAACGTCGGAGGTGGTGAATGCCTGCTGCGGGAAGCGGGAGAAGAAGAGTTCAGAGACGACCCCAGCACGCGTGACCCCAACCGGACTCTTCTTTTCGCCGGCAGGAGGGGTCGCCACCACGACGCGGCACAGCACGCCCTCGGGTCCCACTGGTACATCAGGGCAGTCGTAGAGCGCGCGCACCATCCCACTCTCCGGGTGGGTCAGGTGCTGATCGGGAGGCAGTTTCAGGCGAGCCTGGATTTCAGTGCATTTCAAGAGATGAGAGGCTTTGCCGCGCATCACAACCTGACTGCTCCTCTTTTCCCAGAGGGCGAGCCAACAGGTCTTTGAGAAACAGGGTGCGCAGGGACTCGACGGCAGCCTGATCAAGCGCGGCGAGAAAGCGGCTGAGCGTCGCGCGTGAGGGCCTCCGATCTCGTCCAAAGAGCGCCATGAACGCGCTGGCCCAGGGATTGATCTGCTCGTAAAAGGCTTCCAGCGTCCGTTCGCCGCTGACGGCATAACCGAAGAGGACGGCGAGAAAATCGATCACCTCGTAGCGACAGACCGCGGCGACGGGCAAAGCGCACCTGTTCTTCGATGGCGGCAAGCACCCCCTGGCGTTGGAGGTGGTGCGTTAGCAACGTGATTTCCCCGAACCAGGCGGGGATCGAGGGCACAGACGGCGCAGAGGTCTGGATGTTCACAGGGGAAGAAGCGATAGTGGGAATTTCGCCTCCTTCTTACGGGAATGTCATCAGTTTCCCTCTTAAGAAGGCTCATTTCTTGACTCTTCCGCTACCCCTTCCAACCTCATTGCGCCATTCGTGGGCAATGCCCTCTGGTCAAGTGCAGTAAGCGTGTGGGGTCGGCCAGGGAAGCAGGCAAGCTCCTCACTCCATAGCGTACCTCCGTTTTGGTGGTGCCAAGGGCGTCGGTTCTCAGGCTTTCCAGTTTGAAGACCTGAGCCAGTTCTGGCCAGGTGCCTTAGTCGGCCAGCATACTACTCACGATGATCGTTCGCTTTTCTAAACGCCCGTGTCCTTTCTCCACCGTATGCGTGCTGCGGAAATCGTTGGGCAGTGCCGAGGTGCCAGCCCGCTGGCGATGGGGCTGGAAGAGCACCTCAATGTCCTCTCGTAACCCCTGTGCTGGCTACTTAGCATATCCGAGGGCATTTCGCCTGTAAATCGTATACTACTACCGTTCATACATGAAATATACGATTTTCATCCGCTTCTCTGTCCGCTACGGACATCGCGCTTCCTAACTCTGAACAATAGAGTAAACGGACCTCAGACGAGGTGTCCAATACCCAGTCCATTAAACAAGAGTTTAAGGGAGAACTCTCGGCCAAGAAAAGTATGAGAGAGAAAAAGAGCAACTACTCTAAGGGACTCTCGAAAATTAAATTATCCAAGAGATGGCATTGCTGAGAGATGATATACAGGATTTTGCGCCAGTAACCCATCCTCGCTGCACAAGAAGCAGCAGCAGCGTGAGAGATCCTGTCAAACCCTCTTATCGCGGCCTGATTTGTCAGTAGAAAGCCTCTATTCTTGACACAGGATGTTAGGATTCATCGATAGAATAGATGTCGTAAGCCTACTTGAAGCATATGGAAGGAGCAGCAAATGACATCAGGCACATGGAGAGTACGTGCCCTCAAGGCCGACCGTCCGACGAATCCCGACCCGATCAAGATGCAAGCAGGCGATCTGCTCGAGATTA
>WNFX01004410.1_pt1 | contig 13807 bp, 12 predicted proteins | sample 5400111 | NCBI WGS metagenome assembly WNFX01 (sample SAMN13153363, study PRJNA577476) | soil metagenome | isolation source: 40 cm soil or saprolite under grassland replicate 1 | place: USA:California | collected 2016-06-15
CGCGCGGCCCAGCACACCCGCGGCCACGACGTCCAGCCCCAGCGTGTAGCGCGCGGGTGGTACCGCGAGCTGGAGCAGTCCCGGACCGCTCGCGCGCAGCGGCGTATCGTTCGCGTCCCACAACACGACACCGGCCGAATCGCCGTTTGCCTTGTAATAGGCGTCGGTGAGCCCGAGCTCGCGACTCTTGAAGAACGCGCTCCAGGCGCGTGCCTCGAGTGGCGCCGGGACGGCCGTGCGGTCGGTGCGGAGCGCCAGGTTCGTGCTCCACGCTTGGCGCCGGTTGCTCGGCAGGAAGATGAAGTCGCCGCCCGCCATCTGAGCATCGGTGCTGCCACTCGCCCGACGGAATCCGATCGTGAGGGTCCCTTCCGACGTGTGGTAGAGCCACCCCTCCAGGTCCAGCGCGGAACCTTGCCCGACCTGATCGAGCGGATCGAGGTACCCCAGCAACCGCAGGTCGGGCGGTCCGAGCCGCACGTAGATCAGCCCGCGTGCGTCCATCCCCGCCAGGGCGGAGCTGGTGGCCGCCCCGGGGGCAACGCCCGGGAGCTGCCGCGAGCCCGCGAGCATCTGGTCGGCTGCAAAGCCGGGGTACGGCTCGCCGGATTGCTGCGCCTGTTGCTGCAAGTAGTCCCGCTGCGTCTGTGTGATGAGCGCCCGGTAGCGGGGCGAGGTGTTGTACAGGTTCAAGGGGTGAAGCAGCCGGAAGTTGTGCCGTGCGTACGCGATGCGGCGGAAATGCTCGGCGATGCGCTCGTTGCCCACGGTCACGAGGTTCGCATCGCGCTTGGCCCAGAACCGCTCGAAGAACCCGCGCCGCTCACCGGGAGGCGTGGCGTCGTGCGCCCGGATCTCCTCCGGAGTCGCGATCATCCATACGGCGTCCCACATGGCACCCGTCGAGTCGACGTCGGCGTATGCGAGTGCGGAGTCGTACCAGGCGTATCCGGCGGAGTCACGCCCCGCGGTGAAATTGGCTTCGGCCCGCGCCAGATAGACCGGCACGCTCGGCTCCGCGCCCGGCCGGCGCCGCAGCACTTCGGCCAACAGGGAATCGGCGCGCTGGGGCTCCTCCAAGGCGATCGCGAGCCCGGCCCGCCGCTCGATCGCGACCACGTCGTCCGGGTGCCGGGCCAGCGCGCGGTCCGCGCGGCGCCAGATCTTGGGGTTGCGGTAGACCGTCTCGAAGCGCTCCCACACGTCCTGATAGTCGGGCGTGAGCGCCAGGATCCGGATGATCGCCTCCCGAGCCAGGACGTCTCCCTCATCGCTCCCCAGGTAGAAGCCCACTTTCATCTGCCAGTACAGCGGCTCAGGGTTCGTGGGGGCGAGGCGGGCGGCGGCTCGGAACGCGTCGAGGGCGGCGTAGCGGCCGATCACGGGCCGCGCGAACTGCGCGCGACCGACCGCCATCAGCGATTCCGCGCGCGCCGCCGCGGTGTCTTGCAGTACTCCGCTCCCCCCTCCCCCCAGCGCGACGAGCAACAGGGCGAGCACGGCGCCGTCCTAAGGCTTGGGGGTCCGCAGGTGACGACTCATTTCGAAGAGAAACTTGCGCTCGGCAGGGGTCAGGCTCTCGATCCCCGTCGCCGAGATCTTGTCGAGCACGCGATCGATCTCCGCGTGCGCCCGGTCGTCGGGGACCGTCCGTGGCTTCGATTGCGGTGCGCTGCCACCGCGCCCGCGGGCGGCCCTCCCCCGGGGCACCGGCGTCACCAGCACGCTCGGTTCCGATACCCGGCGCAGATGGCGCTCCGCCCGTCCCAGGCGCCAGGCCTGTCCCTTCAGGTACAGGAATCCGGCGACCATGCCACCCAGGTGGGCGAGGTGCGCCACGCCGTCACCGCCACCGTTGAAGGTCGGCAGGGCGAGCATGAGCGAGACCGCGAAGGCGAACGTCACCAGCCACTTGGCCGGGATCGGCACCGGGAAGGGGAACATGTAGATGGGTGCGTCGGGCCAATGCCAGGCAAACGCGACCAATACGCCGTAGATCGCTCCCGACGCACCCACGATCGGGGTGCGCATCGGGACGAGCTGCATGAGGAGGAACGAGAGCGCGGCCCCACCCATCCCGCACAACAGATAGAACCAGATGAACGCACGGCTGCCGAAGCGGTCCTCGACGGGCCCTCCGAACATGAAGAGGGCGAGCAGGTTGAACGCGAGGTGCAGCGCGCTCCCGTGGAGGAACATGTAGGTGAAGAACGTCCAGGGATGTTTCGCGGCGAGCAGCGGAATGAACCCGAACGTGTTTGCGGAACCCTGCAGCGTGAACAGCGTCACCTGAAACAGGAAGACGATCAGGTTCGCGACGAGCAGGCGTCGCACCCAGGGGGTGAGGACGTACATCCGCGGCGGGCCCATCAAGTCCTCGGTCATCATCTGGCGACGGTGCGTCTCTAGTTATGCCCTCGCGCGGTGCGGTTGTTCCGGGCCAACTGGCAGATACGCTCGCACAGCTCCGGAAACGGAATCCCGGCCGCCTGCCCGGCCTGGGGAAAGAGGCTGGTGCGCGTCATTCCCGGCAGGGAGTTGGCCTCCAGGCAGAAGATGTCGTCGTCGGGGCTGACGCGAAAGTCGATCCGTGAGTACCCGCCGAGCTTGAGCGTGCGGTGGGCCAAGACCGCGTACTCCTGCAGCTGCCGCGCCAGCCGGGTCGCGATCTTGGCGGGGAATGTCTCCTCGGACATGCCGGGCGTGTACTTCGACTCGTAATCGAAGAGCTCGTGCTTGGGGACGATCTCCCCGACGGGCAACGGCACATCCCCGAGCACGCCGACGGTGAGCTCGCGGCCGGGAATGAATTGCTCGACCATCACCTCGTCGTCGTAGCGGGCGGCGAGCTGGAGGGCCGCTCCCAGATCCTGCGGCTTCCGCACGAGCGTCAGCCCCACGGACGACCCCTGCTTCGACGGCTTCACGATGGCCGGCCATCCCAGGCCCGTTTTCACGTCTTCCGGAGTCACCGGCGACATGAACCACGCGGGCACCGGCACGCCGGCGGCTCGGAACAACCGCTTCGACAGATCCTTGTCCATCGCCAGGGCGCTGGCCAGCGGGCCGCTGCCGGTGTAGGGCACGCCGATGACGTCGAGGATCGCCTGGAGGGTGCCACCCTCGCCCGCGCCGCCGTGCAACGCGAGGAACAACACGTCCGAGCCCCGCACCACGGCCAGCTCGGCCAGGCCCTCGGAGAGCATCTTGCGCTCTTGCGCCTCGAGCTCGGCGACCGAGGGCGGCGCCGTGCCGACCGCGCCGCCGAGTACGCTCGCTTCCTCCGCGTCGTCGAGGAGGCCGCTGCAGGTGTCCACGACGTGGACGTCGTGGTCACGGCCCCGCAACGCCGCCACGATCTGAGCGGCGCTGGCGAACGCGACGGCGCGCTCGGCGGTGGCCCCGCCCGTGAGCACGGTGACGCGCATCAGCGGATGCCGGCGAGTTGATGCAGCAGGTCGTACCGCGTGACGATCCCGACGACCGTCCCGTCGCGCCGCACCAGCGCCGCCGGCGTGGTGCGCGACAGCAGGCTCGCCAGCTGGGCGACGGGGGACTGGCTGTCCACCACCGGGAAGGGCGGGTCCATCACGTCGCGCACGGGGCTGTCGAGGATCTTCGGCTGTCCGATGGCCCGCGCCATCAGCGCCTGCTCCGAGACCGCGCCGACGCCGTCGCCGCCGTCCAGCACCGGCAGCTGTGACACGTTGTAGGTGCTCATCAGGTTGAGCGCCTGGCGCACCGATGCCTCGGGCGCCACGTGTATCAGCGGCGGGGCGTCGCTGTTCTTCGCCGCCACCAGCCGCCCGACGGTGGGCCGCTCGTCGTCGACGAGCTCGTTCTCGCGCAGCCATTCCTCGTTGTAGACCTTGGAGAGATAACGCTCGCCGGTGTCCGCGAGGACCGTGACGACGAGCGCCTTGGCGTCGTCGAGCCGGCGCGCCACCTCGAGCGCCGAGACGACGTTGACGCCGGTCGATCCGCCGACGAACAGCCCCTCCTCCTTGGCCAGCCGTCGCGCCATCGTCATGGCGTCCTTGTCGGTCACGAAGATCCACTCGTCGATGAAGTCGAAGTGGAGGGACGTCGGGATCTTGTCTCCACCGATCCCTTCCACCTTGTACGGCTGGCCTTCGCCCTTCTTGTGCGTGCGCGCGTATTCGGTGTAGATCGACCCAACCGGATCGCCGGCCACCACCCGGATCTTGGGATTCTTCTCCTTGAGGTAGCGGCCCGCGCCGCTCACCGTGCCCCCGGTGCCCGGCGCGCACACGAAGTGCGTGACCTTCCCCTCCGTCTGCTCCCAGATCTCCGGGCCCGTGGTGCGATAATGCACCTCGGGGTTGACCGGGTTGTAGTGCTGGTCCGCGAAGATCGCGTTGTCGTGCGCCGCCGCGATCGCGCGGCCCTTCACGATGTAGTTGTCGGGATGGTCGGGAGGGACGGCAGTCGGGGTGATGATGACTTCGGCGCCCAAGGCGCGCAGCAGCCGCGCCTTCTCCTGCGACATTTTGTCGGGCATCGTGAAGATGCAGCGGTAGCCCTTCACCGCGGCCGCGATCGCGAGCCCCACGCCGGTGTTCCCCGACGTGGCCTCGACAATCAGGCCGCCCGGCTTCAGCCGCCCTTCACGTTCGGCCGCCTCGATCATCGCGACGCCGATCCGGTCCTTCACCGATCCGCCAGGATTGAAGAACTCCGCCTTGGCGTAGACCGGCGTCAGCAGCCCCCGCGTCACCTTGTTGAGCCGGATGAGCGGCGTCCAGCCGATCGTCTCGAGGACGTCGGCGTACGGCTTAGTGTGCTGCGCCACTGCCGTCGGGCCGGGAGCGCGTCGTGTCTGCCGGATGGTGCGTGGTGTCCGCCGGATGGCGCGTGGTATCCGGGGGATGACGGGTGGTATCCACCGGGTGGCGCGTCGTGTCCTTCGGGGGTCGGGTCGAGTCGGGCCGCACAATCGGCACCACCGGTCGCGACACGGGTGGGGGGGCGGGGGCGGGCTCGGCGGTGAGCCGTCTCGGTGGGGAGACTGTAGCCGTAGGCTGGGCGACCTGGGTGCCCGCGGCCGTCGTGGCGGGGTGCTGGAATTCCACCGGCTGGAGGAACGTGGTCGCGACGGGGACGCCGCGGCGCTTGGCCGGCGCAAAGCGCAGCTTCGCCGAGCCCGCGAGCGCGGCGGAATCGAGGGCGGGGTAGTTGCTCGACTCCGCCACGCGCGTCGATTCCGGGATGAGCCGTCCCGTCGAATCGGTGAACAAGCGCAGGACCACCTCTCCCTCGATGTGCTGCTCGAACAGGACCGCGGGATAGGCGATCGGCACGTCCGGGTTCAGGGCCACCGGCGCCTCCGACTCGGGCGGAGGCGTCCCCTGAGTTCCCTGGGGGTCCGGAGGGGGCTGCGAGCCGCCGCACGCGAGCGTGGCCGCCACGAGGACCGCTGCGAACCTGCGCACTAGGTGTCCTCCAACCGTTTCTTCCAAGCGGCCAAACGGTTCAACGCATCGATGGGCGAGAGCGTGTCGAGGTCGAGCCGATCCAACTCCGTCAGGAGCGGGTGCGGCGCGCCGCCGAAGAGCCCGAGCTGGGCCGCGTCCGGGGGCCGCGGCGCGCGCTGCTGTGCGACATGGTGACCCGCCTCCAGCAGCTTGAGTACCTCCCACGCCCGTGACACCACCGGCGCCGGCAGCCCCGCCAGCCGCCCAACGTGGATGCCGTACGAGCGATCTGCGCCCCCCGGCTCCAGGCGGTGGAGGAACACAATCTCGTCGCCCACCTCACGCACCGCCACGTTGAAGTTCCGCGCGTGCGCCAGCTCTTCGGTGAGCTGTGTCAACTCATGATAGTGGGTTGCGAAGATCGTCTTGCACCCCACCGCGTTGTGCAGGCACTCGGTGACCGCCCACGCGATCGCTACGCCGTCGTAGGTCGAGGTGCCGCGACCGATTTCGTCGAGCAGCACCAGACTCCGCGCGGTGGCGCCGTGCAGGATGGCGCTCGTCTCACTCATCTCCACCATGAATGTGGACTGGCCGCGCACCAGGTTGTCCGACGCCCCCACCCGCGTGAACAGCCGGTCCACTACTCCCACCGCCGCGCGCCGGCACGGCACGTAGGCCCCCATCTGGGCCAGCAACACGCACAACCCCACCTGCCGCAGCAGGGTGGACTTGCCCGCCATGTTGGGACCTGTGAGCAGGATGATGCGGCCGGCGTCGTCGAGCCGGACGTCGTTCGGAATGAACGCCTCTCGCGGCATCATCCGCTCGACCACCGGATGCCGGCTGCCCTCGAGCTGGAGGGTCATGTCCGCTGTCACATCGGGCCGCACGTAACGCTCGCGCTCCGCTACCTCGGCGAGACCCGCCCACACGTCGAGCTGCGCGAGCAGCGTCGCCGTGGCCTGCACCCGGCCGATCGCATCAGCCACGCGGCGGCGCAGCGCGTCCACCAACTCCGCCTCGTGCGTCGCGATCCGCTCCTCGGCGCCGAGCACTTTGGCTTCGTATTCCTTGAGCTGCGGCGTGACGTAGCGCTCGGCGCCCGTGAGGGTCTGGCGCCGTTCGTAGTCGGCCGGGACCCGCTCCCGATGCGCGTGCGTGACTTCGATGTAGTAGCCGAACACCCGGTTGAACCCGACCTTGAGCGACGCGATGCCGGTGCGCTGGCGTTCGGTCGCCTGCAGTGACGCGATGTACTGCTTCCCGCCGTCCCTCGCGTCCTTCAGCTCGTCGAGCTGGTGGTCGTACGCCGGCCGGATCGCGTCGCCGTCGGCCAACTGCGCCGGCGGCCGGTCTACCAGGGCACGGGCCAGTTCGTCCCCCAGGTCGGTGAGCAGATCGAAGCGCTCGGCGGCGGCCTCGAGCGGAGCCGCGCGACCCCGCCCCTCGAGCCCGCCCAAGGCGCCGGCGGCGTCAGGGAGCCGCAGAATCGAGTCGCGCAGAGCGCCCAGCTCCCTGGGTGTGGCGCGGCCCAGCGCCGCGCGTCCCGCCAGCCGTTCGAGGTCGCGCACGCCGTCGAGGGCCTCGCGCAGCCGCTCGCGGCCGCGGCCGTCGCGCACCAGCACCTCGACGGCGTCGAGGCGGGCGTTGATCGCCGCGGGGTCGACGAGCGGCGCCAACATCCAACGCCGCAGCAGCCGCCCACCCATCGGCGTGAGCGTCCGATCGAGGACCTCGAGCAACGTCGCGCCCTGCGCCCCGGCGCGCAGCGGCTCGACCAGCTCGAGATTGCGGCGCGTCATTTCGTCGAGGGGCAGCACGTCGCCGCGGCGCACCAGCGTCGGGCGCGCGAGGTGGGGCAGCCCGCCCGGCTTGAGCTCGCGCGCATAGCGCAGCAGTGCGCCGGCGGCGCCCACGGCGGGGCGGTCCTCCGCGGCGATCCCCAGCCCGTCGAGTGAGGCGAGGCTATAGGTCCGGGTGAGATCCTCCCGCGCCAACTCCGGGTCGAACTCCCACGCCTCCCGCTCGGTGAGCGTCACTCCGCGCGCGAGGGGAACGGGAAGCTTCGCCCCAACAGGGACCACGATCTCGAGGGCTTCAAAGCGCGCCAGCGAGGCCTCGAGCGCCTCAGGTGCGACGACTTCGAGCACCAACTCACCAGTGGTCACGTCCAGGGCCGCGATGCCGTCGCCTGCCACCGCGACCACATAGTTGTTGCGCCCTTGCACGAGCCAGTCGTCGGTGAGCACCGTGCCCGGGGTGATCGTCTCGACGACCTCGCGCCGCACCAGGCCCTTCGCGAGCTTCGGGTCCTCGACCTGCTCGCAAATCGCGACGCGGTGCCCTTTGGCGACCAGCCTGCGCAGGTACTCCGTGGCCGCCTTTACCGGCACGCCCGCGAGCGGCACCTCCGCCGCGCCGCCGTTGTTGCGCGACGTGAGCGTGAGCCCCAGCTCGCGCGCGCCCAACCGGGCGTCATCCTCGAACATTTCGTAGAAATCGCCCATGCGAAAAAACAAGATCGTGTGCGGGTGGCGCGCTTTGATCTCCCGGTATTGCTGCATGAGAGGAGTATCGGGCCCGCCCACGACGCGCTCCGTCACGGCTCCTCCACCACGAACGGCTGGCCGCCGAGGCGGGTGCGCAGACGTTGTTGGGTCTGTTGTGCTTGCTCGCGCGTGCCGTACCGCCCGACGCGCACCTTGAAGAAACCACTCGTGTCACGGACGACGCGCGCGTCGAAGCCCATCACCTTGAGGCGGGTGAGCATGTCGTCGACTTGGACGGCGCTCTTCACGGCGAGCACCTGAACGGCGTAGGTCTTCGGCCCCGCGGGCGCGGCACTGTCGGTCGGCGGCGGCGGCGGCGCGGCGGCGCCGGTGCAGCGTGACGCGTAGAAGCCCACTTGGTTCGTGAATTCCACCTCGCCGGCCGCGTTCGCGCCCGTGAGCGCCTCCTGAATGAGCTCACATCCCCGCGCTTCGTTCTTGAGCTCGAAGTACGCCCGCGCCGCGGGGAAGTCGGCGCGATAACGGAGCGGCGAATCGGGGTAATCGTGCCGCAACCGCTCAGCTGACTGGATCGTCTGCGCCGCATCGCGCTGCGCGAAGTAGAGCTGCGTGAGCAGCAGCAGCGCGTCGTCGGCCCACGGTGACGCGCCATACTCGAGCACGATGCGGTTCAGGTTTGTCGCCACCGTGGCCGCGTCCGGGGCGATCTTCGCTCCCGCGAGGAGCGCCTGGGGGTAGGCCGAGTCTGTCGGCGACAACGTGGTGAGCAGCCGCCGGATCACGCCGCGCGCGGAATCCACCTGGCCGTTCTGGGCGAGCCGGAGCGCCTCGACGAGACGGGCGTCCGTCTGGGCGCAAAGAGAGAACGTTGGAGTGATGGAAAGGAGAAAGACAAACGTTCCCACTGTCCATCGTGCCATCGCTCCGAGTCTCACGCAGCCTCCCGTCGCGTCGCCGCGAGGCCGAGCACCAGTGCGGTCACGATGCCCCGGTCGTCGGTGACGGTCGTGCCCTTGAGGGCGCGGTCGGCGGCGAGGGCGGCACGCAACCCGGCGGACAGTTCCGCCGCCGTCCACAGGCTGCTCCAGCGCGTCCAGCGCGCCGCTTCGTCCTTGTAACCGCGCAGTCCGTAGGGCCGCGCTGCGAGCAAGTGGCGGAACACCGTGTCCTCGAGGCGTCCCGCGCCGCGAGCCCGTTCGGCGAGCGCCAGGGCCGTGCCCACGAGGTGTGTTCCGAGCAGCGTCACGATTTTCACACCACTCATTCCCGCTTGCTCTAGCACCGGCGCCACGAGTTGCGCGGCGCGAGCCGCCCGCCGCTCGAGCGCCGCCTCGACGAGGTCGTGGACGGTCTCGCCTCGCCGGACGCCCACCAGCGCCGTGACGTCAGCGGCGGTCGCGGGCCGATCACCCGCCACCGCCGCGAGTTTCTCGAGCTCACGGGCCAGCGCGCTCAAATCGTTCCCCACCGCCGCGACGAGCAGATCCACGGCCTCCGGTTCGAGCGTCAGGCTGAGCTTTGTCGAGTAGTGAGTCACCCAGCGGGGTACGCGCTCCGGCTCCAACGGTGCCAGCGCGACGCTGGTCGCCCGCCGTGCGATCTCGGGGTCGGGGTCTTCTCCGGCGGCGTTGACTAGGACGAGCACGGTCGTGGGGTTGGGTGCGCCTACGTAGCGTAACAATTCGTCCCGCAGCTTCGACTTGCGCTTGCCCAACTGGTCTACGCCCCGGAGCACCACCGCCCGCCGTTCCGCCAGCATCGGCGGCGTATTCACCAAGGCGTGGAATGCTTCCGCGTCCAGGTCGGTGGCGAAGCGGTTGTCGTAGTTGAAGTCGCGGGCGGGGGGATCCACCGCGGCGTCGAGCAACGCCCGGACGGCCTCGTCCTTCAGGACGTCTTCGTCACCGTGCAGGAGATAGACCGGGCCGGGCGCGCCCTTCTTGAGGCCGCGAAGGAGCGCATCCAATGTGAGCGGGGCCATACACTGCGGAAGTTACCCCCGGGAGCGGGGGACGGGCTAGCGGCCCGCTGACGCGGGCTCGATCTGCGTGACTGCGGGCTGTACCAGCGCCGTTCCGTACGGGTAGGGGTTGCCGTCCACCACGCTGGCACGCGGATCCTGGAAGGATACGAACGGCAGTCCCGGGTTCGCGACCGGCTTGGGAAACGCCGCGGGCGGCAGGGCCATGGCTTGCGCGAGCTGCGGGCGGCGGCCCGCCTCGACGACGAGCAACGACAGTGCGACCAACACGAGCATCGCCGCGACGAGGCCCGCGCGTGCCGGTACGGCCGCGGCGCTGTCGCGCTCGCGGGCGAGCCGCGCGTCGAGCCGGCGCCGAAAGTCGGTGGAGGGCTCGATGGTCTCCAAGCCCTGCAGCGCAGCAACGCCGCGGCGCAGCGCCGCGTCGTAGCGACGGCAGCCGGCGCATTGCACCAAGTGCCGTTGGAAACGCCGCAGCTCCCGCGGGGCGGCGATGAGGCCGTCGCGGAACTCGGTGTAGCGATCGAGGAACTCCCGGCAGATCATAACGGCTGATTGGTACCACCCGGGCCGCGGGGAGTTCCCGGGCCCGGGTAGGCGGAGCGGTCGGCAGGCACTATTCGAGCATCGGGCCGATCAGCTGGGCGAAGCTGTTCCGGGCCCGGTTCAGGCGGCTCTTCACGGTTCCCAGATTGCAGCCCGTGATCTCGGCGATTTCCTGATAGCTCTTTCCCTCGAGCTCGCGCAGCACAAACACTTCACGGTGGTGCTCGGGAAGCCCGTGCACGCAGCGGTCGACCGCGTCCTTCAGGAAGCGCTTGCGGTAGAGGTCGTCGGGGCGCGCGGTCGTGTCCTCGAATTGCAGTGGCCGGTGGTCCGCATCCCAATTCTTCTTGATCGTCTGGAACAGCACCAACGGATTCCGGCTGCGATTGCGCAGCTCGTTCTTGGCCAGATTCGAGGCGATCGTGTAGATCCAGGTCGAGAACTTCTTGGTCTGATCGAAGCGATGCAGGTGCCGGAACACGCGGATGAAGACCTCCTGCACCAGGTCTTCAGCCCGTTCCCGGTCGCCGATCGTGCGGTTTACGAAATTGAGGAGGCGAGTCTGATAGCGGTCGACCAGTGATCCGAACGCCTGGGAGTCGCCCGCCAGGTGCCGCATCACCACGTGGCCATCGTCCAACTCGTGCAAAGCCTCGCGCTGCAAGGCGCGGGGCGACTCCACGGTTTGGACTGTGCCCTTCAGGACTGTGCCCATGGTCACTCCCACGTTTCAGACAGAGACAGGAACGCTAGGCGAGGCGCTTCTGAATACGCTCGTGGACACACGGCACGAAGCATGCCCCTTGGATGCCAAACGCCAAATCGTTTCCTGACAACGCATTGCAATTGTGGTGGCGACGTCGCCGCCAATATCGTCTCACCGCGGAGACACCGCAAGTGTACATCTGGTCTCAATCTCGTCTCAGATGCCCAGGATGAATCCGGCCATATAGAGGATAGCTACGACCGTCTTTGCGTCGCAGATCTCCCCGCTCCGCACCATCCCCAACACCTGCGACAGCGTCTGCGGCACTACCTCGATGAACTCGTCGGGCTCGCGGGCGTGTGCGCCGGCCGCCAAGTCCGCTGCCCAGTACAAATGGATCCGCTCATCGGTGAAGCCGGGCGTCGTCCATATAGTAGTAAGACGCTCCAGCCGCCCGGCGGTCACACCCACCTCTTCCCGCAGCTCTCGACGGGCGCACTGCTCGGGCTCCTCTCCGGGGTCGAGCCGGCCCGCGGGGATCTCGAAGAGGGAGCCCCCGGTGGCGTAGCGGTACTGCTTGATGAGCAGCACCGTGGGATCGGCGCCGCGCGGGTCGGATGCGAACGGGATGACGGCGGCGGCACCGGGGTGGCGCAGCATCTCCAGCTCGCCCGTCGAGCCGTCGGGGTAGCGCACCGAGTCCACGTCCAGGTGAACGACGCGGCCGGAATAGATCCGCCGGCGTGCGAGCTGCATCGACGCCTCCTAGTGCTGGAACAGCCAGGTGAGTGGGACTTTGAACCCTTCGGCGAGGTGATACGCGGTGTTGCGGCGCAGGCTGGCGCGGATCGGGGAACCGGGCGCCGGTGACGTGAACGGCACCAGGCCGAGGCGCCCCGCGATGATCCGCAGTCGCAGCATGTGGAACGCGTCGCTGACGAGGAGAACGCGGCGGCTGCCGCGACCCTCGAACCAGTGTTGCACCTGGGTGAGCGAGGCATATGTGTCGTCGCTGGCGGGAAGCGGGATGAGGGCCTCGGAGGGCAGGCCGAGGCGCGCGAGATAGTCCCTCCCGACGTTCGCCTCGCTCAGCACCTCGCCGGCGCCCACGCCGCCCGTGACCAGCACGACGGGTGCCAAGCCGCGCTGGTACAGTGCGGCGGCGTGGTCGAGCCTGGCACGGAATACGGGGGAAGGGCGGCCGTTGTACTGCGCCGCGCCGAGCACGACGATGGCGTCCGCGGTGGTGGCTTGATCGCGCGCGCCCTCCACCGCGACGGCGAGGACGACCGCCGCCCATCCGATGAGCAGGACCACGAACGCGAAGACGGCCGTCTTGAAGACGCGCCGGACAGTCCAGAAAGGCATGCGCAAAGATACCAAGGCATGCCCGTCTGGCTCAGGGCTTGGTCAGGAGCTCCTCGAACAACGCCAAGGCCCGCGGGTCATCCGACTGACCCAGCCAGAAGATCGCCTTCTTGCGGAGTTCGGGATCGGGGTTTTCCCGGACGATGCGGATCAGGGCGGGGACACCCTCCTCGTGGGGTCGCTGCGACAGGGCGAACACCGCCTGTTCGCGTACGTCGCGGTCGGCGGCGCGGTCGTCCACCAAGTCGCTGAGCCCGCGCGTCGCGGCTTCGCCGGCGGCCTGCCCCAGCCAGAAGACCGCTTGACTCCGCGTGCGCCGCGAGATGCGCGTGTTACGCGCGATGCGGAGCAAGTCCGGCCAGACGGTCACGCTGTCGGCGAGAATCGCCGGGAAGATCGCGTGCTCGGCATTACTGCCGGCGTCCTTGGCCGCCAGGCCGAGGAAGTACGCGGCCGCTTCGCGCGCGCCCACGGTGCCGAGGTCCGTCACACCGTCTCCGGTCGCGACGCGCCAGCGCCCGCCGACGTACGTGCGCAGGCTGGTGACCTGGCCGCCCGACACGCGCAACGAGACGCGCACGGGTCCCGGATCGCAATCGTACTCGACTTCGTTCCAGTCGCGGTTCCCGACGTTGACGGTATAGTGACCGCAGTTGCCGTCGTCGCAATCCATGGATACGGATCCGCGGCCGTTGCCGCAGATGCCAGGTCGGGCGGCGAAGGTGACGTGCACCGTCCCGTCGGGCGCCGAGGCGATGCGTCGCTCGAGCGGCTGCTGCAACAACGCGAGTGCTAGGAGGAGCGGGGTCATTGGTTGATCAGGTCCTGGAGGTACTGGGCCGCCCGCGGGGACCGCGACTGGCCGATCCAGAAGATCGCCTTCTTGCGGAGCTCGCGGTCGGGGTCGTTCTTCCCGATGTCGAACAACTTGTCGAGGGCGGCGTCCTCGCGGCGCTGCGAGTACACGAAGATCAGCTGCTCCCGCATCTCGCGGTCCTTCATGCTGTCGTACAACCGCACCAGGTCGGCGACGTCGACGCTGTGCCCCTGGCCCGCCCAGAACAGAGCTTTCTTGCGGATCTCTATGTTCTCGTTCGCGTTCAGCGCGATGTCCATGAGCCAGCGATAGTTGTCGGCCCCGCCCATCTGGGACAACGAGAAGATCACCTTCTCCTTCAGGTCGTCGCTCTCCAGCTTCGTGTAGAGATCTTTCAGGAACTGCGCGTTATCGGCCGAGCGATTCTGCCCCAGCCAGAAG
>WNFX01004413.1_pt1 | contig 13802 bp, 13 predicted proteins | sample 5400111 | NCBI WGS metagenome assembly WNFX01 (sample SAMN13153363, study PRJNA577476) | soil metagenome | isolation source: 40 cm soil or saprolite under grassland replicate 1 | place: USA:California | collected 2016-06-15
ACGGACGAACCAGCGAGGAGGAAGTCGCGGTCCCTGCCTGCGTTCGTCCGACATGCAGCGCCCTCCACTCATGGCTCTCTGTCGAGCCTAGCCGCAGACTCCGGCCACGCGCGGGACTCGTCACAGCTCAGCGGCGCCGACCCACCCAACATCCGCTCCTCGACAGAGTCGGACGTCGGTACGCCGATGATCAACGCCCTGAATGCGGCAGGTAAGTGCGATTGCTCATTATCGGTCGTGGCAGTGAAGATATGTCCGGCGACCAGGCCAACGATCGGTGCATTGACGCGTGTGGCGCACGGGCGGAGGATCGGTAGCGATTCCCGGAAGGGGGGCGCGTGATGGCGTGGGATCTCACGGGAAGTTATGTCGAGACCTGCTCTTGTGAGCTGATGTGTCCGTGCAACCTCTCGTTCGACCACGGAGCCACCTACGACTTCTGCCGGGTGACTCTGGTCTTCAACATCCAGCGGGGTCAGATCGAAGGCACCGACATCGCGGGCCGCAAGATCGCGATCATCGTCGACTCACCCAAGGTCATGACCGATGGAAACTGGCGGCTCGGCGTATACGTCGACGACCAGGCGAGCGACGAGCAGCTGGACAAGCTGGTCAAGGTGTTCAGCGGACAGCTGGGCGGACCGATGGGCGCCCTGGCTCCCCTCGTAGGCGAGGTCCTCGGCGTCGAGCGAGCCGCGATCGAGGTGAGCGACGACGGGCTGCGGCACAGCGTCCGCGTCGGTGACACGATCGACTTCGACATCGAGGACATCGTCCCGTACGGCGTGGAGACCGGCGAGCCGGTGCGCTTCCAAGGCATGTTCCACCCGGTTGGGTCGGACCTCACGATGGCCGAGGCGAAGCGGACGCGGATCAACGCGTTCGGCATCTCCTACGAGGGCAAGACGGGCCTCTCCAAGTCCACGTTCTCCTGGGCCGCCTGACCCTGATGGCAGCTCCGGCGGGGAGCAGCCCGGACGCGGGTCTCGCGCCGGCGTACGCCGCTGCCCGCACGCGACTAGGCCTCGTCGCGGCGCTCTTCGCCGTCGCCGGCATCGGTTGGGCATGGACGGCGCACGAAATGCGGGGCATGGACGCGGGACCGTGGACGAGTCTGGGAAGCCTTGGCTGGTTCCTCGGAGTTTGGATCGTCATGATGGCCGCGATGATGTTCCCGTCGGTCGCGCCGACTGTTGCGCTCTACGCCCGCATCACGAAGGAACGCGCGCCGCTTCGTCCATGGCTCTTCGCCGGCGGCTACCTGCTCACCTGGACCGCCGCCGGCCTCCTCGCCTACGTCGTCGGCGTCACCGCGACGAAGATCCTGGGGGACACCCTCGCGTGGCACAGCGCAGGCCGCGGACTCGCCGGTGCCACCTTGATCGTCGCAGCGATCTACGAGGTCACGCCCCTCAAGGACGTCTGCCTCGGCAAGTGCCGCAGCCCACTCGGCGTACTGCTTGGTTCGTGGCGAGAGGGCCACTCCGGCGCGGTTTGGATGGGCGCGAAGAACGGCGCCTGGTGCGTCGGATGCTGCTGGGCGTTGATGGCGTCGCTGTTCGCCCTCGGCGTCATGAGCGTCTCGTGGATGGCGTTCGTCGCGGGCATCATCGCCGTGGAGAAGACCGTTCCCTGGCGCCGACGGGTCGTGACGTACACGACGTCAGCGGTGCTGCTTGTCCTTGGGATCCTCGTGCTGGCAATACCCGATGCGCTGCCGGCGCTGACCATCCCCTCCGGCGACACGATGCAGATGGGCTGACCAGCACCACGTCACATCGCACTCCAGCGCCATCAAGTCTGACGCCGTAGCTGACAACCTGGGCGCCGTCGCCGCCGACCTAGAGGCCGGGGGCGATCGTGGTCCCGACCGACACCGCGATCCCGGTGCGCCGCCTTCCGGTACTGCCACATTGAACGCGTGGCCAGCCACCGGGGCGGGCGGTCAGGATGCCCGTTGTGGATCAGACGGAATCGGGCCGGCCTCTCGACCGTGACCAGGCCGGCCGGGGCGGGCGGCCGGGGACCGGGCGTGGTCGTGGGCCACCTCGCGGGACGAGGTTCGCGAACGGGTCGCCCGCGCCCGCCGGCTGGTCGGTCAACAGCTCACGGCGGTGCGCTATGTCGATATCGATAACCGGCGGGAACAGGTCGCGGCCTGCAGTATTGGTTCGCGGCAGATCACCGACCCGGGTGAGCGTGCCGCACGGATCGCGGCAGAAGCGGGCGTGGGACGAACATACGGGTTCTCTACGGGGTTTTCGCGGGCCGGGTACGGATGTGCGGTGATCGTGTCGGGGTCGACGATTCCGGCATGGACAAGACTCTCGATGCCCCTATAGGCACGGTGGCCGTGCGCGCGGTCGGGATTAGCAAGCGGTACCGCTCGGGAAATGCGGCTGTGATCGCGCTCGATGATGTGTCCGTGGCGATCGGTGCGGGCGGGCGAGTTCGGCGAGGCGTTGGGGCCAGGTGCGGGTCGGCGTGGCCGCCGGCGAGGTCAGCCAGGGCCGCTGGTTTGGTGAACCGCACGTCGGCGCCATGGCGGATGGCGAGGTGGCAGAGTCCTTGCGCGACATGGCTTTCCCGACGCCGACGGGTCTGTCGAGGATGACCGACTGCCCGGCGTGTAGCCAGCGCAGGGCGGCCAGGTGGCGGATCGCGGCGGCGAGTAGCGTGGGTCTGGCGGTGAAGTCGAACTCCTCGAGCGTGGTCTGAGCGTCGAAGCGGGCCCGGCGGGCCATGCACATCGCCTCCCGGCGGGGCCAACCACTTCCCGTCCCCGGCCGTAGCCCAATGACCTCGGGCATCCACCTAGCCAGTGCCATCCGTGCGGCCAGCGTGCCATCACGGGGAGCACCCGGCGACTACCACCGCTGGCAACGCCGCCCGACGCGCTTGGTGCCCCAAGGGGCCTGCCGATCTCAGCCTTCGTCGAGCCGGAACCCAACCTTGAGTGTCACCTGCACGTGTCCGACGTCCCCCTCCCGCAGGTAGCCACGGATCTCGGTGACCTGGAACCAGTCGAGGTTGTGCAATGTTTGGGACGCACGTGAGATCGCGTTGCGGATCGCCTCGTCGACGCCGTCGGGTGAGCTGCCGACGATCTCGGTGAGTCGGTAGACATGGTCTGCCATGAATATCTCCGATCAAGCCTGAATTCGGATTTTCGGGTTGCCAGAGGAGCCCTGCGTGTCGCCGCGGTGCTCGACCCCGTCAACCACTCTCGCCGCGATGCGCTGGCACCTGTCCCCCGTGTCGCGACTACGCGGCCAACCTGCTGGACTCCCTCGTGTCGGCCGGGGCGCCATGACCAAGACGAAGACGGCGAAGGGGCTCGACGCCGCTGCGTGGGCTCGCCGGAGCGTCCGGGCGCGCATAGCAGTTGAGCCAGATCTTCGTACCCGTCGGGTGCGGATCGGCCGGATCATCGCTGATCGCGCTTGGTAGCAAGTTGCCCGTTGCCCTTGGCGACGCATCCTGCCGATGACCATCACCTCGTCTCCTGATGGCGCCGCCGCTCGATGGTCCTCCGCCGACCAGCCAAACCGCGCCGGGCAAAGACCTAGGTTCGAACTGGGCGCTGTCCGCCAGTCGCGGAGGCTGTGAATGTGATCAGTCCCGGCAGCGGCACCGTGCGGGCGTTACGTCGACCAACCGACGGCCACGGGCATCGCCGCTGGTCTCGGCGCCGCGTCCGAGACTGACGGATTCGAATCCGCCTACCACTGGCTGGAACCGGAACCTTGGTGGTCACCCCGCGTCGGCCATGATGGGGTCGAGGCTGTACCGCTACACGGCCTACATCGGATCCGCCTTGGTCGCGGCCCATGCGGTCGGTGGACCCATGTGGCGCGAAAGGGTGCAATGGCGGCACCATCCGAGCAGATGTCGGAGGTCTTCGTCGGGCGGGAGAAGGAACTCGGTGTCCTGCGTTCGGCGCTGGACCACGCGCGCGCTGGCCGGCCGCAAGTCGTACTCATCGAAGGCCCGGCCGGGATCGGCAAGACAGCGCTGGTGAACCACTTCCTTGCACTTGAGAGTGACGTTCAGGTACTGCGTGCGAGCGGAGAGCCCTGGGAGGCGTTGGTCCCGTACGGCGTAGTTGATCAGCTCATCCGAGCCGCCGGTGCCAGCCGGGCCAGGATGCTCGCCGCACGCGAGCGTGCCCTTCCAGTGGACGAGCCCATCAGCGTGGGCGGCCGTGTCCTGGAGCTTCTCGGCGAACTCGACGGTAAGCGCCCGGTCGTTCTCGTGGTCGACGACGCACACTGGGCAGACCTGGACTCGCTCCGGGCGTTGCTGTTCACACTGCGCCGGCTGGTTGCCGACCCGGTGCTGACGCTGTTGACGGCGCGAACGGAAGACGTGAGCCGGCTGCCCGAGGGACTACGGCGGTTGGCGGAGGCGCAGACCGGGATGACCTTGCAGCTTGGCGCCCTCGGAACAAGCCAGGTGCGGGCCCTTGCGACATCCCTGGGGTTGCGCGAGTTCTCGCACGGCACCGCCCAACGACTGCAGACCCACACCCAGGGCAATCCCCTGTACGTGCGCGCACTGCTGTCCGAGGTCCCGGCCGACCGGTGGCGTACCTGGCAGCCCGCGCTGCCCGCACCGCGTGCCTTCGCCTCACTCGTCGAGCGCCGGCTCGAATCGTGTAGCGCAGCGGCGCGGCAGCTGGTGGAGGCCACCGCCGTGCTGGGCAACAGGCCATCGCTAGCCACCGCGGCCGCCTTGGGCCAAGTCGACGAACCCACGGTGGCGCTGGAGGAGGCGGCCGTAGTCAACCTGCTTCGGTCCAACGCGGAACCGGGTGCGCTGGTGGTGACGTTTCCCCACCCACTCGTGCAGGCGGCGGTCTATGGGCAATTGGGCCAGCATCGGCGCGATCTGCTGCACACTAGGGCGGCCGAGCTGTTGGACGACGAGGGAGCGGCTCTTCGCCACCTGGTGGCCGCAGCCCATACGCCGGATCCGCGACTGGCGGCGGAGCTGGAGGCGTTCGGGCGGCGTGAGGCGAACGTGGGAGGGTGGGCGAGCGCGGCCGCCGCGCTGGTGGAGGCCAGCCGGCTCAGTCCCAGTCAAGCCCAGCGGGAGTCTCGATTGTTGCAGGCGGTCGACGCGATGGTCGGCGCCGGTGATCTGGGCCAGGCGGGCACATTCGCTCGCGAGATCATGGGTTTCCCGGCGGGGGCGATGCGCGATGCGGCGCTCGGCTACCTCGCCGTCGTACGCGGCGTATCGAGCGAGGCCGACAACCTGCTGCGCCGCGCGTGGCAACGCGCCGATCCGGCGAGGGAACCAAGGGTGGCGGCCACGATCGCGCAGCGCCTAGCGTTGCATGCGGTCGGCCGGTTGAACGGCGCGGACATCGTCGAGTGGACGCGACGGGCGGTCGAGCTGGCCCCGCCGTACGAGCCGGTGCGCGCGGAGGCGCAGGCCGTCCTCGGTTTGGGTCTGGCCTGGCAGGGTCGCCTCTCGGAGGGTCTGGCGGTGCAGGAGGCCTCCCTTGCCGAGACCCCTTTCCCCGAACAGAGTGCGCTGCCGCCACGAATCAAGATGGCGCATGGCTGGCTGCTGCTGGCTGACGACGACATCGTCGGCGCTCGCGCCGAGCTCATGGAGACGGCTCCGGCCGCGCTGGCCCGAGGGTCTATCCGGATCTCCTTGTGGGCGTACTCGTGGCTGGCACTCACCGACTACGCGATGGGTAACTGGGACGAGGCGATCCTGGACGCCGAGCGCGCCGTTGCCCTCCTCGGGGAGAGCGGTCATGCGTGGCTGCGGCCGCTCGTGCGGTGGGCAGCGACCGTGGTACCCGCGGCGCGCGGCGACTGGCAGTCGGCAGAGGAGCATGTCCGGCTCGCCGTGGCGCAGACCGGCGACTACGAGCTGATGATGGTGGGAGCGGCTCTTGCGAGGGCGCACCTCGCGACGGCGCGTGGCGACAACGACAACGTGCTGCGCACGCTGGACCCGTTGACGAGGATCCAGCCGCGCGAAGCGATCGACGAACCCGGATTCTGGCCGTGGCGGGACCTGTACGCCGACGCGCTGGTGAACGCCGGTCTTCTGGAAGAGGCCGATGCTTTCCTGGCTCCCCGGGAGGCGCTGGCCGACCAGCGCGGGCGACGGGTGGAGATCGCCAAGCTGTGCCGCGTGCGGGGCCGCCTGGAGTCCGCACGCGGCAACGCCAAGCACGCCGAGGCCGCCTTCCAACATGGCCTCGAGCAGCTCGGCCAATTACCGCTGCCGTTCGACCGAGCACTGGTCGAGCTGGCCCACGGCCAGACGCTCCGCCGCAACGGGAAGCGGCGCGCGGCGGCGGTCCAACTTCAGGCCGCCGCTGACCGGTTCGCCACCCTCGAGGCGCAGCCGTACCAGGAGCGATGCGAGCGCGAGCTGATCGCGTGTGGTCTGTCTCCGACGGAACGACGCACGTTCGACCCGAGCCGCCTCACGGCGCAGGAACTGGCGGTCGCCCGGCTGGTCGGCGACGGTCTGAGCAATCGTGCCGTCGCGGCGGAGCTGTTCGTGAGCATCAAGACGGTCCAGTTCCATCTCACCCACATCTACTCGAAGCTCGGGCTCAGCTCGCGGGCTGAGCTGGCGGCCCGCCTTCGCGAGGACGGGACCGACGTCAACAGTCATTCGGGCCAGAGCTAGCGCGGGCCGACCCGGCGAGACGCTGGCCCGGAGCTAGACCTTCTCCCGGCGCGAAGGGAACAGCCGGCGGGGACCCTACATCGGCCATGCATACGCGATCGGAGTCGATGAGTCGCCAGCTGATCGAACGGCCGCCACGTCGGGTGCCCGGACCTCGTCGTGTCGTACACGACAGTGGCGGACTCAATGCCGTGAACGGGCTCATCGGGTTGATCTTCGCAGCCACCGGGCCGGTCGCTGTGATCCTGGCAGTGGGCAGGCAAGGCGGGCTCTCCCCCGTCGAGCTGGCGTCGTGGATCTTCGGGGTGTTCTTCCTCAACGGAAGCCCTGACGGTGCTGGCCAGCTGGCTGTACCAGCAGCCGCTGGCCTTCTTCTGGACCATCCCCGGCACCGTGCTGGTCGGTCCGGCGCTCGGGCACCTCAGCTTGCCCGACGTTGCCGGCGCGTTCCTCGTGACGGGATTGTTGATATTGGTGCTTGGCCTGAGCGGATGGGTCCGCCGCGCGATGGACGCCATTCCCATGCCGATCGTCATGGCGATGGTCGCCGGCGTGTTCCTGCGGTTCGGGACGGACCTGGTGCTCGCGTTGGGCCGCGACGTCGCCATCGCGGCACCCATGGTCGCGCTGTTCGTCCTACTCAGCGCGTTCCCCTCGGTGGGGCGCCGGCTGCCTCCGATCATCGGCGCCCTGTTTGTCGGCGCGGTGGCGGTCGCCCTGTCCGGTCGGTACAGGCCTGCCGCGACAACGGCGCACTGAGTCGCCGCGCCCGTGTTCCAGGTGCCGCACTGGCCCCTGCAGGCAATGGTCGAGCTGGTCATCCCGCTGGCCGTCACGGTTCTGGTGGTCCAGAACGGCCAGGGGGTTTGCCGTGCTGCGGTCCGCCGGACATCGACCGCCGATCAATCCCGCATGCGGTGCCGGATCGCGCGCCGGTCGGATCTCGGGAAGAGGTGCCCCTCCAGGCCCACGGCCAGCACCAGCGATACCAGGGCGCCGGTTTCCCGCGACGGGGTGTGGCCGAACACCACGGCGTCGTGGAGCCGCTGCACCAACTCGTGCTCGATCCGGTCGTCGATCTGATGGGTGTGATGCACGGCGATCACGCCGAGCACCTTGTGGGCGTCGTCCGACAACACTCCGGCGGCGACCAGCCGCGTCTGTACCGCGACGCGGGTGCCCTTGGTGAGGTGGCGCACCCAGTAGTCCGGCTCGTGTGGCCTGGCGTTGCCGGCGAGGCCACGTAGGGCGTCGTCAAGGAGGGAGTCGCCCACCGGAGCAGCATCGACGACGGCGACGTGGTCATCGGCCAGGGATAGCCGATCGCGCAGCACCAGGTCCAGCAGAAGGGCTCCGCCGAGCCCCAGGTCCAGATAGGTGGTCGAGATGTGTGCCCGGCCGGTGCCTCGTCACAGGCCAGTAGGAAGAGATCCTCCGCGAGTGTTTCCATGATTCACCCGGACTCGGCCGCAGACCGTAGCCGTCGGGCTCCGTTCTGCGGCCGCCGCCCCCGCCCGTCAGGTCCAGACGGTGAGGAAGGTGTCGTTGAGTTCGCGTTGGATGTAGAAGATGCCCTTGGCGAGCTGGTCCTCGGTCCAGTTGACGGTCGGGAAGTCGGGGAAGACCCGGTAACCTAGACCGGCGAACACCTCGTTGCGGTTGCCCGCCGGGTCGAAGAAGTAGATGGTGGTGCCGCGAGTGATGCCGTGCCGGGTGGGTCCGAAGTCGATGGACACGTCGTCCATGCTGAAGATGTCGCCGGCGCGCAGGATGGCGTTCCAGTCCTCCAGGTGGAAGGCAAAGTGGTGCAGTTTGCCGTTGGGGCCCTTGACCACGGCGAAGTCGTGCGGGGACTCCCCGCAGGACATCCAGGAGCCGAGCACCTCGGGATGCGAGAGGTTGGTGATGGCCCGTTCGGCGGGGCGGAAGTCCAGCACCTCCATAAAGAACCGCTCCACCAGGCCGGGGTCCTCGGCGGGAACCAACGCGTGGTCGATCCAGTGGGCGCCGATGCCGCGCCTGTCGCGGGGCCAGGGGTCCGGGTTCACTGACCCGGTGTCGGTGCCGGTGAACTCGATCTCGTTGAAGAGCTCGATGACCTGCTCGGACGGCAGGGTGAGCCGGACCCCGTCGCCGACCGTGAGGTTCTCGCCCTTGGAGACCCGCCCGGTGGTCGCCCCGAACTGCTGGGCCCGCTTCTCGTAACTGACCAGGTCCCCCTCGTTCTCCACCTTGTAGCCGAGCTTGACCAGACCGACGCCACCCTCCTCGAGGACCAGGGAGTGGTGGTCGTACTCGTCCCAGCACTTCAGCCACAGCTTGCCCGGCTCCTCATGCACGACGTTCATGCCCAGCGTGTTGGAGTAGTGGTTGCGGGCCTCCTCCAGGTCCGTCACCCGGATGTGCACGAACCCGAGCCGCATCACGCTCATGTCCTGGTTCCTTTCGGTAGATCTGACTTCGTCATCGGTTGTGTCGAAGTTGGTTTGGCCCCGTTCATGGAGGCGAAGCCGTAGGGCAACACCCGACGCAGCCGGTCGCCTTCCTGAAGTTCGACGAGCACGTTCGTAATCGGTACGGCGCGGCAGCTGAGGCAGATGCCTTGCACCTTTTCGTCGTCGCTGAGCACGCTGTCGGCTACAGGTCGCTCGTAGCGGACCTCGCCTGCGACAAGCTGCAGCTTGCAGACGCCGCATCCGCCACGCCGGCAGCCGATGCGGTATCGGAGGCCGGCACGTCCGAGGGCGGCGAGCACCGTCTCCCCGGCGGCGGCGGGGACGCGGATCCCGTCGGGTAGGACGGTCACATCGGACATGCCAGACGCACTCCATTCAGGTGAAGACGTGGACCGAACCGAGGCCGTCGAACTCGGCGGAAACGACCGACGAATGCTCGAGCGGCACCGAGGCGGTGAGTCCGCCCGACAGCACGACGCTTCCTCGCCGTAGGTAGTGGCCTTTTGCTCCAAGCGTGTTCACCAGCCATGCCACTGCGGCCGCAGGATGCCCCATCGCGGCGCCGGCTGCCGCCGTGCCGATCACCTCCCCATGCGATCGGAACACGCAACCGATCAGCTTGAGGTCGTCCAGGTCGGCTGGCGCGCGGGGGTTTGAGCCCAGTACCACCCGCGCCGCGCCCGCGTTGTCGGCGACGGAGTCGGCGAATCGGAATCGGCTGGCGTAGCGGGAGTCCATCACCTCGACCGCCGCCAACACGGCCTCCGTCGCGGCGAGCACGCTGGCGATCGTCGCCGGCGGTTCGAGCGCCTCGCCGACGATGAATGCGATCTCCGGCTCTGCGCGCGGGTGGATCAGTTGGTCCACCCGCACGGGTTCGCCGGGCGGCGACAGCATTCCCGTGGTCAGCCAGCCGGACAGCGGCTCATGGATCCCGAGCGCGTCGCGCTTGACCTGGCTGGTCAGCCCGAGCTTGGCTCCGGCCAGCTCCTCGCCGCCGGCGAGCCGGTGCTCCACCACGTGCCACTGCGCCTCGTATGCCGTGACGGCATCGAGGAATGGGTACGCGTGCGTGAACGGGGTCAGTGGCGTTCGTGTGCGTTCGGCCTCGATCAGCTGCTCGGCCATCTTGCGCGCATCGATCATGGCGTGTCACCGTGGCCCGTGAATTGAACCGTCACGTCGCCGAGATACGCGAACTCGGCCCGGAACACGTCCCGGGCTCGGACCGGCACCATCCGGTGCAGGGCGCCCGGCAACACGATGTCACCGGCCCGCAGACCGGATCCCAGCGCTCCGAGTTTGTTCGCCAGCCAGGCCACGCAGTACGCGGGGTTGCCCAACGCCGCGGCGCCGGCGCCGCTGTCGATCGGCACGCCGTTGCGGTAGAACATCATCCCGATCAGCCGCAGGTCCACCGCGGTGACCGGGGTCAGCCGTCCACCAATGACGACTCGGCCGCACGAGGCGTTGTCAGCGACAGTGTCGACGAGTTGGATCCGCCACTCGGCGATCCGGCTGTCCACGATCTCGATCGCCGGCAGCACACCGGCCGTAGCGGTCAGCACGTCGGTGGTGGTCACCCCCGGGCCTGTCAGGTCCCTCGCGAGGACGAACGCGATCTCGGCCTCGACGCGCGGCTGCAGCAGCTTCTGCGCCTCGACACCCACTCCGTCCTCGACGAACATGTCGTCGAGCAGAACGCCGAAATCCGGCTCGTCGACTCCGAGCAGCTGCTGCATTGCGCGTGATGTCAGGCCGACCTTCCGGCCGCGAATGAGCTGGCCGGCGGCGACCCGCCGCTCGATGTTGACCGTCTGGATGGCATAGGCGTCCTCCACCGTCAGATCCGGGTGGGAGTCCGAGATCGGTTCAATCGGCTTCCGCTCCACCTCTGCCTGCCACAGCCGGTCGGCAAGCTCGCCGACCAGGCCGCCGGCCGGAGCCGGCGCGGCGTGCATATTCACCAACCGGTCCTCCTGCTGTCCACGGCGGCTCTGCTTCCCGCAGACGCTTTCCGACCCGGAACACCGCCGGGCCGGGGCCACCCTCTCAGCCTTCTTGACCGGACCGGGTTTCGCGCTGGGGGAACACCTAGCACCGGGCTGGGGGCAACGAGCACCATGCCGGGCCGGACGTGTGGCTCGCCGGGCCGACCGGATCTCCACGGCGATCGCTTGGCAGAGACGTCCGCCGCGCCCTCCCGGCCCGAAGCTAGGTGTTCGTCCAGCGCGAAAGACCCCGCTGCGGCGGAAAGCTGCAGGATGTGCCGGTTGATGCGAGCGCAGCCGCCCTCACCTTCGGGATCTTTCCGCGTCAGCTTGCCCTGCCCGTGCCGAGGTTCGGGTCCGATCGGCCGCGTCCCTCGCGAACGCGCGCCGTACACACGGAGGAGCACACATGACATCGCTGTTGGATGAGGTCAGGACAAAGCTGGACGGCGCCGTGGTGGAAGATCCCGAGCACGGGATCTACCGGGCCCGGCGAGACGTGTTCACCGATCCGGACCTGTTCGAGCTCGAGATGAAGTACATCTTCGAGGGCAACTGGATCTACCTCGCGCACGAGAGCCAGCTGGCGAACAACAACGACTACCTGACGATGTTCATGGGCCGGCAGCCAGTCATCATCTCCCGCGATCGGAAGGGCCAGTTGCACGCGGTCCTCAACGCCTGCGCCCATCGCGGCGCGATGGTCTGCCGCCGCAACAAGGACAACCGGTCGACCTGGACCTGCCCGTTCCACGGCTGGACGTACAGCAACGACGGCCGGTTGCTCAAGGTCAAGGAAGCGAAGGGTGCCGGCTACCCGGAGGGCTTCAACACCGACGGCTCCCACGACATGCCGAAGATCCCGCGCTTCGAGTCCTACCGAGGCTTCCTGTTCGGCAGCCTCAACCCGGACGTGCTGCCGCTGGAACAGCACCTCGGGGAGACCACGAAGCTCATCGACATGATGGTCGACGCGTCGCCGGACGGGCTGGAGGTCCTCAAGGGGGCCTCCACGTACACCTACGACGGCAACTGGAAGGTACAGGCCGAGAACGGCGCGGACGGCTACCACGTCGCCTCGGTGCACTGGAACTACGCGGCGACGACGGCCCGGCGCTCGGCGGGCGAGTCCACCACCGAGACCAGAGCGATGGACGCGGGCAGCTACGGCAAGACCAAGGGTGGCTTCTACGCCTTCGACCACGGCCACGTGCTGTTGTGGACCACCCGGTCCAACCCGGAGGACGAGCCGCTGTACGAACGGCGGCAGGAGCTGATCGACCAGTTCGGGCAGGCCAAAGCGGACTGGATGATCAGCATCGCGCGCAACCTCTGCATCTATCCGAACGTCTATCTGATGGACCAGTTCAGCTCCCAGATCAGGCAGTACCGGCCGATCGCGGTGGACCAGACCGAGGTCACCATCCACTGCATCGCGCCGAAGGGCGAGAGCCCGGCGGCCCGCGCGGCTCGCATCCGACGGTACGAGGACTTCTTCAACGCCACCGGCATGGCCACCCCGGACGACCTGGAGGAGTTCCGGTCATCGCATCGGGGGTTCATGGCGCGGAACGCGCCGTGGAACGACATGAGCCGGGGCGCGACACATTGGATCAAGGGTCCCGATGAGGACGCGACCGCACTCGGCATCAATCCGGTCCTCAGCGGTGCCCGCGTCGAGGACGAGGGTCTCTACCCGGTGCAGCACGGCTACTGGCTGAAAGCCATGCGCCACGCAGTGGATCTTGAGTCAAAGAAGGGATGAGTCGATGAGCATCTCTCTCGAAGAGATCCAGCAGTTCCTCTACCGCGAGGCGCGCTATCTGGACGACCGGGAATTCGAGCGGTGGCTGGAATGCTATGCGCCCGAAGCCGAATTCTGGATGCCGGCCTGGGACGACGACGACACACTGGTCACCGACCCACAGCGCGAAATATCGCTGATCTGGTACGCCAACCGTGGCGGGTTGGAGGACCGGGTGTTCCGGATCAAGACCGACCGGTCGAGTGCGACCAGCATTCCGGAGCCGAGAACCGGCCACAACATCACCAACGTGGAAATCGTCGAGCAGCGGGGCGACGAGTGCGACGTCCGGTTCAACTGGTTCACGCTGTACTACCGGTACCAGGCGATCGACACGTACTTCGGAACGTCGTTCTACACCCTCAACACCGCCGGTTCGCAGCCCCTCATCACGTACAAGAAGGTCATCCTCAAGAACGACTACATCCACCACGTCGTGGACATCTACCACGTCTAGGGGCCCGCACATGAGCTATCAGATCGCACTGAACTTCGAGGACGGGGTCACGCGGTTCATCGAGTGCGGCGACGGCGAACTGGTGTCCGACGCCTCCTACCGCGCCCGCATCAACATCCCGCTGGACTGTCGCGACGGTGTCTGCGGCACCTGCAAGACCTTCTGTGAGTCCGGCAGGTACGAACTCGGCGAGTATGTCGTCGACGAGGCGATGACCGAGGACGAAGAAGAGCAGGGCTACGTCCTGACCTGCCAGATGACTCCCCAGTCGGACTGTGTCCTGCGAATCCCGACCACGTCGGATGCGGCCAAGACCGGAGTGTCGGCATATGCCGGGCGGGTCACCTCGATCGACCGGCTGTCGGCTACGACGACCGGCTTTTCGATCGCGCTGAACAACCGATCGGCGTTGGGATTCCTGCCCGGTC
>WNFX01004415.1_pt1 | contig 13800 bp, 8 predicted proteins | sample 5400111 | NCBI WGS metagenome assembly WNFX01 (sample SAMN13153363, study PRJNA577476) | soil metagenome | isolation source: 40 cm soil or saprolite under grassland replicate 1 | place: USA:California | collected 2016-06-15
TGGGTCGGGTTGACAGACGCGGGTGCCTGACGCGGCGGGTGAATCTCATCCCATTGGGTATAGATTTGACTCCAGAATGCTGTTCCCCAAGCTTGGTTCAACTGATCGAGTGAGCTGTATCTATTTTTCAACCAACCCCGAAAGGCGGCGGTGGACGCATCACAAAAACATTCTGTAACGTGGCAGGCATATTCGTTATCCACATGCCACATGGCTAAACTTGGATGCTTTGCATATCGTTCAGCAAGTTTCGTTACAATTTTGGTTGCACGTTCGTGATATGCAGAGCTGTGTGGGCAGTAATGACGACGAGCGCCATGCCACAAAGTTGTCCCATCGGCAGTGACCGGGAGAATCTCAGGATCACGGCGAACAAGCCAGGCGGGAGGAGAGGCGGTTGGTGTTGCAAGGTTAACTCGAATGCCGTGTTCATGGAGCAGATCCATTAAACGGTCAAGCCAATCAAAATTGTATTCGTCGGGGCGCGGTTCCAGCTTTGTCCAGGAGAAAATACCCAATGAAACGAGATTCACTCCAGCTTCGCGCATGAGGCGCATATCCTCCAGCCATATGTCTTCGGGCCATTGATCGGGGTTGTAATCACCCCCATAAATCATGTGAGGAAAATTCATAGTGCTCCAGTCAAATCAATATGTTGTTATGTCGAGATATTCAAGGTATTCGTGCGCCTGAGGCGTTATAAACATGCTCGGTAATCGAGAAGCCTGTCGGGCGGACCATGCTGATGGTGAAGATGTAATCGTCACCGGGGACTTGCCACGTAACATTTCCTGACCATTTCGAGCCGGGCGCTAGAACCGGTAGAGATATATCGCCCGCGGAAAATGACTTGTTACCTTTTGGAGAGGTCACTGCCCAATGCAGGCTGTATCCGCGCAAAGTGTAGGCGGGCATTTCCACATCTACGGGGCCGCGAGTATGGAGGCTGACAATCGCAGTACGTTGGTTGTCCTTTGCTGTGGAAAATACTACCGAGTCAATAAGAGCAGGTGAAAATTTATCCCGTAATACAGACCAAGAGCCACGTCTGTTTCTCTTGGCATCAACCAAACCTGTCTTATACTCAGCTGGCGTGCGGTAATCTTGGTAGCTCCAGAAGATAGCTCCGGCTACGAACGATTTGCTGCTGAAGATCGGAATCTGGTCTTGGATGAGTTGCCTGCGGATCACATCTGCTTGTTCTGAATCGGATGGGACGCCATCAGGGATGAAATAATATTGATCAGGATCGAGGCTTGAGGCAGGGGTGTTGTTCCAATGTGGCGCGAAACCAAACTCTGAGATGATGACAGTCTTATCGGGCCAGATTTGATGAATGCGATCCAGTGCCGGTTCGAGGTCCTGCTTAGTGCCATGCCAACTGCCAAAGTATTCGTTCATTTCTACGAAATCAGAGAATGCTGTAGCATCCGCCTGTGGTTGGGAGCCTAATTTATCGGAGGCAAATCCCACGGGTCGTGTGGGATCGAGCGATTTCACGTGGGCGATCATTTCTTTAACGAAGTCGTAGCCGACGCTCGAGTTCGATGCGAATTCGTTTCCAACGCTCCAAGCCCACACCGAGGGGTGATTGAAATCTGCCGCGATCATCTCGCTCAATTGCTGTTTTTCCAGATCATGCATCTGATTACTGGATAGTTGTTTAGCGGTCAATTGCCAGGCAGGGACTTCAGGGATCAGGAGGATACCGTGGCGGTCGGCATACTCCAGGATATATGCGGCTTGCGGGTAATGTACGGGTCGAGTGAAGACCTCATTTAGCGTTTTCAGGTCGTTGTAATCAGCTGTCATCGCAGTGACCGTTTCAGCTGAACCCTGGCCTGGATAATCCATATGTGTATCGACGCCGACCAGGCGTACCGGTTCGCCATTGAGATAGAAATGTCCATCCTTTAATTCGACTTCACGAATCCCAATCGTGACTTCCTGCAAATCTAACATCTGGTCGTTTTCAGAGAGCAGAGATGCTGACCAGCGATAGAGGTTCGGATGGTCAAAATGCCATAGCTTAGGAGATGTCAGCGTAGCCGAGAGCTTGATGCTTGCGGATTTACCAGCAGGGAGGCTGACCGAGACCTTCACCGGGGCTTCTAAAACCGTTTGACCGCTGGCGTCATCCAAAAGATTCGCCTGAACTGATCCGTTGTATGCTTGTTTGGATGCGTTCTCAAGAAAGATGGTTGCATCAATCGTTGCCATATCGGCCTCATCCAGGTTGGTGATACGCGGTATCGAAACAATCTGTTGACGAGCAATGAATACTGGGCTGGTGATCTCAAGTGATACTTCGCGGGTAATGCCACCGTAATTCCACCAATCGAATGACCAGCCTGGAAAGAGGTCCGCGGGAATGCGGTTCGATGCCCGGAGATTATCCACCTCAACAGCGATAACATTTTCCTGATCAGGTTTCGCGATCTCACTGACATCGAATTCAAATGGGGTATATCCACCTTCATGGTCTCCAAGGAGTTGACCGTTCAACCAAACATGCGCCAAGTAAAAAACGGCTTCGAAGTGCAGTCGTAGACGGAGATTTTGTGATTTATCTGGAATAGTGAAAGTCTTTCGATACCAGGCGAGACCTGTGTAATCGGAATAATCTGACATAACATTCCAGGTGTGTGGTACTGTGACTGTCAGCCAGGAGGCATCATCAAAACCTGGAGTCGCCCAACCCTGTTTTTCCCCTACACCTTCCTTGTCAATGGAAAAACGCCATTCCCCGGACATGGTTATGGATACCCGGGGAGAAGTCGATTCTGGTGTTGGTGCTACTGAACAACCTACACTGGCTATGATAAGGATGAGCGTGAATAACAGCTTCATACTCATATTTTCTTTGCGGACAATGTTCTTCCCTATCAGCTGTACAAGCCTTGTCACTATTTGATGCTGCCTAATGCCAAGCCATTTTGCCAGAAGCGCTGGAGGAAGAGAAAGAGGATCATTACGGGCAGGGTTCCAATCACCGAACCAGTGATGACCAGGGGATAGAGTAGCTTTACAGCCGACTGCTGCGCAGCCAGCGAATTCCAGTAAGCTAAGCCAACGGTGACCGGATACACCTCCGATTTGCTCAAGACCAGCAGTGGCAGGAAGTAGTTATTCCATGCACCGACAAAGGCGAAGAGCAGCACAGTCACGTAACCCGGCAAAAGCAGGCGGAAGGCAATCGTGGCAAAGATACGGAACTCACCCGCCCCATCCATGCGGGCAGCGTCGATCAATTCCTCAGGGATGGCTTGCTCTGCGTAAATACGCATCAGGTAGACACCGAACGGACTGACCAAAGACGGCAATATGATCGCCAGAAGAGATCCTGAGAGTCCGCTTTTGCTAATCAGAAAATAAAGTGGGACAGCAAACACCGTACTCGGAACGAAAACGGAGCCAAGAACAATCCCGAACAGAAGGCTGCGCCCTGCAAACCGATACTGTGAGAACGCATAACCTGCCAGCGCGGAAATCAACGACGAACCGAGCGCGGCCGAGATCGCGTAAATGGCGGTATTTTTCATCCAGCCTGTAAATGCCGCATTTTGGTATGTGAACAAATCCTTTAAATTTTGGAACAGGTTAAAGTCTTTCGCGAACCAGAACCCAAACGAGTTGAACAGACCTGCATTCGATTTGGTACTGGCGATCAACAACCAGAAAAGTGGCAATAAGAAGTAGGCAAGGAATACAAACAAAAACACATATGTCGCAAATTTGCCGGTGGAATATCTGCGAAGTCCATTGGGGAGAGCGCGGGAACGCATTTGAGTTGTCATAATTAACCAGCCTGCTGCCTGCGGTAGACTGTCAGCAAAACCATGGATGAGAGCACTGCAGTCACGAGCGCCAGCGTAAAGGCGATGGCTGCCGCATAATCAAACTGGCGGTTTCCAAAGGCGAGCCTATAGACATACAGATTTGGCGTAAAGTGTGTACCCATCACAGTTGGAGCGACAACTCTCAGAATGTTCGGCTCATTAAATAATTGCAGCGTCCCAATAATCGAAAAAATGGCTGTCAGGACAATCGCCGGCATGATGAGCGGAATCCGGATTTTGAGCGCGATCTGCAAATCACTGGCGCCATCGACGCGGGCTGCTTCGTAAAGTTCTTCGGGAATGCCCTTTAGTGCGGCGAAGAGAATCAGCATGTTGTAACCGGTATACTGCCAGGTTGAGATATTAGCGATCGACGGGATGATGCCTTTGGGTGTGAGAAACAACGGCGGTTGAAGGTTCAACGCTTTGGCAATCTGGGCAATCGGTCCAAAAGCCTGTCCGTAAAAATAGCCCCAGATCAACGCCGCTACGACACTAGGCACGGCAAATGGTAGAAAATAACCAAGGCGGAAGATCGTTTGACGCCGGATCAGTTTGCCATCCAGCAACAGTGCAAAAAGCAGTGCCAATCCAAGCATCACGGGGATTTGCATCGCGCCAAAGACTAGAACATTTCGAACACCTTCCCAGAAATTAGCATCATGAAAAGCCTTGACATAGTTGTCCAGCCCGACAAACGACACACCCCCGATAATCTTTTTCCGATACAGGCTCAAGTTAAGAGCGTAAATCAACGGATAGACCAAGAAAACAATGAATGCCAGCAAAAACGGTGAGAGAAAAAGATAGGGCGTTAGATTGCGTTGAAAACGCCAGGATGAAAACTTTGACGAAGTATTCTGCGTTTTATCTTCGGGCCCTTTCAAATTGGATGCCTTAGCCAATGACATGGCTTTCTCCTTCCACTCAACACATTTTTTGATAAGAGTACAGGGGCAAGTTTTACATCCTGCCCCGGTACTCTGTATTTCGTTCAGCGCGGATTCAAACGATGGTCTTCGACCTGATCTTATCGCCGGTACTATGGAGCTTTGACAGTGAATCCCTGATCTTGTGCGTAGGCTACGGACTTATCTTGCAAATCTTGCAAGGCTTGTTCGAACGTGATTGTGCCAGCTTTAACCTGAGTTATCTCGTCGGCATAGGTCGTGAATACAAAGTCAGTGAACGGGCTCCAGGCAAAGTTTACATCCACTTCTTGAGCTGCGTCAGCCATGACCTGATGAATCGCCTGCCCACTCCAGTAATCGTACGTGGTATCTTTCCATGTCGGGTCTGTCAGGGTGGTTTGGGTAACCGGGAAGAGACCGGCCCCGTCAGGATTGGTCAGATCCAAGGTGGCTTTGGGGTCCAGATTCAGCCATTGGGCAAATTGGGCAGCTTCTTTTGGATGCGCAGAGGCTTGTGTAACCGCGCTCGTGGAGCCGCCATAGTTACCATTGATCTTGTCGCCCGTGGTCCACTGCGGCATCGGGTAAACCTTCCACTTGCCGGCAAAATCTGGAGCGGAAGCAGAGATAAATGTACCCCAGGATCCTGAGGGCCAGCAGGCAATACTTCCATTACCAAGAGCTGTGTTCCAGTCGTTAGTATAGGTATCTACCGGATTCAAATTGCCCGATTTGATCAAGTCGCCCCACAGTTTGGCAACGCGCATGGCTTCAGGTGACGTGAAATTGATCGTGATGTTCTCACCATCCACTGCGAATGGCCGAGCGCCCGACTGCCAGAGAATGCCGAAAAACCAGCCCTGATCGGCAGTGAAATTGGACAGGTACGCGTTCGGGTCAGCCTGATGCAGCGTGGCTGCTGATGCCGCAAACTCATCCCATGTGGTCGGTGCGGTAACTCCACCCTTTTCAAGTACTGCATCGTTGCAGAACATGACCATCGGACCGGCGTCCTGCGGGTAGGCGTAGACCGCATCGCCTTGCGAAACCTGCGCCCACGTCCAGGGGACGAACTGGTCTTTCACATCGTTCGCTCCATAATCGGCCAGGTTGAGTAAATCGCCGCGCGCGATGAAGGTGGGAAGATATTGGTATTCGATTTGGACAACATCGGGAATGTCTGTATTCGCCTCCAGAGCCACCTTCAGCTTGTCATACTCCGCACTTCCTCCACCGGCATTGACGTAATTGACCTTAATCGCGGTTTGTGAGGCGTTAAATGCGTTAACCTGCTCCTCGATATGAGGCACCCACGACCAGAAAGTGATCTCAACAGGCGCGCCGGCTGCTGGCGCCTCCGTAGCCGCCCCGGTCGCTGCTTCTGTGGCTGCCGGCGCTTGCGTCGCTGGCGCCTGAGTGGCCGGCGCGGTCGTAGGGGTTGATGCGGGCGCACACGCGGCTAACAACAAGACAGCGATGAGCGCCACAAAAACGGTCGTCCTTTTCATTTCTTCTTCTCCTTTTGTACCTGGTTTTGAAATTGACAAAATGGATCATCCGTATGACAACAGAGGGCCTAATGGCCCGATGATCTTCTTGGATTATAGAGATAAGACGCTCAAAAGAATTGCCTAAAAACTGGAAACTTTTGTCACTGGACTGGATTAAACTTGTTTTGATACCCCCGTTGCCAGCAATGCCGCGTGAAAGTTATCGTAGGTAAGGGGGTGTAGCAAACAGTAATCAGCACCTAATTCCTTTGCTCTGGCTTCGTCTCCATCGGACGAACAGACTAAGATAGGAGTTTCGTGGCTTGTCATCTCTTCCACGAAGCCCTGCGAGGCTTCAAGAAGTTCTGTCGATAAAAAAACGATGGCGATTGGCTTGACCGCCCTCATTTCAAGAATAGATGCGACTGTTTGGTATGCCAAGGTGTTATATCCGCTTTGCTCTGCATATCTTTTAAGAAGATAGTGAAGCATGTTATCTTGGCCAATCAGCAGGAGGGTAGATTTTTTTTCTGCGCTCAAGCTTTTTCCTCTTGTCTCTTTTTCATGCAAGGAACTGATCTGACTAACGGTTCCTTGTGATTATAGAGAAAGTCGGTGCTGAGATGTTGCTAAGGAACGGGATGTTTTTGAATATTCTCGGGATTTCATGAACAGATCTTGTTGAAGCGATCTCCCCTTTAATGCCAACTTGTGAGCGCGATTCTTATTTTTTCCGGTTGCGAAGGTAGGCGCGTGGCGTCACACCAACTTCGCGCTGAAATGTGCGCGTGAAGTGCGCACTATCTGAGAATCCAACGTTCATGGCAACTTGTGTGATTGATTGGTCTGAATTTCGCAAAAGTTCGCAAGCCTGGCGAATCCGATAACGGCGGATGTAGGTGATCGGCGTAATGCCCAACTCCTGACGGAAACAATCTGTTAGATAATCAGCGCTAATGCCAATGTGATCTGCAATCTCTTCACGTGTAAGCGGCTCGGCAAATCGAGTGTGGATGCAAGCCATCGCTTTGCGCACGAGATGTTGCGTTGCTCTTCCCAACGTATGTTGACGCGTTAGCGCCGTTTCGATATGCTCTAGTGTCTCTTCTGCACTGAAAAGTCCCTTCCCTAAAATGGCTGCTACGCCGCGGTTACAACGCTCAAGGTCTGAGTCCGAGAGCAAACGTGCGGTCAAGATAATGACGGGGATATCACGTGTTGCTTCCCGCGACTGAAGCACATCCAGGACGGCAAATCCGTCCATCTCCGGCATCGTCAGATCCAACAGGATCAGATCTGGATGGGTCTGCTCGACTATTTCCAGCGCTTCGCGTCCGTTCCGCGCAGTAATTGCCTCACGCCCGGTTTGTTTTATCAGACGACTCTGCATATCGAGAATCCCCGGGTCATCATCCACCACCAGCACCGTTTGTGGCTTCGCTTGGGGGATTAGATAATGCTCAAGTGCTTTTGTTAATTGTTCGGGCTTGATTGGCTTGTAATGATAATTCAATTGCAATAACTGTCCTTGATCGTGCTCGGTATCCAGTGAATAGGCAAATACCGGAATATCTTCCGTAGCAGGTTGGCTCTTGAACATACTGAGAATCGCCCAGCCCTCGCGGGCTGCCAATCGTTCACTGAGAATCAGCGCGGCGGGCAACGGATTTATAGCTTTCGACAACCAAACCGTCTCGACATCCACATGAGATAGGCGGATATCGAAACCACGCTGTTTCAGGCGTTCACAAAGTTCATCGGTCTCATCGCCGTTCTCAGCTAATATCATTACCAAATTACTGTTTTGGGCGGCAACTGACTCTAATCGCGTGTTGGGAGCCGAGATGATGGGTAGGTAAAATGAAAAGGTAGAACCACTTCCCAAATCGCCCGGAGAGCGGACTTCGATTCTGCCTCCATGTTGCTCGATCAACTGTCTTGAGATCGCCAACCCCAAGCCCAAGCCACCATAGCCTGATTCAATCGCACGTTTCGAACGGTAAAACTCGTTGAAGATCGTACCTTGCTCGGCGACCGGAATTCCAATGCCTGTATCGCTGACGGAAATTACTGCCTTATCTTCCAAGATGGAAACATCAAGTTGTATCATTCCCTTCGGGGTGAATTTGATGGCATTACTGATTAAATTCAAAGTCACTTGGCGAAGTCTTGTGCGGTCTCCCAGAATCCATGGTCCCTGTCTCGGTAAATTCATCCTCCATAATAATTCTTTTTCACGCGCTAAATCTTCGCCAATCTTGGCTGTCATGTGCAGCACTTCTGCCAGGTCGAGTGGTTCGTGCAAAATCCGCAACTGTCCTGCTTCACTGCTTGCCAGGTCTAATACATCTCCGATCAAGCGCGCAAGATGGTGGGCACTCATATGAATCTGTTCAATATCGTGAGTTCCATTTTTAAGGGAGCTTGATTGTGCACGTTGCTCGCGCAGTACCATTTCGCTCAAGCCAATGATCAAGCTGAGAGGTGTTCTCAGTTCATGGCTCACCATGGAAAGGAATCGGCTTTTCAACCGATTAGCTTCCTCAGCCATTTGTCGTCCTTCGACCGCATCGCGATACAGTTGGCTTGTACGTAAAGCTGCGCTCAGGTTATGTACAATCGCCGCGCATAATTCTGGGTTGGGAGCCTCAAATGCAACAAAACCAAATGTTTTGTCATCTACATCCAAGGGCAGTATAGTCAGCTGTAGTGATTTGTCCATTGGGTAGATTTCAGGCGGAGGAAATTTACGCGTCTCGAAGCACAGTCCGTTGTTTACACTCGGCAAACCAGCCGTGAGCAAAATTACTCCTTGGGAGGTAGGGTCTTCTTCATGTTTGTCGTACAACGCGACAAGTACATTCTTGATGCCGATTTTTGGAAGGTGACGGTCAAGAATTTCAGCGCTCTCGGAAATGTTCATTGCGTTAAGCAATTCGGCTGTCATCAAGCCCAGTTGCGACATCATGTCCATGTGCTCGAGCATTGCGCGTGTCGTCCGACGCTGAATCTGATCATTGATTTCAAGATGTATTCTGTCAAGTAAGCTGGCTATGAAGATTTGGCTGGTTTGAGGCGCGAGGCTTAGCAATGTATTCATTTTCTGATAGAGAATCGCAATGCCTGCTTGCCAGATGTGCGCATCCTCTTCACGTTCATCCGTCCACGATAATACGCGTTTGATCTCCTTCAGGATAATGTTTATATCCTCAGCCTTTAAACTTTCCAAAAAAGAGTTCATGAAAGAAGAACATTCTCGCTCTAGATCGTCTTGAAGGCTGTTGCGCGCTTCTATTAAGGAAGCCTCTGCCATTGCATAAGCAAGGTCATCAAGTGTTAGGGCTGGCTCCTGGGTTTTTGTTATCGCAAGAGGCAAACTTGTTCTTGCTGAGGGACAGCCACACGATTGACGGACAATCAGCTTCGGAGGAACAACAACCCGTGAGACGCGGTTTGAGTCATTGCATATATGTTCCAACAAGGTGAGAACGGCTTGATAGCCCAGAGAAAAAGTGGGATGTCGAATGGTCGTTAGAGAGGGGGAGAGAGAGCGGGCGTCGAGAATATCATCGAAGCCGATCACAGCTATATCTTCAGGGATGCGGAGTCCTGCTTCCTTCAAACATTGAATGGCTCCCAGGCACGAAAGGTCATTGCTGGCGATCAGCGCGGTGAATGGTGCACCGCTATCCAAGATCTGCTGCATCGCTAGAGCGCCTCCATCCCGCCGATGTTCGCCGAATGCGATCAAGCGTGGATCTTCATGTAGGCCAGCCATTTGAAGTGCATCTTTATAGGCTCGGAGCCGTTCCTCGCTGTCACCGCCGCCACCTGAATTGCCTGCGATAAAAGCAATCTGCCGGTGACCATGTTCCAGCAAATGTGTAAATGCTTGTTGAATACCCAGAGTGTTATCCACCGCCACAATCGGGCCGGGACCCTCAGGGGTTGTGAAAATGATAGGAAACCCTGATTTCAGCAAATCATGAACATATTGTGACTGTTCTTGGGTGAGTTCATCAGGGACAATAATTAATCCATCGGTGTTCCAGGGTCCTACCGGCACAAAGTCTACGACCGGGCCGGGGACGGGCCAGAAACTTCGGTTTTGAGGGTTGTTGCCGGTCACACTGAATCCACACCCAAGCAGGAGATCGCAGTTCTGCTCACTCGCTGCAGCACTGATACCCTGAATCAAGGAATGGGCATAACGATCTATGGTCGTTCCCTGATAGATCGGCCAGGTGGAGATAAAACCGATGGTTGGTCTAGGCTTTGGTTGACCTTGCATTGCTCAAGTAATCTCTTTTTGAATTGTATCATTTGAAGTTCTTTCTAACTTGCGGTTTCTTTAATATTTGGTTTGTATCCTTTATTCTCTAAATATCATCTCAAATAAAGGTGAAATTGATTGATCATCGTAAATTGTGAAGACTTTCCTAAAATTGACTTTTCTTAGCGATTTCTATAAAATGGCTTGACGAAACTCAAACAATCAAATAATATTCAAGCATTCCAGAATTCCTTCAACATTGACATATTCATAGTCGCCGAATGCCGTTAATCTTCAGGAGCATATATTGTGATTCGACGGCTTGTTGATCAATAACTCATTGGTATTGGCAATCTCACCTTGATTGCAGTGCCAGTGTTTTGCGCGTTCTCGTTCCGCCTTTTCATTATTCACTTTGAAGCCATGATGATCTGATAGGAGGTGCCCGACAAATTACTCTGGTTTGATCTATTCTTTGTATTCCTTTCAAATCTTTAGGAGACAAGTATGATCCCACCTTCGTTTGATTACGTTGCACCCAAAACGATTTCTGAAGCTGTGGCCGCCCTGGGACAATATGAAAATTCCAAAATCCTTGCGGGCGGACAAAGCCTGATTCCTCTCATGCGTTTCAGGCTTGCCTCGCCGGCTGTGCTGGTGGATTTAAACCGCATCGAGGGCTTGTCCTACATCAATGAAAAAGACAACTGGCTCAGGATCGGCGCAATGACTCGAGAATCCGCTGTTGAGCATTCTGACCTTGTCAGTGAAAAATATTCCCTCCTCGCAGATACAGCCAAAGTGATTTCTGATCCGATCGTTCGTAATTTGGGAACAGTTGGCGGGAATCTGGCCAATGGCGATCCCGGGAATGACCATCCTGCCACGATGCTTGCTTATGGAGCAGAGATCGTTGCCGTGGGTCCAAATGGGGAACGCGTCATCCCGAGCACATCCTTCTTCCTTGGACTCTACGAATCAGACCTCGCCCCGAACGAGATCCTGACCGAAGTGCGTATTCCTGCATCCAAGCCGCACAGTGGCGGCGCGTATCTTAAACTGGAGCGCAAAGTGGGCGACTTTGCAACCGTGGCTGTTGCTGCTCAAGTAGAGTTGGATGCAGATGGCCATTTCGCATCCGTTGGCGTAGGCCTGACGAACGTTGGGCTGACGGCCATCAAGGCGACCGCGGCTGAGGAATTTCTGAAAGGTAAAGCCGCCACCGACGACAATATCCGTCAAGCTGCCAAACTCGCGGCGGAGGCTGCACAACCAATCGCAGATGTGCGTGGCTCTGAAGATTACAAACGCTCTTTAGTGAAGACGTACACCACCCGTGCACTCCGCATGGCTGTCCAGCGCGCGAAAGGAGGTTGAGATGAGCAAGCATCATATTAGTATCACGATCAATGGAAAAGCTCACGAGGCCGATGTCGAGTCTCGGTTGCTTCTCGTTCACTTCCTGCGCGAGAACCTGAATATGACCGGCACACACATCGGTTGTGACACAACATCCTGCGGAGCATGTACCGTGCAAATGAATGGCAATCCAGTCAAATCCTGCACGGTGCTCGCAGTTCAAGCCGATGGCGCGGAAGTCCACACGGTGGAAGGACTCGCCCAAAATGGGAAACTACACCCAATTCAGGAAGCCTTCCACGAGAAGCATGGTTTGCAATGCGGCTTTTGCACCCCGGGCATGATGATGACCTCCAGCGCGTTGCTGGAGCAGAATCCGCACCCGACCGAAGATGAAATCCGCCACGCGATTTCCGGCAACCTTTGCCGCTGTACTGGGTATATGAACATCGTCAAGGCTGTCCAATATGCCGCTGACAAAATGGCTGAAGGAGGCTGACATGGCTGAAGTACATGGTTTAGGACATTCCAGAAAACGTGTCGAAGACGCCCGCTTCATTCGAGGACAAGGCAACTACATTGATGATTTCAAACTTCCAGGTATGTTGCATCTGGATATCGTCCGCAGTCCGTATGCCCACGCGAAGATTAAAGCAATACACACTGAAAAAGCGATGGCAACGCCCGGCGTGTTGGCAGTCATTGATGGTCCCACGCTCCAAAAATACAATGTCCATAATATGCCCACATTGATGAGCGACACGCAAATGGTTTTGCCAATTGATACGGTCAAATATCAATATCAGGAAGTCGCGGCTGTCCTCGCGACGGATCGCTACACCGCTGCGGATGGAGTCGCCGCCGTTGAAGTGGATTATGATCCACTGCCAGTTGTGGTGGATCCGTTCAAAGCGCTGGAGCCCGGTGCGACAAAAGTCCGCGACGATAAAGAGAGCAATCACATCTGGCATTGGGAATGGGGCGATAAGGACAAGACGGATCAGGACTTCGATCAAGCCGAAGTCACGGTCAAGGAAAATATTTATATTCCGCGCATCCATGTTGCTTCCATCGAGACCTGCGGTTGCGTCGCCAAGTGGGATGCCACCAATGCGCATCTCACGTTGTGGATGACTACGCAAGCCCCGCATGCCATCCGGACCGTAGTCGCCCTCATCACCGGGCACCTCGGATTATCGGAGGAGAAAATCCGAATTATCTCACCGGATATCGGCGGTGGCTTTGGTGGAAAAGTTCCTGCCTATCCTGGATACGTCATCGCAGTTGCCGCCTCGATCGTCACCGGCGCGCCCGTCAAATGGATTGAGGACCGCACCGAAAACCTCGCCGCGGATTCATTTGGACGCGACTACCATATCACCGCGGAGCTGGCAGGCAAAAAGGATGGGACTCTCACCTCGCTTCGCTTCAAGACGATCGCGGATCACGGGTACACGGACGCCGCCGCGCAGCCCTCGAAGTTTCCCGCCGGGATGTTCCACATCTGCACAGGCTCGTATGATTTCAAAAGCGCGTTTGTTGAAGTGGATGGCGTGTACACAAACAAGCCGCCCGGTGGCATTGCCTATCGCTGTTCATTCCGTGTCACCGAAGCTGTCCACGCCATTGAGCGCATGACCGACGTGTTTGCGCAAAAAATCGGCATGGATGCAGCCGAAATTCGGATGAAAAATTTCATCAAGCCCGAACAGTTCCCGTACAAATCCGCGCTCGGCTGGGAGTACGATAGCGGCGATTATCCTGCTGCACTACGTAAGGCGATGGATATGATTGGCTACGAAGACTTGCGTAAAGAGCAGGGAGAAAAGCGCGCCCGCGGCGAGTTCATGGGCATTGGTATCTCGTCGTTCACTGAGATCGTCGGCGCAGGACCGTCAAAAGACTTTGATATCTTGGGATTGAAGATG
>WNFX01020368.1_pt1 | contig 13797 bp, 14 predicted proteins | sample 5400111 | NCBI WGS metagenome assembly WNFX01 (sample SAMN13153363, study PRJNA577476) | soil metagenome | isolation source: 40 cm soil or saprolite under grassland replicate 1 | place: USA:California | collected 2016-06-15
CGAACGGCGCCCGCGTATTCGAAAATCATCATGGTGACATCTTTGCTCTGCACGACCTGGAACGGAAAGGGCATGTACATCGCGCGCGGGACGCCGGGCAGATAGCATTTGATCTCAGGGTCCAGCGTCAACCGCTTCTCGTAATTTTCTTTCTTCTTCGCTGTTGCAGCTGGAAGGTAAGGGATTTCGCCTCCTTCAACCCAGCCGATTCCCGGAGGCATCGCATCCTCGGCCCCGAGAGCCACTACGCGTCCGAAATTGGCAGCATGCGGCTGAAGGTCCCAGTTCGCCTCGTTTATCGCCTGCCAAATCCCGTTCAGGTTTGGACGTCCATCCGCCGTCCGAGGCGCCCGATATCCTTGCGCCTGGCCTGCAGCGGGGGCTTGGGCGGATAATGCCGTGACGGCTGCGCTCACGGCCACAAAAACCAACAACGCTCTAAAGAAAATTCGCATTAATCGAACTCCTAAAAATTTCTAAATCACCCTCTCCCTCTGGCAGAGGGTAGGGTGAGGGTCTCAGGATTCGAATAGACCTGCAACCCTCACCTTTTCTTGAAGCTTCGCCCTGTCGGGCTCGCGCTCCGCGCGCTTCGCGCCGACTTCTCCCAGAGGGAGAGGGACAGCCAGCTATTTCCCCTGTTTCTGAACATCTGCCACCGCGCAGTTTCCACCTTCACAACGGTTATTTTCCGCGCACGAATATTCGAACAATTCTTGTCCCGCCTTCATCCGCACGAAGACCCGAGTGTTTTTGATCGGCTTCGTATAATACTTCGGATCTTCCATTGTCAGTTCATAATTGATGTGATCCCCGTCCGGCATACTCATGCGCTCGACGACTTTCAACTGATCGCTGTGTGGATGCTCGGCTGTGTCGATCCACGTGCGGCCATTGAAACCGGCCGTTTCAATCATGAGCGTGTCGCCTTCCCAATGACCGACCGACGTTCCGCGCCATGTCGGATCCAGGTCCTTCGGGAGCGGGCGGCCGTCGGTTCGAACCACATGGTAAGCATTGTCTTGCTCCCACAGCACCACCAGGCGATCCTGATGATGAACATAGCCGTGGGGAAACGGCGTCTGGTATGAGCGAACATAACCCCACGGCATGCAGTGGGCTCCGTAGTCCCATTTGTCCTTTCGCTCATTCTCGGCCTTGCCGACCGGCGTGAAAGCCAACTCGCCCGACCCGATGTTGGAGCATCCGGGCGTCTCACCCACACATCTTCCCTTGACGTCCTTAGTGACGTCAGCAACACGAGGATGATCCCAAGTGCCGGTGAAATCGGGCTTCCCGTTCGGCAGCCTCGGCACGGGCTTGCTGGAAGCGTTTTGGGCGGACACTGAAATCGAAGTAATGGAGGTCAACGCGAAACCTAGGACGAGCGCAAGAATAATTGAGATTAAGATGGCGGTGGCGAAATTTCTCTTCATGGCGAACTCTCCCAATGACTACTTCTTACCTAAGGAAAACCCTCGCGACTATTTGGGAACAGCGTCCTCAGCCGCCGCCGTGAACACTTGCCGGCCATCGGCGAACGTCACTTTACCTCCGGACGCGTTGGGCGATCCATCTTTCGCAAGAAAGCCGTCGACTTTCACGGTGTCGCCGACCTTAAGAACGTCCCGTTTAATTCCCCGTCGGGCCAATGTCGCAGGGGGGCCGGCCGAAAAACCCCACACGGCGCTTCTGCCGCTGACTTCGTCCTTGCCTTCTACGTAGAACCAAATATGAGGGTTCATCCACTCGACCTTCTTGACCACACCGGTGACTTTCACGGGCTTATTGCCATCGAACTCTGCCGCAAATGAATGGTGCGCGACAAGCGGAGCCGTCGTCCAGCACAACAGCAAAACGAATGCGAAAGCAGATAAAAGTAAACTCCGTAACATCCTCCTCCTCCCAAACCGCGTCATGAGGTAAATTTGCCATGAGTCTAAAACAAGAGGAGCCATCAATGAAGAGATTTCCGTTGGTATTTCTTGGCTTGGCGGTCGCCTTGGCTGGTCATGCATACCCTCTCCCTCTGGGAGAGGGCGGCGCGCCGCGGAGCGCCAGCCCGATAGGGCGAAGCCTCAAGAAAGGACCGCTGGGTGAGGGTTCCCTGCCCCCCACCCTGTCTGCTAAAGCGGTCTCCGAGATCGATGCCTTGCTTCAGGAGGCGGTCCGCCAGGGTACAGTGCCTGGCGTCGTAGCCATCGTGACAAACAAGGACCGGGTCTTATATCACGGTGCTTTTGGGTTAATGGATACAGGGAAAAGGAAGCCTATGCAGAAGGATTCCATTTTCCGGATTGCATCCATGACGAAACCCGTTACCTCGGTCGCCATCATGATGCTGGAAGAGCAGGGTAAGCTCGGCCTGGACGATCCCGTCTCCAAATATCTGCCTGCATTTCAAAACAGAGAAGTGATATCGAGTTTCAATCCTGCCGATGCAACGTACAAGACCAAGAAAGCTGCTAACGAGGTGTTGATCCGGCACCTGCTGACGAACACGTCTGGTCTGGCGTACGCGTTTTCCAACGACACCGTCAAGCGCCTGCAGCAGAAAACCCAGGTCGAAGCAGAGGACTTGCCCCTGCTTTACGAGCCCGGTACCCGATGGACCTATAGCGGAAGCACTAGGGTGCTCGGCCTGGTCATAGAAAAGATCACCGGCGGCGGTCTGGAAAAATTTTTCGAGCAACGGATCTTTAGGCCCTTGGAGCTTGAGGACACCGCCTACTCCGTACCCGCGGCAAAGGCCGGCTGGACTGTCACAATCCACCAGCGCGAAAAGGGAAAGCTAAGGGAGCTGCCGAATCCGGAAAGGCTGGAGGGTCCCGCCCGTGGGGACGGCGGGCTGTTCTCGACCGCTTCCGACTACGCCAAGTTTCTTCAAATGTTTCTGAATGACGGCCAGTGGCGCGGCGCGACTTTGGTGCACAAAGAATCGATTGAAGCCATGACCCGGAATCAGATCGGTAATGTGATTGTCGACACACAGCAAACGACGAACCCGCTCCGGTCGCTCAACTTCCCGTTCGGTGCCGGACAGGACAAGTTCGGCTTTGGATTTCAAATCACGGCTTCAAATAAGGACAATCCGAACCTGCGTTCGCCTGGCAGCTATACCTGGGCGGGAATCAACAACACACACTTTTGGGTGGATCCGAAACGGCAGATCGCTGCCGTCATTCTGATGCAAATCCTGCCGTTCTATGACGACGGCTGCATGAAAGTGTACCGGGATTTCGAGGCGGCGATAGGCCGCAATCTGCGGTGAAAAATTCGGGGTCAGACGGGTGAATTCCGTATTTTGCAGTTCAAAAAAAGGGAATTCACCCGTCTGACCCCGAATTTTTCCTCTTCGCCAACCGTGCCAGGTAAGCCTGTTGTGTCAGGAACTCTTTCAACGGCCGGACAGGCGTCCCCCACAGCACCTCACCTCCGCGAACGTGTTTGCCGTTCAAAACGCCGCCTTGCCCGCCAATGATGGTGTTGTCGTCGAGACGGGCATGCTCGCCAATTCCAACCTGTCCGCCGATTAAGCACTGTGAGCCCAGCTTAGAGCTGCCCGAGATTCCAGTTTGAGCGGCAATAACCGTGTGCTCACCGATTTCGACGTTGTGAGCGATCTGAATCAAATTATCGAGCTTCACGCCGCGGCGAATGATCGTTGTTTCCAATGACCCCCGATCGATGCACGTATTCGCGCCGATTTCAACGTCGTCCTGGATGATTACTTTTCCGATTTGCGGAAATTTCACGTGAACCGCTCCATCTTTTACAAAGCCGAAACCGTCGGCTCCGATGACGGCACCCGCATGGACGATCACGCGGTTTCCAATACGGACATCCTTATAAATAACCACTCGCGGGTAAAGGATCGAGTGGTGCCCTACCGCCGTGTTCTTCCCGATGTAGCAACCAGCTTCGATGACTGTACCGTCGCCTATCGAAGCACCAGCCTCAATAACGACGTTGGCCCCGATCTTCACATCCTCTCCGGTCCTCGCGGTGGGAGCCACAGTCGCGCTGGGATGAATTCCCGCATCGTCGCCGGCTTCTGCCAGCAGCCACGCTGCCGCACGTGCAAATGCCAACTTTGGATTCGGCACTGCAATCACCGTTCGCGATGGAAATTCACCGGATCGAAGAAGCACACAACCCGCATGGCTTCGATTTACATTATTCTGACCCTTCTCCTCTGCGTAACTCAGATCGGACGGACCTGCATTTTTCAAGCTTGCAATGGAATCCAGCACCACCGCAGGATCTCCGCGGAGTTCTCCGCCTACGTAGTCGGCAATCTCTTGAGCCGTTCGTTTCATCCTTTTCTCCTAAGAAATTCCGCTACTCGATGCGCGCTTCGCTCGGCTTGTTCAATACAAGCCGGGACGGAAGCGCCTTCGAGAAAATTCGCGGTAACAAACACGCCAGGGATTCGCTGCAATTGTTCCTTTAACGACGCAACCCAACGTTCGTGTCCGATGTTGTATTGCGGAAGGGCGTGCTCATGACGGACCAAAGCGACTGGGTCAGGTTTTGTTTCGGAGTCCAACACCCTTTGGAGCTCCGAGCCAACAACGTCCCAAACTTGATCGTCGGACCAATCGAGGACGTGGGGCTCAAACGAGCCTCCAATAAAAGACGTCAAAAGCACGCGCCCGTCCGGAGACCGCCCAGGGAAAAGCGCAGAACTGAAGATCGTTCCCAACACATGCAATCCTTCCTCTCGCGGCACCAGGAAGCCAAAACCGCTCAGCGGCTCTTTCAAACTATGCTCAGCTAATGAACTGGCTGCGACGATGATCGGAGAATAACGAACATTCTGCAGGAGCCTTGCCAGATCGGGACAATCTTTCTCCACAATGTCAACCGCGCGGTATGCCGGAACCGTGATTATTGTTGAAGGCGCCATGCCGATACGAGCATCGCCAACGGCATACCGGATGGTCAGACTTTCGGCCAGGCGAGCCGGCAAGGTTTCCATTCCCAGGGGAAATGACAACGTGAAGCCTCGAGGCCTTCGCTTCGTTGTTTCGACCCGCTTCCGGCGCCGGGTGAACGATCGCAACATCGCGGCCGTCAGGCTTCCATAGTCACGTTCCATCTCCAGCATGCGTGGCAGGACTGCCGCCATGCTCAGTTGACCTGTATCGGCGGCGTAGATTCCAGTAAACAGCGGACCCGCCAACCGATCGTGGGCCTGCTTCCCGAATCGTCGAACTAAGAAATCGCGGACCGACTCGTCCTTTGGCGATTTGGAGCGGATGAACGGCTCCGCCAAAATGCGCGCAATTCCGCCGACACTCAAAGGACCGAATGGAAATTTTCGAAGACGTCCTTTCAAATAAATGTAGCGGGGAGCGCGTGGATCCGGCGGTAATAAATCGTCCCACAGTCCGGCTTCATCGATCAATTTCAGCGCAGCTGGAGCAGGTTGAATGCTGTTCGGCCCCCATTCAATCTGGTATCCGTTGATATTTTCAGTCCGGATCACGCCGCCCGCCCGCGTCGCCGCCTCGACGATTTCCGTATCGATGCCGAGCTTCTTGAGTCGCCAAGCACATGCAAGCCCGCTGATGCCGGCGCCGATAATGAGCACTTCAGGCATTGCGTTTTCTTAAGTCCCGACAATTTCGGCGAGCGCCCGGATAAATGTCGGATCGCTGTTCAGCGCGGGCACGCGCCGAAAATTTTGGACGCCGGCATCTTGGGCGATCTTTCGGAAGAGGATGTCCAACTCATAGAGCGTTTCGATGTGTTCGGAGACAAAACTGATGGGAACAACCAACACGTCGTGGACACCTTGTTTACCAAGCTCGGCGATGATATCGCTCGTAAAGGGTTCAAGCCATTTTACGGGACCGATCTTGCTCTGAAACGATAGCTCATATCGATTACGGCGGCCGAGCCTGTCCATGACCAGCTCAACGGTCTTCTTGGTTTGTTCGAGATACGGGTCACCTTCGCGGACGTACCGTTCCGGAATGCTGTGCGCGCTGAAAAGAATGTGTGCTTTGCCGGGATCGGCGAAGTTTCGAAGTTCGCGCTCGATGGCTTGCGCAAACGATTGAACGTACGTAGGCTGATGCGGCCAGGAGGGAACCCACTGGATATGGAGGTTTTTTGAAGACAGCCGCTCACAGAGCAGCCGCCGCAACACAGCGAATCCGGAGCCCGTCGTCGTCACTGAATATTGAGGAAAAAGCGGCAGGATCACGAGGTGATCGACATCGCTTCTTTGAATGTTATCAACGGCTTCATGGAGAAACGGATGCCATGTGCACATGCCCACGAAGGTCTGCACATCGCTTCCCCGCCTTTTGAGTTCTTCCGCGAGAGCGCCCGCTTGTTCTTCTGTAAGGCGCCGCAATGGAGAGCCTCCGCCGATTTGCCGGTAATAGCCCTCCGAGGTTTTGCGACGGAACGTCGCAATGGCGTATGCCAGCGTTTTTCGAAGAGGTGTCCATTTCACACGAACGATTTCCGGATCGGAGAACAGACGGTAGAGAAACGGTTTGACGTCGCTGAGTCTTTCCGGACCACCGAGATTAAATAGCAGGACCCCTGGCTTCACGGATAGGTCTTCGCGATTTCCACGAAAGTTCGGGCATTTTCCACCGGCGTTTGCGGAAGTATACCGTGTCCGAGGTTGAGGATGTGCCCGGCCCGTCCGGCTTGGTCGAGGACTTCCTTAGTCATGGCAATGATGCGTTCCTTTGGTCCAAGCAGCACGCACGGATCCAGATTCCCCTGAAGCGCAACTCGTTCGGTGGTGCGGCGGCGAGCCTCTTCTACCGAGATTCTCCAATCGATGCTAATGACGTCAGCCCCCGTCGCAGTAATCGATTCGAGTATCGACGCGCATCCATTCACGTAAATAATCCGATGAGCACGGCTGCCGATTGCATCGAAGATTTTCCTGGCGTAGGGCAGAGCGAACTCTTCGTAATCCTTGCGGTTCAATTCGCCCGCCCACGTGTCGAAAAGCTGAATGACTTGAGCACCGGATTCGATTTGAAAAAGCAGGTATGAGCTGACGGTGGACGAAAGCTTATCGAGCAACGCATGCATAAGCCGCGGTTCACGGTATGCCAGGCTTTTGATCTCGGCGAAATTTCTGGAGCCTCCACCTTCGACCAGGTACGACGCGAGCGTCCAAGGCGCGCCCGCGAAGCCGATCACCGGAACTGCGTCCCGAAGCTCCCGGCTCAATTTCTTAATGATGGCTCCGACGAAGGGGACTTCGGTAGCCGGATCCGGAATCCGCAAATCATCGACGTCGCTCTGGGTCCGAACGGGTTTTGCAATCTCCGGACCCTTATCCGTTAAAGAGACATGCACACCCATGGCTTCGACAGGAATCAAGATGTCTGAAAAGAAAATGACGGCGTCAACACCTAGAATTCGGTAGGGCTGTAAGGATACCTCCACAGCAACATCGGTGTCCTTGCACAGTTCTAGGAACGACAACTTCCGTCGAATCTCGCGATATTCAGGCAGGTAGCGGCCGGCCTGACGCATCATCCAAACCGGCGCGCGATCCACCCGTTCGTGCCTGCACACTCGAAGTAACCTGTCGTTCATACAAATCACCGATGATACAATACGGCGGTTTATGGAAGCATCGGAAACCTCGATAGGCGCTGGTCTTGTAGCGCCTGTAGAGGCGGGCACACCGACCGTTTCCATCGTCATCCCTGCGTTTAATGAAGCCGGCCGCATTGCCGAAACCATCCGGAAAATAGAGGCATTCGTTCGCCGATCGCCTTATTTAACCGAAATCATTGTTGTCGATGACGGGTCCAGGGACGATACCTCGGAAATTGTCGCCCAGCTTCAAACGAAAGGGTTGCGCCTCATTCGAAATGAGGAGAATCACGGCAAGGGACACACCGTACGTCAAGGAGTGCTGGCCGCTTCGGGCAAATATGTGCTCTTCACTGACGCGGATCTCTCCGCCCCAATTGAAGAACTGAACAAGCTCCTCGATGTTGCCACTTCCGAACGCGCCGACATCGTGATCGGTTCCCGGAACCTCGATCGCCGGTACATCGAAAAAAAACAATCCCGCTTGCGCGAGCTGGGCGGCATGTTTTTCAACCTGATGGTTCGCTGGTTTCTGGGCTTATCTTTCCGGGATACCCAGTGTGGCTTTAAACTTTTTCATCGCGAAAAGTCTCGCCGTATCTTTGAAAAACAGACCACTCCTGGTTTTGGATTCGATCCGGAATTATTGTTTCTGGCAAAACGCTACGGCTTGAAGATCCGCGAAACCCCCGTGCGTTGGAGCCACGCTGAGGGTAGCAAAGTCAAATTCCTGCGGCACGGCATTCACATGTTTTTCGACCTTATCCGTATTCGCTGGAACGCGATAGCCGGAAGGTACTCATGACGTTTCTGTCAGTAAACATCGACCACATCGCGACAATCCGAGAAGCAAGGCGCACCAATGAGCCCGATCCTATTACGGCTGCCGCCATTTGCGAGTTGGCCGGAGCTCACGGCATTACGGTTCATCTTCGCGGCGACCGGCGGCACATTCAGCATCGTGATGTGAAGATTTTGCGGGAGACGGTGAAGACGAAACTGAATATCGAAATGGCAGCGACCAAAGAAATGACCGGTATTGCTCTGGAAGTCATCCCGGATCAGGTAACGCTGGTGCCGGAGCTGCCCGGAGAAATCACGACCACCGGCGGACTGGATTGCACGCGCAATCAAGAAGCTTGGCCCAATCGAAGAACATGGTGGTTTTGGCGGGCCATGGATTGACATATCGCAATGTCCGCGCCATCGCTGACATTCCGGCGATAGTGGAGTTGAACATTGGCCACAACATCATTGCCCGCGCGGCTCTCGTCGGTCTGGAACGCGCGGTCCGCGAAATGCTGGCACTACTGTAGGCTATTTCCTCTGTCCCGAATTCGATCGTATGAACGTTCTTCCATACCTGGGCATCCTTGTAGCTGCTGCCGTGGAAGGTGAGGTTGTCTATTCCGGAGCGGTAGTCATGGTGTTTCTTGGCCGCCTCAATCCATTCGGGGTTTTAATTTCTGGGTCCATTGGTGGCTGGGCGGGAGATCAGTTTTTCTTCTACGCAGCGCGAGGAAAGTTTCGCCAATGGCTCAACCGCTTCTCAAAAATTGCCCGGCGGCGGAGAGCGATCCAGGAGCGCATGCACCGGCACGCCATAAAGCTGATTCTTGCTGTTCGTTTTTTGCCTGGCTTGCGTATAGCAATACCGCTGGCCTGCGCCTATGCGGGCATTTCACCTTTTTTATTCTCGAGCCTCAGTTTTATTAGTGCCGTCGCGTGGGCGACGGCGATCATGTTCGTGATCAGATGGCTTGGGCCGACTTCGCTTTCGGCTCTGGGTATCAAGGCCTGGTGGGCCCCGGCGGTTCCCGCAGTGATCGTGGTGCTTTTCTTTCGATGGTTGGGACGCGTTGAACCGGTCAGAAGACCACCGCTCGAATGATCATTTTTTCCCACCGAGAAATCCGCCGATGATACCCCGAATTGTATCCGCGGGTTTCTGCCCCGGTTGGAATGCTGGAATGAATCTCTGCTTCTGCATCTCAACGATGGTTCGCGCGTCCGGAGCAAACCTCGGTTGTTTAAACGTTCCGGTAACGGTTACCGGGATGACGATCTCGCCGGTCTCGTTCGCAAACGCCGTACGCATGTAGCCGCCGATTCGTCCCCCGCCGAGCTTATCGGTAAACGTCTTCGAAAGTACCGCCAGAAGCTTTACGCTCAGTGCGTCGCTCGACAGGTCTCCTGTTCCGGCGGCCGACATCTCGCCCAAGGCCGTTTGCGCTTTAAGGTCATCCGTATGAGCGATGCCGTCGGTAACCGCAATGTGGCCCGCCAATTTGATAATGTCTGTAAATTTCTGTTCCGAGCTCGAAGCTGCAAAACCGCCGATGACGCCCAATTCATGCGCCAGATCGAAGCCCGAGATGCGGACGTCGTTGAAATCGAGACTCATTGAGCCCTTGAGCGCCCGAATGAGATTTTGGGAATCCAACGACTGTACCGGTCCCGCCGCACGCATCTCGATATTCAGATTGCCATTGCCGTTAATCTGGTCGAGGCCCTTGATGCCGTATGCCCTCGCCATTGACTGAATCTCGGGTAATGTGGCATTCGGTGCGCGCAGTTCCATATCGATAAACGGGGAAGCCGAGGTGTATTGCCGCACTATAAAACGGGCCGCAACATTCGTCTTTCCGGACACGGCAGTGAAATCGTTCGATCGGATCTCTGCCGGCGAGAGCCGCAGTTCGATCGCTCTCACTTCGACCGGTTGTGTTACATCTTTGTTGGAAATTTTGAGATCCTGACCGGAGATTCTGCCGTTTAATGCCGGTTTGGACGCCGGGCCTGACGCTTTCACATCGGCCTCGATCCTTCCGCTCACGTTTGTACCGGGGGCGAACGCAACCCCGAATGCCGACGCCAGACGCGCAATCTCTGAGATGGAAACGTCTCCGGTTTTGATTGACAGGTCTAACTGCGCAGGTGTTGTGTTTGTGGTAAGCGATCCGGCCACATCGATCGGTGTCTTACCGACGAGGACTTTCGCACGATTGATTGAGAGAAGTCCCTCCAAAGGTTTCAGCTCAACGTCATAATCGACGGCGATTGGATAGCCGAGATCGACGCCATTAAACCGCGCGGCATTGAGTTGTAAGTTTCCCGCGGCGGCAGTCCTGCCGGTCCCGGCTGCCAGCCGGCTCGTCAAATCAATATGATCAAATACAGTTCGGCCCTGTGCCCGCTGAAGATCGGTCACAGCCACGTGCCCGTCGTGGATACTGAGCCGCTCCAGCGAGACTCCCCGCTCGCTGCCGGCGCGAGGCGATGCGGCGTTCGCCGTCCCGCCAGGCGCACCAAGCGTCGAAAAATTCCAGTTGCCCCGCTTGTTCCGAATCAGCTCAAGCGTTGGACGCTCCAGATCGATCGACTCGACATCGAGATTTCGGCCAAACAGTGAAGAGAGACTCACCCGCGTGTCGAGCTTCTCCGCGCGTATGAACGGCGCTCCGGAAGAAAAGCTGGGATCTTCAGCAATGACAGGATCCTCGACTTGAAAACGCAGCGGCAGAATTCCCAGAGTCATCCTGCCGAGCTTGACACTCCTGCCGAGTTCCCGTTCGAGCTGCGCTTGAACCGTTCCCCGGTATCGGTTGACGTCTACCAACAGGAGAAGCGCGGCAAGGACAACAACAATGGTGGCGATCCCTATTCCTAGGCCAATGATGATTTTTCTCATGGTTGCATTGTAACGCTGGGTGCGTTGTTTCCCTCTCCCCTGGGAGAGGTCGCCGCCGCGAAGCGCGAGCCGATAGGCCGAAGCCTCAATTGAAGCGGCGGGTGTGGGTCTCAGGATTTGCGAAGACCTGCGACTCTCACGCGGCCGCCTTTGCGGCGGCCGCCCTCTCCCAAAGGGAGAGGGTCCGCGGCTAGAATGACGTTGATGATGCGATCCAGGTCTTGCTCGCTCAATGAGGCGTAGACGGGTAGCTGCAACGTGTCTTCCGTAGCTTCCGCGACTGGGCAACTCGTCCTGAAAGGCTCAAACAAATCCAGCACATTGCAAATGTCGACATGCATGATTTCCACATCAACACCGGCGCGTATCGCCCGGTGCTTCAGCGTATGGGGATCTGCAGCGCGTATGCAGTATTGGTAATAGACAGGTTCGGTCCCCGGTAGCGGAGGCGGCGGCTGAACACTGCCGGTGCCGGCAAGCGCTGCGGTGAGTCTCTGCGCGTGCGCGCGGCTAAGTGCATTGAAGGCGTCGATATTCTTCAGCATCTCGAGCCCGATCATTGCTTGAGCATTGGTGTAACGCTTGCGATAGGGGCGCGGCAAAGGATCGAGGGGCCGGATCTTTTCCCAGAGATAGCGGCTCAAATCGTGATCTCCGAAGAATGACGCGATGTAGAAGGCGAGAAACATTGTGAACGTAAAACCATAGGGACCGATCAGCTTCCGCCGAAGATTTCCAAAAAGAATTTTCTTGAAAACGTCCTTCCCAGCCGGCCATTCCTCAGCCTCCGCTGAAACACGGATCCGCTCCGCGAGCGCAGCATCGTTCGTGAGAGCCATACCGCCACCATAGGTGTTGAGCGGTTTCAACATCTGAAAACTGAAGAAGCTGGCATGGCCGAACGTCCCGACCTTGCTTCCTTTGTACGTCGCTCCGAGAGAGTGCGCGCAATCTTCGATCACGAAAACCCCATGCGTGCGCGCTGCCGCTGTGATCGGTTCCATCTCGCAGGGCTGCCCGTAGAGATGAGTGGGGACGACCACGCGTGTGTTGGGCGTTATCGCGGCTTCCATCTTTACCGGGTCGATATTGAATGTTGCCGGATCGATATCCACAAATTTCGGCCGGAATCCGAGCACCCGCGCCATTTCCGGCACAACCCAGAACGTTAATGCCGGAAAGATGATTTCGGAGTCGCGCGGCAGGTTGAGGGACTTCAAAATGTAGTAAAACGCCATCCGCCCATAAGAGGCGGAAATCGCATGGTGCATTCCGTGATAGTCCGCGAAGCGCTTCTCAAATTCCGCAATGGACGAACCGCGAAGACCATCACCGTGGAGAATTGCCTTGAGCGCCGCCGCCATGGAGCCTCGGACGTGACGTGCGCCGTACCTCGCAATTGTCCGAATCATTGATCGATAGCCTTAGGTGCCTGAGCCTTGAAGAAGGCGAGGTCCTCCTCAACCTGCCGCCTCTTGGTGTACGCCTCGAGATGCATGAGCGCATCCAGAGTCTCTATTGGGGTTTTGATTCCCAAGTAATTCAGTCCAAAGGAAGGCCTCACGTAAAAGCGCGTGTAAGCCAGGCCCAATAAATGCATCAGGCCTTCGTGGGTTAAGTTCGGATGCCGGAATGTGGGCGTATACCCGTCGAACTTTTCCCAATTGAGCTCGGTAATCAGTGACTTCATATGCTTGAACAGTGGCGTGCCAGGAAACGGCGTCAGCATCTTAAAAAGAGCAAAAGTCGGGCTCAGATCGATGGCGAAATCGATTGTAGCGCGAATGCTTTCGACCGTATCCGTAAGGAAACCGATCACGAAGAAGCCTTCGGTGGCGATCCCTTTGTCGCGGCAATATGAGACGATTTCCCGCTGGTGTTCCGGAGGAATGGGCCGTCTTCCGACGCGCTTTAATGTTGCCGGATCTACCGACTCGACGCCGAACGTGACCGCATTCAAGCCGGCCCGGTGCAGGAGGTCTAGGAGATCCTTGTCCAGGTCATCGAGGCGAGTTTCGCATTCGAATCTGACCTTCAGGTTTTTACGCAGAATACCCTCCGCAATTCCGGTACTCCGTTCGCGTTCCTCGCTAAACAACGGATCGCGGAAAATCACGTACGGCTGTGCGTGACGCGCACAAATTTCCTCAATCTCCGCAACCACATTTTCAGCGGAACGTGCACGGTATGGCGCCGTGATTCGGTGCGGACAGTACGTGCAGAATTCCGGACAGCTCCTGCTCGATAAAACCGGAAAGACGCGATGCGATGTCCGAAACGATCGGCCGACCGCGTGACGAGTGCCATGATGAAACAGATCCCATGCTGGAAAAGGCAAGCTGTCCAAGTCGTCAATCGCAGGACTCGCCACGATGCCCTTAGGCGCTTCTCCTGAGGCGATTCGCATGGCCGCCTGCTCGGGTTCCCCTTTTATGATGAAGTCGGCATGGCTTTCCAGAAGTTCGGGCATGTGTGTTGCGGGAGCTCCGAAGAAGCCGACTCGCATACCATATCTCCTTTTG
>WNFX01008483.1_pt1 | contig 13793 bp, 10 predicted proteins | sample 5400111 | NCBI WGS metagenome assembly WNFX01 (sample SAMN13153363, study PRJNA577476) | soil metagenome | isolation source: 40 cm soil or saprolite under grassland replicate 1 | place: USA:California | collected 2016-06-15
GTCGTTATTCATCCTCTCTTTTACTTCTTCTACTGATAAATGTGGCGCTGCTCTTGTTATCCTTGCCATCGCTCTTTCCTTCCGATCTTGGTTTCCTCTTTTCAGAATTCTACCACAGACCGCAAGTTGGTATGAGACCAGTACTGCATCGCGTATGGCGGTGGCGACAGTATGGCGGTCGGGCCGGTCATACCCGAACACTGCTGCCATCAGCAGCCGGGAACGGCTGTCAATGCAGGTGGTGAGCCAGGGGCGGATCATCTTGCTTGGCGTCTGTATATTCTCATCGCGGATATCCTTGACGAGCGTGTCGACCAGTGTGTGGTCGATCTGATAGCTGATAAGATAGCTCTTGCGCCGGGTGTGTTCCATGCGTCGTGTCACCTCATAGCTATTGCGGAAATCATCGTCGCGTTTGTCGGCAAGCAACTGCTCGGGTTCGGGAATCTGCGCTAAGATGGTACGCACCTGCCACAGGCTCGGTTCGTCCTCCCCCAATTCTTGTGCCCTCTTGCTGACGGTTTCATGCACAGCGCGGACGGACTTCCCCGGCTGCGAGAAGCGAACGCCGCGGACAAGTTCTTGCATCCCTTCGCTGATTCCATGGTGGCCACCCTTGTCGGAGCGGTCCTGTGGAGCAAGACCTGGGAGGCCGTATGAGCGGTAGCACCGGAGGTAGTGCCACAGGATGCTCGGAGACGTGTGAATTTCCTCTGCCCGTGCCTCCACCTGGACGCGGGAGACCTTTGGCTGTTCGGCGAGGTCGCCAAGCAGCGACCGGCGGTGGAAGGTCTCCTCCAGTGCTGCATCATCCAGTGCGCCGAGGGCGCGCGGCAACGGTTTCTTCTTCTGCCTCTTCGGTTTTTCGGGGTCGTGCTGAGGTGCGAGTCCCCACCACCCTCCGACCTGGTAACGGCGTATCCATCGTTCTGCCGTGCGTTCCGACCAGGTATTGCGCTCTACCAGGGCTGCTACCAACTCTGGAGTGATCGTCACAGTATCCATGGCTTTGCCGAGCGCGAGCTCGCGCTCGGCGATACGTGCCTCGGTTTGCTCATCGAGGCATGTCCATTCAGTCGGCAGGAGTCCATCGAGGCCATTTTGCCGGTAGACGTTCCACCAGGTCCAGAGCAGTTTGGCGGGCACCCAGGTTTCACGTGAACGTTGACGCAATAGGTGATAATTATAAGGGGATGTCGCCAGCGGCCCAAGGAGGGCAAGGCGACGACGCGCTTCACGCTGCATACGTTCCTGATCGCAAGATTCCATCGTTTCCTCCTCAGTTGATCTGTCTTGAGCCGACTGTGAAGCCGACTCTTTGAAAGGACTTACCAGAGAACAGACGAGGAAAACCTATGGGTGCATCGCTGGCGTGAACCGTAGGACGCCGAAGCCGGGATGGTGAAGTGATCGTGTGTGAACCGTGGAAGCGATGCAGCCATTTTTCTCAATCACCTGATAAGTCGCGACTACTTTGCCTAAAGATACCGATATTACAAGGCGATAGTGCTACATGTTCCTGACATACACCAACGATCAGCTCTGCTACAAGTGTAATATAGAACATATGTTCTTGTCAAGGGGAGGTATGAAACTGATAGTCAAGCATAAAGCGACTCATATGAAGCTGGAGCCGGACAGGAAATATTTTCAGCGTTGGCGATCACGAACTGCTTCATTGGCCATAGAAGTCACTGTCTGATGTGTGAGTGGATGTCGGCATCAAAGCAATGCTTACTGTAGTCGATTAAATGGAGACCTGCGCGGACCTGCCCCATACCCATCGTCGTCTTGTAGCCCACTCCCGCAAAGGGCGCGAATGCTGCAAGGTGGGTGATTTGTGCCGCCCGCTCATTGTTTTCTAGGATGGCATAGGTGCATTGTCCGCAGAAACCTTTCTGCGTGTATTTCGTGTAGTGCAAGGTATGCGTTGAGAGTGCGCATGTTGTTACGGCCACATGGCGAACGAGAAAGTCGCGTATTGCCAGTTTCTCGACATGTAGAGCTTTGGGCGCATAGGTGTTCCACACGCGTATTAAGCTATCCCATACGAACTGAGGCTCTGGGAAAAGCGCAAAGTAATTTCCGTTGATATTGAAGGCCGTAGGGCTTAGAAACGACAGTGTAATTTCGTGTGCTGGAGAGTGTGAAGAGAGCTGCCGCCAGGTCGTTTTCGCTACTTTGCCGTCTGCTGTCGGCGTTGATAACAGGCGCGTCAGCTTGAACTGCGCTTCACCTAACGCGACGTCAACCGGTCCTCCCTCGAGAAGTGGCACACTGAGACAGTGCCAGAGATGCCCACCGTCTAGCAACGTGGCGCGAACGTGATAGGCTCGACCTGCTGAGATCTGTATTTGATCTTTATTGGGAGGTATGCCCAGTAGGGGTGAAAGAGTGAAAGGGCGATATCCTGGCTCGTTATGTAAGCAAGTCGAAAGCGCTGGGTCTGTTCGTGCGATGAGTCGGTGAAATATGGCATGGATCTGGTGGCCTGTGGTTGTTGTAGGCAAGGTCGCATCATGCTGTGCCTGCAGTTCGAGCACCACAGAAGAAATGGGAGCATCAAGTAGTTCAGGTGTGCTACATTCATGTGGGCTGAAGAGCGCATGCTGCTGCATGGTGTTCACCTCGTCTTCAAATCCTTCTAAAGAAAGAAGAAATAGAACAAATATCCTAAAAGGAGTATAGCCTCTTCACTAGGTCTTGTCAATGACTGAAGCCAGGAAGAGTGGAAGCATGTGAATCACTGGATGGCGATTTTTAGATAGCAGGTCCGCCTTATGCCACGCGAACGTTATATCGTGACAAATACTTGTATTATCGCTATAGTCTGGCTGCCAGACTATAGCAGAGTTATAAAGCTTGGCACTTTAAAGTAGATCGGGTGGTTCTGAAAAAGGTAGGCACGGAAGGAGTTCTCATAAATCCTCTACCTGTAATGCTATCATAGGCTGGTAAACTCCATCAGTTTTCGTAGTTCCTCTGTGCTCATAGACACATTTTTCTTTGACGTTCTCATGCGTTCGTGTCTGAGAGGTGTTTTCAAGCCGAAAGCAATCATCTCTAATGCTGCTCTATTGGGGGCACAGGTGTAATAGAGGCCATGACAGCTGATCTTTTTGGTAATATCTGCGCGTTCGGCATACTTCTCCATCAATTTGCGCACTCCACCTATACTGAGGCCTCGCCCCTGGTAGTTTAAGAAGAGATGTTGATCGGCGGTCTTGGGCCGTATCACAAGATAGGATTGCAAGGCATGCAGTGTTTTTTTCTCCAGAGGAATCATGCGCTCCCTGCTTCCTGTCCCGTGAATCGTCAGCCTTTTATGCTCCAGGTCCAGTTCGAATAGACGAATCGCAATGCACTCACTCACCCGGATACCTGTCTGAAACAAAAGCTGAAGGAGTGCATAATCACGGGGATATCCTCTTGCTGCACCTACCATCCGCTGGAACTCATCAGGTCGTAACATGTGTTTCAGCTTGCGCTCCCTACGAGGTTTCTTCACCTTTGCAATAGGTGAGGATGGGATGACGCCTTCGTGCACCAGGTAGGTAAAAAACAGATGCAAGGAAACCAGCTTTCTAGCGCGGGTACTGCCAATGCGCCCTTTGTCTGCGAGATATCTGAGATATTCGTTGATATGACTGCTGGTCACGTGGTATGCACCGATGACGGTCAAATCATTCGCATGGAGCCAGGTAATAAATTGCTGGATATCTGTGCGGTATGCCTGAATAGTCAAAGGGCTTTTATCCAGTTCGCGGGTAAACTGGTCCAATGAAGATGCTAGCGTTGTGTACGGCGTTGGTGTAGTCATGCTGTAACTATGCCGATTTTTTGTTTCGATGTCAATTGCACATATGACGAAAAACTGGTTCCTCTAACCCATCAAAACTGCGTTTCTATTGTACTTGACATGTGGGTAGTTACGCTCGAACTGGTTCCGGCGAGTCCCGAGAATGGGCCCTTATAGGAACTTTTGATTTAACTAACATCGAGAGAGTCTGAGCGTATGAGTTCGGTTAGTTGCTCCATAGATTTTTCACAATCCTCAACCAATTTTCTATGATGTTGTTGTAGATTTACTTCGGGCGCATCCCTACCTATATGAGCAATGCCTGTAGATCGCAGGGCATAAACTGTTTGCAAGGGCTGGATAATACTTTGAATAATTTCAGGCTCCAGTTTCTTCGCCTCTAAGCACTTTTTGAGCAGAGTTATGCTACCAGCCTGGGGATCATCGCATTTAAGATGTTTGGCTATTTTCCGTAGCGATGTTTTGCTAAGCCCATCTCCTAATACTTTTGCCAATTCCAGGATTTGATCTTCCCACTCCTTTATTGAGTCGGACATCACATAGGTTAATTTTGCCAACTGCTTTTCTGTGGGACTTCGCAGTATGACGAGTTTCTCCCCGCGATAATTAGCAGAAGGAAAGTCTTTTATAATCTGCTTGAGTGCTTCTAATGGATCATGCGGCCAATCCCAACTTCCCTGAAAGTCTCGCTTGTAGACATGCTCGGAAATGCCTGCTTTGGGGTTTTCATTAAATGCTTTCCAGTAGAGCTGCTCCTTATATGGCAGGTGTGAAAGATCAATGAGGTAGACCTGAATTTGTCCTGGATCATTGGTGCTATATCGAAGATACCACGCTCCCCGACACGTGATGGAGTGTCCATCAATGGTATATTTTTCAGGGTCTTGCTTATATCGCAGCATGACCTCTGGCCGGAAAAAGGCAGGACTCGTCTCGTATGGTAAATCGGAAGCGACAAAATAATTGCCGAGTTTGTCAGGATCGCAGGAACATTCGTGGGTTTTATCGTGTTTCCAGTCCATAGCAATGAAAGTGGCATATTGTTTGTTTTTCCTTCCCACAAATGAGTGTTCACGCGCCAGTTGTTTATTTGATAGCTGCTGCCGAATAATTTGAATACCTCGAATATATCCCGCTTCCTTTGCTCCATCTTTGGTGATCTTAAGACCACGCCTGGCATAGAGTTCGTTGACTTTATCAGTATAGGTAGCTTGCTTTATATTGTTATGCCATCCTCCAAATGAGCCACCCCAGCGGGTAACATCAAAAACCCGAACGAGCACACTTTCTGTAAGGTAAAGGTAGAAATCCAGCGCGTCTCTTTCTATTGTACAAAGTATCTCATCGTTATTGCTGTAAGTAACAATGTCTACTAAGTCTCCCGTTTCTTCATCGACCTTGCAATACGCTCCCTGCTTCTCCACCTGATGGATTTCTAAAACATGAGCCATGCGCTGGTTCAGTTCGAGGTAGCTCTCACTGTCATTGTACACGCTACGAAGGAAGAAAATCGCCTCACCACCATCCAGAATTGAGCTAGAAGTATGATCGAGCGGCGGTATAATTTTGAGGCGCGTTGATTTGAAACTTCCGCCATATCCCCATCCAGAACTGACTCCAAAGTTCCATTTCATAAGATCAGCAACATAATCATCTTTCAACCTCTTTTTGGGGACAATAACAGAATACAGATAGAAGTATTTGAAAGATGCATAGACAGGAACATTACCTGTGGATGTGCTTGCTAGAAATGCTAATGCATCTGTGAATTCGAGCCATTTTTCAAATTCGGCTGCCTGAGTTGGCGCAATGCTACCCTGATCCTGCAAATAAGAACTGATCTGTGAGACATTCATACTCAATACTCTTTCCACGCAACAACCTTAAATAGCTGGGTATCGTCGTAAGCAACTATGATAAGCCGTAAACTCGTATATATCAAGATGTGAGGAGTTGGTGCTGAGAACTGCTCAAGGAACTTCTCCGTAAGTACTACTTTGGATGCCGTGTCGATGTAACCCCACATCAAGAAGTGCCCGCCAATCTATACATGGGCCAATATTCTGAAATAATTCAAGATCAACATAATATTTTCTAAACGGTTCTTTTTTCATCAACTCTTCAATATGTTGCTGAAGTAATATATAAATGTCATTTGATGTCATAGCAGGAGGAATGTCTAGTTGAAATGTTTTTTCTTCAAAGCAATAACGAAAGTGCTTATTCTTGAGTTTTTTTGTAATCCGCTCCTTGACCCAATAGTAGTCAACTCTAATATGGCTGTGATCGGAAGCGAAAAGACGTAACCAACCAATTGCTTGATTGTATCGCCACACATGAGTTCCATGCTCTCTGTCAAAATTGTTCTTTGCATACTGATAGGCTTCTGAGGTCTCCATTGGTTCTGAGCTTAAGCTATTCCATACGGTCCTTATAGGAGCTAGTAACTTGTCTTTTTCAGTCTCAACTTCTCTTCCATATTGTTCTTGGGATACGCGATAGATAGGAATTTCAAAAAAATAGATGGTTTGATACATTCCATGCCTCCACACAGTAAGAGAGTAGAAATCCTAAAAACAGGTCATGTTGAGAAACAAATCGCTCAGCTTTTCCTTCAGTAGCCTTACCAAATCATTCACGTTCGTAAGATTTTCTATATCCTTACGAGTAATCACAAGCATTCTTCTTCCTTTAGGAAGAGCCTTCGCAATAATGAAATGGGCATCTGTGAGGTGCTGCGGGTCTCCTGTTATTCCTTGAGTTGCAATCAATATGCCTAAACTTAAACCGCGACTCTCCAATTTGTCATCAAACCACTTGACGTTCATACTGTCCACTTTTACTGACCAGTTCTTGCATTCAGCAAGAATATGAGGTGGAAATGCTGGAGAGGGGAGTCCGCCTGGGAAGAACTCATTCGTGAGTAAAACGTCCACCTCTTCTGTGTTAAAAATATTCTTTTTATTGCGTCTAGTTGTAATGCCAGGAATAGCCTCAAATAGAAAGCAAATTAAATCCTCAAAGGATTTTCCTTTATCGTATGTTGTTCTCGCGCGATCACAAATTTGCAAGCGTCTCAAAATTTCTGCTTGAAAGTCTTCTATCATACAGTATCTATCCCATGAACGCGACGATTTCTTAAATCAATCATGACTTTCGCAAAACTTTTTGTCCGCATTGCAGTGAGAAGTTGATGAATGTCCAAGAAGAAAATGTTCGGAGGAGCTATTGACGGTGAAATTTCTGGTGTATCCGCTGGTTTAACATACAGTAACAATGCTGATCGTGTTTGACTTATCTGAAGATAATTCTGTACTTGGTCTACTATACCCTTCCAGTCTTTCCTCCCTGCAACTTTTTTCACCTCTATAAGAAGGGGATTGCCGATCCAGGGGCCAAATTCCTCAGACCAGACAACAATATCTGCACGTTTATCAGATCCAAGAAGAGGGTTAGTGGCAATAGGAGCGTATCCGCTTTTCTCAAGAATTTCTCTGACCAGACGGACTATCTCAACTTCTCGTCCCCGATCACTTAATGCATTCAGTTGCTCTTGTAGCTCATCTGCGAAATCACCTATAGGTTGCCCTTTTTGTGCAACAGGTATGGATGGCTGAGCCGTGAGCTTTCTTGGGGGTGAGAGAAGCACCTGATCCAACATCAAACCAATGGCTTCATGATTAGTAAGATCAGTCCGAACCGCAGGAAGTTCTGCAATATCAACCATCAAAGGTTTATCGGGAGGGGCAATTAATAAGATGCGACAACCTATTCCAAGAGCGATACCTAATTCAAGATAGACATTCGCATTTTTTTGCTCTTCGTCGAGAAGTGCAATAAACAAGTCAGCAGTTGCAATAACATTCACTATTCCCCCAAGCAATGTTATCGCCTCAGATGAGAGGTCCGCGGAGAGAATTGGCTCGATCTGCCTTTCCCTCAAAAGCGTCTCTAGTGCTTTCAAATCAGTGTGAAGAGGGGCAGATATGTAACACTTGCGAGCTTGCGGTGACATGTTTTTGGTTTCTATATTTGTATTCGTATCGCTCATACCATTTCCCTATGCTTTTCCAGTAAAACAGCATGTACAGCTTATTCTTTCACTTCCAAACCGTCAAGCAATTCGTCTGATTTTCGGTTTTAGCATCAACTACGTGACAATCGGTGCGATTCTCTTATGGATTTTGACCAGCTTAAAATGGAGATGAAGTTCAGCGGCATTATGATATATCCAATGTTTTTGAAATTCACTAAGCTGATCTTTTGACGATTTTACTTCGGCAAAAAAATATTCACCAAGTGTGTAGACTAATAAATCCGGCCATCCGAGATACCTCTCCCAATACGATTGAATGAGGTATTTCAGAATGTTTCGTATTATCTCTGCTGGCAATATCTCTATGATCTTTCTTGCTCGCGCAACATCATCTGGACGATGCGCCCATAAATATTGACGCAGGTCAGCACTTGGAAGAGTCCAATAATCAAAAGTCCAAAGCAGTTCAGACGTATCAATTGGAAGCATCTGAAAATGCTCATCAATGGCCGAACGTCTGCGCTCATAATAACCCGATGTGCCAAAGTCCTCTGGAAGATGAGTCAATATAAGCATACTAGGGCCATTTCTGATACCCTGGTCAAAGGCAGTACGACTGCCAAATCCGACTACTCTCATCTTCGGATCAGTAGTGTCTTGAATAAGCATCCACATAAAAACGCCAAAGAGAACATGAAACGGGACGCTTTCGGTAAATAGCGCGGTATATCCTCGTTGCTCAAAATACCGAGCAGCAGACTCTTCTGCTGTATAGGTTTGCCCTTGATCGAGGATTACTGCTTTCCGTTCATCCTGTTTCACATACACTCCGTCGAGCTGTATAATTTCAACATGGTTTTTTGTGAGAACATCATTTTGAGACTCTTCATGATAGATATATTTCGGGTGCGTCTCATGAAGTACTTTGAACTTTTCAATGACTTCGCGTTCGATACGTTTATGCACATCTGGATGTTCCTGCTTCGCAAGATATTCCTTGGTATAGCCTTCCTGCTCTGCCCAATCGTTAAACCGTATTGTTTTCTCAAAATAAATCTCGCGCCAGTAGTAACGGACGATTTTTGATGTGCTTCCGTATCGAGGTGTCTTGGGGTGCGCTTCTTCTGATAGGCCACGACAGGAATTGCAAATACCATCTTGAAATCCAAGTGTCACTGGTATCCTGCGTTGGGTGTTTGGTTCTGTAGCAGTATTCAATTGGTGAGGTAAAAAGCGGCGACCAAAGGTCTCATCACAGGAACACATCATGATCTCACCGCAATTATTGCAGCGATACTTACGGATAAATTCATAGTGATTAATGCAAGTTACATCACTGTGGTTACAAACATTCATTGTTTTATCTGCTGAAATTTCCCTTTCAAATGCAATAAAGGTTGGGCTATTATACAGCTATTTGCAGCTACAGGGAAGCGCAAGTTGCTCACTGCGAAGGCAATCTGGTCGTGCCCATAATCCAGACAGTCTGTTGAAAAAGACATTCTTCAATAGCGGTAGGTTGCTTTGTGACTGATCCGATGTTTGGATATTGCTGCTGAAGTTCAGTTTGTTTTGCTCACCTGTTTGAGGAAATCAGATAGGTTCTCTCCGGTACCATAGTCGATGCGTCCCGTGCTGATGATTGCGGGCTCAAACCCGCTTTGCGTAACTCACGACGAAAGGCCGTGAACACCTTGCGATTGCATGCGAGGATGTCGGTGTGCTGATTGGCCTCGCGTGCCACCTGATCTTCCGGCAACAAACTGGTAATGATCCCTTCGCGCTCCTGGATATTGCGATACTGCTCCTGCAGATCCTGGCGGTATCCTGACCCAAACATCACATTGTAGGAGGTGAACAAGCTATCATACATAATGTGATGCTCGAAAGGCAGTAAGACGGCCTGCGTAAAGACCGGAAGAGGCAGGGGAACTGTCTCTTCGATCGTGCTCACCAACCCCAGCACACCATAAGCATGAGCCGGAGTCGTCGTGGAGAGAAAGATGGTATAGTGTTGCAAGGAGCGAAAGATGTAAAATGAACCGGCGAGGCGGTACTGCCAACTAGCGACCAACGCCAGATCCTCTGCGGGCAACTGAGCCGGATTGTCAGCGATGAACTGTTCACGTAAGGCATCATTGGCCCAGAGGGCATCTCGCAGCTTGAGGGTAACTTCTGTGGAGACCGTTTCTTCTCCAGGCGTCGCAGGAAAGGCCGGGACGAGGTGAAGCTGCGCATTGACATAGTGCAACAAGGCAAACCAAATGCGATAGAAGCGTGCGGTTTCTTGGGGTGGTAAGCGCATACAACCTCCCTTGCGAGACAATTTCATACCAACTCCGTCTATCATATCATGTGCTGACAGGGGAAGAGAACCATGATAGGAATCAAAGCGCGCATCTTTACGCCGATCACGGCGGTTTCGCTCGAGGAACTCGTTCCAGCCAATCATTTCTATCGCCGCCTGGATCGCGTCGTGGATCTGACGTTTGTGCGCGCCCTGGTCAAAGAGACGTATGCGGAGCGAGGTCGCCCCTCTATTGATCCGGTGGTCTTCTTCAAGCTGCAACTCGTGATGTTCTTTGACGGCATCCGCTCCGAACGGCAACTGATGCAGCTTTCTGCTGACCGGCTCAGAGTGCGCTGGTACGTTGGCTACAATTTGGATGAGCCGCTGCCCGACCATTCGAGTCTCACGCGTATTCGTGAACGCTATGGTGTCGAGCTATTCCAGCGCTTCTTTGAGGCCATCGTCGATCAGTGCCAGCAAGCAGGACTGATTTGGGGGAAGGAACTCTATGTTGATGCCACCAAGGTGCATGCTAATGCCTCCCTGGATTCGGTCAAGCCGCGTTTTGCCGTAGATACGCACTTGCGAGAATTGTTCTCTAAAGGAGAGGGAGGAGAGTCGGAGCAGGCTCCTCTGGTGGAATCATCCCTCCCCACAAGTGAAGCTGCAACCTCACATCCAGAGACCATCCGTGAAGAGGCAACGCCGTTTGGCGAGGCCCCAGTGCCCGCTCCCTCGGTTGGCGAATCCACTGGTGCGGCTCCCGTCCCACTTCCTGTCCATTTGGAAGACGCCATGCGAGAGGACTTGACCAGGATCAACGAGCAGCGACATGACTGGATTGAGCAGACAGGACGTCCACGGCGCGAAGTCACCCGTGGAAGTTATCGGCGCCTGGCAGACTTTGTCGTCAGTACGACTGATCCAGATGCGACGCTCATGCCCACTAAAGGGGAGGGACGCCATTTGGGCTACCATACCCATTATGTGGTTGATGGGGGCAAGTCGCGCATTATCCTGGCAGCGTTGGTCACCCCCTCGGAAGTGATGGAAAACCAACCGATGCTCGATCTCGTCTTCCGCGCGCGCTTCCGCTGGAAATTGTGGCCGCGCCAGATCACTGGTGATACCACGTACGGCACCATCGAAAATATTGTGGCGGTGGAAGATCAGCACATGCGAGCCTATGTACCGCTGCCCGATTTTGACAAACGAACCTCGGTCTATGGCAAGCAGGCGTTTCGCTACGATCATGAGCGGGATGTCTGTCCCAACGATGCCTTCTTACCGCTACACACTCATGCCTACAATGAGCGGGAGAAACGCTACCAGGCCGACGCGGCGACCTGTAACGCGTGTCCCCTCAAGCCGCAGTGCACCACCAGTGAGCAGGGACGCGTGCTCAAACGCAGTTTCGATGAGGAATACCTCGAGCAAGTCCGCGCCTATCATGCGACAGAGCCATATCAAAAAGCCAAGCGCAAGCGCAGCGTGTGGGTTGAGCCGTTGTTCGCTGAGGGCAAAGATTGGCATGGCATGCGACGCTTTCGCTTACGACGCCTCTGGCGGGTGAACTGTGAAGCGCTGATGAGAGCGGCTGGGCAAAATCTCAAGCGTTTGCTCAAAAAACGGAGCCAGGGACAGCGTCCTTACCCAGCAGAGGCCGTATGCGCCCTTTTTTTGGCCGCTTGTAGGTGGTTGACTCGCACTTTTTTGCAGTCTTGGTCTTTTTCCTCGCTATCAACGCAGCTTATTCAATGCTCATGAAGGAATGCATCCCACTTTTTTGATGAGCTTTGTGAGAGCCTTTTTTCAACAGGCTGAGTGATCTTGCGGTACCAGTTCTTCCAACGACACATTGATCAGTGGAGCAAAGCTTCGTTCTTTTCTTCCCATCATGGTTCTACGCTCTCTTCCTCATCGATTCTTGCCAGCAGCCACGTTTGCCGTTTCCTGGATGGTTCAGGAGGACGTAACCATAAGGAGACATGTGCAGGTTGCATCGTTTCCTGCACCACTGCCACTAACTGCTCACGCAACTGGTTCAGCTCGACCTCATTGCGCAGCGTAGCGCTGAAGGCAGCGAGGGTACGAGTCGCGTCGTACTTCCGACGGTAGAAGCGACGGTCGATGATGGCCTGGAGACGACGGCGCAAGGGTTGAAACAAAGCAGCAATCACTAATGTAGAGACGACAATGGCTACATCTGTTGTTTGATTGATGAGGCCGCGCAAGAGGGATTGTAGCCCGATAACCAGGCCAAAATAGATCAGTGACAGCGACACCATGCCGTTTGTTGTGTAGAGGCAGGAGCCAATAGACAGGCAAGCAGAGAAGAACACGGATGTGCTGGTGTGGACAGCAAGCCGAATGGAAAAAGAGGAGTGCTGGCTTCTCAACAACATGAGCGCAGTGCTCTCGTGAGAGACGATGAGTGACACAAAGCACCTCCCTCTGAGCCACCCTTTCTGGCTGGTTGCTTGTCTTCCAATGATACTGCATATGCAACGGTTAGCTGACAGGAATCCTGGGCACGTGTATCCCCTGCATCACGGCCCACACAATGGTCAGACAACTCGTTTCGGTCGTGAAGGTATCAATCTGATCGGTTCGCTGCCGCACATTACTAAAGAAGCTTTCAATCGCATTGGTGGTCCGAATGTAGCGATGCATGACTGGTGGAAAGTCGTAAAATGTGAGGAGATGTTCTTTATCTTCCATCAGACTTCGCACGGCTTCGGGATAGCATTTCTGATATTTGCCTTGAAACGCTGCTAGGTGAATGAGCGCCTCTTCTTTGGTCGCTGCTTTCCAGATCCCAGCCAGTTCGGTTGCAATGGGACTACGCTCACGCTTAGGAATGGCGTTCATGACATTGCGCTGTTTATGCACTACACAGCGTTGACGTGGAGTGGCAGGAAAGAGCGCTGCAACGGCGGCCAGCAGTCCCTCATGCCCATCCGTTACGATTAAATCGATCTTTGTGACCCCACGCTGTCGCAGATCTTGTAGCACACAGCTCCATCCATCCTTGTCTTCTTCTGCACAGATACGTAATGCCAGGATTTCTTTGCTCCCTTCCATATCGACGCCTAACGCGGTTAAGAGGATTGTCGAATCGGCTTGGTCGCCATGACGGATGTCAAAGTGGATGCCATCCAGGTAGAGGATCCGCCAGTGCTCTTGCAAACGACGTTCCCGCCAGGTTTCAAATTGTTGGGTTAACGTCTGATTGAGACGACTCACGGCACTGGCACTGGGAGCAATTCCCATCAGCGTTTGGGTCACCTCTCCGACTTTTTGAGTGCTGACTCCTGCGACAAACATCTCCGTCAATCCTTCCGCTACCTGTGGCTCATACCTGCTGTAGCGATCAAATACCTGCGTATGAAAGACCCCTTCACGATCTCTGGGCACTTTGAGATCTTCGATGGGACCGGCTGTGGTTGCCAGATCGCGTGTGTAGGTCCCATTGCGATAGCCTTTGCGTTCAGGCGAACATTCGCCCCAGGCCGCTCCCAGGAACAAGGTCAGTTCTTCATTCATCAGTTCTTCCATGACCACCTGAACTGCACCTCGGATCTGTTCACGCAAGTAGTGATGAAAGGTGTGCTGATCTGGCAACGGCGAAGCGGCTTGCTCCATCG
>WNFX01013939.1_pt1 | contig 13790 bp, 10 predicted proteins | sample 5400111 | NCBI WGS metagenome assembly WNFX01 (sample SAMN13153363, study PRJNA577476) | soil metagenome | isolation source: 40 cm soil or saprolite under grassland replicate 1 | place: USA:California | collected 2016-06-15
GATAGAAGAGTTCGTCCTTGTCGATCTGCCCAGAAGTCGCGCCGTGAGTGCAGCGGACGTTATCGGCGAGGATTTCCAGACCGGGCATCGAGTTCGCTTCGGAGTCGTCGCTCAAGAGAAGATTGCGTACTTTTTGATACGCGTCTGTGAAATGCGCGTGTGGCTCCACGCGGATAAGGCCGCCGAAAATGCTGCGGGCGCGATCGTCGAGCGCGTTCTTGTAAAGGAGATCGCTGGCGGTGTGCGGCGAGAGGTGGTCCTGCAACGTGCGCGCGTCGAATTCCTGAGATCCGTTCGCGACCGAGACTGCAAGGAGATCGCTGCGCCCGCCTTCCCCGACGAGGCGGCTGAGACTCTCGAAGCGCGAATATTTTCCGCCGAGGTGCAAATTGAGACTCATGGCCGATGCGTCGTGATCCACTGTGGTCGAGTTCATTTGCAGCGCGACGACGTTGCCTCCCCAGTTTTGCGCGCACACATAAGTCACTTTCGCGCCCGGACCAGCGATCAAGTCGTTCACGCCGCAGGCGAAACCGGGAACCTGTTGATCTACGGAACAAAACGATTCGATCACGGTCACCTTAGCAAGCTCGTCCGTGACCAAAAGCAAATGGGGAAAGACGGCCGCATTCTCACCATGCAACCAATGAAAAATCTCTATGGGCAGGTCGATTTCAACACCGCGCGGGACGTAAAGAAATGTGCCAGACGAAACCATCGCCTGATGTAAGGCGGCGAACTTGGCCGAGCCAAGGATGGCCGGCTGCGACATGAAATGCTTTCGAAATAACTCGGCGTGCTCGACCATGGCACGTTCAAGCGGTTGAAAAATAACGCCGCGCTGCCGCAATTTCTCAGAAAGCACGTCGCGACGGACCAACTGGTCGCCGGCGAAGATCAATCGCCCAGCGACGTCATCGAGTTCGCGCGATTGCTCGAGAATCGCGGCGCGTTCTTCATCTGTCAGTGCGCCATCGTATTTGAACGGACTAAGATCGAGAAGATTGACACTGGAAAATCGCCAGGCCTGATCTTTTCGCGTCGGATTCGGCAGCGCCTCAAATTCCTTCCAAGCTGCGCGCTGTTGATCGCGGAACCAATCGGGAAGATTCGGCGAAGCGGACGGGCCGGACAGAATTTTACCTCCGGATTCGGTCACTTCATCGAGAACAACTGAGTGGTTGCGCATTGTCTTAGACGCAAACGGCGGTCCGGAGACCGCCGTTCTTTGGTCTTGTTAGGCTAAAAAGCTATCCAACCGAACCTTCCATCTCAAGCTCGATCAGACGTTTGAGCTCGACGCTGTATTCCATCGGAAATTGGCGCACGAGATCGTTGACGAAGCCGTTGACACTTAAGCTCATGGCTTGCGCTTCGGTCAGGCCGCGCTGTTGCATGTAGAAAATCTGCTCGGCACTCACCTGGCTGACGCTTGCTTCGTGTTGCACGGCGTTCCCCGTGCCGCGCACAGTGATCGCAGGATATGTGTCGGTGCGGCTGGTCGAATTGATGAGAAGCGCGTCGCACTCCGTGTTGTTTTTGCAATTTTTGAGATGCTTCGGCACGTGAACCAAGCCGCGGTAAGTGGCGCGACCTTTGCCGATAGAGATCGATTTGGAAATGATATTGCTGGTAGTTTCATCGGCCGCGTGGATCATCTTCGCGCCCGTGTCCTGGTGCTGGCCATCATTGGCGAGCGCGATGGACAGAACCTCACCGCGCGCTTTCCGGCCTTTCATAATCACGCCCGGATATTTCATGGTGAGACGGGAGCCGATGTTGCAATCAATCCATTTTACTTCGGCGTTTTCCTGGGCCAGACCGCGTTTTGTGACGAGGTTAAAAACATTCGACGCCCAGTTCTGGACAGTGATGTACTGAATCTTGGCCCCCTTTAGAGCAATCAGCTCCACGACGGCGCTGTGCAGCGTGGGGGTGTTAAACTTTGGTGCCGTGCAACCTTCCATGTAAGTCACTTCCGAGCCTTCATCGGCAATAATGAGTGTGCGCTCGAATTGGCCGAAGTTTTCGGCGTTGATACGGAAATAAGCCTGCAGCGGATGCTTTACCTTCACGCCCGGTGGGACGTAAATGAACGAACCACCGCTGAAAACGGCGGAGTTCAGCGCGCTAAATTTGTTGTCGGCGATCGGGATGACTGCGTTCCTGCTCGGGAATGCCGAGACGCTCAAATGTACGCTTGATGTCGTCCGGCACTTCATCCCAACTGCGTTTCGCCGTGGTCCCGGGGGAGAGGTAGTAACGGATTTTATCGAAATCGATTGCTTCGAGATCTTTGCTCGCCCAGTGCGTGGGCAGCGGTTTTTCCAGAAATGTCTTTAGACCTCGGAGGCGAAACTCGCGCACCCAATCCGGATCTTCTTTAACGTCCGAAATATAATGGACCGTTCGCTCGCTCAATCCGGCGCCCGCATCGCGCACGTGCACTTCCGGGTAAAAGAAATCCCCGATGTTTCGATTGATATCTACTGCTGAAGTTTCGGTTTTCATTGTAATCCTTATTTTACCTTAGCGCTGGTTCAGCCGCCTCGTCGCGCGCCCAATCGTAACCTCTCTCTTCGAGCTCGAGAGCGAGCTCTTTTCGCCCACTCCTCACGATTCGCCCCGCCACCATAACATGGACGTAGTCGGGCACGATGTAGTTCAGGAGGCGCTGATAGTGCGTAATCAACAATACCCCAAGATCGGGGCTGCGCAACGAATTCACTCCGTGCGCGACAGTCTTGAGCGCATCAATGTCCAGGCCGCTGTCGGTCTCGTCGAGAACGGCATATTTTGGCTCGAGCATGGCCAATTGCAGAATTTCGGTGCGCTTTTTCTCGCCGCCGGAAAAACCCTCGTTGACCGCACGCGAAGTGAACGAACGATCCATTCCAAGCAACTCCATCTTTTCGTAGAGTTTTGCGTAATAATCGGTTGCCTCCAGCTCCTCGCCTTCGGGCAGACGCGACTGCACAGCTGCGCGCAGAAAATTCGCGATGGTCACGCCCGGGATTTCGCTCGGATACTGGAACGCCATGAAAAGACCGCGACGCGCCCGTTCATCCGGCTCAAGCTCGAGAAGATTTTCGCCATCCATCATCACTTTGCCGCCGATGACTTGATAATCAGGATGACCGGCCAAGACCTTGGCAAGGGTGCTTTTTCCCGAGCCATTCGGACCCATTAGTGCGTGCACTTCCCCTCGCGGAACGCGGAGACTTAGTCCGCGGACGATCTCCTGATCGGCGATTGACACACGCAGTTTCTCTACACTCAATTCCTTCATAAGGGCGAACGCTAAATATACGCTCGTCCCCGAGATTTGCGAACCATCATTTGGCGCTTCTTCTAACCGATACAGCCAACGCCCGCCCAATCAACGCGGGCTCCCGAGTTGCCACGTCCGGATTTTGCGGATTGCGCTTTAATCCAAAATCGCCAATCTAAAATCGCCAATCGAGATACCCCGTGGTGTAACGGTAACACAGCGCCCTTTGGAGGCGTTATTCTTGGTTCGAATCCAAGCGGGGTAGCCGACCTCACGCGGCCTTACGTGATAGCTAGCCACCCGAAACGTAGCGTCTGCGCTTCAAATTCCGCATCTCATTAAGCCCAAGATTCAGGATTCGCCGGCCGCGATTGCGCAGAAATCTCCATGTCCCGGCGTCGACGAAATAAGTGAGCAAAATGCTGTCCCGTGTCTTTACTTCCGGGCCCACCGGATCGGCCGAATGCCACGTATCATTTCCAACTGCGAAGGCGTAGCCGGTATTGGGCGAGAATGGCATTTGCGTCTTCTTCGGCTTTTTGCCATCCGGGAGAACCTCGTGAAAGATAGTGCCAATATGGGTTGTCGAGTTGTCCGGCGGCAAGTAGAGCTGAACCGTAATACCCTTCCAGAGGCTGTCGGTATGTTTGAAGATGCGATATCCCGGAATGTCACGGGTCAGGATCGGTACCGGATACATTCGCACCTTCGCAAAATTCCTACCGAAACGGCGTTCCAACCCAGGCGCGAGTCTCTGCACGAAAACCGTCTCCAGCTCCTTGGAACGAAGGACGCGGCCTACTACCTCCCAGACCTCGCGTTTTTCCGGCGAGAAGTGGCGGCTGTACTCGGGGAAGAGATCGATCTTGGTGCGGGTCGGTTTTCCATCAGGTCTGCTGCTCCCTACTTTACTTTTGCCGGACATCGCTCGGTAGTCGCTTGCCACCGGCATCGCTTGCAGCATCGCCATATAAAAATCGTCGGGGAACACGCGGTCGAGTTTTAGATGGTGAAACGGCGTGTCGTCCGCGCATGCGCTTTGGACTGACTCTGCGACGAAATCGATCAAATTTTTAACGGACCGCGATTGCTCCATCGATTGCTCCCAGCCGAGTAATTTAGGAATCCTGAACCCAATTTTCCGGCGGCCACCATCCATCTAAACTGTCAATCCTGTCAAGCTCACCGGAATCCAGATTTTTCTAGGTTTTGAAGTTGAGCGTCTTGTGCAAGGCGCGATGACCTCTAGTGATCTTGGAAGGACGAGTCCACGAGATTTTGAAAAGTAACGGGGCAGCCAGTTCAGGCAGTTTTGTGCGCTCCGCCACACCGGCATGAGCAACTCGTTCCCAAAATCGCGGTTGAATGATAGCGCGGCGGGCTGACTGTTAAGCTGCGGGTCACGGCACGGTTATGAAACGGACAACTTTCCTTGAGCACTACCGCATCTGCGTTGAACACGATGGTGCGCCGCAAGAACTCAGTCGGACCGGCACAGTCATTACCTACAAAGCCGTGGATGACCGGTTTGGTGAATCGGTTGCACTGAAGCTCGTCCCGATCGCAAGCATCGATCCCGCCACACAGGAGCGGGTCGAGGCCGAAGCAAGCGCCGCCCAGAAACTCAATCACGTCAACATCGCCAAGGTTGTTGATTTCGGACGCGAAGACGGAGATTTCGTCTATGTCTCGGAGTACGTCGAGGGTGAGGCGCTCGATTCATGGGTCGAGGAGCACGGCCCGATGCCGGCCGACGCCGTTTTGCGCGTTGCCCTGCAAGTAGTCGAGGCGCTGTCTGCGGCCAGTTCTTACAGGCTTACGCACCGCGCAATTCAGCCGTCCAACCTGATCATCGTCCCAGGGACGACGGCCGAAGGTGGTTGGCCCTTCGTGAAGCTAACGAACTTCGGCCTGGCCGGGCTCAAGTCCACCAGTCGGACGGACTCGTCCCAAGGCGAGCTCGAGTCCCATAAAGACGACGAAGGCGAAGTAGATTTTTCAGTAGCGCCGCAGTTTGCCGGTCCTGAGCAATTGCAGCATGGGACGGCCGATTTCCGGTCAGAGATTTATTCACTCGGCGCGACAATGTACTTCCTGCTCAGCGGGGCCGCGCCTTCGGCAAAAGTTCGCCGGCAACAGCTTCGCCCGTTTCCAAAAGTCCTGCGGAATTTGCTTGCCCGCATGTTGCGTACCAATCCCGATGAACGTCCGCAGGATCCAGTCGCACTTGCGGAAACGATTCGCGAATGTCTGCTTAGGATCGAACGGCGGCAGGCATTCGGTTACAGATTCGGAATTCCTTTGGCGGCGGTTATCCCGGGAGAATCGCGAACACAAAGAAGCCCGCTGGCGCAAGTGTGGTTTGGTGTGCTCGCATTCGCCGCTCTGCTCCTGACAGCGGCCGTGGTCAGCGCATTTCTATTACCGGATCTCATACCATTTTGGCACCGGACGACCGCAACGGATAAGATTGGCGTCCCGGTCGGTGTGCCCGACGAATCATCTGTGCCAGCAAAAGCGACAAGTGCGCCGATTATCGCGAATCAGCCGATAACGAACGCATCGCCGGCGCTGACGGATTCAAATCAAAATCCATCGCCGAATACTCAGGAGGCACAAACATCTAATGCGCAGGTTGGATCGGCTCCGACTGCTGTCAACGCGGCGAGTCCAAACGTGGACACTTCCACACAAATTGCGTCGGCCGCGGGAGTCTCCGGATCTGCGCCACCAGCGGAGGCTTCCCGCGATCAGTCGACTGCACCAGAAAATTCTGCTCAAGGCCAGGATAACTCATCGGCACAGGCGAGCGCGACGCCGCAGCCCGCTACGGCCAGTCAGTCAAGTTCGCGCAGCAAAAAGAAACGCGTTGCTTCGACATCGAAACGCGCGCGCGTCGCTCAAAATTCATCTTACGGGCAGCCACGCCTTCGGCGCGGCTCGATGCGCACGCAGTTCGTTGGCACCACGCCTGATGGAAGAATGATTCTTCGTTTGCCATCAGGCCGCATTGTGCTCGTAACGCCACGATCTGATGGCGAAGACCAATTCGTGCCACGCCGGTACCACCGCCCCTTCATGGAACGCGACGACGTCTTCTCGCCGCCGCCTCCGTTTACGCCGGACTATCCTCCCTACGACTAACGACGTCGCGGGCACACGCGCGCGGGTTAACCTGGTGAGACGATAAACGACGCGTTTCCGCGGCTGTATTTCACCCTCGTCCGTGTATCGCCTATACTTTTTGGCAGGGGATTTTTTCTGCTAAATCTGTTAAAAATAAGAAAAAAATGCTTGCCCTACCTTCCAATTCCCGGCATACCTCGCCTCCGTGCGGGGACTGACCTACTTAGCATTAGCAACTACGTCGCTTTTCGTCATTTCCAGCACCGGCGCGCACGCGCAAGCGCTGGCCCCTTCAGAATTGCATCTTACGAGTCCCGAGCAGGAGACGAAGAAGGATATTGTGCAAGTGATCACGAAAGAAAAGAGTCCCGAGCAGAAGACCAAAAAGGATATTGCGCAAGCTACCACGAAAGAACCGGTGCCAGTGATCACGAAGAAATCGGCACAGGTGATCGCGAAAGAAAAAAGTCTCAAGCAGGAGACCAAAACAGATGCGGTGCAAGTGATCACGAAAGAAAAGAGTCCCGAGCAGAAGACCAAAAAGAATATTGCGCAAGCTGCCACGAAAGAACCGGCAGCAGCAACACGGCGCAGCCTCTCGCCCATTACAGCTATAAAACACCAGAGGGCAAAAAGGAATCAGCTCCCGTCATCACACAGTATTATCCGAAGCAGATCGTTTACCCGTTTGCCAAGATCGATCGGCACCTCGATCGCAAGTTGACGTATGCGGCGACGATCGCGCAGGAACGCGCGCATGCGCATTCGCGCTCGAGGTGCTGGCATTATGTCAAAGAAGCATTGCTCGCTTCCGGCGTCATCGATTCGCGCCCGAAGAGCGAACTCGCGAAAGAGGCCGCACAGGACCTCGTCAGCAACTACGGGTTCAAGCGATTATCGGTGAGCGATCCATTCGCCGCGCCGATCGGTTCGGTGCTCGTCTACGGCGCCAACCGCGCCGCAGGTCATGTCGAGATCCGCACCAGAGACGGTTTCGTCAGCGACTTCCGTTCGAAAACGCCATCGCCCCGTCCTTTGCTCGGCGTTTACGCGAAGTTGTAATTCCCGCGAACTTCGGAACGAACGTCAACCGGGGTTTCTTTTCCCGGCTCTTAGTAATTCCTCACAAGGCGCGTCACTGCAATGATGGCCGAAATAATTGGCCACGCTGAGATTCCCGTAATCAGGGTGAAGAACAAAAGCTCAGCGAAATACTCCCGGCTTGTTTCTGCGCCGAAGAATTCACTGCTTAATCTGTGAAAGGCGGGCGACTTCGTTGCCGGAAGAACCTCAGAGGAACTCGACTTGGCATCGGCGGTCGTTTGAAAAGAATAATCCGTCAACGGAAAACTCCGGGAAACGTGCTGGTTGTGATTGATTTGAATTGTTGGTTTCATAAAATTTTGGTTGTTGAGAGTTATTCCCGAATTCGGTTCGAGAGGACCGGCGCAAAAAACCCGCGCGTGGTGAGATTCGACCACTGGGGTGCCGCGAATTGCGGGCTCCAACTTGGCGAGATCGAACGAGCCTTTATGCAGCCTGCCCGCCGCAGCGGACGGCGCCAATTGGCGCGTTGATCGTTTTCATCTGTATCTATCTACAGGCGTTTGCGTGCCTGTCCAGCAACGCATCGTGATCTCACTCATAAGCGCCTCTCGCGCTGATAGAAGCGATCCGGTTTTTTTTCAGCTAATTTATAGCTCGGATGGTTCTGGGGGTGAGCCGGGTAGAACAATCTGAAGAGTCATAAAGTGCGGATGCGCGCTCGTCCACGCCATCGCTTCTCGCTTTGTTTCAAAAAATCGGTCGACCACGATGGCCTTGAGTTGGCTTGCAGTTCGCCCGCATAGACGAGCGGCTTTGCGACTGATAACCGCCGGTCCGGTGTCGACCGCGGTGCACGCGCGATCGGGAAAGACAACTTTACTGCCGTACGGAATCCGCTTGGGATCGACGGCGCAATGTCCGGCGCGTAGTCGTCGGCCGGTACTGGCGTATTTAGGGCCCTCACCTGCCCAGTAACTGGTGACACGTGCCAGGATCGACTCCCCGCGCGCGAAGGTAGCGGATGCCAACAATGAGAAAGATATGACTGTGTAAAATAGCTTCATGGTGTTTCAGGGTTGCTCCGATGTTGTCGAGTCTCGTGTGGAGCACCCTATTCTCGATGCCGAAGCCGCAGGAATGCAGCTTCTACTTCGGATTCGGAACAGCCCCAGCGCGCTAGCCCTTAGGGGGCGCGCGGACTTCTGACAACGACTCGGTGTGCCGAGCCGGCCCTCTCAATAGACGAGTTGGGGGACTTGTCAATCGATCACATCAACGCGAGCAAAGTGAATCCCAGCGACTTGAGCAACTGCCGAAAAGCAAAGCGAAGATCAGTCATCATATGAACAGCAACAAAGTCGGATGTGTCCGCGGGCGCAAACGGATTCAAATTAAGAGACGCCGGTGTTGTGCATTTTTGTCTACGGTCGCTGCACGCTTGGATGCAAACAACGCCGCTATCGACGACCTTCGTGCGCTGGCAGGCGTATCTCCGATTCCGATTCCATAGCTGATGCGCACGCTGGAAGTCGATGCGATTTGTTGTTCGCAACGCGCCATCTTCTTTTCCGATTCCGCCGTCGACAAGCCTTCGATGAACAGCACAAATTCGTCACTAGTATGACGAAGTTCTGTTGCGTGTTGCAAAAATAGTTCTCGCAGCATCGAGGCGATCTTCTCCAGCACTTGGTCACCGAAATTACAGCCGCGGTCCTGATTCAGGCGGTGCATATCATCAACGTCAACGGAGATGCAGATCATGTGGGGAGTCACGGAGAAAGTTACATTGGACTCTTCCAATGGGAGTGCGCGTGGCGGTATTTCGGATCTTCTGTCTTTGGCGAAAAGGGGGACTTGGTTGATTCCTGAACGCGCGCGGTTAACTGACGCCGGACTTCGCCCAACTTCCAAATCCGAGGCAGTTCATTCGCAATATTCCGATAGATCACTGCCATTCCTTTTCTCGGAATGGCACGCTGAATAAATTCCGGGATCGGAATTCCAGCCTTTAGAGGCGGCAGCGTGGGCCATCCCGCCACTTTAGCAATGGGATTGTATACCGTCGCCACAGCGGTCAATGGAATCTTTCCACCGCCGTTCGCGCCGTATTTGCGTTTCAATTCACTGAATACTTTCTCCACACTCTTGATTATCGCTGCCGCTTTTTTGCCTGCGGCAGCAAGATCATCGTCGTCGTACGCTTCTCGGAGTTGCAGCAGCTGATACCTTGCATCCGAAAACTCAGGAGCGCTTCTCAATTCGAGGGCAGCTCTAATGACATCACGGACATCTCCCGTTTGTTGGACGAGCCATGCCGAAAACATGGGCAGTTCGAGCCGCAACGCGTGCGCCGTGAAGCGATTTATAAGATCAGCGACAACCGACGAAGCCCTGACGTTGAGTGCATCGATTAAGGCATGAACAAAATCATAGCCGAACACACCGGTCTTGTTCATGTAATGGAGCTGAAAATCGCCTCGAATCGGATGGAGGGATGTGTCTGCGTGAAGATGGCGCGCCGCAAAGGAATAATACATTGTGCGTTGAGCAAGCCAGTTCAGCGCCGCCACGAACGCTTGCAAGGCCATAGTCGCGCCTCCGGTTTTTCCACCAGCCCACTTGGCGTCCGGAATTACATATCCCTGGTTGATGCGCTGTCCACGCGAGTCGAACAATTCAACGGATTTGTCCCACTGGGCTCCCGCATTCTCTGAATCTGTAAGTTCGTTAAAAATCGCTGCGCTGATTTCGGTATACTTTTCGAATTCGTCCGTATCTGGCTGGCCCAACATTTTCATCCCGAGATAGTAGACGCTCGACGCCATGTCCCACGTGCAGACGATGTGCATTCGCAGTTGATCAAAGAAGGCCTTGAAATCCGCGTCTGCGAATTCACCGCCACGGATGATAGGTCTGAATTTTGCAGCCTCTCTCGCCGCGATCTCCTTTACGGCCGGCAATCCGAACTCAGAAGGGTCAAGAAAGCGAACGAAGGGAAAATCTCGTTGCCGTGACTCGCGGTACGCAGGCTTGTAATCGTCCAGGCATGCAACTTCATTGTAGAAAAGAATCGCTTCGACGACGTGCTCTAACGCGACGATGTCGCCATCAATCGAGAACTTTCCTCTCGTTTCGATATTTCCGAGAAGCCGCTGAACAGCAGTTAACGAGGCGTTGTCCAGTAACGCATAGCTCATGGGATTACAGATAGTTCTCGTCGCAAAGGTCATCAACGGTCGATCTGCGTCAGTTTTGCTTCGGCTGTGATGGCGGATTTGCTACGTCCGCTTGGACTGGTACCGTGCGCGAAATGGAAGAGGCCGATTGGGCATCACTGAGCGACCAGGATCTTCTCGAACGCCGTATCTCCAAGCTCGGTTTGCGCCTCGAGGGCACGACACTCGAGCCGCTCACCCGACAGCTCTACGACGAGCTTTCAGCACATGCACTTGTCTTTCATCCGCCTTGTCACATCGGCGATGAGTGGTTCGTGCCCATCGGTATCCCGGCGATTTTCGTGCCGTTTTTTCTCGTGCACGATCGGCTGCGCGCGGCGGAACGGACGATGATGCTGGAGGTCGAGGGCGAGACGCCAGAGTGGTTCATGCAACTCATCCGGCACGAGGCCGGACACGCGTACACTTACGCCTACCAGCTTACGCGCAAGAAAAAGTGGCAGCACATTTTCGGGCCCACATCGCGAGAGGAGACGCCCGATACTTACCGGCCGCGCCCGTTCAGCCGCAGTTACGTCGTGCATCTCGACGATTGGTATGCGCAGAGCCATCCGGATGAAGATTTCGCCGAGACCTTCGCGGTCTGGCTCACACCGGGGTTAGACTGGCGCAAACGTTACGCTGGCTGGAAGGCGCTGCAAAAACTCGAATACGTCGATGAGTTAATGCGCTCGCTGGCGGGAAAACCGCCGGTGCATGCGCCGAAGTATCGCGCGGTCGATTACGATTGTCTGAACGTGAAGCTCAAGACCTACTACGCGCGCAAACGGAAGCTCTACGAAGATACGTATCCGGATTTCTACGACGCCGATCTGCGGCAGCTATTCGCCGCGCCGGCTGGATTAAAAGCGAGCAGTTATCTGCGCCTGCGGCGGCGACGGCTAATGAATTCGGTGTGCCAGTGGACGAATGAGAAAAAGTTCCGGGTGAACAAACTCCTCACACGGCTCATCGACCGCTGCGACCAGCTCGGGCTCCACGTTCTCAACGACGATCCGCAGCAGGATTTTCGCGTCTCCGCTTTCATTACCACGCTGGTGATGAATTATCTCTTCACCGGCAGGTTCAAGCGCACCAAATAGCGTGAAAAAGAAACTCAAAGTCCTCGTGCTTTTCGACGGCACAAGTCCAACAAAGATCGACCAGGACTTCAGCGCGGAGATGAAAACACCGGACTGGAAAACCGAGGCGAACGTCATGGCCGCGCTCGGCGCGCTTGGCTATACGGCGGAGCATCTTGCCATTTTTGATGATCTCGATCTGCTCCGGCAAAAACTGGAAAACTTCGCGCCCGATGTTCTTTTCAACTTGGTCGAACAGTTCAAGAACAACCCCGGATTCGACCAGAACATCGTTTCATTTCTCGAAATGCAGAGCCTGCCCTTTACCGGCTGCGGCTCGACCGGTCTTACCCTGTGCAAGCACAAGGGCATCTCGAAAAAGATCCTCGGCTATCATCGCATCCACGTGCCGAACTTCGTCGTCATCCCGCGGGGCCAACGCATCGCTCGGCCCAAGCAGCTCAAGTTCCCAATCGTGGTGAAGCCGGTGAAAGACGAAGCGTCCTACGGCATTTCGCAGGCGTCTTTCGTCGAGACCGAGGAGCAGCTCCGGGAGCGCGTGGCTTTTATTCACGAGAAACACGACGCCGATGTGATCGCCGAAGAATACATCGCAGGCCGTGAACTCTATGTGGGTTTGATGGGCAACCTACGGCTAACCGTCTTTCCGATCCGCGAGCTTGTCTTTGGCGAGGTGCCGCTGAACGAGCCGAAGATTGCGACCTATCGCGCGAAGTGGGATGAGGAATATCGCAAACGCTGGGGTTTACAGAATCAGTTCGCCGAAGGACTCGACCCGGCGCTCGTCGCCCACATCGAGCGGACTTGCAAACGCATCTACAGTCTGCTCACGATCGACGGCTACGCGCGCATCGATCTGAGACTGACGGCAGACGGCGAGGTGTATTTCATCGAGGCGAATCCAAATCCAATTCTTGCGGAAGACGAGGACTTCGCGCTTTCAGCGGGCAAGGCGGGCTTGTCGTATCCGCAATTAATCGACCGGATCATCCGGCACGGGATGAAGACGGTTCGGGGTTGATCGGCGAACGACTACTGCAGCACGCAGACGAGATAAAAAACGTAAGATCTAATCGCCCGCCAAGCGCATCTCGTTGCTTGTAACGAATCCGAGTCGTTCGTAGAGCGCTCGGCCTTCTTCCGAAGCGTGAAGGACAAGGCGATCCAGGCGCTCTGCTCGCGCCCATTCGATGATTCGTCGAAGCAACATCTCGGCGACACCGCGTCTTCGCCATTCCGGTTCGCTAAATACATTGACGATGACACCGTGGCGACCCTCGGCGAGAGCGGACCGACTGAGAGGGTGCGGCAAAGTTCGCTGCAAATGAACGCCGGCGCCGCCAACAATAATATTTGAATCATTCTCGGGGCTAGCCATCCAGCCAATATACTCACCGCGCGCAAGGGCATCATGAAGGCGATCTCGCGATTTAGCGCGAAATGTTTCAAATAGGTTGGGAGGTACTTCACCCATGTCTTGGAACATGCGCGCGCGATGCCAGGCAATGGTGTCGGCATCCGCGGGAGTGGCGAGTCGAATCCGGAATAAATCGGACATTTAAACTTCGCGGATGGCGCTACCGCGAATCAGATCGTTGCGCGTGGGGACTACGGCGGACTCGGCGGGGCGACGGACTATTACCCGGCGTTGGACTTGCCGACGCAGTGCCACTCGGGCTCGGAATCGGAAATGCAAATGTGGCTGATGGCGACGCTGACGACGTAGGAGAAGACGTTGTTGTTGGACTCGCAGACGGAGAAGGAGTCGGAGTCGGCGTGGGAGTCGGCGGAGGCGGGATAATGTTTTCCCAATGATGCAGCGGCACACCCGCGCCGCCAATTTCCTTGACCAGTGCTTCGCAACGCACCTGAAGTTTGTCCAAATCCGGCGGACCAAATGGCTTATCGGCCGTTCCAGGAAAAACCAAATACGTCACTTTCAGGTCGCTCACGGGCAGGTTGTACGGAGTCGATAACGCGTTAATTTGCTGCGCAATGCGCAGCGATGCTTCGCCAGCCTTATCGCTT
>WNFX01006218.1_pt1 | contig 13787 bp, 6 predicted proteins | sample 5400111 | NCBI WGS metagenome assembly WNFX01 (sample SAMN13153363, study PRJNA577476) | soil metagenome | isolation source: 40 cm soil or saprolite under grassland replicate 1 | place: USA:California | collected 2016-06-15
CACTCCCACTCCCACTCTTATTCTCATTCTCATTACCACTCTCACTCCCACTACCACTCCAGCAGATGGAGTCGATGTAATAGATAAAATAAATACAATAAATATTTTCGATACAATAGATACAGTCGATATAATCGATATAATAAATATAATAAATATAATCGATAAAATAAATAAAATAAATACAATAAATACAGCAGATATAATCGATACGGTAGATACAATAAATATAATAAATAAAGTAAATATAACAAATATAATAAATATAGTGAATAATTCCGATACTATAATAAATATAATAGATATAGTGAATAATTCCGATATAATAAATACGTTAATATAATAAATAATTCGATACCGTAAGTGCGATAACGGCTATAGCCGTGAATAGATACTATATATATATATAGATATATATACATAACTATAAATATATAAATAATATACGCATATACGACCGCAGACCGAAATTTTAAATTTTTAATAAAATACCGATTCTATTCACTATCCTGCTATTCTACCCCCGGGTCTACTTAATAATTTATTTTATCAAAATTTCCCTCCGTTTATAGCGTCTTTTTTACTCGGCCGAATAAATTAAAATTAAATCGATACCGAATTCTGATAATTATTAAATTATTTATAAAATTATACGCGATTCGAAGTCTATCTTATTAAAATTACACGCCGATATAGCCGAATCGATAATTATAATATTTTTAATATTTTTATTTATTTTAAGCGAGCCCGTCCGCCCGATCTGATTAATTCGAAATTTATAATTAATTATATTCGAAATTTATTATGAGATTATCTCGATTCTATATTTCTAATATAGCAGATATAATCGATATAGTAGATAAAATAGATATAATAAATATAATAAATATAATAGATATAATAGATATAATGAATAATTCCGATATAATAAATACGGCAGATGTAGTAAATAATTTAATACGATAAATACGATAATAATTATAACCGTGAATAAATATTATATATATATATAAATATATATATATAATATAAATATATATATAATATACGTATATACGATTATAGACTGAAAGTTCGAATTTTTAATAAAATATCGATTTTATTTATTATTTTACTATTTTATCGCCGGATTTATTTAATAGTCTACTTTATTAAAATTTCTTTTTATTTTTTTTTATTATTTTTTTATTTAAAATTCTATCTTTCCTTTTTTTACCATCTCTTTATTTAAAATCTTATTTCTATATTTAACCCTATCACTCCCACCCCAAAAACCACTCTTAAAAAATTATTAAAATTATTACTTAAAACTACTCCTACTATTATTATTATTTTTATTATTATTATTACTTTTATTATCACTCCTACTATCATTTCTATTATTATTATTATTATTATTATTACTTTTATTATTATTTTTATTATTATTTCTACTATCATCTCTATTATCACTTTTATTATTATTACTATTATCTTTATTATCACTTTTATTATTATTTTTACTATTATTTTTATCACTATCTTTACTACTATTTTTATTATTATTATTACTATTTTTATTATCACTTCTATTACTACTCCTACTTCTACTACTACTACTATTATAGGATTATATTATTATTTTAAAAACTACTACTATTACCACTTCTATCACTACTAAAAAAAACTATTAAAAAATTATTAAAATTATTATTATTATTATTTCTATTATTACTTCTATTTCTACTTCTACCCTTATTATTATTTTTAAAATTATTTTAAAAATTTCTATTTTTATTTTTATTCTTATTATTATTTTTAAAACTATTCTAAAAATTATTATTCGAAATTTATTAAAATTATTATTAAAAATTCTATTAAAATTATTATTACTATTATTTCTATAATCGTTATCAAAAAATTATTAAAAAACTATTATTATTATTTTTTAAATTTAATTAATTTTTTTTTATCTTCGTATTAAATAGATCTTTTATCGATTTTTAATTATTATTTAATTTTTTAAATTTTTTTATTATATCCGCTCGATATTTTAAATATTTAAATATTAAATAAATCGCTTTTTAAATAATATTTCTATAATAAAAATACTTTATTAATTTATAATTTAATAATTTTTTTAAATTAAATTTAAAGAAACCGTATTCTATTTTTAATTAAATATATAATAATTAAATTCTTTTTTCTATCTTTTCTTTATATATCTTTTATTTTAAAGTATAATCGAATTATTAATAATATTTACTTTTATTTTTAAATTATATTATTTTTTTTATTAATTATTTAAGCAGCATTCTTACACTTTTCTTTTTAAAAAATTTAATAAAGTTATTACTTTATAATAAATAATTTTTAATTTTAATCTAAATTTTTTTTATTAGTTTTTTTATTATTATAAATATTTATATAATTAAAAATCTATTATAAATTAATTTATATTTTTTTATTTTTTTATCGTAATTTTTCTATTCCCCTTCATACTTAATTAGTATAATATTTAATTATTAAAAAAAATCTATATTTATTATATTTATATATCCGGTTTTTTATATATAAAATCTATTACTTTTTTAATAGTAAATAATTTTATATTTAAAATTTTATATTTTAAATCTAGATTCCAAGCTTTCTATTAATAATAATTAAAATTAGTAATATAAATTAAACCGATATTTATTTAATTAATTTCTAATTTTAATTTATCGATATAAATAATAATCTTATTATTATATTAATTCTTCTAAAATTTAGAAATTATTTTTTAATATTTTTTAATATTTTTAACTAATTTTTCTTTATTATTTTCTACTTTTACATTAATTATTATAATTATAATAATAATTAAAATTATAATTATATTTATTATTAAAATCATTATATTTATTTTTAAAATTATTATATTTATTAAAATTATTATATTTCTTATTAATTTTAATTTTATATAATTTTAATTCTAATTATTTTAATTTTTAATTTTATTAATTATAATTTTAATTATTCTCAATATATCTTTTTAATATTAATATATTTATTAATATCTAATTTTTTTTAATTAATTTACTACCGAGATTATCTCCGTATTATTTTATATTATTTTAATATAAATTATTTTTTATTAATAATTTATTATTTATCCCGCCGCTTTTTTGATTCGATTTTATATATATTATTTATTATATTATTTTTTTCGTTATCTCGCTTAATTTATTATTTATTATTAATTTATAAATAATAAATATAAATTTTATTATAATATTTTTTTATTCGTAATAATTTTAATATATTATCATCGATAAATAATATTTATAATATATATATCCCTTTCTAATTAATTAATTATTTTTAATTAACTTTTTTAACCTATTTATCTCTTTTAATATTTATTTACGCGTTTTTTAATACCGATCGTATTTGTTAATTATATATAAATATATTTTTTTCTAATCGCTTTTTGTTAAATATATTTTATATATCTTTTTTAATTTATTAAATTTATTAATAAATATTATTCGCGTTTTTAATTTATTTATTCGTTATTAAAATTCGCGTCGCGTCAGCGAATTAATAATCCTTATATATTAAACGTATAAATTATATATTATAATATTTATTTTTATATTATATTCGCTATTTTCGATTTTATCGAATATTTAATTTAAAATCACGCGTCTACATTATTTTTTAAATACGTATTTATATATATTCGTTTAATTAATTTATTAAAAGATTTTAAAATTTATTAAATTATTATTATATTACACCGTCTACCGCGTTTATTATTAATTAAATATATATTTATAATAAATTAATAACGAATAATTTTCGTATTTATCGCGTTCGATTCGACTTAATTCTTACACGAAATCGATTAAATTATATTAAATTTTATAATAAATAATTATATAAATATTAAAAATATCTAATTTTAATTTTAATATATTAATAATTATTAATAATAAATAATCGCTATTATTAATTATAATAAATACTTTTTATACTTTATCCCGATTAAATAATAATATATAATAATAATTATATTTTAATATTTACGTTAATCGTTCGCTATTCTAAATAATAATTATATAAATAATAATTTTATCGTTATATTATAATTAATTTAATATCTTTAATTTATTAATAATCGAATAAATATATATTATAAAATTATTAATTTTTTTCTATCGATTTTTATTTATTTCGCGAATTAAATAATAGATATTTTTATATATTATTAATTTATAAATCAGCTGCGAATCCGCGTTAATTTTTATTTATTAATAAAATAGATATCGAATTTTATTAATAAATATAATCGTTAGATAAATTAATAATATTTTTAATAAATTTAATATCGATATATAATGTATAATATAACGAAAATTCGATTAAATAATAATTATATAAACCTTATCGATATAAATACGCGCGATAAATTTATTAAATTATTTTTTTTTAATTTAATTAACGAATTTATTATTTTTTATCGATTCGTATAACGCTATTAATAATAATTTATTATAATATATAGAATTTTTTTAATTTATTATATTTATTTCGGCCCGCCGAATCCGATTTAATAAATCTTTTTTTAATATTATTAATATTATTAATATTATATAATATTTAACAGACGCGGCGAATACGCTAAATATAAAAATTATATTTTTATTATTATTAATATTATTAATATAGATCACGCTCGGCTCGTTATTTATATAAATTTTAATAATAATATATTATTCGATAAAAATTAATTTCGCCCGCGAATTTTATAAAAAGATTCGTAATTAATTAATTAATAAATTTCACCGATAAATCGCGGTATAATTTTATTATATCTAATTAGCGAATCGCTGCGTTAAATTTTATATAAATTTAATTTATTTAATATTTATTTATCGATATATTTCTGCCGATTAACTAATCGATAATAATTATTAAAAATATTTATTTAATAATAATAAATAAATATTTATTATTTACGATAAATAATTATTTAATATCGATAAATAAATCTTCGATTTTTATAATAAATTATCGTTTAATATCGATAAGTAAATTTTTAATTTCTATAATAAATTATCATTTAATTAAATTAATATTAATAATTCTAATATTAAATTTTTTTTATCGAATTATTAAAATCGGTAGACTTTGCGATAAAAAGTTAAATAATTAATATATATATATTTCGTAATCGTAATAAAAATATATTAATTATATAAATATACCCGTTAAGTCGTTTATATTAAATAATTAATTATATAATTCTCGATCAGATTATTAAAATTCGAATTAAAATTAAATATATTATCCGATAAAATAATACGCGATTTAATTAAAATCCGCGTTTTAATAATATATTTCAGCGAATAACGGACTGCTAATAAATTTAATAATATTTTTAAATATTTTTAAAATTATAAACGAAAAAATTAATTAAATATAATATTCGATAATCTTTCACCGCCATCTTCGAATAATAATTTATTAATAAAATAATTTGTATTATCTTTAATCTAACGAATAATATTTAAATAATTATAAAAAAATAATATAATAATAAGATAATAAATAATTAATCGGTTAATATATTAATTAATAAATCGAATTATAAAATATTTTCGATCGATAGAAACGCGTATTTTATCGTATCTAATTAATATATAAATTAAATTAATATTATTATTAATATAAATATCGCGTATAAATATCGATAAATTTTTATAAATAATTAATAAAATTTTTAAATCTCGAATAAAAAATCCGTTAATAAAATAAATAATTAAAATAAAAATTTTTAAAAATTTCATCCGCGTCCGAAATTATTTTTATATTTTAATTAATTTTAATTCGATATCGCTGGCGTTTTTATAATTAAATAATTTTTTAAAACGATAATAAAATCGATAAAGCGGTGGATTAAAAAAATATTATATATATTTAATTAATTAATATATTAATTTTAAAATTATTAATTATATAATCGCTCGTGAATATTATTATATAACGTATTTAAATTAATTTGCGCGCTTAGTTTATTCGGATAGATAAATAAAAATTAATTATATAATAATATTTTATATTAATTAATTAGATAATAAAAAAATCGTTTTTATTCGTTAATTCGAATATTTTCATCGTTAAAATAAATTAGATTTTTATTTATTTTATTAATATAATAATTTTTAATTTTTTTAATATTTATTTATCGCGCGTAAACTCGATAATATTAAATTTCCGTATAAATAATAAATTAATTAATAATTAGATATTTTTTATAATATAATTCGACGTATTTATAAATAATAAATATATTAAAAATAGTAATAATAATTACGTTAAAATTAATAATAATAATTATATTAAAATTAAAATTAACTTCTAGATAAATAATTTTTATATATAATAAATAATTAAAAAATTAAAATTTAATATTATAAATAATATCGCCGAATATATTATTAAAATCGTTTTTAATTCGAAAAGCGCCGGTGAAATAGATAAATAATTTAATAATATAAAAAATAATTAGCAGATTGGTAAATTTAAATTAATTATAAAAAAATTATTATTTAAAATTCTACTATAATAACGTCTTTAATAAGCGATAAATTTACGCGGTAATTAACGAAATTTTTTTTTTTTTTTTTAAATTATTTTTAGCTCGATTTTTTTAATAAATCGTAATATATTTATTAATTTAATATCGAATTCCGCGAACGTACCGTTATAATATATATTTTTTTAAATACGAAAAAATATATATATAAATTCGTTTTATAAAATAATATATCGATTTTTTATTATATAAATTTATAAAAATTTAAAGAATTATTGCGCGTATTAACTATCGATTAATTTTAATTAATATATATTAATAATTTATAGAATCGATCGGTCTAAATCGAATAATTTTTAATTAATAATGAATTAGCACTTATTTATTATTTTATAAAATATAAATACTAATCCGATTTTTTTTTTAAATTTTAATATTAATATCGTTAAAAAATGAAAATTCTTACTTTTAAATTATAAATTTTAGCGAAAATTTAAAATAAATTAATAAATTAATCGTTCGTTTAATTAATTAAAATTTTTTTAAATATATCGTGTATTAGTAATCTGAATCTCCTAATAGATTTATAAAATATTATTAATTAATATTTATTAATTTAACGCTTCGATAGTGGATACGGCCGAGTTAAAATTTATATAAAATATTAATTATTTATTTATTTAAACTCGATTATACGCGGTATCAGCGATAAACAGACGTTAATTAAATATATTAAAAAAAATTTACGTTTAAAAATCTTTAAAATAAAACTTTTTTCCGCGTTTAATAAATACGAATTAATAGATATTACGATAATATTCACGCAGCTATTTTTCGCTTTTAATAATATATTAATAGTAGAGATAACAGATAAAATATTCCGACGTAATTAATTTTAATTAACTGAAATAGTATTTTAAAATTCGAAAATAATTATAACGATAAAATTAATAAATACCAAATCGCGATTATTAATATTAATTAAAATATTTATTTGATTCTGGCGGTCGAAAAAATAATAATATTTAAATAAATACCGATTCACGCGCGTAAAATCGATATAAAATTAATAGATATAATAAATTAATACTTTATATTCACTACTACAATTAATAAATTCGGTGATAGTAGTAATCTAATTAATTATAATAAATACGTTAATCTAATAGATAATACGATACAGTAAATAATTCGATATAATAAATATAATAAATATAGTGAATACTTTCGATATAATAAATAAAATCGATACGATAGATATTTTCGATACAATAAATAAAATAAATATAGTAAATATAATAGATAGAATCGATATAATAAATATTTTCGATACGATAGATAGAGTAGATATAATAAATATAATAGATAAAATCGATGCAGTAGATATTTTCGATACAATATTATTATTATTATTATTATTATTATTCTTCAAATTTGAGAGCATATGGAGTCTGTGACTATGGTACTCTATCTATCATGCGACAGGATTTGTCTAGCTATCTGACGACCTATATATATAAGTACACTAGGCCTTTTCGAATAGTATTTTTTTGCCTTATTACCGTTAAACTATCTAATTGCCTCCTTCGATCAAGAGATTCTCAATATTGAATATAGAATATAAAACATTCTTTCGCAAACTTTTTTTTAATATGTAGATGTTAGAATGATCAGATCATTCACTAATCAACTTTCAAATAAAGTAAAGAACAAAGGGAAGAATAAAAAAAAAAACAAATAAATTGATTATTTATTAGTAGAAAAGCTTTAAATTTAAATCGATTGAGTCGTACGAGAAGCACCTCGCTCTCAGCCCAATTTAATATTCGCGCAATTTTCAGTCGTGTGTATGTTCAATTGGATGCTCGGCTAATTGAGAAGGGTTATAAAAAGATCGTATGTTCGTGAAAGAGCTCCGAACTTGAATCGGCTGAGCAATATGAGGGGAAAAGCATAAAATCTCACCCTCGGCCCAATTTAGTGTTCGCGCAATTCTCAGTCGTGTGTATATTCAATTGGATGCTCGGCCAATTGAGAAGAGTTATAAAAAAATCGTATATTCGTAGAAGAGCTCCGAACTTAAATCGGCTGAGCAATATAAGGGAAAAAGAATAAAATCTCACCCTCGGCCCAATTCAGTGTTCGCGTAATTCTCAGTCGTGTGTATATTCAATTGGATGCTCGGCCAATTAAAGAAGGGCTGTAGAAAGATCGTATATTCGTGGAAGAGCTCCGAACTTAAATCGGCTGAGTCGTGCGAGAAAAAATATCAAAAACCTCGCCCTCAGCCCAATTCAGTGTTCGCGCAATTCTCAGTCGTGTGTATATTCAATTGGATGCTCGACCAATTGAGGAAGGGCTGTGGGAAAATCGTATATTCGTGGAAGAGCTCCGAACTTGAATCGGCTGAGCCGTGCGAGGAAAAATATTAAAAATCTCGCCCTCAGCCCAATTCAGTGTTCGCGCAATTCTCAGTCGTGTATATATTCAATTGGATGCTCGGCCAATTAAGAAGGGTTATAGGGAGATCGTATATTCGTAAAAAAGCTCTGAACTTAAATCGGCTGAGCCGTGCGAGACAAGATCTCGCCCTCAGCTTAATTCAATGTTCGCGCACTTCTCAGTCGTATGTATGTTCAATTGGATGCTCGGCTAATTAAGAAAGACTGTGGGAAGGTCTTTTCTTAAGAGAAGATCGTACGTTCGTGAAAAAACTCCGAACTTAAATCGGCTGAGTAGCGCGAGGGAGTTCGAAACCTCGCTCTTAACCCAGTTCAGTGTTCGCGTAATTCTCAGTCGTGTGTATATTCAATTGGATGTTCGGCCGATTGAGGAAGACTGTGAGAAGATCGTAGATTCATAAAAGAGCTCCGAACTTAAAACGGCTGAGTAGTGAAGGAAAATACCATAAACTTTCACCTTCAGCCCAATTCAGTATTCGCGCAATTCTCAGTCGTGTGTATGTTCAATTGGATGCTCGGCCGATTGAGGAAGGCTGTAGGAAGGTCGTTTCTTAAAGGAAGGTCGTATCTTAAAGAAGTATATTCGTGGAAAAGCTCTGAATCTGAGTCGGCTGAGTAGCGCGAAGGAAAGGAAATAAAATCTCGCTCTCAGCCTAATTCAGTATTCGCGCGATTCTCAGTCGAATTTCTTTGATTAATTGATCGTTCAATCGAGATAAGAAGGGTGTTGAGGTGATGCGGAGGGTGTCGGTCGGAAGATAAAAAAATTTTCATCAGCGATTTAATCATTCATTTCAACGTAATAGCGTCGATTTGAATGATTCTATCATCTGACTAGAGCTCATCTTAGTTTCTAAGAAGAGGGAGAAGAGGGAGGGAGGAGAAGAGGGAGGGAGGAGAAGAGGGAGGGAGGATTTCGATACAATAAATAGAATAGATATAATAAATATAATAGATAAAGTCGATATAATAGATATTTTCGATAGAATCGATAGAGTAAATATAATAAATGAAGTCGATACAGTAAATAAAATCGATATAGTAGATAGAATCGATATAATAAATAGAATAAATATAATAGATAGAATAAATGGGAATAAATAGAGTAAATAGAATAGATATAGTAAATAAAATAGATGGGAGTAGATATAATAGATAGAGTAAATACAATAAATAGAGTAAATAGAAATAGATATAATAGATGGAGTAAATATAATAGATAGAGTAAATAAAAATAGATGCAGTAGATAGAGTAGATGTAATAAATAGAGTAAATAGAGTAGATGCAGTAAATAATTCTAATATAATAAATACGTTAATATAGTGAATGATTCGATACGGTGAGTGCGATAACGGCCATAACGGTAAATAAATAACATATATACATACAAATATGCATATATAGCATAGATATATATATAATATACGCAGATACGACCGCAGGCCGAAATTTAAATTTTTTAATAAAATATCGGCCCTGCTCACCGCCCGGTCATTCTGCCGCCAGGACCTACTTAGCAGCTTATCTTATTAAAATTTCCCTCTATCTGCAGCGCCTTTTCCACTAGGCCGAATAAACTGAAATTAAACCGACACCGAGCCATGGCAGTTACTAGGTTATCTACAAAATTACCCGCGATTCGGAGCCTATCTCATTATAACTATACGCTGATGTGGCCGAATCGGTAATTATAATGCTTTTAGCGCCTCCGCCGGGCTAAGCGAGCCAATCCGCACCCTTCGGAATTAACAGTCATATATAACTGCACCTTATTATAGGGTTATTTTATATTATATATATATATATAATTTATTTACGGTTTTCAATTTTTTTCAGTAATATTTATTAATAAATAAATATATTACTTATTAACACGTTTATTAATATATTTATTAATAAATATATATATACGCGTGTTATTTAATTTATTTATTAATAAATGTATTATTCATCAACACGCTTATTAATAAATAAATATAATATATATATTTTATATTCTTTTAAATCTTGATATATATATGTATATATATATATTTAATTTTTATAATATTAATTTTTATTAAATAAGTCTGCGTTATGCGCGTTAAGAGTGCTTTATTATTATTATTTTTCAAATTTAAGAATATATGGAGTCTGTGACTATGATACTTTACCTATCATGTGACAGGATTTATCTAGCTATTTGATGACTTATATATACAAATACATTAGACCTTTTCGAATGATATTTTTTTGTCTTATCACCGTTAAACTATCCAATTGCCTCCTTCGACCAAGAGATTCTGAATATTAAATATAAAATATAAAACATTCTTTCGTAAACTTTTTTTTAATATATAGATATTAGAATAATCAGATCATCCACTGATCAACTTTCAAATCACATTAAAAATGCTAAACGTATTAAATAGTTTTATATTTATAAAATGCGCTTAAAACTGTTAATAAAAAATATTAACGCGCTTAATACTTTTTTAGATTATATTTAAACGCGAGTTAACGAGATTAATATAATCAGCGTTGTATATATTATGCTGTTTTACGCGGACTTTTTACTTTTTTAATATATAAAATTCGTATTACTTTATTATCGTATAAAGATGTAGATCTATATATTTAATAATAATAAAAATAATAAATATTTAGAATTTATATTATAATCTGATCATTCTTTGATCATATTCTATATAAATTTATATAAGTGATGCCCGTAATTTCAGCTCCGAACAACGCCGAGCCTGGGGACCCACACATCTCAATATGATTGAGATGGCCGCACCTAGTATATTATACTTCGTTAAAGTAAGTCAGCGCTTATTATAAAGCGTTTAATAATACGTTAAAATATTTTCCCGTAATTTAAATTTGCGAAGGAAATATTTAACGATAACTGGACCAAAATTACCTTTTCGGTAAAATAATATAAATAAAAACGGTTTTATAAGCGCGTTTCGCATGCGTGTAATAATCCACTCGTAATTAAAGAATTTTTATTTTTAAAAGGTTTTTTTAAGTATCATAACTTTTACCCTTATAGGCCTTAAGGCGCTGGGACGGGGTCTAAAATAACAATAATAAAAATAAAGTAGCAAAAATTTTTTAAACCGTGCTTTTCACTACATAACTTAACGAATCACCTGCGTAGGCCACCAAGGCGCTAAGACAGAGTATAAGAATTCATAATTAATAATAATATATTTATGTATTTCGGCATGATATCATGCCTAAACTTGTAAAAACGTCATATTTAAGTTCAAGCAACGTCACGTTCGATTTGGGGAGAAACTGGGGAACCTGACCACTATATAAATTTAGGATATTTTTTGAAACTAATCAACTTCTCAATCCCTCCGCCACCCGATCTAAATACATCACCAGCTCTTCTGACGTCATCTCGAGCATCCGCGGGTAAGGTCCGGGCCGGCCCAAACGCGGCTGATCCTTCGCCCAAGTCCACTCCTGACCCTCATTCTTCCTATCGATAGCCCACCACTGACGTCTTCGAGTCCCCTTGGCAGTCGAGATCAGAGTTCCGTTAATATCTGGATACGGAAGAATCCAATGGAAGGCCAGGAATTCCGCTCGAAATAAACGATGCCAATATTCGTCCACCCCGGCCTTGGCCCTTGTCGCCGCCCTCACCTTCTGGTACATGATTCGGAATGGTTTACCTTCAAAGTGCTTTCGGTTATATCCGTCCGAGGAACCCCACAACCACTCCATCAATTCCGCCGGGTGCTTTGTCTTTGTTTTGTTACCTGAAACGAGATTGGGCGGGTCGACGAAGGCTTCGCGAAGCCCTTCGTAACAGAATTGGACGGCATCCTTATCCTCATCCGTTTCGACCGATTGACGGAGCTCGCCGGCCAGTGCGGTCAACACGTCCCGGCGGAACTGACGAAAGCAAAGATGGGCCATCAATCGAACTATCTCGTCTTGCGCGGCGATGGAGCCCGCGCTCGTCTCTAAGCGCTCAAAACAGAATGTCAGCTCCTGCGCGGTATCCCGGATCAGGCGGCTACCGGTACGGTACCACGATAGCAGACTTTGGTTCAAACCGACCATCTCCCCCGAGATTTCCGCCTCGAAACGGAGGTCCTCCCAATTCACGGCCGGATGAAACCACCCAAAACCGTGGGCGGCAATGGTCGACTCGAGCCCAAGACCCCTTAGGGCCCGTCCTTCAACCTCTCGCCTGTTATACCACAACGTCGACTCGCGGGCCAGGTCGCTGCTGGCAAATCCCCGAAGGGCCTTGATCAGGACGATCATCAGCCTCGTGCGCTCCAGGGGGACACCCGTCTGGGGGCTGGTGATGCTCGCGATCTCGAGCGCCGAGGTGAACTTCTCGTAGTTCCCCAGCATGAACCGCGCGTAGTTACGCGTCGTCAACGGCCACACCGACGGGGGATGACTGGGTAGGCGGCATGGTGGATCCGCCCGAGCCTCCAGATCGAGTGCGCGTCGCTTGATGGCCTGGAAAAGATGCCAGTCTACCCGAAATTCCATCCGAACTCCGAACGACGTCGTCTCTGACGCTCGATACGCCTGACGCGCTCGAACCTTACTGGCGTGGTAGCTGCTAACGAGGGACTCTCGTGCTTTCACGTGGGATAACTTCGCGCTTTTGACGTTTGCCTTCCAGATGCCCGCGTCGATCGCCAGCTCGTCGAGTGCCTCGCGGCCGAAGGGGTGACACGTCTGCGCGTCCACGATTTCCTTTTCGGATGCATACCACTGGCTGTATAGCCATCCACCCTGG
>WNFX01010893.1_pt1 | contig 13786 bp, 12 predicted proteins | sample 5400111 | NCBI WGS metagenome assembly WNFX01 (sample SAMN13153363, study PRJNA577476) | soil metagenome | isolation source: 40 cm soil or saprolite under grassland replicate 1 | place: USA:California | collected 2016-06-15
TTCCCCAATCCGCTTCCACAATCCCTTCAACGCATCGGCGCGGGACTGCGGGCTGAGTCCCTCATAAGAGCGAAGTCTCTGTACAACGGCTTGAATGACCTCTTCCTGAATATGATCTGCGCGGGCTTCGCCCTCCCAGTAATCGAGCATTTTGGCAAGTCCGCCGATGATGGCACTGTCGCTATATCCGTTCTCATGTTCGAGACGGAAGAATTTGCGTAACTTTTCTAATGAAGGCTGCATAAGGTAATTTTATCATGGGGGATAGATAGGAAACGGACCCCGCTCGGGCACGACGTCGCGAATGGGCACGGATTTACTTTCTCACTGCCGCATATCCCAATCCATTCGGCTCGACATGTAAACCACTGTGATTAAAACGCCTGCTTGAGATAATTCTCCGCCGCTTTGATAAATTCTTTTGCCCAAGCCAGCATTTCGCGGACTTCTTCCTTTGTGACTTCTGCAAGAATACTATAGTCCCCAATATTTCTTCTATCTTGTGATTCTGTTAGATAATGATGAAATTTTGGATTCAACAAGCCAGTCTTAGCAAATTCCTTTCCAAAGCTTGCAATGACGGCCGAATGGCTCGAAAAAGAAAGCTCTAGCGATAGCAAAAGAGCCTCAGCTGTATAGAAAAGAGAATAATAAGCACGGGAGGCAGCAAAATCAACATCGCCGTCCTTGAATAATTTTGCCGCGGCTTTCTGGCTGCGCTTGGCTTTTTCCAATAGTGCTTTGACTTCAGAGTTCACACTGGTACCGCTTCGCGACGAACATTCGTCAGGAAAGGCGTCTGTCTATGTTCGAACTGTTCTTTGGAAACAAACGTCCGAGAAATTACAACATCATTTTCCAGCGAAAGAGATGCTGCCAAGTCAGAGCTAAGACGAAGCATTTCACTGTAATTGAAATCATCCTTCAAAACAACCAGAATATCTATATCAGAATCAGGTCTCTCATCACCGCGGGCGCGAGAGCCATAAAGCATAATACTATCCACTTGATCCCCATAAATTTGCATCAGTCCCTTTTTTAGCTTTTTCAATATAGGGCGAATATTAGTTGTCATGGATTGGCTCCTGCCTTTATCTTACCGTTTTTCATCTTCATGCGCAACACTTATCCAGCTCTTACCGCGGCAAATCCTAACCCGTTCGGACCAACATGCGTGCCAATGACCGTAGTCACGTTAACCATGAAAATGTCGCGCGGCACAGATTGGCTAGCTCTCTCCATCAATTCATTTAGGAATTCTTTGGCGCGCGGTTCAGCGCCTGTATGCAGGATCGCCAATCTTTCCAGGGAACCACCTTCCAGCAGAAACTTCAACATCCGTTCATTGGCTTGACTGTTCGTACGCACCGCGCCAATGGCTTTGACTTCTGCATTCGTCAATTCGATCAGCGGCTTGATATGCAGAATACCCCCAAGTACGGCCACCGTGGCAGGAACGCGTCCGCTGCGTTTGAGATATTCCATCGTATCCAACGCGGCAGAGACATAAAGTCGCTTACATGTGGATTCGATTGCAGCAAGCGCGGCTTGCAATCCCATCTCGGCGGCTTCGGCTGCAGCAATCACTTGAAAGCCAAGTCCCAATGAAAGGGAAGTACTATCCACGCAGGTAACTCTATTTGGGAAATCACTGGCGGACTGCCGTGCGATATTCAGGATGGACGTCAGTGCGCCGGCTGCGTGAATGGAGAGGATATGGTCACAGCCACGTGTGAGCAGGGATTCGTATCGGCTTGAGAAATCGCCAATCGAAGGCGCGGCAGTTGTCGGCTGAGTTTGGAGTGAGGGCAACCGCTTATAAAATTCTTCGCGTGAGATCCCAATCCCATCTGCATATTCTTTTCCGTCAATAATCAAAATAGATGGGACAACCTCAAGTTCATGTTGTTCAACTAGGTATCTTGGAATATCTGAGGTCGAGTCTGTAACAATGCCAACTTTCATTGTTTTGGCTTCTCCCGATCCAGCCAGAGCTCGCGATATTTTCGATTCCAGTCAATGAGGAAACGATAAGCAATCACAAGGCCGCAGGCAAGAGCAATCCATAGTTCTAGCCCGCGCAGATTGAGAAACCAGAAGAGCGGTGCGATGAGAATTCCTGTCAACACACTGGCACGTGCGCCGTGATGAAAAATGAGCACAAGAGCCAACAACAGACCCGCGCCGATAATCAATGAAAACCAATTCGTAGCGAGCAACGCACCGCCAAACGTTGCCAGCCCCATACCACCGCGAAACTGTGCGAAGATCGGCCAGCAATGACCTACAACCGCGAACGCGGCGGTAAAAACAACAATCCATGTTTCATTTGAGTATTTGCTTGCAAGAAATGTTGGAATGAATCCTTTTGCAACATCAAGGATCGCCACCAGCGCGCCCCAGCCAAAGCCTGCTTGTCGAATCGTATTGGTCGTCGTTGCATGACCTGAGCCCGCATCGCGTACATCGACACCTTTTACATAGCGCGTGACCCAAATGGAAAACGGAAGCGAACCTGAAAGATAACTCAACAATGGAAAGAGGAAATAAAAAAGGGTTTGCATGGTTAGTTCAGTTTACGAATTGCGGGATGAAGGAGACCGAGAAGTGCCAGCCCCATTGTAGCAAGCCCGCCGACCAAAAATACAGTTGGCGCGCCAAACCGATCAGTCGCCCAACCCGAAAGGCTGAACCCAATCGGCAATAAAACAAATGAACCGAGCGCGTCAATCGAATACACTCGTCCAAGCATTTTGCCGGGAACCATTTCCTGCAGGGTGTGAGTCCAGATCAGCGCGAAGACAGAGGTGGACATTCCACTCACAAACATGGACGCAATCAAAATCGGGATGGGAAGTTTGAATGCAAATGGCAATAACGCCGCACCCGTACCTACCACAGAAAGATAGCTCAACAAGCCACGTCTGTGAAGCCGGACGTATTGTCCAAGCCAGAGCATGCCAACGACAAATCCGAGCGAGGCTGCGGAGCCGAGGATACCGAGCAGTTTTACATCCGCACCCAGATCCTCTTTGATGAGGAAAGGCATTGCCACTGCGCGCGGACTCGCTTCCATGATGTTGACAAAGCCAAAGAGCAGGATGGTGATCCAAATCCAGGGGATAGTCTTGACTAGCTTGAATCCCTCACGCAGATCTTTGAAGCCCTGTTCAAGCGCGTCTTTCGCGGACCCTTGTTGTACTACTGTATCTAATGCATTTTCCTGTCTTTGAACTTTATCTAGATTGGAACGGAGCATTGGCAAAACACAAAGTGCGGAAATAAAAAACGAAAGCGCGTCCAATCCAAAGGTCAGGGATGTGCCACTTACCGCGACAAGTGTCGCGCCCAACGCGGGACCAACAATCCCGGTGACGCGTTGACTCAATCCATTTAATGAGTTTGCGCTGACGAATAATTCTGAAGGCGTGATCTGCGGGATGACTGCCTGATAGGCGGGGAAGAAAAAGGCTTCCACAAAACCAAAGATCATGCTGGCAATGTAGATATGCCAGATCTGCAAAAGATTGAGCCATGAAAAAACTGTGACAAAGGTGATGACCAATCCGCTTAACAAGTCTGAACTGAACATGATGCGGATGCGCGGCAGACGATCCACGACCACACCACCAACCAGTAAAAATATCAACATGGGGACTTGTGAAAAAACCAGCACCGTTCCCATTGCGACTGCAGAACCTGTCTTCTCCAACACCCACCATGAAAGTGCAATGCGATAGAGGCTATCCCCAAGCCGTGAGGTTGTTTGCCCTGTCCAGAGCAAAGCAAACGGACGATGTCTTAAAGAACGCAATACATTCATATTCGCGAGTATAGCATGACCGAGATTCCCCCATAATTCGGATTGTATTTCGAGCCGAATCGCTCTATAATCTTTTTATGATAAGTCATTTTACTGACTTTTCTCAACAGGGAATGATATGTGTCATTCCCATTTCCAGGCGATATCCAAAATCAAACAATGTAGCAATATATCGCTTTTCCACAACCAAGGAGTCTTATATGCGATCTATTGTTCGTGTCTCCAACCTTATCATTACGCTGATCGTGCTAATAGCACTATCAGCAGTGGGGAAAGTGAGTGCAAGGAATAGCCTGAATGCTCCACCTCCCCCAAATGTAGATGTCAGTCAACGCGCAGGCAATGAGTCTGAAGAGGCAATCGCAGTTAACCCTACTAACCCAAACAACATTGTAATATTTACTAATATTGCCGAAGGCGTAAATGGAATGTTCCTCGCCGTTTCCTTCGATGGGGGTACTACCTGGACCCGTCGAATCGTCGGGGAAGGCAATGATGTCTTCGGCGACACATGCTGTGATCCTAGTGCCGCGTTTGACCAGTATGGCAACCTGTTCCTCTCCTGGCTCTACAATGTGGATCAAGTGGTCCCCATCGCCCTCAGCACCGATGGCGGCCTCAACTTCAGCCTCATCGCAACCATCAGTGCACCGGATAGCTTGCTCAAAACGAAGGCCTCCCGTGACGAGCGTGGTCTCTTCCGCTTCGTTGATCAGGAGACGGTCACTACCGGCGCAAACTCGGTCTGGGTCGTCTTCAATGCTGGCGGTCCGATCTTTGCGACCGGCGCGCCAGTCACGGGGCTCGGTCAGGTCGGCCCCTTCTTCGCGGGTGAGGTTGTTCCCGGCACGAACAACTGCACGTATGGCGACGTTGCTATCGGTCCACAGGGCCAGGTGATGAATGCCTGCAACCTCACCGAGAGCGGCCAGGGTGGCGGCAAGGTCTTCATCAACGTCGATCCTGATGGCTTGGGACCCGCAGGATTTGGTGATCGTATCTTTGTGGCAGCTACTCACGTTGGCGGATTCGACTTTATCGCACCTCAGCCTGATCGCTCGGTTGACGCGGAAGCCGGCCTCGCCTGGGATCGAACCGGTGGCGCACACAATGGACGTGTTTACCTTGTCTACACTAAGGAAGAGAAGAATGAGAGTGATGATACGAACATCTATGTGCGCTACTCCGACGACAATGGCGCTACGTGGAGTGCAGGCGTAAGGGTCAATGACGATAACACGACCAACAGCCAGTTCATGCCGAAGATTTCGTTAGACCAAACGACTGGCAACATTGCAGTGATGTGGTACGACTCGCGCGCGGATCTCGGAACTGGCGGCTCAGGCGACACTGATGGCATCCCCAACACTGACGCGCAATTCTGGGGCTCATTCAGCACGAATGGTACATCCTTCACACCTAATTTCCAGGTCAGTGCAGGCACGTCAAATTCGCATGTTTCAGGTAATCATATTGACTATGGCGATTATGATGGGCTGTCGTTTTATGGAGGTATGGCACATCCAGCTTGGTCAGATAATTCGAATAGCACTGGGGATAACCCAGATGGCACTTTAAATAAGCTGGATATTTATACAGCCGCGGTTCCTTTCACACATTAATCTATCGAAAAGTCTTCCTAAGAGAAATCGCAAAAGATGACTCACAATAAATAAATGTAAGAATAAAAGCCAAATCAAAAAACAATCAATAAAAGTGGAGCTGATATCAGCTCCACTTTTATTTTTCTTAATTGATAAATTTTAGACAGTTTTGTAATTCATTTGCAACACTATTTCAATTTTTTCATAAACAACTTATCTAAAGTATGACCTAAGTAATACGTTTACAGAAGTGTCAATGGATTCAGTACTCCGCTCCTATACCTTTTTATTCTGTCATGCGTAAGATAAATCATTGTTCATTAAGTCATCGTTTTCGTTCTCAGCCAGTTCGAAACGCTATTAATCAACATCATCATTCATTCATGAATGTCAAGCAATTTCTAACAAGTTGTTGCTTCACACAGGAGAAAACGATGAACAAAACAATCTATCGAGCTGCAAGTCTGATCGTGGCACTTGCCATGATCTTGGGGAACATCATCCATACACAGGCGGCTGGGAGCGTTTACTATGTATCACCCACAGGAAACGATGCAAACCCTGGAACATCCTCCGCCCCATTCAAGACGTTTGCAAAAGCAAACTCTATGTTAACAGCGGGGAGCACACTATACATTTATGCGGGTATATACAATGAGCAATTGAAGATTTCAAAGAGTGGCACAAGCAGTGCGTGGATTACTGTCAAACCGCAGGGTGGAATAGTCGTGATCGATATGAAAAATGCGGTAACGATCGGCGTAAGCTTGAGCGCTTCCTATGTAACTGTCAGTGGCTTGGAGGTAAAAAACTCAGGTGATATCTGCGTAAATTTGGTAGGAAACAATCTTACCGTTGATGGCTTGGTTGTGCACGAATGTACGAATCACGGCATTCAGGCAAATAATTCTTCACAAGTCAAAATATTGAATAGTCGTGTTTACCACGCTGCTTTATCAAATGCGAGTCGCAGTGTTTCCAGTGGATGGCCATCAGGAATTAAAGTCCGCGTAAGTGACAATGTTTTGATTCAAGGAAACATTGTCTACAACAATTACGGTGAAGGCTTGGGAACACGCGGCACGAACGTCACCATCCGAGCTAACACAGTTTATGATAACTTCTCGGTCAATATTTACACAAATTCAGAGAATGCGTTGATCGAAAGGAACTTTGTTTACTGCACACCAAACAGCGGTTATGAGCGTGATGGATTGCCCGCAATTGGTATTGGTATGGCTGAAGAATATTTTGATGGCTGGGGCGCACGACTCAAAAATGCAAAAGTGCTCAACAACATTGTTGCATTTTGTAAACATGGCGTGCGCTATAGTGGTGCCGATGATAGACTGACCGACGGTGGGTTGAAAAATGCGACCGTCGCCTACAATACGTTATATGGCAGTATAAACTCGGCACTCAGCATTGTCTACGAAAGCGCGCAAACCGGTTCATTAATTGCCAATAATATTATCTGGCAGGCGCAAGATAAGCTTACATCTATAGATAACCCTATTGGACTAACATTCCAAAATAATCTATGGAAGGTCTTGCCTTCCACAACAGTGCGTAGCCCAGGAGATCAAATTGGAGATCCCAAATTTGCAAACACTCCAGGATACACATCTGAGAGTTACCGTCCCTCCAGTTCATCTCCGGCTGCCGGAGCCGCTGCGGACATTGGCATTACAAACGACTTTTTCGCCAAGCAGCGTGGACCCTCGTTTGATATCGGTGCGATCCAATTCGCTACTACATCTACGGCTCCAGTTTCCCAAGCAACAAATACACCTACAGCTCAGCCTCTAGCAAGCCCAACTCCTACCACAATACAACCGACGAGCACACCTGTCCTACCTTCTCTGACCGTCATGGCGCCTACATCCACGCCTATATCTATCTCACCCACAGCCACTTTCGCTAGTGTTCCTAATCAACCTTCGCCTACAGCAACTCTGCAACCAACACAACAATCCTCAAAGTCATTGCAAGAGACTTTATACGATGACAAGAATAGTGGCTTTGTCTACTCAGCTGGTTGGATGGCTGAAATCAAATCGGCGGCCGTCGGTGGATCATTTTCACGGACATCTACAAATGGCTCGTCGGTAACGTTCCAATTTACAGGACAATCTTTTAGTGTTATCTATAAGGGTGGTCCAAGCTATCGAAAAATGGATGTCTATATAGATGGTGCTTTGGTAGCAACGATCGACGAAAGACATGATGTGAGTACGTACCAAGTACGCTGGGATTATCCAAGCCAGTTCCCACTTGGGAAGCATACTCTGAAACTGGTCTTTGTAACTACCAGTTCCAGCACTAACGGTTCAGTGGATGCAGTAATTGTCCGTTAGCAAGTTTATTTGAAAAGCGGAGCACTTTTCAGTGCTCCGCTTTTTTATCTTGATGCTCGCCACGTCGGACGATTTTCTTTTTAAAGATCTTAACTTCTCCGGCTTTTGCCAAATTCATAGACTCAACAATCATCACTTTCAAGTCATCATCCGAGACATTATCCCCCTCTAGGTCAAGCAAAAAATCATGGCCTTCTACATAGCCACCGTTGGTAAAATCAACTCGAAAGTCAAACTTGACACGGAATTCAGATTGCGGATTTGGCTTATACATAGATATTATTTATCCAGTAAGCTGTAAACTGGAAGGCTCATACTCCATTAATTCAATGGAGTTTCCATCCGGGTCAGCAATCCATGCCTGGCGAGAATTGTCCATGCCAAGCGAAACCTTAGAGACTTCTACCCCTCTGCTTCAGACGCCATGACCTGATCGAAGAATTCAAGGAAGGTTGAATCTCCACATTCAAAGTAATATCCAAATGGCTTACTCTCCTTATTGTTCAAGGTGAATTTGATTTTCATGCCAAGTTTGTTCGCATAAAAGTCAATAATTTTCTCAAGGTCATTAGTTACAAAGTTGAGATGTGCCAGTTTTTTTATCACTTTAGTACCTCATTTCATTTATGCTCCATAGCTGTCAACCATGGGCGGACTTCATAGGTAAGCAACCTGATTCTACAGCAGGGTCCGCCGCGGCAAAAGCCTCAAGACGGCTTGTCTTAGTGTTTAACTGGGAGGAGGGGGTGGCAAAGTTTCCATCCGCCAGGATGTGAAATATTGTGGTGCGCCGTTAATAGTGTACCAGAGTAGCGGGATCCAACCACCACTCTGTAATCTGCCCCAGACATTGGAGCCGGACGGATAATACGCGATTATTTTTACAGACTGTCCATCAGACAATTGCGAATTCGTCTTTTCAATACTTGGTCCAGGTGTCTTTTGAACATACACATCCGTATTGACAGTGACAAGAAATGGCGGACCAGGAAATCTTTCGAGCATGCTTAGTTGAATCCAGACCGGGTGTTTGGTCACCAGAGGCCAGTATAAATCTCCCTTTGGTGGATTGACCAAAATTGTCGTTTTGGAGTCCCTCCTCCAGCCGACAACAACAAATTTTTGGATTAGATCAGGTTTAGTAAAATAATTAACTTCTTCAATAGTAGGCGGGGAACTGTAATCAAGTGTGTGAACTCTGCCCCATTCACCGCGTATTTCCTCCAATCTTATGATATTCCCACCCATCGTCAAGCTTTCCAACTGCGGAAAACCCGCTGTATTAAACAATGCTGTAGCGTCTGATTTCAGATATACCAATTTAGTTTGATCGTAATTATTCAGAGCATTAATGAAAGTTTCCCAGGTGCCGTCTACCTTGGTCCGATCTGTCCCAGAGGATAGTTTTGGCAGTATTAGCAGCGGCACAACTTCCGGTGTTTGTGCAAGAGAACCATCAAAAGTGCGTGATTTGAAATTATAAACAGCAAGCTGGTTATCGTGTTTAACGCGGTAGTATTGAAGGCTTATAATGGGAGTGGGACTAGGGAGAACAAAAGTCTGAATAGGAGTGAAGCTAGGTTCAGGAGTAAAGGTGTTTCGAGGAGTTGGTGTAAAGGTCGGTGTTGAGGTGAATGTTGGCATCGCTACCGCTGTCTGTATAGAGGCTGCATTAGCGGTCTGAGCGATAAATATATTGATCGCATTCGTGTCAAGCGGAGGAATAGGGGTAGGAGTAGCAAGAGATGGAGCGCATCCAACAATCAATGTTAGGATAATAAGCCAGATCAACAGCTTGATTTTCACTATTGCCATGTTTCCTCTTGGACATTAGAGATATACCCTATTATTCTACAATCTCTTTCACACGTCCGACTGCTCCACTTTCTAAACGGACTTTAATACCGTGAGGATGAGTCGGAGATTTTGTGAGAATATCCTTCACAACACCTTTGGTCAGTTTGCCTGTGCGCTGATCTTGCTTCAAAACGATAAGCACGGTCATACCAGGTTTGATGGAAGAGCGAATTTGTCCGTTCATAAATATTCCAATATTCAACCTAATCTGGTTCAGAAAATGGACAGGTTAGTGATGGAAATGGTTCGCGCAGGTAATGAATAGGTGATGCACCTTGGATAAGAACAAATAAGGCATTAATCTCACCGGATTCAGCCAAACAACCTATGACGATCACATCCGCGCCATCCGGAAAACTAGAAGGAGGAGAGACAAGCGGTAGAATAACACCAGCAGACTTTGGCCCATTTAAATTGAAAATTACGCGAGAGAATGGCTTAGGTTTATAGCTGGGCCAGAAATAATAGACAGGCCAGGAATCATCCCCTTTCCCTTCATCGGCTGTAAAAAAGGAGGGATTGAGAGCCTGCCCATAAACAATAACAGCGCCATTGGTTTTAAGAAAATCATCCAAACTAACATCGGAGACAGGCGATGCCAATGTACTCGTAATTCTGCGGTAGTCTTCTTTTAATTGCAATATTGATTTTGCAGGATACCGCTGAGAAAACAACTCCTGTCCTTTTGTGAGTGCTATCCCAACTGCTATGAAAAACATCACAAACCCGATAAGGGAGGATTGCTTTAAAGACCGCATGGCATTTTGTGTTTTGTGTTCCTGAACACTAAAATTTGCTTCCTGGTTTGTAAAAGATCGAAGTATATAATAAAACTGCATCAAGCCAATTGCATAATAGATAAGAGTAATCCAGTCTGCTGGAAGGATAAAACGCCAGCCAGATAACCTGCCTATAGAGACGCTAAAGTTGTAACCAATTCCAAAGAATAAAGGGACAAACGCTAGATATTTGTGTTTTTTCCACAAATATCCAAATCCAAGAGCTATCATACTAGTATTAATAAAAAGTAGTATCCATCCTTCAAATGACAGCCCTCCTATCCAATTGCCCCAGAAAGGTTCTGTTTTTACATATTCTTTTATATTTTCAATTCGAAACGAATAAGGTAGATAGATATAACTAAAAATCGCATTGTGAAAATAATGAGCTGATATAAACTTTGTCACCTGACCAGGATGTTCCAATGCAAATCTGAATGCTTGCTTTTGCAAGCGGTCGTTATATGCAAGATCTGATTCGCCTGAATATCTCTGAGGCGAATTTTGGGGGTCTAAAACACTGGGTGCAAAGCTATATACCGTTGACATTTGAGCACTATAAGGAGAGACTGGGTATTGAAAAGCAAGTTTTCCTGTTAGCTCATAATTGCGCCAAAACCATGGTATTAAAGGGATCATGAAGCCCAGACAAGTCAATGCAAGCACCTCCCAACGCAAAGAAGGACGGGGAAATGGAACAAGCAGGAGTGCAAAAAGTATGAATGGCAGAAGAAAAATAGGATGGCCTCGAGTAAGGACCAACAAGCTAAATACCCCACCCAAAACAAGAGGCGTCACACGCCGTTCTCCTGGTTTTTCCAGCCAATGAAAAAACAGCCAGAGCAATAGAACCATGAATCCCATTGCAAAGACATCACTCAACAACAATTTTACATGAGAGACTTGAATAACATTTGAAAGCATCAGCGCGCTACGTTCACGCAAAATAAGCAATAAGGCAACTATCAACCCAGCAGGTCTAGCATCCAGACGCGTTGTGAGCAAATATGCAAAGGCTGGAATGATAGCCAGAAAAATTACCTGTAACGATACTAAAAGTGTGTAATTTCCTCCGGAGAACAGGTGTAGAGCGGCAAGAAACAACGAATAAAGCGGTTTCGACCAAAAATCACTAGGGATAGGCTTGCCAATCAGGAACTCTCGTGCTGTATTGTCATAAACAAGCGCGTCGCTGAATGGATAGCTTTGATAATTAGGTGCAGTTGGTTCTAAAGAGAACCACGTAAGTTTTGCAGGTTGATTCAACCAAATGAGACAGGCAAATCCCCATAAACCTAAGAAAACAATCACATCCAGCCTGGTTGATCGCCCAAGGTTGGTACGCTCTATAAACAAATAAAATAATACACCTGCAAAAGCAGCAAGCAAAACTTGATGCAATAAAATTGGAACACCCGGACCCTGCCAGTACACATTATCTGGAGTTAGCCCAACGCGGGTTAATTTTATTGTTAGCAGTAAAAGCCCAAACAAAACCAATATAATCAATGATGGCATAAGGACACTGCGATGATCATAGAACGTCCTTGGGTTAATTCCCCTAAAATAGAGAATAACAAAACCAAACTGAACTGATAATGCGGCCAACCACAATAGAATTGGCAATAATCGTTCCCGGTATGATGCCAGCACTCCTAATTGTTGTTTGGATAAAAACAACAAGACATAACATACTGCCATCCATAGGATGAATATCCAGAATATTTCCTTTTGATCAGCCAGCCTTACCAAAAATTTCTCACTTGCTCGAACCCGCCAAGAATTTCTAAATGAGCCAAATAGAAAAACTAGAATCGTCAGTAATAAGGATAAAACCACTATTACCAGAATCAAACGCAAATAAGAAAAGCCAAAGAAGACTGCAGAGCTGGGCTCACTCGGTTCCTTTATAAAAGACCATAAGACAAACAAGCCTTCTGCCAGGATCAAGGCCAAGTTCAATCGAAAGATAAGTGTTATACGCTTTTGATCAAGCATGAGAATAATTCAAGAATATCTTCTAAGACCAGGTTTGGTCAATAGAGAAATATATAGCAAATTATAAACCAGCGTCCACAAACACAGATATTTACTAAGAAACGATTCGGGTTGGAGGGCTTTTCAATCCTTCCCTCTCCACGTAAAATCAAACAACTATGGAACCTACTTCGTTCACTGACCCGGCTGCTATAACTTACCAACAAACCCGTATCTCTCATTGGGATGCAATTGCTCGCAAGCGCGATGCCTGGCATGGCATGGGTAGCTGGTATCACCGTCGTCTCCAGGAGGTTTATTGTTTTCATGTCAGTCCAAATCAGAATATCCTCGAGGTAGGCTGTGCGGAAGGAAATCTGCTCGCAGCACTTAAGCCCGCGCGTGGGCTTGGGATCGATTTTTCTGATGAAATGATTTGCCGTGCAAGCAAACTTCATCCAGACCTTGAATTTATCCGTGGCGATGCACACGACCTTTCAAATATCAAAGAGAAGTTTGACATCATTATTCTGTCTGACCTTGTCAATGACCTATGGGATGTACAACACGTCTTCGAACAGCTCAAACCACTTTGTATGTCCCACACGCGTGTCATTCTTAATTTTTATAGCAGGCTATGGCAATTTCCACTCAATATTGCGCGAACCCTAAACCTCGCCAGTCCTAATCTGTATCAAAATTGGCTTACCCGTGAAGATATCAATGCTCTGCTACAGCTGGCTGACTTTGAAACGATCCGCGTTACACAAGAAATTCTTTGGCCTCTGCCACTCGGTGGATTTGCAAATCGCTTTTTAGTCCGCTTGTGGCCCTTTTATGAAATGGCGCTTTCCAACTTTGTGATCGCGCGTCCTGCCCCAGAACGGGCACAGGAATCAATTGTTTCTATCATTATTCCTGCGCGCAACGAATCGGGTAACATCAAAGCCATTTTTGAACGGACACCTCAAATGGGGCGCGAGACCGAACTTGTTTTTGTCGAGGGACACTCAAAGGATGACACATACGCGGCAATCGAACAGGAGACCTCTTCACATCCTTCTGCTTCCAGCCTGCTTCTGCGACAAACAGGCACCGGCAAAGCTGACGCGGTGCGGCTGGGCTTCTCTAATGCCAAAGGCGATGTGCTGATGATCTTAGATGCAGATCTGACCGTTCCTCCTGAAGATCTTCCACGTTTCTATGAAGCATTGGTCTCTGGAAAAGGCGAGTTTATTAACGGCGTGCGTTTGGTTTATCCTATGGAAAAGGAAGCCATGCGCACACTCAATTTTCTGGGTAATAAATTTTTCAGCATGGCTTTTTCCTGGCTACTGGGACAACCTATCAAGGATACCCTATGTGGCACAAAAGTCCTTTGGAAAAGGG
>WNFX01006282.1_pt1 | contig 13777 bp, 14 predicted proteins | sample 5400111 | NCBI WGS metagenome assembly WNFX01 (sample SAMN13153363, study PRJNA577476) | soil metagenome | isolation source: 40 cm soil or saprolite under grassland replicate 1 | place: USA:California | collected 2016-06-15
CCCGCCGTCCTCCCCGCGACCCTGACGCTGATTGAGAAAAAGGAGGGAACAACCAAGGCCTGGGCCGACGCCAGCGGTGGCGTCCTCGGGGCGATCGGCCTCGCCGCCTTTGCCTTCACCGCCCTTCAGCTATTGCGTGCGAACCCCGTGGTCGCGCTCGCACTCGCCCTGTTGGCCTGGCTGCTGGTTTCCGGAGGTCTGTACTTTCTGTCCCGCAAAACCGGACTCTTCCTCTGGCAGGACAAACTCCTGACGAAATCCCGCTAGCCATCAATGGCCCCAGGCCCTAACCGTCGCGCGACATCAGGCGCCGTGTGCCCATCGCGCGATTATCGGTAAAATCACGCGGTCGGGCAGATACCGAAGCGGTCAAACGGGACTGACTGTAGATCAGTTGGCCTAGCGCCTTCGGGGGTTCGAATCCTCCTCTGCCCAATACCAGAGCCCACATAGCTCAGGTGGTAGAGCGTCGCCTTGGTAAGGCGAAGGTCTCCGGTTCAAATCCGGATGTGGGCTATCCCTTATCGTGGTAGCTTCCCGTAGTCTTTGGTGTATGCCGGCGGCAAAGAAGGCGCCCAGGAAGGCACCGAAAAGAGCGACTCGCTCGCGCAAGCCCGCCGCCGCGCGTGGGCCGGAGCCCAAAGAAAGCATCATCGAGACCACGGGCAAAGACGTCGCCGCACTCGTTGAGCAGGTCGGGAAGCAAGGTGGCGTCGTGGTCGGCGCCTATCGGGATCCATTCGCTGGACAGGCGCTGATTCTGGCATCGCTTCCCATCAAGAAGGTCGTCGCGACGCCCTTCCAGCGCGACCTGTCGAAGACCCATGCCAGCCGACTGGCCGAGGCGATCGGCGCGGCCGGATTGTTCCTCGACCCCGTCATCGCAGTGCCGTCCGACGACGGATTCTGGTCGCCAAACGGGCGCCATCGCCTGGAGGCGGCGCGCCGCCTCGGCATGCGTTCGGTTACGGCCCTTCTGGTGCCCGACGAGAAGCTAGCCTTCCGGATCCTCGCGCTCAACACCGAAAAGGCCCACAACCTTCGCGACCGCAGCCTCGAAGTGATCCGCATGGCCCGCCAGCTTGCTAAAGAGCAACCGCGTTCGAAGGAGATCGAGCACGCCGTCACCTTCGACTCGCCGGTCTTCCTGACGCTGGGCGGCGCCTACGCGCAGCGCTCTCGCTTCGCCGGCTCTTCCTATCAGTCAGTTCTCAACAAGGTCGACCGCTTTCTCGATGTCACCCTGCCCGCGGCATTGCGGCAGCGCGAGCAATGGGCGGTCCGCATCATGGACATCGACGATCGCGTCGCCGCCCATCTCAAGACGATGCAGGCGATGGGCATGAAGAGCCCGTATCTTCGGGCCGTCGTCGTGGCGCGAATCAACCCCGTGCGCTTCGTTCCCCCATCCCGCAAGAAGGATGCCGCGCCGCCGATGTCGATGGCCGAGGCCCTCACGAAGATGGCGGCCAACGTGCGGAAATTCGATCCGAAGTCCGTAAGGCCCGGCGACCTGGCGTTGGTTGCGGCGATCGCACCCACGTCAGCCGACTAACTCGATCCGGCACGCGATTTAGCCGTTTATTAATACAGTTGAGTTAGCGTGAGCAACGGAGTGGTGCGGCAAGGGGCCATTGCGGCCGTGATTGTCCTACTCCTTGCCGGCGCGTTCTCGTACGTCCGATTACCCCACGCCCCGGTCATCACCGCTCCGACGTTGGCGCACGCCGCCGAGATGGATCTCCGGGACCGTCCACCACGGGGGCCCGGCCCGGCCGTAAGCGGCCCGCCGGCGATTCCGCGGGTCGTCCTTGGCGCCGCGACGAACAGCCAAGTGGTGGCGCTGACCTTCGACCTCGATATGGACGAGCAAATGGCGGCCGCCGCCCGCGGCGGCGCGGTCTGGATCAACGGGGATGCCCTCACCTACCTCGAGTCCCGCAAGCTCCACGCAACCCTGTTCATGACCGGAATGTGGGCCGAGGTGTACCCGGCGCTGGCCCGCGAAATCGCAAGCAACCCGAATTTCGAGATCGGCGACCACAGCTATTCGCACCCGGCCTTTCACACGCCCTGCTACCTGCTCGGAGGCGTCAGCCGAGCGGAGCAAGCGCGTCAGATCCAGCTCGCGCAGAAGGCGATCGAGCGACCGACGGGCGTCCTGCCGAAGTACTTTCGGTTTCCCGGGGGTTGCTATGACCGCCCAGCGCTCGACCTCGTCCAGGCCGCCGGGCTCATTCCGGTTCAGTGGAACGTCAACTCGATCGACGCCTTCAACAGCTATCCGCAGCAGATCGTCTCCACCGTGCTCTCGGAAGTCAAACCGGGATCGATCGTGGTCATGCATCTGAATGGTGGCTCCAACGCCCCGTCGACCGGCCTGGCGTTGCGGCTGCTGATCCCGGAACTCGAGAAGCGCGGCTACCAGTTCCTCACCGTCAGCGAGCTCCTCGCGACCGGAACGCCGATCCAGCCCGCCGACGGGCAGCGGGAGGTCTCCGAGTTCTATCAGCCGCCGCCGCCTCCTCCGCCACCGCCGCTGCCGGTCAAACCCACGCCCCGCTGGTGCGGATGGGTCATCGGGCTACACGGCCGCGTCTGGGTGTGCCGCTAGCCATTGCGCTTCTTAGCCGCCCTTGATGCCTTCGACCGGCGACTGTTCCACCGCCTGACGCGAGAGGAGCGACGCGCCGTCGATGTCAGTCTCAAGCGATTGAGTAACGCGGCGAATCGATCGTTGCTCTGGATCGTGATCGCCGCGCTGATCGCCATCCTGGGTGGGCACCGCGAGCGGCGGGCCGCACTTCGCGGCATGGTCTCGATCGGCATCACGTCAACGCTCGTGAACCTGCCGTTGAAATACCTCGCCCGGCGGAACCGGCCGCCGAGACGGCGCGGCGATCGGCCGCTTCCGATCAGCCTGCCCGGCAGCTTCTCCTTTCCTTCCGGCCATTCGGCATCGGCCTTTGCTTTCGCAACCGGGGTTGGCCTCGAGGATTCACGCATGCTCGCACCGCTCCTGCCCCTAGCCGCCACGATTGCATACTCGCGCGTGCACTTGCGCGTGCACTATCCGTTCGACGTTCTGGCTGGGGCGGCGATTGGCGTCGGGATGGGCCTCGCCAGCGGTCCCCTGATCGAGGCCGCCCGCCAGTGGTGGCAGCCGCCGTCTCCAGAGTCCCAGGCGGACCGCGCCGAAACCAGGCGGTTGATCCTGGTGGTGAGTCCGCAGGCCGGACACAAGAACAAAATGGCTCGGGCCCGGCGATCGATATCCGACAGCGGGCTGGAGGTGGCGGCCGAGATCGCGGTGGACGATCTTGCGCGCCTGCCCGACCTCTTGCGCCGCAACGGCTCGCCGCCACCGATCGTTGTCGCGGTCGGCGGAGACGGAACCGTCGGCGCGGTCGCGAATGCGGTCATCACGACACCAGCTGTTCTCGGCATTATTCCGTTGGGCACCTCGAACGACTTCGCCCGCTCGATCAAGATCCCCATGGACGTGGAGAAGGCCGGGCGACTGCTTGCTGGCGGTCACGTCTCGGGCATCGACGCGGGCAAACTGACGCGCGATGGTGAGCAGCCTCGGCATTTCGTTCATGCGGCCGCCGCCGGTATCAACGTGCAGTTCGCGCGGTTCGCGACACGGGCCGATCTACGCGCGCGGTTCGGGCGGCTGACCTATGCGGTGGCGATGGCGATCGCGATGAAGGAACGGCCGATCTTCAACTGCGAGGTCGAGTTCGAGGGGCGAACCGAGCAGTTGAGCCTTGTCCACATTTCGGTCATCAATGCGCCCATCTTCGGCGGATTTCTCGACCTCAAGCTCCCGGGTGCGGGCGCAAACGACCGGACCCTCGACGTCATCATGATCGAGCACCTGCCCATCCGGCGCTTACTGCGCTCGGCGCTCTATCCCATCCTTCGCGTGCATCGGCCGATCCGCGGCTTTCGAACCCTGCAGGTGTCGCGGCTGCATGTACGGACACCGGAGCCGATGGACGTCACCCTTGACGGTGAGATCGCCGGGAAGATTCCCGCGAACTTCGAGGTTGTGCCAGCCGGGCTCCGGGTGATCACGTCGCCGAGCTTTAAGGAGAAGCATCGATAAGCGCGCAGCCCTCCTCGCTTTTGCGGTGCGCGTCCTCGCCATCCTGCTGGGACTGGCAGTCCTGACCGCGCTCGCCGGTATCGGCGTTCGGGCATGGGCTCCAGGCTTTGATGCGCAGGCCCTGCGCGCCATCGCCGGCGGTCGCAACGCGACGTTGACCTCGATCGCGTGGGTAGTGACCGAGGCGGGCTCATTCGTCCTCCTCGCACCACTGTCGATCGCCTTCCTGCTCCTGCGTCGCTGGAAGCGCCCGGCCGACGACATCGCTCTCGTGGTGATCGCCGCCGGCAGCGCCCTGCTCCCTTTTGTCGTCAAGCTGATCGTGGCGCGGCCGCGGCCGACAATCGAGCACCTCAGCCACCTGTCCTCTCTCAGCTTCCCGTCGGAGCACACGACGCAGGCGGCCGCCATCTATCTGACGATCGCCATCATGCTCTCGCAGAGTCTGACACGCGGCTGGCGCGAGGCCGCCATCGCCCTCGGTGTCGTAATCGCCCTCGCGGTTGCCTGGTCGCGGGTATACCTGGGCGTCCATTACCCGACCGATGTGACCGCCGGGCTCGTGCTTGGATGGAGCTGGGCGCTGCTCGTCTTCCACTGGGCGCGCCCGAAGCTGATTCAAGATCAGCCCGCACTGGGCCGCCCTGCCGCCGGTTGACACGATTTCTTGGTGAGCCCGTGACGGCGGCCAACAGCGCTGCGACCAATTAACAACGATCCGCGATCAGCCGATGCCATCGGCGCGGACCTTTCGTTGTATGGACAGCGGTCGGGGAGGCAAATACCGCGCGACGTGCGCGACGGAGAGGTGGCATCAGCCCAATGGGTCGCAATAGGTTCAGCGTGCGCAAGGCGTTGTCGGCGGTGATGGGGGCGACCGTGCTCCTGATTGGCGTTCCGGCGCTATCGGTCAGTGCGGCCGGGGTCGATGACTATCCCTATCGAGGGACGGTCAACAAACTGGATCCCTGGGGCTTCTACACCGGGTACTGCACCTCGTTCGCCGCGTTCCGGCTGAGCCAGGAAGGGGTCCGCCTCCACGGTGCGTCCCTGCAAGGTCCGAACGGGAAGACCGCCTTCTTCGGAAACGGAGGAACCTGGGATGCGGCAGCGGCATCGATCGGCTATGTGGTCGATACCCATCCGACCGTTGGTTCGGTGGCAGTCTGGCACGGCGGGGAGGACGGTGCCTGGTGGGGCGGCCACGTCGCCTACGTGATGGCGGTCGACGGCGCCGGCAACGCGATCGTCGAGGAATACAACTGGTCCAACTATCTGCGGTACGGGCAGCGCACGGTGCGGGCGCATCGCTATATCCACTTCGTCGGGGCGCCCGTGCGGCCGGTCGTGCTTCCGGTCTCGCCCACGCCCGCGCAGCCATCCGGACGCTGGTATTCGACCACCGACGCCGTCAGGGAGCGCTCCGGTCCCGGCACCACCTATCGCACAGTGGGCATCCTGGCTCCCGGCACGCGGATCCGGATCGTCTGCCAGGTTCGCTCCGGCAGCGCCATCAACGGCACCACCGTCTGGGATCGGCTCAGCGACGGGACCTACGTGACCGACTACTACACGACGACGCCCGCGTTCAATCGCTTCAGCCCCGGGTTAACACGCTGCTAAGGGCCAGCCAGCAGAAAAGAGGGCCATGCGGCCCTCTTTTTCATTTCTCGGGCGGTTCGCCGCGCCGCAGCCGGTCGAGCTGTTCGCGAGTTTTCGGGTCGAGGCGATCCTCGAGCCGGCGGGCAATGTCCGAACGGGCACGGGTGTCCCCAATCTGCTGGTTCCGCCGCGCCAGCACTGCATCCACTTGGGCCTTGAGGGTCAGCGCCGAAACCGTCTTGATCTTTCGGCCAAGCGCGAGATCGCGCTGCAGCGCGTCGGAGGTGGCGACCGTCACCTCGTCGCTCGCCCTCGCCTCGAAGAGCAGCCGCTCGATGACGTGGTCGGCGCTCGTCTTGCGTCCGGAGTAAACGACCTGGACGTCGCTGACCGTCTGCTCGGACGCTTCGGCGTCGGGCCGGCGATGCGAGTCGAAGACAACCGTCACCTTCTGCCGCGTCATCGCCGCGTAGTCCGCCAGGGTCGCGATCAGCAACTCACGCGCATCCTGCAGGTTCACGTCCTTGAGCGCGGAAAGCTCGGGCCAGGCAAAGATGATGTTGTAGCCGTCGACGATCAGCCGTTCCACAGCCTGAGCCTACGATGTCCGGCGATCCTCGGGACGAGCGGCCTTTGGCGTTAGGATGAGCGCCGATGCCGACACCGCCAGACGGACACCACCCCGTCGAGGGGATATCCGGGAGCGAACTCCGGCGCGACGTTTCCGTCTGGGGTTCGTACATGTGGGGCTACGCCGCGGTTGGTGCGGACATCTATACCGCGCTGGGAATCATCACACTGGCCGCGCTTGGCCTGGCGCCGCTGGCCTTCCTGGCGGCCGGCATCGTCTTCGCGCTGGTCGGCCTGTGCTACGCGGAACTGGCCTCGGCCTATCCCCTCGCCGGCGGAGGCCAGTACTTCACGCTCCGAGGGCTCGGGGACCTCGCAGGCTTGGTGGCCGGCGCCGCCCTGGTGCTCGACTACACGATCGATATCTCGCTCTTCACCGTGGTCGCCTTCGGGTATTTCAACTACTTCCTCCCCTGGATCACGCTCGGGCACCACATCACCGATTTCACGGTGACGCTGGGACCGATCCATCTGGCCTGGCTCTGGTTGGTCGAGTCGGTGGCCGGGATCGTGATCCTGATCTGGCTCAACGTCCGCGGCATCAAGGTGTCGACGAACTTCAACGAGATCATCGGGACGGTCGCCATCGTCGCCCAGAGCATCATCGTCCTTGCGGGCTTCGTGTTGGTGTGGCGACCCGACATCGTGGCGCACGAGTTTCTCTTTGATCGCCCGACGCTCAGCCAGTTCGCCTTCGGCTCGTCACTGGCCATCATCGCCTTCGTCGGGCTGGAGACGATCTCGCAGGTCGCCCAGGAGACGCGCCGTCCGGCGACGATCATCCCGCGGACGTCCATCGGGCTCGTCATCTCGGTTCTGCTCTTCGCCATGGCGTTCTCCGTCCTCGCCATCGGGCTCGTCAAGCCGACCGATTTCGCCGGACACGAGGGCGACCCCGTGGCACTTATCGCCGCCCACATCCCGATCATTGGGGTCGTCGCGGCGCCCGTAACCGCCCTCATTGGTTTCCTCATCGTGTTCATCTCGGCGAACTCCGGCGTCGTCAGCTCGTCTCGCTTGAGCTACTCGATGAGCCAGTTCGATCTACTCCCGCACTGGTTTGCCCACGTCCACACGCGCTTCCGCACACCGGCCCGCGCCGTGGTCGTATTCGGCGCGGTCGCCCTGTTGCAGACGGTCTTCGCCTTTTTCACGCCGGGATCACCAGGTAAGACGGCCGCGATCGACGTTCTCGCCGACCTCTACGCCTTCGGCGCGACCACCGGGTATTTATTGGTCTTCATTTCCCTGTTCGTCCTGCGCCTCAGGGATCCGTTCACGCCGCGGCCGTACAAGATGCCCCTCAATATTCGGATGACCTATCGCGGAAATCAGGTCTGGTTTCCCGTCCTCGGCGTGCTCGGCTTCCTCGGCGTCCTCTTCTTCCTCGTGATGGTGCTGCTGACCCACCACTATGCGCGCATCGTCGGCCCGCTGTGGGTGCTGGCCGCGATTGCGCTCTTCTTCCTCTACCGGCGCAAGCAAGGACTGCCGATGTTCAAGACCCTACCGCGGGATTGGGAAACGGCGACCAAGAAGGTGTTGCTCGAGGCGGAGGAGTTCAAGTCCCTCGAGGAATACGAGGCCGCCCTCAACGAGCATCGGGCCCGCACCGGCGAGCCCGGCACAAACCTGCCAGGTATGCCGCGGTAAACCCCGAGCGCCCAATTATTGGGCTCGCTGGCGTAGGACCTCGTAGAGCAGGATGGAGCCGGCGACGGCGGCATTGAGCGAGCTCACCTTCCCCAGCATCGGGAGGCGCACCAGGGCATCGGATTTCTTGCGCAGGAGATCGTGCAGCCCTTCGCCTTCGGCGCCGACGACGAGCACCAGCGGCCGGCGGTAGTCGAACTCGGTATAAAGCGTGGGTGCGTCGCCGCTGAGGCCGACGATCCAGAAGCCGAGGTCTTTCAAGGTATCGGTTGCCTGCGCCAGGTTCGCGACGCGCGCATAACGCAGGTGCTCCGCGGCACCCGCTGACGCCTTCACCACCGACGCCGTCACCTCCGGCGAACGATTATGGGAGGTTACAATCCCGCCCACGCCGGTCGCCTCGGCCGTCCGGCTGATGGTGCCAAGGTTCTGTGGATCCTGCAAGCTGTCGAGCATCAGCAGCACGGCATCGGACCGCTCGGCCAGGGCTTCGCGCGCCATCGGCTCGAGCTCCCAGTACTTCCGCGGACCGACATAGGCGACCACGCCCTGGTGAGCCTCCGAGTGTGCGATGTCGTCCAGCTTGCGCCGGTCGGCTGCCTCGATCGTGATCCGGCGGCCAGCGGCCAGCTGTCGAAGCTCCTTCAGGCGCGGTTCGTCCCGGAGGCCCTCAGCCAGCAGGAGCCGCTTCACCGGACGGCCGGCTCGGAACGCCTCGAGAACGGGATTGCGCCCGTAGATGATGTCAGGGGGCCGGGGCACGGGCTACCGTATCCGCTTCCAGCGGGGGCCGTCCTTCGTGTCGTCGAGCTGGATGCCCATGGCAAGGAGTTGCTTCCGAATCTCGTCCGCACGAGCGAAGTCGCGCCGTTCGCGGGCGGCCTCGCGTTCGGCGATCAACCCCTCAACCTCGGCGTCCACTGCGCCCGGAAACTCGATGACGTCGAGGATAAGGTTCGCGTGGCGGAGCATCGCCATCGCGGCGGCGCGCTCCGCGGCCGTCGCCTTTCCCGATTCCAACCGTGGGTTAAAGGCCTTGATGAACTCGAAGAGATGCCCGACCGCTGCGGGGAGATTGAGATCGTCCTTGAGGGCCTCGTCCCAGCGGTCGCGAATGTCCGCGGGGGCCTCGGCATCAGCGGCAACGCTCCCGAGCCGAACCGCGAACTCATCCAGCCGCCTGACCGCGCTGTCCGCCGCCTTGAGCAGCTCGGGGGAAAACGCGAGCGGACTGCGATAGTGCGCGCCCGTCAACAGCGCGTAGCGGATGGCGCGTGGCGTGTAGCCCTCAGCGAGGAGATCGCGAACCGTGGAAAAGTTGCGCAGGCGCTTGGACATCTTTTCGCCGGTCGCATCCTGCAAATGTTGCGCGTGCAGCCAGTAGCGAGCGAACGTCTTCCCGGTCGCACCCTCACTCTGGGCGATCTCGTCTTCGTGGTGGGGAAAGATCAGGTCGACGCCGCCGGCATGAATGTCGAGCGTCTCTCCGAGGTACTGCATGCTCATCGCGGAGCATTCGATATGCCAGCCCGGCCGTCCCGTCCCCAACGGCGTTTCCCATGACTGCTCACCAGGCTTGCGCGCCTTCCAGAGGACGAAGTCCCTGGGGTCGTCCTTGCCGTACTCGTCGACGTCGACCCGGGCGCCCGCCTTCAGGCCGCTGACATCGAGATGCGCCAGCGCGCCGTAGCGGGGAAAGGTCGATATCCGAAAGTACGTCGACCCGTCGGCCACATAGGTGTGGCCGTTCTCCGTGAGGCGTTCGATCAACGACACCATCTCGAAGATGTGCTGCGTCGCGCGCGGATAATGCTCCGCCCGCTGGATCCGCAGCGTGTCGAGATCCTGAAAGAAGGCCTCGATGTATGGCTCGGTGAACTCGTCGATCGTCTGGCCGTGCTCGGCGGACTTCTTGATGATGCGGTCCTCGACGTCGGTGAGGTTCATCACCTGGGTGACGCGATATCCCTGCTGGAGGAGGACCCGGCGCAGCAGGTCCTCGAAGAGGAAAGTGCGGAAGTTACCGATGTGCGAATAGTCGTGGACGGTCGGGCCGCAGGTGTACATCCGAACGTGGCCCGGCTCGATCGGCACGAACTGTTCCAACCGGCCGCTCATCGTGTTGTGGAGGCGCAACGACGTCACGGAATCTCTCGAAGCAGCGCCACCGCCTGGGCGGCGAGGGCTTCGCCCTTGCCGATGGGTCCGACGTGATCGGTCGTCGTCGCCTTCAGGCCAACGGCGGCGGGATCGATGTCCAGGACGCCCGCGAGGTTGTTCCGGATAGCCTCCCGGTAGGGCGCGAGCCGCGGGACCTGGGCAAGCAGTGTGACGTCGACGTTCTCCACCGCCCATTTGGCGCGGCGGCAGTGATCGGCAACCTCGCGCAGCAGGTCGAGGCTGCGAGCATCCTTGTACTTCGGGTCATCGTCGGGAAAGAGCGTGCCGATGTCGCCGATCCCCGCCGCGCCACAGAGCGCGTCGATCAGCGCATGGCAGATGACGTCGGCATCACTGTGGCCGATGAGACCCATGTCCCAGGGAAGCTCGACGCCCCCGAGCACCAGCCGGCGGCCGACCACCAATCGGTGGAGGTCGAACCCCGTCCCTACACGCACTTCTGCCCCGCTTTGCAATCGAGTTGCATCCAGTGCATTCTGCTATACGGCAGCATTGGTAAACTCTGACCGGTTAGGGCTGGATCGGGCGCAATGGGCGCAACCTGCCACCGGATGTTGGCGTTGTCCGAACCGCACGTCACAATCGGCAACATCGGAGGGGCTCTATGGCTGATGACCAGCCGGTACCGCTCGAGACTCGTCGGGCTGCATTGCAGGCCCGCATCAATCAGTACCTCAGCCAGGGATATCGGGTTGTCAGCCAGACGGATACGACGGCTCAGTTGGTCCGTCCAAAGAAATTTAGCTGCCTTATCGCCGTGCTTGCCCTGCTCGTATTAGTCATTGGCCTCCTGATTTACCTGTTCTATTACATGGGCAAGAAGGATGACTCGGTCTATTTGACGGTCGATGATTACGGCCGGGTTACCGAGCGGCGAGGCTGAGATGGAAAGACGTTTTTGCATAGAAAGGCATTGGACGGTGCGAGTCTCGCGCTATGGCTCCCCGCCGCCGGGATGGTTCAGTCCCCCCGGTTCAAATCAGGGCTGCGGTGGCTACACGCACAGGGGGTCGGCGGCGAGGAGGGCTTCGACCATGAGCGCGTCCTCGCGGGTCGCGACCTTGAGGTTGCGCGAGGAGCCGGAGAAGACCTTGACGAGCTTGCCCAGCTTCTCGATCAGCTCGGCATCATCCTCGACGCGCCTCCAGCAGCCAGTCGTAACGGAACACCTGGGGCGTCTGGACTTGCATCAGGTCGGAACGCTCCACGGTGCCGTGGACGAAGCCGGCGCTGTCCACGTGCTTGTACGTGTGGTGGACGGGGATCGCCGCGGTGGCGGCGCCGTGCTGGCGGGCGGCCTCGAGGCCGGCGTGGATCAGGTCATCGCTGATAAGGGGTCGGGCGCCATCGTGGACGATAACGAAATCCGGAGGGTCCTCCTTCAGGCTAAGCAGGCCGAGGCGAACCGAATCCTGCCGGCGCTCGCCGCCGAGCTGGATGTCGATCGCCTTTCGCCAGCCGTCACTCTCGAGCTCGCGCGTCACCTCGAGGAGGTTGCGCTGGGAAACCAAGAGCGTGATGCCGCTGATCTCAGGGCACCGGTCGAACGCCTCGAGCGTGCGTCTTGCGCTGGACTCCCCATGGTGAAGCCCGGCTCCGGCTGCCGGGATGATGGCCTGTACCTGCACAGTTCACCCCTCTTTGTTATGGCGGATTGGTGGGTTGAAGTATAAGGTCCGCCTCAACGTCCCAGCGTCGCGCGCATGCTGGCGAGGTGCCGATCGAGATGGCTGCGGCCGAGCCCATCGATCGAGAGCGGACGACCGCGGGCAGGACCGAATGGCACCGCGCGCGCGAAGTCCTCGTCGCCTAGCGAGCGCATGACGGCGACCAGCCGCTCGGCGTTTCGGCGCGCGAGGAACACGACTTCGTCGCGGCTGATCCCAGCGACCTGCGCGGCCTTGATGGCATTGCTCGCATTGTGAGCCTGCGGGCTGCCCGGGATCGGGATCCCTCTGCGAATCGCATTGATCCAGTCGGCGGCCCGCTCGTGTCCCCAGGCGATGTGATGGGCAACTACGCCGACCCGCCACTTCTCAGCGCGACAGATCGCCCGCCATTCTTCGTCCGAGCAGCTCTCGACGAAGGCGGTGAACTCCGCGTTGGCGTCGACGATCTCCTCCGCCATCTCCACCGACCTCAACACGGTCTCGTTCTACCATTCGGCGAGTGATCGAGCCCAGATCCTCGCTTGCCGCCGGAGCCACTGGGTGGATCCGCACCGGGACGCCCCTCATCCTCTTCGTGGCGTTGGGCCTCCCGGCCGGTGCGGTCGGGGTCGCCTGGCCGCAGATGCGCGCCTCGCTGGGGGCGCCGCTGGCGGGCCTGGGTCTCTTGCTGGCCGCCTACACGGCGGCCTATTTCGTCGCGAGCGCCGCCAGCGGATTCCTTGGGGCCCGCCTCGGAACGGCTGCGCTGCTGGCAGCGGGGTGCGGCCTCGCTGCCGCCGGCTTGATTGGCCTCTCCCTAGCGACTCGGTGGTGGATGGTGCCGGCGGTCACCCTACTGCTGGGCGGCGGGTCGGGACTGGTCGATGCGGCCGCCAACGCCCACACCTCCTTGAACCGCGGTGTCCGATTCATGGGCTGGCTGCACGCCTCCTGGGCCGTGGGAGCCGCCCTGGGTCCGCCGGTCGTGGTGGTTTCGATCGGGGCGACGGGCTCGTGGCGAGCGTCCTTCGGCGCGATGGCGGCCGCGTTTCTTGCCGTCGGGTTTCTGGTCGGCTACCGCCGTCAGGACTGGATCGACACGCGGCCCGACCTGGATCGACCATCTCTGGCAGCACTCGTGCCACGATCGAGCCAGCGCAGGGCGCTGGTGTTGTTGATCGGCCTGTTCGTCCTGGGCGCAGGGCTCGAAGGAACCGCAGGCGACTGGAGCTACACGCAGCTGACGGCCGGCCGCTTGCTTTCCAGTGGTCTCGCCGGCCTGGGTGCCTCGCTATTCTGGGCGGGCCTGGCCGGCGGCAGGGCCGCGATGGGTCTCTTCGGGAATCGGATTGCGCCCGATCGCCTCCTCGACATCAGCGTGGGAGCGTCCGCCCTGGGAGCGCTCGCCTTCTGGCTCGCGCCCCCGCTGGGATCGGCGCTCATCGCCCTGCCAATCCTGGGCGCCGCAATTTCCGTGATCTTTCCACTGCTCCTGTCGATCACGCCGACTCGGGTCGGAACCGAGATGACCTCCCACGCGATCGGCTACGAGCTGGCGGTCGGCACCCTGGGTGGCGGCGGTCTTCCGGCGTTGACCGGACTTATCCTTCAGGCGGCCGGGCTTTTGACCCTGGGGCCGGTGCTCACCGTTTTTGCTACGGGACTCCTGGTGCTTCACCTGGTGAGCCGCCTGACCCCGCGCCGCGTCGACCAGCGATCACCGCAGCACGCGCGAGATCCTCGGGCGTCGTGATCTTGATGTTGTCGACCTCGCCGTCGATGACGGAGACGTCCCCGCCGGCCCACTCGACCACCGAGGCGGTGTCGGTGCCGATGAATCCCTGGCGGGCGGCCTTGTTGTGCGCCTCCAGCAGCCAGGTCGCCTGAAACGCCTGGGGCGTTTGTACGGTCCACAGATTCGGCGGGTATCCAGCGATCCATCCGTCGGCGA
>WNFX01004424.1_pt1 | contig 13775 bp, 11 predicted proteins | sample 5400111 | NCBI WGS metagenome assembly WNFX01 (sample SAMN13153363, study PRJNA577476) | soil metagenome | isolation source: 40 cm soil or saprolite under grassland replicate 1 | place: USA:California | collected 2016-06-15
GGAGCTTCGCGTGCTCCAGCCGCCTGAAGGCCTTTACGTCGCGAATCCCCTTCTCCATCAGCGCGAGCCCTTGTTCCGGCTTGCCGAGCAGGACGTAATTGAAGCCGTCGTTGAAGAGCGCCCTGCCGTCCTTGCCGGCGACCGACTGTGACTCGTCGCCGCGCGCGAGCGCTTTCTTGTCCTCGGCGAGGTTTCTGGCCGCCATGTCCTTCAGGCGTTTGTGCCGCGCGGCTTCGGGCCCGGTGCCCAGAACGCCGGACGCGTAGCCCTTGTCGATGATCCTGACCGCCTCCATCGGGAACCCGTCCTGCAGCGCGAGTTGCGCGGCGTCCAGGAACTCGTCCGCGCTGCGCATCGTGCCGGTCTCGATCTTGATGCGAGCCACGTCGAGGGCGAGCCGCTCGGAGAACCCGGGGCGAGTCGCAATGCTGTAAATGACGCTCAGCCAGTAATCCCGCTTCGGGTAGTGGGCGACGAGCATTTCCATCGCCTTGCCGTAACACGCGGCGTCCTTGATCTGCGAGCAGGAATTCGCCAGCAACTGCAGTTGCTCCTCGGTGGGCGCCTTGTTCTCCCGTTCCCCGGCTTCGACATCCTTCATAAGCTCTTTGGCCGCACTCGCGAAGTCGTTGCCGAGGTAGAGCGCCTGGACGTAGATCGTGCGCACCGACTTCTCCGTGCCGCCGTCCCGGAAGTAGCGTGCCGCCAGCTCGGTGGTTCTTGCGTAGTTTTTCATCAGATAGTACTGACTCGCGGCGGCGGCGAGGAACTGCAGCCTTTCCCCCGCGGGCGTGGCCGGCGAGGTCGCGACGTTCTCGAAGGCGCGGGCCGCTGCGGCCGGGTCCCCCGCCGCGGCCGCGGCCTGCCCCAGGACGCGCTCGACGAGGTAGTTCTCGTACGGCGTCCTGTCGCCGACGGCCTGCGCTTCGCGCACCTTGGCGAGCGCCTCCTTGCCCTTTTTGGATTTCAGCAGCTCGATCGCAGCCTGGATGGGTTTGCCGATCTCGGGTCGTACCGTCTGGGCGCCCGCGCCCGGCTCCTGCGCGAGCGCGCGCGCGGCGAACAAGGCGATCCAGCAAAGATGAAGGAAGCAAGAACGAAAGAAGCAAAAGCGGGCGCGCATGGGCTTTGCGGTTCGGCGCGGTCAGCGCAAGAACTGCTCGTTGCCGATCAGCCCGATCTTTTTCATCCCCAGCCGCTGCGCCGAAGCCATCACCATCGCCACGCTCTCGTATTTGACCAGCTTGTTGGGGCGCAGATGCACCTCCGGCTGAACCGGCATTTCGGCGGCAGCACGCAACCGCTCCTCGAGCTCCTGGCGATTCGGCACGACCCGTCCGTTCCAGATCAGGGTGCCGTCGAAATCGACCTCGATGGTCACCACCTCGGGAGGGACCGGCGGGGGCGGGGGAGTGCCGAGCGGCATGTTCAGCTTGACCGCGTGCGTCTGGATGGGAATCGTGATGATGAGCATGATGAGCAGGACCAGCATCACGTCGATCAACGGGGTCGTATTGATGTCCACCATTACGTCCGGGTCGCGCGTTCCGTTTCCGGATCCGATTTTCATGGCCATGCGCGTGTCACTCCTGCCGCGAGCCGGTCCGCGGCGGCGGCTCCGTGATGAAACCGACCTTCAGGATCCCGATGCGCTGGCACGCGAACACCACCCTTCCGATGGATTCGTAGCGCGCTTCCTTGTCGCCGCGAATGTGGATTTCCGGCTGCGGCTGCCGTACCGCGACTTCCCTCAGGCGGGCGAGGAGCATCCGTTCCTCAGGGACGAGCTGGTTGTTCCAGAACACGTCGCCGTCCTTGTTGACGGCGATGATGATGTTCTCAGGCTTGGTCTGCGTCGGCTGATTTCTTTCCTTCGGCAGCTCGACGGGCACGCTCTGGATGACCACCGGAATCGTGATGAGGAAGATGATCAGCAGGACGAGCATCACGTCGACGAGCGGGGTCGTGTTGATATCCGCGACGAGATCGTCTTCGGCGTCCGGGCTGCCTACCGCCATGCTCATGATTCGGAGTCCGCGCGCGTGCGACCGCCCCGGCCGAGCAGCGACATGTGGACGCCTCCGCCGAAGTGCCGGATGAGCTCCATTGCCACTCTGTTTCTGCGGACCAGCCAATTGTAGCCAAGCACCGCCGGCACGGCGACCGCCAGTCCGAGCGCCGTCATGATCAACGCCTCGCCCACGGGACCGGCGACCTTGTCGATCGATGCCTGCCCCGCGATGCCGATCGCGGTGAGCGCATGGTAGATGCCCCACACGGTCCCGAACAAGCCGACGAAGGGCGCGGTCGAGCCCACCGTCGCGAGGAACGCGAGACCGCTCTGCAGGCGGTTGCCGATGACGTCGATCGCCCGCTGCAGCGCCATGCCGACCCAGGTATTGAGGTCGAGCTGCTTGGTCTGCATGGTGCCGTGGTGCTGCGCGGCGAGCGAGCTCTTCTCGGCGACGAACCGGAACGCGCTGTCCTCGCCGAGCGCGGCGACGCCCTCCTTCACGGAGTGCTCGTGCCAGAATTTCTCGTCGGCTTCCTTCGCGTCCTTCAGCATCCTTCTCTGCTCGAGCACCTTGATGATGCCGATATACCAGGAGCCGATCGACATGATCATGAGTATGATCAGCGTGCCCCTGGCGACGAAGTCCCCCTGCCGCCAGAGCGCTTCGATGCCGTAGGGGTTCTCCACCACCTCGGTTGTCGGCGGTGCGGGGGACGGCGCCGGTGGTTTAGCCTCGGACGGGGCCGGTTTCACCTCGATTGCAGCAGGAGCGGTCTCCGTTTTGGGAGCCTGCGCCATCGCCTCGTTCGAATTGACGATCGCCGCGCCGATCGAGATCAGCATGATCGCCAGCAGGCTCTGAACATCCAGCGGTTTGCGTTTCATATTCCCCGATCCTGAAAACAACGATTTCAAATTCACGAAAACCTCCCGAAGTGCCGCTGGCCTCCCTGCGTCACTCGAGCTTCCACACGTAGTCGAGGCGCCCCCATGATCGTTCGGGCTTCCCGTTGACCGTGGCCGGTCTGAATTTGCACAGGCTCAGGCCGGCCCTTGCCGCCTCGTCGAGGCGCCGGAAGCCGGATGAGCGTTCGACCTTGCTGTCTAGCACTTTGCCGTCCATGTCGATCAGGAAACTCAGGCGCACCAGCCCCGTTTCGTTCGCTCGCAGCGACGCCGGCGGGTACGCAGGTTTCTCGCAGGTGTTGGCGTCGACCACCGGCGGCGTCCGGACCGGCTCGCTCGTCACGGCGGTGATCGTCGGCGCCGAAACCGGCACCTGCACCTGCACCTCCGGCGGCGGGATGTACGGCGGCGGCGGCATCGCCAGTTTGGGCGGCGGCGGGGGCGGGGGCTTGTCGGGCGGCGGCGCCTTGACTTCCTCGATGATCTTCGTCTCGAGCGGCTGGCGGACCACCTCGACGATCTTGCGCGCGAGGCCGTGGACGAGGGCGTAAATCAGCGCTGCGTGCAGCGCGATCACGACGGCCAGCCCGGCCAGCCTCCTGCTTGAATCTTTTTGTACTGCGTAGCTCATCGCTGATGCGGGGGGCGAAGCTTGCTCGAAAATCGTTGCACGGCTTGGGCGGTAGCCCAGAAAAGAGAAAAGGGGCTTGCGCCCCCTTTCTCAATACGAACTCTTCGATCAGAACTTCATCGTCAGGTTCATGAAGATCAGCCGGCCAAGCGCGTCGTAGGTTCCGGGGAACGTATTGCCGTTGCCGAAAACGCTGGGATCCGCGGTACCGGAGCCAACGATCGGCGGATCCTTGTCGAACAGGTTGTTGATGCCGCCGCGCAGGCTGAAGGTCTTGTCGATATTCCACTGGCCCGAGATGTCGAAATAATCCCTGGCGCCCAACTTTTCATTGGTGGCGAAAGCCCTTCCGACTATGCTGAGGAGCGGATCCGAACTCGTGGCCTCGTACTTGACCTCACTGATGTGCCGCCAGGTCAGGGCCAGGTCCACATTCCAGGGAGTGGCCCAAGTGCCGCGAACCTTCAACTTCCACTCCGGGTTCGGCCCGCCCGTATTGCTGCACATCGGCCCGTAAAGGCCCTTGCAGTCGAACTTGCCGGCGCCCTTTATCGGCTCCTGTTCCCACTTCTGCAGCCAGCTCACGAGGCCGTTGACGCCAAAACGGCCCAGGACGCCGACCCCAAACGTGTAGTTGGCAGCGAAGTCGACGCCTGTCGTGTAGTAGCTGCCGAAGTTGGTGTTGAGCGCCGTAACGACTCCGTCGTTGAACTTCCACAGTGTACCGGTTGAATCGCGATGCACCAGGTTGCAGTTGGTGCCGCTATTCAGGCAGCTCACCAAGACGAAGGCCGGACTGGCCCCGATCGCGTCCTCGACCTTGATGCTGTACCAGTCGATGCTCGCCGTGAGGTTGCGGGTCGGATTCATCACAAGACCGAGCGTGTACGTATCGGCCTTCTCGGGCGTCAGATCCGCGTTTCCGCCCTGGACGAAGTTGTATTGCCCCGCCGGGCTGCTGAGCTTCCCACCATACTGAAGCGCGGTGACGCCCGTAAGCGCACACTGCGCGGCCGTGGCCTTGGGTGGTGCTACGGCTACCCCGTTGTCATCGAATACTGAAGCGCAAGGATCAATACTCAAGCCGAACAAGTTGTTTCCTTGGGGCTGGAACAGCTCGTTGACGTTCGCGTGCCGGATGGCGCGCTGATAGCTGCCACGCATCCGGTAGGCGCGTTCAGGGGCCCATTCAGCACCGACACCGTAGGTGTTGGTGTTCTTTCCGGTGCTGTAACTCGACCGCCGAAAGCTGCCATTCACGCTCAGCAGATCGGCAAGCGGCCTACCCTGTGCAATGGGCAGGCGCCCCTCGCTGTACCACTCGTCCACATCCAGGCGGCCGGCAACGCCAATCTGTGGGCCTCCCGTCCCGGAAAGGCCGGAGCTTGTGAGCTCGTTGTCCGTCTGGAGCGTGAGAGTTTCCCTGCGTCGGTCCACCCCCACGACGAGTCCGACTCCGTCGCGTGCGCTCGGCATCTTCCAGCCATATTTGCCGAGGTCGGCCGTGGCGTTCGCGCCCAGCTGGCGCAATGTCGTTTCACCCGTCTGCAGGGCCGGTGTATGAAGGTAATTCAGCGCGGCCTGCGTGACGCCGCCGATTCGCCAGATGTTGTAGGGCACGCAATTCGGATCGGTTCCGTCCAGCACCGAGCGGCACACCGGCGCGTTGGTGGTCGGATCGGTCGTGACATCCATTGCGCGCGCGATCTTCTGCTTGTCGAAGAACCCCGTTCGGAAATCCGAGAAAATAACGGTGCCCGTTTGGAAGAACATGTCGTAGTTCCAAACAGGGTCCAGGTCTCCCTTTGCACCCAGCACGCCGCGGTACGAGGTATTGCGAAGCAAGTCGTTGCGGACCGGCCCTTCTACGTCGCGCCGGCCGATGAGAAGCGTTGCCGTATCGTTCGGCCCGACGAACGCTGCGCCACCGTTGTTATTGGCAATGAATTGTTTCTGCCCGGCGGAAAGAAGCGGGTTATCGCCGTGGAGCGTTATAGGGGGATCGAAAAAGATGCCGCCCGGCGCAATTGCCGCGTCGGTCTTGTTGTCGTGGAAATTGAGCTCCGTGTACGCGCGAATCTTGGGATCAATGTCCAAGTGGGCGAACGTATTGAAACTGGTTTGCTCCGACGGACGGCGGAAAAAGTTGTATGGCGCGAAGTTGAACTGGTCGGGGCGGCCCAGGTAATCCCGTATGAAACCAGCCGAGGGATCCTTAGCTATCGTGAACTCATTTCCGTCGCCGACCACCCCCGCAGCGCTAGTCGTGATGAAATCCCCCGGAAACGTGGTCCCGGATCCCGCGCACGTGAGGCTCTTTCCGTCCCTGAGGGCACACGCGCTGAAGTCTCGCTTCGACTGAGACACCGCGGCCTCTTTTTTGTACCCGAAGAACATCGTGGCGTTGCCCTTGTTGTCGGCGAAGTTCCGGCCCATCGTGAAGCTCACGCCGTTCACTGCGCCGTCCGAGCCGACGTTGCCTGGAACCGTGAAAAAAGGAGCGGAGGGGGTGAGCTGGCCGGCGTCAGCCTGGCCGACGGGGATCACAGCGTTCGCACGATTCTGGATGGCTTGCTGGACGTTGTCGGGGTTATGCTGCTGGTGGTTATAGAAGCTGTGATAGAGATCGACCTGCAGCCCCTCGAACCGGTCGTTCATGATGAAGTTCACGACGCCGGTGATGGCATCAGAGCCATACACTGCGGAGGCGCCGCCGGTGAGCACCTCGACGCGCTGGATCAGCGGGGCGGGAATCTGGTTCAAGTCGGCTGCCGCGCTGAAGGCGCCTCCTTGCGGCGTCCCAGCTGGCAAGCGACGCCCGTTGACCAGCACGAGGTTACGGGTCGGACCGAGGTTTCGCAGGTTGACGTTCGCGGTACCGGTGGCGCCGTTCGATTGAACGGAGGTCTGCGTCGCATTGGCCTGCGGCAGGGCAAGAAGAATGTCCTCGGCCTTGGACAGGCCATCCATGCGGATTTCCTGCGCGCTCATGACGGTGACGGGGCTGGGACCTTCGACGTTCAAAACCGGCAGGCGCGTGCCGGTGATCTCGATTCTCTCGACCTGCTCGGCGGCGGCCGTTCTCGCCGGCTGCGCGCCAGGAGCCGCCCGCTCAGGAGGTTGCTGCGCGTAAGCGATCTGCGCCGCCATCATCGCGAGCGCGATTTCGGTCGCGACAACGGACGATTTTTTGACAAAAACTGTCCGTGCGCGCTTGTTCTTGCTCATTATGGTTTCTCCCCAAGTGATTTGTCGTGATTTGTCCTAGTGGCAGTTACTTCATTCGCCGACTACTTCATTCGCCGACCGGCGGATTGTAACTCCATGTGACCCGAATGTTACTCAATTTACAAGTTGCGTGAAAGGTCCGGTCGGGGCAAAGTTGCGAGGGCGTCGGATGCGTCTTTGCCGTTCCGCCCTTGCCGTGTATGCAGGGCGGGTGCCAATATGTAATCATTGATTTTAGGGGTCCCGGACCGACGATGGTGCACCGCACCGCTCCTTGGGGTGGCGGGGGCGCGAGGCGTGAGTTTTCCATGCAAATCCGCGTACTAGCTTTCATTTCGATCTTCGTTGCCAGTGCGGCGCACGCCGACTCCACGGGGGACGCTTCAGCCGAGGTCGCGAGATGCGCCGCCATCGCGGACTCCGCCGCACGCTTGAAGTGCTTCGATGGCGTTGTGCCGCGCGCAATCGGTGCGCCTGCCGCGCAACCGGCCGGGGAGGCGCCCGGCCGGGACGGGTTCGGGTTTTCCCCGCCCCAGGGTGCGACCACGGTGGAGGATTTCGGAAAACCCCCGCCGCCGCCCGAGATCACTCAGATCACGGCAACCGTGATCGGGCTGGCGAGGAGCGCGCGCGGCCGATCCATCTTCGTTCTCGACAACGGCCAGGTATGGAGGCAGCTTGACGCCGATGATGCGGATGTCCAGGACCCGCGGCCGGGGAAGACGATGAAAGTCACGGTTGAAATGGGTCTGAGTCTGCTCGGCAACTACAACCTGACGATCGAGGGCCGCAACGGCTTGATCAGGGTTTACCGGGTGCAGTAGGCCGGCGGATCGGCATGCCCCACGCCTCCAGCGACGCGCGCGCGCAGGGTATCGAGGCCCTGCGCAAAGGCGACGCCCGCAAGGCGCGCGAGTCCTTCGAGGGGATCATCGCGGCCGGCCAGGCGGATGCCTCCGCCTATCTCGGCCTCGCCTACGCCTGCGCCGGCCTCAAGGACCACCCGGCGGCGCGCGTCGCGGTCGATCGCGCGCTCGCGCTCGAGCCGCGCAATCTGCGCGCGCTCATCATGAAGGCCGATTACCTGGCCGCCGTGGGCGATGCCCGCGCCGCGTCGTCGTTCTACCGCGCCGCGGTCGACACCGCTCCGCCCGCCGATCAATTGCCGGCCGATCTGCGCAATGAGCTCGAGAGGGCGCAGGCCCTGTGCGAGCGCTACGCCGCGCAATTCTCAGCCTATCTCCGGGAGCGGCTGGTCGCCCGCGGGCTCGTCGAGCGGCGCTCCAGCAGACGCTTCAGGGATTCGCTCGACATCCTGGCGGGCGGCAAGAGGATCTACTTCCAGGAGCCCCGCCAATACTTCTTCCCGGGGCTCCCCCAGATCCAGTTCTATGACAGGGACGACTTTCCGTGGCTCGGCAAGGTCGAGGCCGCGACGGCGGATATTCGCGCGGAGCTGATCGAGATCCTGAAGCAGGAGTCCGCGTTCAAGCCCTATGTCGAGGGCAATCCGAGGCTGCCCCAAACGAATCCCCAGGGGATGCTGAACAACCCGGAGTGGAGCGCGTTCTATCTGTGGAAGAACGGCGCGATCGTGCCGGAGAACGCGGCGCGCTGCCCGAAGACCTTGAGCGCTCTCGCCGATGTCCCGTTGGCGCTCGTGCGCAACCGCTCGCCGTCGATCCTATACTCACTGCTGCGCCCCGGCGCCCGGATTCCGCCGCACACGGGCGAAGTCAATACGCGCCTCATCTGCCATCTGCCGCTGATTGTCCCGCCCGACTGCAGCTTTCGCGTCGGCAACGACACGCGCGCGACGGTCGAAGGCAGGGCCTGGGTGTTCGACGACACGATCGAGCACGAAGCCTGGAACGGCAGCGACCGGACGCGCGTGATCCTCTTGTTCGAGATCTGGCGCCCCGAGCTCACCGTCGAAGAGCGCGGTCTGGTGAGCGCGATGTTCGAGGCGATCGACGCCTACGGCGAGGAGCCGGCGCGAGGGATCTAGGAGCTCACGGCCGATTGGCCGCGAATTCCGCGATGCAGTCCGCCGCCCACCGCCTGAACAGGGTCTCGAACCAGAAGCGGTTCGAGACGTCGCTCGCCGTGTTGATGCGGCTGATCTCGCGTGCGATGCCACGGTGTACCACGCGTGCGAGGAGCGTGCCGCTGACTGCGTCGCGCGCCTCGAGCACGAGCGTCGCCTGGCCGGCGTCCCTGGTGAAGGTTTTCACGGTCCACGGAGAAAACCGGTCGGGCGCGTTGACGTAGAGGTCGGCGATGCGTGCGGAAAGGCGCAGCACGCCAGGTTCGGGCGCCGCGGCGATTTCGTAGCCCCGCGCCTTGTACGTCTCGGCGATGGTGCTCTCCAGGGTGGAGGCCACGTCCGCGGCGATGCGCTGGGCGTCGTCCGGCCCGACCCGACGCGACACATTCCGCGTGTAGTTCAGGTTCTTCTGCCAGTCGCCGCGGATCTCGGCCCGGACCGGGTCGATCAAGACCTTGCGATAGGCGGCGAGATCCGCATTCGGACGCAGGGTGAGCTCGTCGAGATTCCGGGATCGCACCGCGACGAGGCCCTCGCCCGCGGCTTGGCTCCCGACCTGGGGCTCGGCCGCACAGGCCGCCCCTGCGACCGCCGCAACGCAAACGATGGAAAGCGTCTGAAGATTCATGGCGACCCCCTTCCGGTTTTCTGCAAGGTCCCGGCTACGCATCTGCTTGGACCGCCCCGGCGGTCCGGCGTTCACGTATTGTCCCGCTTCCCCGGGATACCTACAGCATAGCGTACAATCGACCCGCCTATCCGGGGGAGGACAAGAGACGCGTGACCGCAACCGCCGCCACCGAGTCGCAGATCCGCGTGCTCATCGATGCCGTCGATCGCGCCGATCGGGCGGGCAATCGCGGCGAAGCCGAGCGCGCGCTGGCGCAGGCGCGAGCCGCGGCGCCGGATGACCCGCGCGTGCTCAACGTCGCCGGCATGCGCGCGCTGCTCGGCGGCGATGCCGGAGCGGCCCGCCCGCTGCTCGAGCGCGCCGCGGCGCTCGACCCGGGAAGCCCGATGCTGTGGGTTAACCTCGCGCTCGCGCATCGCGAGCTGAAAGACGAGGGCGCGGAGCGCGACGCGCTCGAGCGGGCGCTCACCGCCGATCCGCGTTTCTTCCCCGCGCTCCTGCACAAGGCGCGGCTCTTCGAGCGGCAGGGAAAGCCGAAGCAGGCCGCGTACATGTACCACGCGTTCCTGTGCTGCGTTCCGCCAGGCCCACAGCCGCCGGCGGTGCAGTCGGCAATGGAGCACGCGAACGAGGTGTTGCGGAACAACGATGCCGCCCTCGAGGCCTTCCTGCGCCCGCGCATGAGCGAGGCGCGCGCGCGCCACGCAGGCGCGCAACTCGAGCGCTTCGACGCGTGCTTCGATTCGCTCATCGGCAAGCGCAGGGTGTTCGCGCCGCAGCCGACCTTCATGCTCTTCCCGCGGCTGCCGGCGATCGAGTTCCTCGACCGCGGGGACTTTCGCTGGCTAGCCGCCTTCGAGGCGGCGGCGGACGAGATCCGCGCCGAGGCGCAGGCAGCGCTTGCGCAGGCCGCGGACGATTTCGTGCCCTACATCTCCAAGCCCCCGGGATCTCCGGTCGACCAGTGGCAGGAGCTGAACAACTCGAAGCGCTGGAGCACCTTCTTCCTGCTCAAGAACGGCGAGCGCATCGAGCAGCACCTTGCGCGCTGCCCTAGGACGGCCGCCCTGCTTGCGGCCGCGCCGCTCTGCGAAATCCGCGGGCATGCGCCCACCGCTTTCTTCTCCGTCCTCGCGCCGAAGACGCGCATCCCGGCTCACACCGGCGTGACGAACACCCGCTTCATCGTGCACATGGCGCTGGTCGTGCCGCCTTCCTGCGGCTTCCGCGTGGGCGCCGAGACCCGCGCGTGGCGAGAGGGCCTGGCCTGGGTGTTCGACGACACCTTCGAGCACGAGGCATGGAACGGGAGCGACGAGCCGCGCATCGTCCTCATCTTCGACGTCTGGAATTCCTTCCTCACGGAAGCGGAGCGCGATCTCGTCGCCGTCGTGACGCACGGCGTGCAGGAATACAACGAAGGCGAGTCGCCCTTCAGGCAAGGCGGCTGACCCCGGCCGCCGGTTTCATCCCCTCCTCATCGAGGAGGGGTGGCGCGAAGCGCCGGGGTGGTCTACCGGTGCTTGTTCAGAAACGTCGCTAGAGCGCGATTGAAAGCCGCCGGCTGCTCGAGGTTGGACAGGTGCGAGGCCGAGGGGATGACCACCAGATCGGATCCGGGCAGCGCGGCGTGGATCTCGCGCGCCATCGCAACCGGGGTGCCTGTATCCTGCTCGCCGACGATCACGAGCGACGGGCACTTCACTTCCTTCAGCCGCTGGGTCACGTTGATCCTGGGGATCGCGTGGCAGCAGCCCACGTAACCCGGGACGGGCGTGGCGCGGATCATCGCGCTCACGCGCGCGGTCACCTCGGGACGGGTCTTGCGGAACGGCTCGGTGAACCAGCGCTGCAGCGTCGTCTCGACGAGCGCCTCCATGCCCTTGTCCTGCGCGGTCTTGATGCGGCCCTGCCACAGCGGCAAGGCCTCGGGCGCGTAGCGGCTGGTGGTGTCGGCGAGCACCATGCTCGCGAACATGCCGGGAAATTTCAGCGCGAAGGTCTGGCCTATCATCCCGCCCATCGACAGGCCGACCCAGTGACAGCGCTCGACGCCCAAGGCCTGTAAGAGGCCGTGCACGTCGTAGGCCATCATGTCGAGCGTGTATTCGCCCTCGGGCGCGTCGCTCGCGCCGTGGCCGCGCGTGTCGAAGCGCAGCACCTTGAAATTGCGCCTGAGCACCGCGGCCTGCTCGTCCCACATGGTCAGGTCGCAGGCGAGGGAATGGCTCATCACCAGCCACGGTCCGTTGCCCTCGACGACGTAGTTCAGCTCGATGCCGTTGGTTTTGATTTTCATCGTCGCGGCGGTCCCCTGAATTTTTCCAGCGCGATGCATTTTAATCCACGTCGCTTGCCTCCGGCCACTCCGCGCGCGCAAACTAGGCGGGCTTTGCGGCCCGCTCGCCATTCGAGAACGATGTCCAGACCGAAAATTGCGTCGTCGTCCCGGCCGCCCGCGCGCGGAAGGCGAAAATTTCGGAGGAAGCCCGGGTCCGGGCGGCAAGCAGCCAACTTTCGACGAGCAGAAATGACCGACAAACCGATCTACGTCGCTCAACCCCAGCTTCCGCCGCTGGAAGAGTTCATCCCGTACCTGGAGAAGATCTGGGAAAGCAAGATACTCACCAATAACGGCCCTTATCATCGGCAGCTGGAGCAGGCATTGTGCGAGCACCTGGGGGTGAAGCACATCGCCTTGCTCACCAACGGCACCGTGGCGCTCGTCACCGCCCTCCAGGCGCTGCGCATCACGGGCGAAGTCATCACCACGCCGTATTCGTTCGTCGCCACCGCCCACTCCCTGTTGTGGAACGCGATCAACCCGGTGTTCGTCGATATCGATCCGATGACGCTCAACATGGACCCGGCCAGGATCGAAGCGGCGATCACGCCGCAAACCACCGCCATCATGCCGGTCCACTGCTACGGCCACCCCTGCGACGTGGATCGCATCCAGAAGATCGCCGACAACTACGGGCTGAAAGTCATCTACGACGCCGCGCACGCCTTCGGCGTTCAATGCCGCGGCGCAAGCGTGCTCAACCACGGCGACCTGTCGGTGCTCAGCTTTCACGCCACCAAGGTATTCACCACTTTCGAAGGGGGCGCCATCGTCTGCCCGGATGCCAAGACCAAGCAGCGCGTCGATCACCTCAAGAACTTCGGGTTCGTGGATGAAACGATCGTGGTCGCCCCCGGAATCAACGGCAAGATGAGCGAGTTCAACGCCGCCTTGGGCCTGCTGCAGTTGAAGGGCATCGATGAAGCGCTGCGAAGGCGCAAAGCCATCGACTCCCGATACCGCGGAGCACTGGCGCGAGTAGCAGGCATTCACTGCCTGCAGGATGCCGGGGAGACAGTGGCCAACTACGCCTATTTCCCGATTCTGGTGCGGCCCGGGTACCCCTTGAGCCGTGAGGCGCTGTACAGGAAATTGCGGGACAACGGCGTCTATGCGCGGCGCTACTTCTATCCGCTGATCAGCGATTTCCCGATGTACCGGGGCCTGCCGTCGGCGGCGCATTCGAACCTGCCGGTGGCGAGCAAGGCCGCGAGCGAAGTGCTTTGCCTGCCGATTTATCCCGCCCTGTCCGATGAGCAGGTGGATTCCGTCGTCGAGCTGGTCGCCCGCTAGGCCGGCGCATGAAGAGCCTGGCGGTCATGCAGCCTTATTTCCTTCCCTATGTCGGATACTTCCAGCTGATCAATGCCGCGGACCTCTTCATCGTCTACGACAACATCAAGTACACGAAAAAAGGCTGGATCAACCGGAACCGGTTTCTCCTGAATGGAAAGGACGCCGTATTCTCCATCCCGCTCAAGAAGGATTCCGATTCCCTGGACATCAAGGAGAGGGAAATATCCGCCGACTTCAAAAAATCCAAATTGCTGAATCAGATCCGGGAAGCGTACAGGCGCGCGCCCTATTTCGCGCGGACGTTCCCGCTCGTCGAGAGGATCGTGCTGGAAAAAGAGACCAATCTGTTCAAATTCATCCTGAATTCGATCAAGGAGACCTGCGAATCCCTCGCGATCGGCACCGAAATCGTCGTATCGTCGTCCCTGAGAATCGATCACTCCCTGCCCGGCAAGACCAAAGTCCTCGCGCTCTGCAGGCACGTCGGCGCGGATGTCTACATCAACGCGATCGCAGGGCAGGAGCTTTACTCGAAGGAAGACTTCAGCGCGCACGGAATCGATCTCAAGTTCCTCAAGACGAAAACTTTCGAATACAGGCAGCTCGGCGACAAGTTCGTTCCCTGGCTTTCGATCATCGATGTGATGATGTTCAATTCGCCGGATGCGACCAGGGAAT
>WNFX01004425.1_pt1 | contig 13773 bp, 6 predicted proteins | sample 5400111 | NCBI WGS metagenome assembly WNFX01 (sample SAMN13153363, study PRJNA577476) | soil metagenome | isolation source: 40 cm soil or saprolite under grassland replicate 1 | place: USA:California | collected 2016-06-15
ACCTGGAGTGTTTCTATAATCCCATCCGTTTACATTCGACGTTGCAATATTGTAGTCCGCTTGCTTTTGAGCGAGCGTATCAAGAACCGATGAGGTAATCTCCAAGTTTCTCCTCTCCGTTTTTTCGGGCCAAGTCCAAAGACTCTTCCCCGTCCGCCAGGGTCATAAGCGGCAATTGGGCTTGTTCCAGCAGCCTTCTTCTGCCTGAGGCAGAGAAGAGAGACTGGCGATCCAGCATGAGTTCACGCTCGCCCTGGTCGGCCGGCAATCTCGTTGCCTGTGTGCCGGTGTCCTACTCGCCAACCTGACCGGTTGCGGTCAGATCGGAGGTGTGTCAATGGGTCAAGCAGAGACGCCATCTTCTCCAGCGGATGCCTCATCCTTCACGTATGTCGTCGGTGTGGATATCGGGAGCCAAACCTGTAGCATGAGTGTGCTCAGATCGGACAAAAGCCAGGTGATGAAGCCCACCGACTTTGCGAATGCCTCGGCTGGATTTACGTTGCTGCTCAACAAGTTAGAGCCGTTAGGTGTGCCTCCTGCTCAGATTCTCATTGGTCTAGAGGCGACTTCGCGCTATGGAGAAAATCTCTATCACTTTCTGGAAAGCCGAGGGTACTAGCTGTGCCTCTTGCATCCCAGACAAACGCACGAGTTTGCACAGCGACGTGGACTGCGAGCCAAAACCGACAAATTGGATGCTACCACTATCGCCCGGGTGTTACTGAGCGGCGAGGCGCGGCGAGGCTACGTCCCCACAGACTTGATTGCCACGTATCGGGAATTAGTGCGCTTGCACAGCCAACTGGCCGATGAAGCGGCCCGCTACAAAAACGAGATTCAGGCTCTGCTTTCGGTGGTGTTTCCCGAGTTCAGTCAGGTGTTCACTGATCCCTGTCGAGCAACCGCCGTCGCCTTGCTCAAGATTTATCCGAGTGCGCAGGCTCTCGCAGAGGCAGGCGTGGAAACCATTGCCGCCAAGCTGCACGAGTTGGCTCCGCGCAATTACGGGCACAAAACGGCTCAAAAGTTGGTCAGCTTGGCACAGCAGTCCGTGAGCAGTGGGCTGGCGCGCTCTGCTCGCTCGATCAGCCTGAAGATTCTCTGCGACCAGTTGGAGCATACGCAGGCAAATTTGCTCCAACTGGAAAGCGAGATCGACAAGCTCTTGGATACCGACAAAGGAGCCAAGGGATTACAGAGTGTCCCTGAATTTGGGCACAAAACGGTGGCGGTCTTGCGAGCAGAATTGGGAGATGTGCTGCGCTTTCAACGTACTGATCAAGTGGTCGCCTATGCCGGGCTGGACCTGGAAGTCAAAGAGAGCGGCAAATGGAAAGGGCAAACCAAGCTCTCCAAGCGAGGCAGTGGACGGCTTCGCCGCATCTTGTACATGGCAGCTGTGCGCTGTATCCGGCTCAAGGACTCCGCCTTTGGGGCCTATTATCACCGCTTGGTCGCGCGAGGCATGAAAGGGCGTGAAGCGATGATAGCTGTGATGCGCAAGATGCTCATCGTCGCCTATCGGTTGTTGAGAACCGAGGAGCTGTATGATCCAGCGAAGGTAGGTGCGGTACTGGTGGCTCAACCACCGGTGGTTGAGCCACCAGTACCGCACCTACCTTCGTCGACAAAATTGGTGGCCGTAGGGACTTGACAATTTCTATGGCTTCTTTGCAATGACGATATTCTGGATGTGTGATCCGATGGGAAAACGAGATGTTGCAGCACAAGAGCAGAGATTCCATTGACTTTTCTTTTTATGTTCAGCGGCACACACTTGGCTTTACTGGCCGAGAGTGGGTCTTCGAGGCCATCGAAGACTGGCTTGCTAAATCAGATAGATCACGCTTCTTCGTTCTCACGGGGGACCCTGGAAGTGGTAAGACGGGTATTGCCAGCCGCCTTTTACAATTTGCACGAAAGGAAGTTTCTTCACCCGACGGCCTGACGTATCTCCTCCCTGGCTTCTTGCACGCTGCTTATTTCTGTTCTGCCAGGGATAGCCGCTGGATTTCTCCCCATACCTTTACTGAATCACTTGCGTTCCAACTTGCGCAACGCCTCCCTCGGTATGCAAAAGATCTAGCAGAAAAGAGCGGAGATCGGCAGATTGTGATTGAGGCAAAACAGCGAGTGAGGAACGCGAAAAAGAGCCAGATTGTTGGTGTTCTCATTAAGAAACTCGATGTGAGCGCGGTCTCGCCAGAAACTGCCTTCAATCGTGTGGTCCGAGAACCTCTAGAGGAGCTCTTTCGCGATGGGTTCGACCAACAGGTGATCATTCTCGTCGATGCCCTGGATGAAGCATTACTCTCCGGAGAAAAGCAGAACATCGCTACTTTACTTACCCTCACTGAAAACTTACCAGCTGGCGTACGCTTCATCGTGACAACGCGCCCAGAGACCGAAGTGCTGCGTCCACTGCGTCAGTTCTCTGTGGAAGAGCATTCTCTCACCACTGGAGAGGAATTACTCGAGAGCGAAGGAGATGTGCAGCAGTATGTCGTTGAAGTGATGAACTCTACATATCCAACCCTGGAACCGAAACTAGCGTCAGGTCTTTCATCAGCAGGCTTTACTCATATCATACGGGCAAAGAGCAAAGGGAACTTTCTCTACGTACAATATTTGCTGAAGAAGCTGGAAGACTATCAGGGAACGATTACAAAAGAGGTGCTCGATTCCCTGCCAGAAGGTCTGGAGGGCATCTACCTCGAATTCCTGAGACGTCTGATAGGGAACGACCAGAAGATGTGGGAGGAGAGATATCTGCCTATCGCCGGAACTCTGGCGATCGCGCAAGAACCGCTTTCCGAGAAGCAATTAGCAGACGTTGTGAACGCGCCAGAGACCAGAGTACGCAGCAGCTTGAAAGCACTGCGCCAGCTGCTAGAGGTGAACGATTCTCTTCCGGCGAGCAAACGCACCTTTACTGTCTACCACCGCTCTTTCGCTGACTTTCTTCTCGATAGCGATCGCGCGGAGAACTACTGGTGCCAGGCCGAGGAGCAGCACCGGCGCATTGCAAATCATTACCGAGGTAAGGCAGTATCCTGGCGTGAGGTCGGTTGGGAACGGGTAGACGATTACGGCCTACGCCACCTGACTCTTCACGTCGTGAAGGGGTATGAAGATGGCTTAAATCAGATTTCTGAAATGATACAAGTTCCTTTCATCCGTACGAAGAACGCTCGTTTCAATACGGAGCGAAGTATACTTGATGATCTGAGGTTAGCTGTCGTCGTTGCTCGCGAAACTGCCAATCTACTCTTGCTCCTTCGATGGACCTGGGTGTATGCTAGTTGGCGTGATCGTATTGCGCAGGCAATGATCCCTGAACTGTTGCATCTTTATGTGCGAATAGGGCAGGCAGACCGAGCTTTAGACATGATTAAGGTCTTCGATTCTACCCGCCTGACATCGCTTGGAGAGGAGAGGAAGGCACACGAGTACTTGGCATATGCGTTAACAGAACAGGGATTGGTCGAGCAGGCACTCGCTCTGAGTCAGACCATCAGTGATGCAGCGAACCGGGGCATAATGTTGAGCGGTGTCGCTCAGCGTGTGGCACGTCAAGATCGGGCACGGGCTATTCAGATTATACGCGAAGGACATATCTCATCGGTAAGTCCGGAGCTTTGTCGTCTCCTTGCCGAAGATGAAGCCTTCCTCAAAGACGCCCTTGAGATCGCCCAGAATTCAGGACCTGCTCTCGAGGCTATTGCGTTGCAAGTCGCTGACCGCGATATAGACCGTGCGTTGACAATCGTTGACTCCATAGAACCATACGATGAAGTTAGTGGAGGGGATATATGGATGCGTACCAGTGATGTAGCACGTGTCAATCTCGCTATTCGGATCGTAGGTACCAATCCTGATCAAGCTCTGGTCTTATTAAGGCGGATAAAGAGCACGCAAGAAATTCATCGTGCTCTCATCGGGATCGCCAGCATGTTAGCCAAAGTTGATGCAAGGCAAGCTTTAGCACTTGTCGACTCATTTGGAGAGATACCTGATTTGGTGAAGAGCCTTGCCTTAGCGCACATTGCGATGAAATCAAATGATCCCGACATACAAAAGGATGTCAGGCAGCGATGGGACACATATCACACAAAGCAAACTTCCTCTGCTACTCATCGTAATAGTATCGATCTTATTGCAAGGCTCGATCTTACTCAGCTGCAAAGCCACCCTCTCGCCTTCGATATCGCCTTCCACGCCATAACGGAATTAGAAGACTCTGTGAAGAAGGGGGAGTGGTGGTCAAGCGATCTGATACCTGTTAAGTACGTATACCAGGCTGTCGGAGTATTGGGAGCAGCCCACGCCGTTTTCGACCTCGATTGCGCCTTGAACTTCTTGGAATGGGCATTCAAACACGAATCTCTTCGCACTTCAGAGAAACAGGATGCATTGCTGATGGTAGTTGACATGGTAGCGCGCTTCGATCCGAAGGGCGCGCAACGCGTGATTGACCGGATCGAAGGTGCTCAACTGCATCAGGCATACGTTGCAGCCATAAAGCATGTATCTAAGTATAACTATGAGCAAGCGTTGGAAATAATTGATAGAGTTGATTCTGTATATAGCAGCACGAAAGCTATCCTGTTGGGAGTCCTCGGCAATCAGCTCGGCCTTGACCAGAAAGAGAAGGCCCGTGAACTTTTTTCACACGTTCCACATTATATCCACTCCAACAATTTCCGTTTTCCTCTGTGCAAAGCTATTACAGCCCTGGCTGGTGAGATTGCACGTTCCAATATAGACAGGGGTATCGCCCTTGTGGAGCAGTATCGCTCGTTATGGAGCGAAGAAGACGCCCTTAAGGGCATTCACCTCGTCGATGTTGCCCAATGTGCAGCAGAGCATGATTTGGAGCGTGCCATGAAACTGGCATCTCAAATTACCGATGGTTTCGGACTGGCGCAGGTCATGCTGGCAATTGCTCGACACAGTTCATTACCAGAGGAGGCGCTCGTTGCCCTACAGAAAGCGAGCACTGTCCTCGTGGAAGCGGGAATGTACTTTGTTTCAGTGCCTCATATCCATTTGCTGACTGACATTGCCGTAGAGATGGCTCCCCTCACACCATGGAGTGCCCTTGATCTGGTAAAACGCATGAAAGGGGGTGCTGAGCAGGAACGTGCGTTGGAAGTTACATTGCAGGCCATCTTGAGTGAAGAAGCTCCTTTATTGGAGTCCACCTCACACCTACAGTTATGGGCGTTACAGCATTTGGTGGAGCGTCTCTATCATAGAGCTTCAGACAAAGGAACGCGTATCGTAATCTTCAGAGCACTGCTTAACTTGTTAGATCCTACTCTGAGTACTCCAGTACTTGACTGGCTAGAGACAAGAGATGTTGATTTATCAACCCAGTTGTGTGGGTGGTATCTGGCTGAGAGCGCCCCAGATGCGGCGCTCTCACTCTTCGCTGCCGCTGGTCTGGCGAACATAGCGCAGAGGGTAGTGATCGTCCGATCTGCAGCGCGTTTTCCCGACCGCGCTCTCGAACTCTATCACCGGGGAAGCAAGGATCCTGAAGTTCTGGTTAAAGCGATAGGGGCTATAGCTAAGCGCGATTCAACACGGGCGCTCGCTATTACTGCAGCCGAGCCCTGGAAATATCAGCTTAACAGATGGCAGGCGCTGGATGCAGTAGCTAGTGCTGTTGCTGAGAGCGACTGGCAACAGGCACTGGACATTATCCAGCCAATCTCAGATGATTCTTTACGTGGTATGGCTTTGAGACACATTGTGGCTGCCTTGCCTGAGGACCTGACACCAGATGATACCGATCTTGCCATCACCAGGCTTACGAGAGAGGCTAAAGCATTGCCATATCCTGGCAATCGCTTAGATGTGTATGAGTCCTTGATCGGATTTCTACAAGCCAGGCCTTTCCCCCTACCGGCAGTGACGGCAAATTTGGTTGAGGTGATCGGAATGGGAGATAGTGGCGTTTTCCTTCAGCTATTACCTGATCTCATGCGCCTCATATGTAAGGGCGATCTCAAGATGCCTTTAAGGTTAGAGGCCGAGCTCGAATATATTGAAGCATTGCTGGATGCCTGATAACTCAGTTGATTGTTGAATAGATAAAAAATATAGCTGTTGTGTTTACTCTATTTCTCGGATATACTATTACGTGGAGCCGGGCGTGTTACGTCACTGTTGTGCGTTGAAAAAGAAATCCTCTCTGTGAGGTGGGTTATGGTACAGAACGATATAGGCCTTGAATCCGGCTTTACCCGCTTTAACGCGGAACGCACTCGTGGTTTTAGCGACCGCAAATGGGTTTTTGATGATCTTCATAAATGGCTTACAGAGGCCGATGGAACACGCTTTTTTCTACTTTCAGGAGAACCTGGCAGCGGTAAGACAGCCATTGCCGCCCGCTTATACCAGTTTGCGCAAGGTACTCCTCCCCCCTTGGAGTTCACCAGCTTCTCCTCTGGCTTCCTGAGCGCCTATCACTTCTGCTCTATTCCTAGCGGTGGCTCGATCACCCCCCAGCGGTTTGCCGAATCTCTGGCGCTCCAACTGTCAGCTCACTACCCGGCATTTACGCAGGCGCTTGCGACAGCAAGGGAGAGGGATCAGCGGATTCAGATCGTAGTAGATCAGCACATAGAGAACATCAATGGTGGTCAGGTAGTTGGTGTTCAGATAAAGAGTCTCTCTGTGAGCGGCATATTACCAGAAGATGTCTTCAACCGCGTGGTGAGAGAACCCCTGCGGGCTCTCTTCGCAGCAGAACGCAACGCACAGGTGCTTATCCTGGTCGATGCCCTGGACGAAGCTCTCACTTATGAGGGAAAGGTCAATATTGTTTCTCTGCTCGCCCAGACACACGACCTGCCTGCCGGGGTACGCTTCATTCTCACCTGTCGCAATGATTCCAGAGTAATTGATCAGTTCAATCCGAGGCACCTCCTCAACCTCTCTGCCCTTGAGCATATTCAGGACACAGATGATGATATCCACAGGTATGTACAGCAGCGCATGGCAGAGGAGTCCATGAAAGAACATATGGCCTCGATTGGATCGCTGGAGGAAGTTAAGGATCACCTTATCAGACACGCGGCTGGCAATTTTCTGTATGCTCAATTTTTCCTCGACGAAGTCATTGTTGGCAAACGCTCGCTGGCGAATATAGTTGGCCTCCCCGTCGGACTTTTCGGATTATACCGCCAGTACCTTGATAGCTTATTACCTGATGTGAAGAAAAGTAATACCCAACCGAAGTGGATCAGCCAGCTTCAGCCCCTGTTGGGCAGCCTCAGTGTAGCGGTACCTGCTGCTCCCCAGGACGTTCTCCCCAGTTGGCTGCAGCTGCAAGAGGGGATAGTGGGGCCGTTGTTAGACGAAGTGAATCAGCTCACTGAACGTGATCCCGGTGACGGGGGGAGCTACCGTCTCTATCATCGCTCAATGGCGGAGTTTTTGATCACGAGAGAATACCAGGAAGAGAATGCGGTGCGACGCAATTGGTATTACACACCATCTAAGGAACAGCACGAGCGCATTGCGCGCTACTACTTGACTAACTTCCGTGATAACTGGCAGTATTGTGATCTATACGGACTGCGCCAACTCGTCTGGCATATGCAGGCGTGTCTCAGCCAGGAGCAGTTGCCGAAGAAGCAGAGCGAACAGATCGAGGAACTGTATGCTGTCGTCCTCGATCCAGAGTTCCAGCGTGCCCAACGCGAAAAGCTAGGTGATACCTATGTCACGCTCACTGACCTGCGCACAACACTGGAGATTGCCCTGGCGCGTAACGATCTGGTGAAGGCGTTGGCCTGTATCGGCTGCTACCGTGATACTAAGCACAACAGTCGAGGTATCTCTCAAGCAGTCTTCGATGCTGCTCAGGCAGGCAACTTTGAACGGGCTTTGCAGCGCGCCGCGCACTATACCGTGATCCCCAAACGAGCAGGAGGTTGGGAAAGCATTTTGCAGCTCTACATAGTCTGGGAAGCTGCCGAGCAGGGGAATCTTAAGGCGACACAGAAGATGATTTCCGAGACAAAGCACCTGCCTCACTTCCAAGCGAACGAATCATCTGAGGTAATTCGGAGTAAAAAGTTATCCGATGCATTCCTGGCACGCATCGCTAACGCGTTGGCTCGTACCGGTGGAGATACAAAGGACGCAAAAGCATGGTTAACCCAATGGGATGCTGATCAACCTGCGCAAGCGCTTCTCACATCTTATGGACTAGCTCAACCATTAGAACCTACTGCACTACAATTATGTATGACAGAGGTAAATCAGCGATTGACCGACTTCGAGCAGCTTGTCAGTGAAGGCAACGCTGAGGCTGTCTCTATGGTGCCTTTCTACGATGAAGAGTTGGTGGAGAAGCAAGCCGTCGGTTTACAAGACCTGCTGACGCAGGTAGCAGCACATTCATCTGGTCAGGAGTCTATTGATCAGATATTGCAACTCGCCTTACCCAATCCCTATCCGCACTATCGTGATATTGCCCTAGTGGCACTGGGAGTCTCCTGCCTGGCTGTACCAGAGACTTCATGGGTACGCTCACGACTTCAAGCTATTCTCCGCACGGCATTGGACCAGGAAGGAGTCACCTTCACCTTCGATCTATCGGCTATCCTGCTTGCCGAGGCCGAGGAGCGCAAGCTGCCCGCACAGGATCTCTCTGAATACCTCGCACAGGCGCTTGAGAGCAACGATCGTTGGGGCACTTCCATGCGAGCGCGGAGCGCCAGCGCCGCCGTCCTGTTCCGAAAAAATCGGACCGAGGATGCTAAACGCGAATGGGAAGAGGCCATTTGGCAAAATCGAGGCTTTGCTGGCTATGCTGTCGTTACGCTGCTTTCGCTGATTAATCGCAGTGTGGAGTTCGGGCTTTCATTGGTGCCAGATATGGAGAACTTGATCAGTGATGCAGGATGGCAAGCAGAGCAGGTACGAAACCTGCAGTTTCGTGCGGAGCGTATGGAACTGGTGAGGAGATACCGTGAATGGGCGATAGGCGATACCCCTGATAACGAAACCGTGCTGACTACCCTATCGGCAACTGCGGATACTGAAACCCGTAAGGCCTTCACGGACTTCATCAGCGCGCGATGGGCCGGTCAGAAAAGTCCCAACTCTGTGGGGATGAAGTCACTGCTCTTGACGACGCTGGCAGACGGGACGACACTGGATATACTCCTGGGGAGACTCTTCGGCCCTTCCATTCGCAATCTGAGCAATAGCGATCTAACCGAAGCAATTCGCCTCTGCGCTACCTACTTCACACGCAGTCGGCCCTGGGAGTTAGGCCAATGGCACTAACCTTAACGTCGATCTTTTATGGGTATCTGCTGGTTTGTCTGACGGTCTGAAGATGATCAGATGAAAGTGCAGGAAAGAGACATTGTTCAAAGGCATCAGGGATAAGCATCAAGCTTTGTCTGTGACGTGACAATAGAAATTGAGGGCTGATAGGAAGCATAACAGAAAAAAGAGAAGGAGTCAGTAATGGCAAATGAGACAGAAGGCATACCTCCTCATTTTATCGTCTTTATTCCGGGCATTATGGGGAGTAAGCTGCGGGACCGTACCACGGGCGATATCGTCTGGGTGGATTTCTCTTCGTTCCCCGTTCTCAATCCCCTCGAGTGGGACAACTGGCTGAGCCACTTATTGGATACTCTGGCGTACCCCAACCCTGCCCTGGAACCAGCGGGCATCATGGATAAGGTGATCTTTGTGCCTCCCTGGGTCAAACAGGAGGCCTACGGCCGCCTGCTCGACGCCCTGGAAGGTATGGGGTATCGGGCAAACCCCGCTAAGCACCCAGAGCAGGACTTGAACGTCCACGCCTTCGCCTATGATTGGCGGCAGGACAACCGCCTCTCGGCTCGCCAGCTAGGAGCTGCCATCAACTACTGGCAAGCCTTCCACCCTGGTGCCAAGGTCTGGATCCTCGCCCACAGTATGGGAGGTCTGGTCGCTCGCTGGTATATCGAGAAGGAGGGAGGGAAGGAGAAGGTCAGCCGACTCATGCTGCTCGCCTCTCCCTGGGACGGCAGCCCTAAAGCCATGGACATTCTGTTTGACGGTCTGGACACCTTGTTCCGCCGCCTCTTCAACCTGTTCAACATCGGCCCACGCACGCGCGCGCTGATACGCACCTTCCCCTCCGCTTATCAGTTGCTTCCCTCCCAGGATCCGTTTCTCCGAGGACTCAACAATGTACCTATCAATCCTTTCAGTGATGCGGCGGGGTGGCTCCAGAACGAGCAGCAGCGGTATTTACTGCTGGATGGACGACGTTTCAACGAGGAGCTTGGCACGACCACCAGTGTGGAGGAAACGCTCTGCTTCTTCGGGCGCAAGACACCCACCACCACCTTTGGTGTGCTGCGCTTTGCAGCGGGTGGTCAGTGGAGCAATATCGAGTGGAGTGCCACGGAGGCTGGCGATGGTACGGTTCCCGAACACAGTGCTGTACATCCTCAAGCTAAAGAACAGCTTCCATTCGTCGCCGATCACGGCAACATCTACGTTGCCCCTGCTGTACTGGAGTTCCTAAAGTGGGAACTCATCGATAAGTTTCGGACTGTAAGGAAGCGTGCTTTCCTTATCACCGAGCGCTTGACGATTGTTTTCAATCCTGACCGGGATGTCTACAGTCCGGGTGAAGTGATCAAACTGTGGGCAACAGTCCACGAAAACAAAGAGAGTTTGCCTCCTGTTTCTCGGGCAAGCATCACCGTGCAGCTCCGCTGGCGGGAGGCCCTGCCGGGTGCACAGCAGGTTGTGCCTCCTCAAGATCTCCCTGAGACGCGTCTGCCTGAGATTAAGACGACTCCGGGTCGCTATGAGGGGAGCTTGGTGGCCCCCACTACCGACGGCTACTACCAGCTTCGTGCGACGGTCAAGCCAGTAGGTGAACGAGTCGTGATCCTGGAGGAATTGATTGCCGTCGAGGCGATGCCCCAGATGCCAACTACCTGATTTCACTGTCCAGCACAGTTTCATGGCCCGAGGTAGGCATCGATCGTGACCTGGCTACTTTTGGCGTTTGCTCATAGAGCAGGTAAGGTGCGCATGAACTGCGGACCTCTACTTTGCAGTAAGTACAAGGAGGCGATTCACCATGACCACAGGACGCGAGTATCTCGACTTTACGCTGGAACTACGGGGCCTCGATGCACAGACGGACACCTTCAAGGCGGCGGTGTTGCCCTCAGCGGCTGTGGGTGAGACCGCCGCCGTTTCGGTTCCCTATCGGTACAACGAATTGACAGAAGCTCTCACTGACTTGGAAGATCAGAATCTCGATCAGGCAGACTTGATCAGTCTAGGAGAACTGCTGGCAGATCGTCTGCTACCAACTGGAGTGGTGCGCAACCTGTTCAAGGAAGCTGTCAAGAAGGCTGGTCGCGACAAGGGCGTGCGCCTGCGCCTCTTGATCCGCGAGCCCCGATTGGCGCAATTGCCCTGGGAGTTCAGCTACCTGCAGATGCATGCAGGAGAAAAGGATCGCACGCACTTTCTGGTCCTCAATCCCCAGATCTCAATGATACGGCACGAGGCTCTGCCCGAAGCACATCCCTCCCTACTGGCGGCCACCCCAGAACGACTCCGCCTGGTAGCAGTGATGGCGAACCCCAAAACCCACGAACCGTTGAAGTTAAAGGACGAGAAGCGAGTGGTTGAGAAAGCTCTGCGTGACTTTCACGTGGACGGCGTCACTATCAAGTGGGAGCCAGTCATCGAGGACGCGACTCCTGACGATCTGAGGATGGCGTTGCAGTCCAAGGCTGATCTGTTCCACTTCGCGGGACATGGTGAGTTTGAGGAGCAGGAGGTTGACGCACAAACCGGCGAGTCGGTGGGACTGGGAAGCATTGTCCTGGTGAAAGACAAGCAAACTGGGGAGCCATTCTGGTTGCGTGCCAAAGAACTGGCGGTGTACTTGCAACAAGCAGGAGTTCGGCTGGCAGTGTTGGGAGCCTGTGAGTCAGGGCGGCGTGATGGCATCTCAGCTTGGACGGGGATTGCTCCTGTGCTGATCGAACGAGGAATGCCTGCGGTCGTAGCAATGCAGTATAAGGTAGACGACAAGTTGGCGATCTCCTTTAGCCAGATGTTCTACACTTCCTTGGCCAGTGGTCTGTCGGTAGACGAGGCTGTTGCAGCAGGACGACTGGCCATGCTCGGCAAAGCGGGTGAAGATTCTATGGACTGGGGCGTGCCTGTTCTCTATATGCGTTCGGTAAATGGAATCATTTTCCCCAAGCTCAGTGAGGGGCAATCAGCCACAGCCGTCCAGATCCGCCGGGTAGTACAAGAAGTGGTCGAGACTATTGAGCAAGGCGGTCAGGTGATCGGGATCGTGGCGAGACGCGTACGCGGCTCGTTCGAGATTTCTCAGAAGGCAAAGACGGTGAAGGGAACATTGATCGGGCTTGAGGTAGATGAGCTCTGATGGCTATGCTTGGCGCAACGGCAGCGTATCGATGACACTATTAGGATATCATTCGAGCAGAAGCGAACAGGAGTTAGGCTCTGTGAATAGCCATGTTCTCACGACTTTTTCTGAAAGAGTTCATTTATAACAATGTGACAGAACTACCAAAAGATACTCGCCGCGTACATAGTGCAACTGCGAAATCTGTTCACTATACAGAGGATATAGCAGTGTCGCAAGTAGCGACTCGGAGAGGACAAGGGGCACCTGCTAAAATGCTGGCTGAACCATGGAACGGCTAATGAAGGCTGTTGACTCCTTTTTCGTGATAAGCCGATTCTCCTGATCTCGCTCTGTCGCGGGGTTAGCCGTATAACTTTCGTCGGCTTATTTAGTGGTGCATCCACCAAGTCATTAGGAAAACCCTTGATGTCTTCGAGTGGCTATGCAAGCCGAATAGGCATCATTAGGTATGACTGCAATAGTTGCCGGAGGCACCATTTAGTCCTTTACTATTGGACTTGACGACGAACGCTACTTCTTTGGACGAACATGAGGCATTGATGTTAGATAGCACAGAAAATATGCAAGTCAGCCCCTGGTTTGGAAGTGTGATGATGCTGTGCCTCAGAGACGTGCATGAAAATGGGCTACAATAGTACGAGAGAAGCCGCGAGGCGAGGTCAGAACCAACAGGTGCTCCCAGCCCGTTTTGTAAGTTGACGCAGGTCGCGTTCAAAAGAGAAGAGTGTTGCCACCCCTGGCAGGGGTGAGCACGAGCAGGAATGTTGTGCCTTTCGAGCACCTCTTGCGGTTTTCTCTCTTATCGTTTCCCTCAGTACTCAAAGAGAAGAGGAACCCATATGAGCGAAGTTCTCTACACACACCGTTGTGGTCTAAATGATCTTCATCCGTTTTTATGGAGTAGTAGATCTTGAAGAAAATAAGCTGATCATTCGATCAGAGATCACTGGATTGACGAGCTGTGCATGTCCTGATTTCGTAGAGCCAGAAAACGTGGATACAACGTTCATGTTATTGTTTCCTGAGCAACTTTTTATTCGACTTGCAGCCGACGAGCAGCACGCACAACACGCCGTACCGCCTCATACGAAACTCCATAATCACGCGCGACCTGGCGTAATGGCTCCTTGTTCTGCTCGACACGAAGAAGCACGGTCGGCCACTCAACAGGCGGAATCTTCCATTGCGGGTTGTCTGGGCCAGGATGACGTTGAGGGAGAGAATGTAAATCAGGTTGGTCTGTAAGTTGATAGGTTGGATGTTTGTACACGAGGATATCGTTTCTGCCGGGAAAAAGTTTCTCAAGAGGG
>WNFX01004431.1_pt1 | contig 13770 bp, 14 predicted proteins | sample 5400111 | NCBI WGS metagenome assembly WNFX01 (sample SAMN13153363, study PRJNA577476) | soil metagenome | isolation source: 40 cm soil or saprolite under grassland replicate 1 | place: USA:California | collected 2016-06-15
CCATAAACCAGAAGGCTGGTGGCAGCCTGGTTGTGGTCCAGCCACGGCTCCACCAGCGTGACGACTTTCCGACCCTTGAGATAGCCAGTCAAGATTGGACTATCAAGCAGATAGCGCCTCATAATTCAATAGGGGGCGTAGGCTGAGTCGCATGGCGCATGCGGTCAAAAGCCTCCGCTTCATCATCCCAGGCTAAATCGCGCCATGCCCCTGCAAGACTTCTGCCCTTTCCTCGAGTTCTGTTCGTCTTCGCGTTCGGTATCGCTTCAAAAGGTTCAGCGAGTATCTCAAGCTGTGCTGCAGCTTCTTCTTGGACTTCCGGGGGAAGCTGTTCAATCCGCGTAAGCACCTGCTGTAATCGCTCAATCATTGGTTCTCCTCATTTTTGCAAGCATCACTCCCCGTATCAGTAGTGTATCACATCAGAGGTAGGAACGCTACTTGCCGGTATGCTCTTATGCTCTTTTAAAATCCTCTTAACACCGCTGTTTGTCACTTTTGCACTTACAGTGGTCGTATCGTTGCCGTGAGCCAGAAGATGGAGAGAGTGTCACATCCCAATATAACGCGCATACACCGACCGTGCGACCTGCTCATCGTCGGTTCCCTTGATAATCGCGCGCGCATCGGGAAAAATGGTCAGTTCATACCCATCGACGATGAAGCGCAATAGAAACTCGTTGAAAGAAACCTGCCCGACCGGGCGCAGCCGCTCAGCCAGTTCCGGCAGCTTAAGCTTGTCTCCCTTTTTTCCCCCTCGCACCTGCACTGCATTGCGCCCGCACAGGCTTGTGCTGCTTGTCCCGCTGAGTGAATCGAGGAATTCATAATGATGCTGCCCGCAGGTAGGACAATCGGGCTGGCGTGGTAACTCGATGCGTTCGCTAGTATTCTCCCACACGTCCATCCAGAACATAGAGCGGCTGACCTTGTCACTTTTCAGGAGCAGTTTGAGGGCTTCGGTGGATGCGACACCGGAAATCGCACCTACAATGCCGTTGAGCACACCAGCAGTATCACAGGTAGCGGTAGTACCTGGTAGAGGCATTTCTGGAAAGATACAGCGCAGGCAGGGCGTGTCTCCTGGGACAATGTTCATCGTCACCCCATACGACGCTATCACACCGCTGTATATCCATGGGCGTGCATATTTGACGCACACATCATTGAGTAAGTAGCGTGTCTCAAAATTGTCTGTAGCATCAAGCAGCAGGTCTACATCTTGTACCAGGGATTCTATGCCATCAGCATTGATGTCTTCCACCAATGCCTCTATCTTCGTCGTACTATTCACACGATGCAGTTTTTCGGCTGCGGCAACAGCTTTCGGCAGTCGTCGCGCAATATCGTCCTCATCAAATAGAATCTGCCGTTGCAAGTTATTCAATTCGATATAGTCGCGGTCAGCAATCACCAGTCGTCCGATACCGGCACGAGAGAGGTTATTAGCGAGTACTGTTCCCAATGCGCCACAGCCGATAATGGCCACTGAAGAGTTACCCAGGCGCTCTTGCCCATTCTTACCGATGGGTCTAAATAACGTTTGTCGTGAATAACGGTCGGATGAAGGTATCACAGGCATCCAGTTAGCTCCTAGCGCTCTTGTCCAGATCACTTTTCCCATGCTTTTCACTTACCACTTATCATTCTAGCACAAAATGCTCATACGAAGTTGGCAGTTGCGTATTACTGTGCTACAATGCAAAAAGGCGACCAGAGATATCTGTAAAATTGTATATTGTGCGATACAGTCTTCTAGTGTAGGGCTACAATGAAAAAAGTATTGGTTATCGATGACAATCCTACAATTGTAGAACTGATAAAATATGCTGTGAACTTACAGAGTCCATCCCAGGTTATCGTCGCCTATGATGGTGAAGAAGGGTTAAAACGCATCTACACCGAAAATCCCGATTGCGTAATTATCGATGTGAAGATGCCTCGCATGGATGGATATAAACTGGTTCGCTGCCTGCGTGGCGATGCTCGCACTGCGAACATCCCTTTGATTATCTTAAGCGCAATGACTCGTGAAGAAGATCAGATGACAGGCCTGCTCTCAGGCGTGGATGAGTATCTCACGAAGCCATTTAAACCTGGTGCGCTCAACGCAGCCATAGAGCGAGTTTTACGCCTGACACCTGCGGATCGACAACGTCGAATGGATTATTTACTACAAACGCATGCTGAACGAGAATAATTGTGCATGAACTACAAAGACTGCGTAGATTACACATTCTTTTGGTAGACGATGATCCAGGTGCATGCGATAAGATACAGCAGGCTTTAGGAAGCGGCTTTCTTCTGCATAATGCACACTCTCTCATAGAGGCCAGGCAGCACCTTATAAAGCATATTCCCGACATTGTAATCTGCGAAGTTTTACTTTGTCAGGAAAGCGGCCTGGATCTGTGCCGCTTTATTCGCAACACTCCTTCGCTCAGCCATCTCCCTATTATGCTTCTTACAATTCAAACCACCCTTCAGGACAAAATCGCGGGGTTTGATGCCGGTGCTGACGATTATGTGGTAAAACCATTTGATGCGCTCCACTTAATGGCACGCATCAGGTTGCTTGCTCGTATGAAAGGCCTTGAACAACAATATGATTGAGCAGTCGATTCTATCCGGGGAAGTGACAGGCTGCCCAGTGATTCCGCTGTTTTTCTTCCAATGGAGGAACTACCTCGCGACAGATCTGCTGTGCTTTCCAACAACGTGGATGGAAATTGCAGCCGGGAGGTGGGTTCACCGGGCTTGGCACGTCCCCTTCAAGGATGATGCGTTTGCGCCGGGACTCTTTCTCAGGATCAGGAACTGGAATGGCCGAAAGTAGCGCCTGGGTGTATGGATGTAATGGCAGTTCGTATAACTCTTCACTACGTGCTAATTCTGCCACCCGTCCCAGGTACATGACTGCTACACGGTCGCTGATATGCTTCACCACCGAGAGGTTATGCGCCACGAACAGGTACGTCAAGCCGAACTCTTCCTGCAACTCCTCCATCAGGTTCAATACCTGCGCTTGAATCGACACGTCGAGCGCTGACACAGGCTCATCAGCTACAATGAAGGAGGGATGAAGGGCCAGGGCACGCGCAATGCCGATGCGCTGGCGTTGGCCTCCGCTAAACTCATGAGCAAAACGGTTCACAAAGAAAGGGTTGAGTCCCACCACTTCGAGCAGGTGCGCGACTTCATCATTGATTTCTTTTGGACTGCCTCTCTTGAAGTTCTCTAGCGGTTCTGCGATAATTTTCCCAATGGTGAAACGGGGGCTGAGCGAACCGAATGGGTCCTGGAACACCATCTGCATATCAGCTCGCTTTTTACGTATTTCACCTGGTGGGAGCGTTGTCAATTCGGTCCCGTTCAGTTTAACACTGCCTGTAGTCGGCTTAATCAACTGTAAAATTGCGCGCCCTGTAGTCGATTTACCGCAGCCGCTTTCTCCTACCAGACCTAACGTCTCGCCACGACGGACGAACAGGTCAACACCATCGACAGCTTTGACATGTGCTACAGTTCGACTGAAGATGCCCCCTTTTATCGGGAAATGAACTTTTAATCCTTTTACATCTACGAGGGTGGTTCCTGTCGCCTCAGGCGTTTGAACTTCTTGTGCCATATTTTCCTTTCTCCTTCCCTTAGTCTGGATAGAAGCAGGCGGCCATTTGATCGCCACGACCAACCGGCATAAGTTCTGGACGTTCCTGTCGACAACGGCTCTGTACCTTGGGACAACGAGGAGCATAGGGACAGCCAGGGGGCGGATTGGTTAAGTCTGGCGGTTGCCCACCGATGGGATTGAGCTTAATACCGCGTTGATCATCCAGCCGGGGGATGGAGTGTAGTAGACCAACGGTATAGGGGTGTGCTGGTGTCTCGAACAGTTGCTTCACCGGCGCAGACTCCACTACATGTCCGGCATACATCACGTTGACATACTCAGCGGTGCCAGCAATTACTCCCAGGTCGTGAGTAATCAACATTACTGAGGTGTTAAATTCTTTTGACAGGCCCTTCATCAGTTCAAGTATCTGAGCCTGGATAGTTACATCCAGCGCCGTTGTTGGCTCATCTGCAATCAGCAGTTGTGGATTGCATGAGAGGGCTATGGCAATCATAACGCGCTGGCGCATGCCTCCGCTAAACTCGTGAGGGTAGTTTTTGACACGTCGTTTGGCATCTGGAATACGCACCAGGTCAAGCATTTCAATGGAGCGTTTCCATGCCTGGTCCTTGCTCACATCTTTGCGATGCCGTTTGACCGTCTCAGCAATTTGAGAGCCAACGGTAAATACTGGATTCAGCGAAGTCATCGGGTCCTGGAAGATCATCGAGATTTTGCTACCGCGCAAATCAGTCATTTCTTCTGAGTTCATCTCCAGGATATTCTCGCCATTGAAGTTGATTTCGCCACCGACGATCTTGCCGGGGGGATTTGCTACGAGACGCATGATAGAAAGCGCGGTAACACTCTTGCCACAACCACTTTCACCCACCACTCCCAGGGTTTGACCCGCTTTGATAGATAGAGAAACATCATCGACTGCCTTCACTACCCCTGCACGTGTAAAAAAAAAGGTCTTCAGGTTATTTACTTCAAGCAGATTCTCCGCCATGTTCGTTACTCCGCTTCTTAATCTTTTGATCGAGGGTCAAAGGCATCGCGCAGGCCATCGCCGAAGAAGGAGAACGCCAGTACGATGATTGCCAGGGTTGCCGATGGAACTATCACCTCCCAGGGATGGGTGTCAATAAGTTGTGAGGCACTTGAAATCATGAGGCCAATACTTGATCCGGGCGGTTGTACGCCTAGACCAAGCAAACTGATACCCGCTTCGGCGACAATAGTGTTTGAAATGTTCAACGTCGCGGCAACTACCACTATACTGAACAGGTTGGGGACGATATGGCGCCGTATAATGCGAGAATTGGTTGTCCCTGCCGTATGTGCTGCTTCAATAAACTGTTGCTCTTTAAGTTGCAGCGTTTGCCCTCGTACATAGCGTGCCATGAGCGGCCAGATAGTGAAAGCCAGTGCAAGTGAGACAAGTATTAAGCGGGCATTTCCATTTGGGCCAATAATTGGAATGTTGGCTAGCGCGTCATCAGCGACGCTTCCAAAGATACCGGTGAGCAGAATAACGAAGAGCAGTCCAGGAAAAGCGAACATGATATCGGTGAAACGCGCCAGGAATTGATCAATCCATCTACCATGGAAGCCGGCCAGTACACCAATGGAGATACCCAATGTAATATCCACTATCTCAACCAGGATGGCCACCGACAATGAAATGAGCATACCTTGCATAAGGCGGGCCAACATGTCGCGTCCGAGGTTATCTGTGCCCAGCCAGTACATCGCTGATGGCCCTTCATCCAGGCGATTTAGCTCCTCGTGATAGAATGTGTGGTACACATCTGGTCCAATTACTCCGTTCAATGGACTGTTATACGGACCACCAATGTGTTGGTAGATTGGGGGGCCAACAATGGCGATTAACACAAAAAGCCCAATAACTATTACACTGGCCATTGCGCGTTTATCGCGCCGCAGCCGCCACAATGAGTTTTGAAGCGGCGTGGGTGATTTTTCTCGTTTCGCTACCTCCTCTACATCAGGCATCGGTACCCCCAGTACATGCCCTTGCAGCATATCGGACATCTCGGGTGGTGCCGGGATCATTGTGTTATCAGGGGACATAGCACTCATAGCACTATCAGCAGTACCGGGGAGCTGATCTCTCGTATCCATGTATATGCTCGCCTCCTATTGAACCTTGATGCGCGGGTCAAAAACGGTGTAAAGGATATCCGACAGTAAGTTCCCAAGTACCACTGCGACTGCTAACATGATTGTTGTCGCCTGAATCACTGGATAGTCCCGGTTTCCGATAGATGTTATCGTGATATAGGCAATACCGGGGATATTGAAGATCGTCTCGACAAAAAAGGCTCCTGTGACGAGGAAGCCTATCAGGAGTCCAACTACGGTCACGAGAGGAATCATGGCATTGCGAAACGCGTGGCGATAAACGACTGAACGTTCGCGCATCCCCTTGGCGCGAGCGGTGCGTACATAATCCTGGCGAAGGACTTCGAGCATACTGGTCCGGGCGAGGCGAGCAAAATAGGCCAGACCTACTGCTGCATACACAAGAATCGGCACAATCTTGTACTGAATATCGCTCCAAGTGTATTGCCAGGGATTCCCCCAACCTGAGACCGGCCAGCCCGCTCCAGTTTTCTGATCAATCGACACAATGATGACCTGAGCTAGCACCCCCACAACGAAGACAGGAATGGCATAGAGTATCAGCATTAGTGTCATATTAGTTGTATCGATCCAGGTATTCGCTTTGAGGGCTGAGAGGATACCCAGTGGTACGCCTACGAGCAATTGCAGCATCAGTGCCCAGAAACCCAACTCAATTGAGATCGGTACGCCATCTTTGAGGATATCCCAGACAGCGCGATTTTTGAATTCGTACGAATATCCTAAATTGAACGTGGCCAGATTCTTCAAAAAGTTGAAATACTGCTGGTACCAGGGTAAATCCAATCCATAGATGTGTTTTAACCGGATGTATTCTACTGGATCGGGATGCAGGCCCAACAACGTGCGAATCGGATCACCCGGGGCCAGGTATCCCATGATGAATGTAATGAAGGTTACACCGAGGATGACGAAGAGAAGGCCAATCATTCTTTTGACCAGAAACTGAACCATGTTGTATCCCTTACTCTCTTGCTCGTTCGAGGCTACAATGGCTTGGGAGATAACTCCAAAATGGCTTCTGTACGATATGGTGTACGTTCACTGGTTCCTTCTTTTTGTAAGAAATAACCATGGAATGGCACCTTTTTGTGGATATACATCGATAGTTTCAGTCGACAGACGTTTCAGTGGATCATTGCTACTAATTTTAAGTGAGACCATTGTTGTTGTCAAGCAAAACAAGCAGGTCGTCACAAAGGAACCTTTATATAAGAAATGTAGGGATAGCAATTTACTCACTGTCCCTACATAAATCAGCCTGCTCGAGTGCATGGTTGTATACCGCTATGCACCGTAATACATGCATCAACTAGTGAGCCGCAATATAGACACTGGCCCAGTCACCCGGTGGCCGCAGATCGGCAGCATTGAACGTGAGGCCAACTACGTAAGGCTTAACTAAGCGGCTTGCAGATTCCTGGTCGATCGATAGCCAGGCGACATCGTTGACTAACTGCTGCTCTGCTTGCATGTACATCTGCAAGCGTTGGGCCTGGTCGGCGGTGACATCGGCCTGCTCCAGGTGCTGCTGCACCTGCTGCTGCTGTGCCGCGTTGGTGGTGCTGTTCTGCCCATAGTTCATGTTGTTGTTAGGTGACCCCTTGTCGAACTGCAGCGTCGTCCAGTCCTGTGGGTCGGGATAGTCCGCACCCCAAACGATGGTCCACATCTGTAATCCCTTGGGATTGTTGACCGCGCCGCTCAGGTCGGTAATCAACCGGTTAAAGTCGATGGCCTGGGCCTTGACATCGATGCCCAGCGCGGTCTTCCACATCTGCCGCGCGGTCGTAATTTCATTGTCCGTATCCGGTTCACCGTTTGGGTAGGTCATGGTGACGGTTGGGAAGGTAGCTAGTTTGTAGCCCGCCTCCTGCATGCCCTGGTTGAACAATTGCCTGGCTTTGGTTACATCACCTGCGGTTGTGACTCCACCAGGGCAATGGAGGTTAGCGTTGTAGCCAGGCATACCCTGAGGCACAATGTGGCAGGTGGGTATATAGCGCCCCTTAAAGATGGCCTGCATAAGGAGATCTCTGTTGATAGCCAGTGAGAACGCCTGGCGGATCTTAATGTTGTCGAACGGCTTCGCCAGGTAGTTCATGGCGTAGTAGTCAATCGCCAGCAGAGGGGTCTTGCTGAACTCTTTACTGGTTTTGGCCTGGTCATAGTCCGCTGAAGGAATTAAAGTTTCATCGAGCTGACCTGCCTGATAGACCTCGTATTGTGACTTGCTGGATTTGTAGAAGAGGTAGCTCAGTGTCGTTAACTGCGGCTTCTGTCCATAGAAGTTGGGGTTGGGTGCCAGATCGATGCCCCTGGTGTGGTTGTAGTTTGTTACGACGAACGGCCCAGCACTGCCTTGACCGCCGTTATCGGCCAGGTGATCGGTCCACTTTGTGCCCCACTGTGTGATAACCTTCTTCTCGACCACCCAGGAGGTCGGATTGGTCAAAGCCTGCAGAAAGTAGGCACCTGGCTTGTTCAGTTTGATCACCACTGTATTGGCGTCAGGTGTCAGCAGGCTGTCGCCGATCAGTGTCGAAATTTTCCCAGCGACGCGCTTGTCGGAGTCCTTAATCAGACCCAGGTAGGTCAGGGAAACGCCGTTCAGCGAGGAGATCTGGGGTGACAGGGCACGGTCAATGCTGTAGACCACATCGGCCGAGGTGATCGGTGTGCCGTCGCTGAACTTCAGACCTGATTTCAGGGTGAAGGTCCAGGTCAGGCCATCAGAGGAGGACGTCCAACTGGAAGCCAGTTGTGGCTTTACCTCGAGTTTGTCGTTCAACTGTACCATGCCGGTGAAGACCGCGTAAATAGCTGTGAGTGAGTAGAGGTCTGTCGCCTGCGCGGGATCAAAGGTGTTTATGTCGGAAACTGCGAGAGGCATATGCAACACCTGCTGAGAAGCTGGAGCCTTTGCGGACGCAGCAGTTGGCGTGGTGCTTGACGTCCCACCTCCGCCTCCACAGGCAACCATGAGCATGGTAACCAGGATGAGCAGGCTCGGCAGCAACCCCTTAGTGAATTTCTTGCCATTTCTCATGTATCATTTCTCCTTGTTATATACGTAATGGTAAATACATCAAAGTGAACGAAGTATATATTATAATTAACTACCTCTGCAATACGTGCAACTTCCCATTGGTTTTAGGAACTACTCTTTCGAAAGATTGATTCACTGGAAAACCGTCTGCTTGTCATAATTCTTGCAAACGACAACATATACTGTTATACGCCTTCACGCAAAACAGCTTCTCTCACACAAGAACCGGAGAAAAAGTTGTGAACCCATAAGCTCCTTCAGACAAACAAGAACCCACCTCACTTCAGAGATGGGCTCTTAACTTTTCAAACTATTGGTTTGCTAGCTCGCCTCAAGCAGGAACCTGCTATATGAGCGCGATCAGGCTTGAAGCGCAACCTGCTATCAATGCGCTACGATGTATACGCTGGCCCAGTCGTCTGGTGGAACCAAGCCCTGGGCGTTAAATACTCGCCCAATCACAAAGGACTTGACCAGTCGCGATGTAGATTCCTGGTCGATCGATAGCCAGGCGACATCGTTGACTAACTGCTGCTCTGCTTGCATGTACATCTGCAAGCGTTGGGCCTGGTTGGTGGTGACATCGGCCTGCTCCAGGTGCTGCTGCACCTGCTGCTGCTGTGCCGCGTCGCTGCTGTTATTCTGACCATAGTTGAAGTAGTTATTGGGCGAACCTTTATCGAACTGCAGCGTTGTCCAGTCCTGCGGGTCAGGATAGTCGGCAATCCAACCAATGGCCCACATCTGCAGTCCCTTGGGATTGTTGACCGCGCCGCTCAGGTCGGTCACTAACTGGTTGAAGTTAATGGCCTGGGCCTTGACATCGATGCCCAGCGCCGTCTTCCACATCTGGCGCGAGGTCGTAATCTGGTTGTCCCTATCCGCGCTACCACTCGGATACGTTATGGTGACGGTTGGGAAGGTAGCCAGTGTGTAGCCCGCCTCCTGCATGCCCTGGTTGAACAATTGCCTGGCTTTGGTTGCGTCACCTTGAGTTGTGACTCCTCCCGGGCATTGGAGGGTAGCGTTGTAGCCAGGCATACCCTGAGGCACGATGTGGCAGGTGGGAACATATTGCCCTTTATAAACGGCCTGATTAATGAGGTCCTTGTTGAGGGCCATCGCAAACGCCTGGCGGATCTTAATGCTATCGAATGGCTTCGCCAGGTAGTTCATGGCATAGTAACCAATATCCAGGTTAGGTGTCTTGACAAACTCTTTACTTGTTTTGGCCTGATCATAGTTCGCCGAGGGAATTGGAAATCCAGCATCTCCAGTCTCATCGAGCTGACCTGCTTGATAGGCCTCGTAGGCAGTCTTGGGATTTGTGTAGAAGCGGTAGCTCAGTGTCGCTAACTGGGGATGGCTTCCATAGTAGTTGGGGTTCGGAACCAGGTCGACGCCCTTGGTGTGTTCCCAGCTTTTTACGACGAACGGCCCAGCGCCGCCTTGACCGCCGTTATCAGCCAGGTGATCGGTCCACTTTGTGCCCCACTGCGTGATAACCTTCTTCTCGACCACCCAGGAGGTCGGATAGCTGAGGGCCTGCAGGAAGTAAGCGCCCGCCTTGTTCAGTTTGATCACCACTGTATTGGCGTCAGGTGTCAGCAGGCTGTCGCCGATGAGGGTGGGGATTTTCCCGGCGACGCGCTTGTCGGAGTCCTTAATCAGACCCAGGTAAGTAAGCGAAACGCCATTTAGCGAGGAGATCTGGGGTGACAGGGCGCGGTCAATGCTGTAGACCACATCTGCTGAGGTGATCGGTGTGCCGTCGCTGAACTTCAGACCTGATTTCAGGGTGAAGGTCCAGGTCAGGCCATCAGAGGAGGACGTCCAACTGGAAGCCAATTGTGGCTTTACCTCGAGTTTGTCGTTCAACTGTACCATGCCGGTGAAGACTGCGTAAATGGCTTCAGCGGAGTAGAGGTCTGTCGCTACCGCGGGATCAAAGGTTGCAAGGTCCGAAGTCCCCAGTGCGACACGATCAACCTGCTGGGAGGCAGGGGCCTTAGCAGCGGCGGTTGGCGTGGCAATGGAAGTGCCACCCCCACCACCACAGGCAACCATGAGCATGGCCATCAGGGCCAGGCAAGTCGGCAGAAGCATTGTCAGTAACTTCTTTCCAGGTTGCATTCGTGACTTCTCCTTATTCTTAATAGATGAAATACTTTGAATGATATGTTCCCTCACTGATGAAGTTTAAATAATACATCCGGATATCGTGTAGGCTACCGAGGGCCGATAAATCGGCGATGTGCGCGATAAATCGGCACCTACGAATATCCTGATTCATGTGTTAAAAGCCATGATTGAGGGAGGGTTGGCATGAAGGGAACCGTTTCCCTTACCGCTGAGATTGTTACTACCTTGTTGTCTCCTCCTGTTGAAGGAATGAACGTAAATTTGCTAGCTTTTCTTGATGTACCCTCCTTTCATAGAGCCGTGATGTCTGGCGACTGATCAGCTCTATGCTTGCAAACACAAGCTTCTATCTTCAGGCGTAGGTCCTGGGTTCATAGACGTATAAAAACTGCCGCAATATAGGGTGAGTACTGGAAAAATAGCTACGAACGTGGCATATAAATACTACGTTAAGGAATATTTGAATCTCACAGTACAATCGACCAGGTGAGCATTTCGAAGTCAGTTGTCAGTGCAGTGCGATGTAGATATTGGCCCAATCGTTTGGTGGAACCAGTCCAAGGTCGTTGTATACTCTGCCAACTACATATGACTTGAGCAGGCGAGCCGCGTAACTCTGGAACACGGGTAGCCAGGCGACGTCGTTGACCAACTGCTGCTCGGTCTGATGGTACATCTGTAAGCGAGCATTGACATCTGTGATCACATCGGCCTCTTCCATTTGCTTCTGCACCTGCTGCTGGTGTGCTGCATTGCTACTATTGTTCTGACCGTAGTTAGAGCTGTTATAGGGAGAACCTTTGTCGAACTGTACCATCGTCCAGTCCCGAGGGTCAGGATAGTCGGGAATCCAGTTGATGGCCCACATCTGAAGCCCTCTGGCACTGTTGATGGTGTTTTCCACGTCTATCAACAACAATTTGAAGTCAATGGGATCAGGTTGGACGTTGATACCCAGTATCTTTTGCCACATCTGTCGAACTGCTCTGATTTCGTTCTCCTGATATGGACTTCCTTTTGGATATGTAATCTTGAGAGGTGGCAACGTGGCGAGGGTCAAACCCTCCTCTTGCAGGCCGTGGTTGAAGAGCACCCTGGCCATCGTTGCATCGCCCGAGGTTGGTGCCCCTCCTGGGCATTGGAGGTTGGAATTATAGCCGGGCATGCCGCTGGGCACAATGTGGCAGGTAGGGATCATCCTCCCTTGATAAACAGTCTGGGCGAGAACATCCTTGTTGAGGGCAAGGTCAAACGCCTGGCGGATATGGATATTGTCGAACGGCTTGATCAAATAGTTCATTGAGTAATAGAAGATGATCGGTTCCAGGTTCTTGCTGAAGTCTGCGCGCTTTGAAGCTTGAGCGAAGTTGGCTGAGGGTATAGCTGTCTCATCAATCTGTCCCGCTTGATAGGCCTTGTATTGTGTATTTGGAGATTTGTAGAAGAGGAATCTCAGTTTCTTCAACTGGGGTCTGGGTCCATAGTAATTCGGATTGGGTACCAGGTCGATGCCCTTCGTATGGTCGTAACTTGCGACCATGAACGGTCCAGCACCGCCTTGACCACCATTATCAGCCAGGTGATCGGTCCATTTTAATCCCCACCTGGTAATAACCTTCTTTTCCACAACGAAGGAAGTTGGATAAGCCAGAGCTTGCAGGAAATAAGCAGTTGCCTTATTCAATTTGATGACCACTGTGTTGGCATCAGGTGTCAACAGGCTATCATTGATCAGACTTGGAATCTTGCCCACGCTACGTTTATCGGAGTCTTTAATCAAATCCAGGTATGTTAGCGCTTCACCAGAAAGATTGGAGATCTGTGGCGACAAAGCCCTGTCAATACTGTAGACAACGTCAGCCGATGTGATCGGCGTGCCGTCGCTAAACTTTAGCCCCGCTTTCAAGATGAACGTCCAGGTCAAGCCATCAGATGAAGATGCCCAGGTGCTAGCCATCTGCGACGTTACCTGGAGCTGGTCATTCAATTGCACCATTCCAGTGAAGACCGTGCTAATAGCGTCCATAGCAGCTTGATCAGATGCCAGACCTGGATCAAAGGTCTGTATATCAGAAACCGGGAGTGGCAGATTTAATAGCTGCTGGGCAGGGGCCGCCTTAGCAGGAGCAGCAGTAGGTGTGACGTGTGAGATCCCCGCCCCACCTTCACAGGCGACTACAAGCATGGCAATCAGAGCGAGTAGGATCGGAAGAAACCCCTTAGAGAATTTCTTGCCAGATTTCATAAAAATCTACTCCTTGAAGTATGTAAAACAAAATATTTGAGTGAGAAACTCTGCCCGGATCAAGCTCTTTCGGCCAGGAAAAGACTTCTTGTTTTGGCTATCGCCTTTCAGTGTAGCATTGGTTCGCAACCGTGTACCGTTCAGGTGGTTAGAATCTGGAACTATCATGCAGCCGAATAGTATATAGTAGGTGAAACCTCAACAAAAGATAATATATCTCTACTACTTACTACGTCTTATGAAAGAGGTAATTTCTCTTGAGCCTGTTCACAATAGATGGGGTTAAACGTAGGGCAACCCTTGCGGCCAATACATTTCAAATAGAGACCATCTCGCATTATCATCCTGAGCACATTCGCTCCGCTCAGTGTAAACTCCGCGAAGGATCTCTCGCCGGGCAGCTGCAGATCCTTCGCTGCGCTCAGGATGACACTCCTACCTCGGCTTCGGTTGACTCGCAACACGTCTTCTTTGAAATGTATTGACCCTTGCGGCCACCCAATAGGCATCAAGAAGTCATGCTCCAAAGGCGCACCACTCTGGATGAAAGGT
>WNFX01021150.1_pt1 | contig 13768 bp, 10 predicted proteins | sample 5400111 | NCBI WGS metagenome assembly WNFX01 (sample SAMN13153363, study PRJNA577476) | soil metagenome | isolation source: 40 cm soil or saprolite under grassland replicate 1 | place: USA:California | collected 2016-06-15
GTTATTGCTGCTGCCGCTGCGGTCAGCGGGCTTGCTAAAAATGTTCTGGCATTCGGTCCTTGTCTTCCTTCAAAATTTCTATTGCTTGTGCTGATGCAATATTTACCTGCCGGAATTTTATCTTCATTCATACCAAGACAAGCGGAACAACCAGGCTGGCGCAATTGAAACCCTGCCTGTTCAAAAATTTTATCAATCCCTTCTTCGATAGCCTGTTTCTCCACTTGCTTACTGCCTGGCACAACCCAAACCTGTACATCGTTGGCTTTCCGTTTTCCTTTTACAAATCCGGCTACCATTCTCAGATCCTCAATTCTTGAGTTAGTACAACTGCCAATAAAAACATAATCCACTTTCTTTCCTTTCATATTTACACCGGGCTGAAGACCCATGTAATTCAACGATTTTTCAAATGATGCTTTCTCTTTTTCGCTTATCTCATTTAATGAAGGAACATGCCCGGTAACGCCAACTCCCATTCCAGGATTTGTTCCATAAGTGATCATCGGTTCAATATCAGCAGCATCAATAAAAATTTCTTTATCAAAGATGGCGTCACCATCAGAATACAATTCTTTCCACTCAGCCAATTTCTTCTCCCACTCTTCACCCGCAGGAGCAAACTTTCTTCCTTTGAGATATTTGAATGTTGTTTCATCAGGAGCGATCATTCCGCCTCTTGCACCCATTTCAATGCTCATATTGCAAATGGTCATTCTTGCTTCCATTGAAAGAGAACGCATAGCCGAACCGGCATACTCCACAAAATAACCCGTTGCGCCACTGGCAGAGATTTGTGAAATGATGTAAAGTATAATATCCTTGCTTACCACGCCTCTTTGCAAATCTCCCTCCACATTTATACGCATCAATTTTGGTTTAGTTTGCAACAGGCATTGTGTTGCTAAAACCATTTCTACTTCGCTGGTGCCAATACCAAATGCAATGGCTCCAAATGCCCCATGAGTTGAAGTATGACTATCACCACAAACAATGGTGATGCCTGGTTGGGTAATACCTAACTCAGGCCCTATAACATGAACAATGCCCTGGAACGGGTGTCCAAGGCCATATAATTCAATACCATGCTCGGCACAATTTTGTTTGAGAGCTTCAACCTGTCGACGGCTCAACTCCTCTTTGATCGGCAAATGTTGATCTATCGTGGGTACATTGTGATCTGCCGTAGCTACAGTTTGCGATGGACGAAAAACCTTGATGCCTCTTTTATTCAACCCCGTGAAGGCCTGTGGGCTTGTTACTTCGTGAATAAAATGTTTGTCGATATACAAAACAGATGGACCGTCTTCAATTTGTTTGACAACGTGTTTGTCCCAGATTTTATCGAATAATGTTTTTGCCATTGTTAATGATGAGAAATATTTTTTTTGTTATCGGCTTTTAGTCCTTACTCATCTCCCCTCGTGTCACTCACTTGTAGGTTCCGAATTCTGCTCAGCAGAATTGTTAGAGTTGAAGAGTGCGACGCAACAGAAGCTTAATAGAAATTCTGTTGCCGGCGACATAATCACACAACTTCTACTACATATTTTTCCGCCAATTGATGAAGATCTCCATCTTCAATTTCTTTTTTTCTATCTGCTACTTTTAGAAACTCTGCATATAAAACATCAATATCATTGCGGGTGTATTGATAACCTAATTTCAAAAAACGATAAGCCAGGGCGCTGCGTCCGCTTCTTGCTGTAAGCACAATCTTTGATCCATCGGCACCCACTTCCTCTGGATTGATGATCTCATAGTTGATTGCATTTTTTAAAAATCCATCCTGGTGAATGCCTGATGAGTGTGCAAAAGCATTGCTGCCAACGATTGCCTTGTTAGGTTGCACCGGCATCCGCATAGTATCGGATACAAGTTTACTAATGGGATTGAGCTGTTGCGTTTTGATATCAGTATGGTAACCCAAATTGTGATGTTGCTTAATGATCATTACTACTTCCTCGAGCGACGTGTTTCCGGCTCTTTCACCAAGACCATTAATTGTGCATTCAATTTGACGTGCGCCGCTTAGCACACCTGAGATTGAATTGGCGGTGGCCAGGCCAAGATCATTATGACAATGGCAGGAAATAACTGCCTTATCAATATTCGGAACATTGTTTACGAGCCAGGCAATCTTTTCAGCGTATTGATATGGCAGGCAATAACCCGTGGTGTCGGGAATATTTACCGTTGTTGCCCCGGCTTTGATGACTGCTTCAATAACTGTTGCGAGATAGTCGTTGTCTGTGCGACCTGCATCCTCAGCGTAAAACTCAACATTATCTGTAAAATTTCTCGCCCATTTTACACATTGAATAGACCGTTGCAAAATTTCTTCTCTTGTAGAATTGAATTTGGTTTTGATGTGATAATCGGATGTGCCAATACCAGTATGTATTCTTGGACGATCAGCATGTCTCAAAGCCTGGGCCGCGGTTACAATGTCTTTTTCTACCGCACGGCTCAGGCCGCAGACAGTTGCATTTTTAATTACACTCGCTATCTGGCTCACCGATTCAAAATCTCCGGGTGAAGAAATAGGGAACCCCGCTTCGATTATATCTACTCCCAGTTCTTCAAGAGCAAGCGCCAATTGAATTTTTTCACTGGTATTTAATTTACACCCGGGCACCTGTTCGCCATCCCGAAGAGTAGTATCGAAAATGTAGACTTTGTTTGAGGCCATAATAAAATATTAAAGGATAGAGATAAAAATAGCAGGCTGCTTATTTTTGTGTTGCTTGCTATATTAACATTGTAAACAACCTGCCTCCCGAAATTATTCAAGATCAGCGGTTTAATGAAACCAAAATGAGGCGGGTTTTACGTACCTTACGAGTTCTGATTTACTCCCAAATGCCTGACAGTAAAGGGTTTTAAACATTTTGAACTACGATGCCCAACCGCTCAACAGATGCTTTGTTTCAACTGGTAAAATCGCTGGAAAAGTCCGAAAAACGGAATTTTAAGCTCTATGTAAAGCGAAATTCCTCCAGTGAAGAACTCAAGATCATTCAGCTTTTTGACGCCCTGGATAAATTGACTGACTACGATGAAGGGCAGATTCTAAAGAAAAATAAGTCCATCAAGAAGCAACAGCTGTCAAATATGAAGGCTCATTTATATAAACAAATTCTTTCAAGCCTTCGGCTAATAAAAGATGAAAATAATATTGACATCCAGTTGCACGAGCAGATGGATCATGCTCGCATACTTTTCAATAAGGGTCTTTACCTGCAAAGTCTAAAAGTGCTTGACAAGTTGAAGGAGATGGCAAAAAATAACAGCCAGTTTACTTATCTGCAGCAGGCTTTATTTTTTGAGAAAAAGATAGAAGGACTTTTTATTACCCGAAGTATGAGGGAAAAAGCTGATGAACTTTCCAGGGAATCTGATGAAGTAAACTGTCAGTTTTTAGAAGAGAATCTTCCTGCCGAAGCAAACAATGTCCAGGGATTTTATGAGCGACTTTATCTGTGCCAGTCCTATTGCTGGTATGCCTTTATCCGTCAGGACTTTTTGCAGTACTATCGGCACACGCAAAAATGGGTTGATCTTTTTGAGGAGTATCCTAATATGTATGACCTCGAAACGGCTCACTACATAAAAGGCGTGCATAACCTGATGGGTGCACATTTTGATCTGCGCAATGCAAAGAAATTAAAGGAAGCTATTCAGGAGTTTGAAAAATTTTCTCACCGAAAAGTGGTGAAACAGAATGACATAAATCACATCCTTGTATTTGTATACTTAACGACCGCAAGAATTAACAGCCATTTTCTTGAAGGAACCTTTTCCGAAGGATTGAGACTGGTCCCCTACATTGAAGAAAAGCTCAAAGAGTATAAATTATATCTTGACAGGCATCGCGTGCTGGTATTTTATTATAAAATAGCCAGTCTTTATTTTGGAGCGGGCAAAAATGAAAAAGCCATTGAGTACCTCAATAAGATTATTAATTGGAAGGTTGATCTGCGTACAGACTTGCAGTGCTATGCCCGCCTTCTTCATTTAATTGCTCATTATGAATTGGGAAATTTTGATTTACTGGAGTACCTCACTAAATCAGTGTATCGTTTCATGTCAAAAATGGAAAGCCTGAGTGCTGTGGAGGAGGAAATGTTCAATTTTCTGCGCCGTTCTTTCCGTGTAAATGCACATGCCCTCAAACATGAGTTTGAAAAACTGCTCGAGAAATTGAAGAGGTATGAAAATAATCCTCTAGAAACAAGAGCCTTCTCCTACCTCGATGTAATTTCATGGCTTGAAAGCAAAATAAATAATGTGCCAGTGCAGGATGTGATAAGAGAAAAATATTTGCAGAGTAAGAAGAAATAATTTTAGAATGATCTATCAATAGTTTATTATCATCAAATCCTTTAACCTGCAATCATGAGAAAAATTTTCGCTGCAGTTTTATTGATTACCGCCAATAATCTTTTTTCTCAAATCGATCCTTCCTATTTCAACTCTATGCAATGGCGTTGTATTGGGCCGCACCGCGGTGGAAGAACTGTCGGAGGAGTCGGTGTGCCCCAGCAACCAAATGTTTTTTATATCGGTGTAAACAATGGAGGAGTTTGGAAAACTACTGATTTTGGCAGAACATGGGTCCCGATTTTTGATGATCAGTCAACGGGTTCAATAGGTGATATCGCCGTTTCTCCTTCTGATCCAAATGTGATTTATGTTGGCAGTGGGGAAGGTTTGCAACGACCCGATCTTTCTGTAGGTGACGGAATTTATAAATCTATTGACGCGGGAAAAACATGGATACATCTTGGTTTGAATGATGCACAACAGATCGGCGGACTAGCCATCGATCCTGCAAATGAAAATCGTTTATTTGTTGCAGCACTTGGTCATCCATACGGGCCAAATTCTGAACGAGGGGTCTACAGAACTCTTGATGGAGGAAAGGCGTGGGAAAAAGTTTTGTATAAAGATGAGAACACCGGAGCTGTGCAGGTTGTTATTGATCCGAAGAATTCAAATATTGTCTACGCAGATCTATGGGCAGGTCGGCAAGGTCCCTGGGAAAATGGTGCATGGAATGGACCGGAAAGTGGATTATTTAAATCAACCGACGGAGGAACAACATGGAAAAAATTAACCAGTGGATTACCGACAACGCAACAGGGATTGGGCAGAATTGGTTTCGCTATCGCACCTACCGATCCAAACAGAATGTATGCAACCGTGGAATCACCACAGTTGGGTGGCATTTACAGAAGTGACGACGCGGGCGAAACATGGAGAAGATTAACAAGCGACAATCGTTATTATGGGCGAGCCAGTGATTTTGCCGAATTGAAAGTCGACCCAACCAATCCAAACATTGTTTACAGTGCCAATGTGGTAACATGGAAATCAACTGATGGCGGACAAACATGGAATGCTTTTCGCGGCGCACCAGGTGGTGATGATTATCATCGTATCTGGATCAATCCAAACAACCATGATATTATTTTAATTGCAAGCGACCAGGGGGCGATTATTACAGTGAATGGTGGCGAAACATTTTCATCATGGTATAATCAGCCAACCGCACAGTTTTATCATGTAAGCACTGACAATGCATTTCCATATAATGTTTATGGTGGGCAACAGGAAAGTGGTTCAGTAGGAATTGCATCACGAGGCAATGATGGACAAATAACTTTCCATGAGTGGCACCCTGTTGGTGTGGAGGAGTATGGCTATGTGGCGGCCGATCCCCTTGATCCCAATATTATTTATGGTGGCAAGATTTCAAAATTTGATAAGCGAACGGGACAGGTCCAGGATATTTCACCGGAATCTGTGCGTAGCGGCAAGTATCGCTTTTTAAGAACTGCTCCGGTGCTTTTCTCGCCTATTGATAAAAAAACGTTGTACTTCGCAGGTAATGTTTTATTCAAGACAACAAATGGAGGAAGCAATTGGCAGGTCATCAGTCCTGATCTTACAAGAGAAAGTTGGGACATACCTGCAAGTGTTGGGATTTACACAAGCAACGAATTGAAAACAATGCCAAGGCGTGGAGTGATCTATACGGTTGCTCCTTCCTTCAAAGACGTCAATACAATTTGGGCAGGCACTGATGATGGATTGATTCATGTAACAAAAGATGGAGGCAGAACATGGAAAAATGTAACTCCACCCGAAATCACGTCATGGAGCAAGGTTTCAATCATGGAGGCCAGTCATACGGATGTGAACACAGCTTATGCAGCCGTTAACAGAATTCGCGTTGATGATATGCATCCTCATATTTACAAAACGAGTGACGGAGGAAAATCATGGAAAGAAATAGTAAATGGATTACCCAATGACCCAATCAATACAGTTCGCGAAGATCCTCTGCGAAAAGGTCTGTTGTTTGCCGGAAGTGAGAAAGCCGTCTCCGTTTCTTTTGATGATGGTGAACATTGGCAAAGTTTGAGACTGAATATGCCAGCAACATCAATAAGAGATTTAGTGATCAAGGATGATGATGTAGTTGTGGGAACTCACGGGAGAAGTTTTTGGATATTGGATGACATGACGCCCCTTCGCCAAATCACTGCTCAGTTAACAAATCAAACGGTGATTCTTTACAAACCTCAAACCACCACGCGTGTTCGCTGGAATATGTGGACTGATACACCTCTTCCGCAGGAAGAACCAGCAGGGCAGAATCCTCCTGACGGAGCGATTATTAATTATTATTTGAAAGAAAATGCAAAAGAAGTTTTACTCACAATCACAGATTCAAAAGGAAACCTAATCCGGTATTACAGCAATCATGACACGACGTATAAAATTCCACCTGTAAATATTCCATTATACTGGATTCGTCCTCAGCAAATACTTTCTGCGACTTCCGGCTCACATCGTTTCTTATGGGACATGCATTATACGCCTTTAAATATTCCTCCCTCTTATCCCATTGCGGCCACTTATAAAAACACCGCGCCCAGTGAAACGTCACCCTGGGTCATGCCTGGAACTTACACCGTCAAATTAACTGTTGATGGGAAAGTTTTTACTCAATCGCTGGTTATAAAAATAGATCCAAGAGTAAAAACTTCAATTGGAGATTTGCAAAAGCAACATGACCTTTCTCTGCAGTGCTATGAAGGAAGAAAAAAATGCATGGAGGTTTTGAATGAGATAAGAGCTTACAGGGTGGTACTGAAAAGCCAGGATTCATTAAATAAAAAAGATGAACGACTCGCGGCATTAGAAAATAGCGCTCCAGACAGTCGCGAACCAAGCTTTGGAAGATTGAATACCAATTTTGCCGTTTTGCAAAATATTTTACAAGATGCGGATGTGCGGCCAACGACACAAACTATTCAAGCAGTTGCTGAAACTCAAAAACAATTAACTGAGTTATTAAAAAAATGGAATGACACTAAAAGCAAATAACACAACCATCGGTTGCACCAATAACCTATCTTCTAAACCTCCACTATATTTGCTTCATCAACGATTGATCAATGAATATTGAATTCAATAAAAATGAAGATGCAATGAAAATGTCGCTGAGCACGATGCAAAAGCGATTGGAAAAGATCTACGAGGGTGGCGGTAAAAAAGCAGTTCAAAAACAAAAAGAAAAAAATAAACTCACTCCCCGGCAGAGAATTGATTATCTCATTGACAAAGAAAAACCATTTATTGAAATCGGCGCGTTTGCCGGTTATGAAATGTACAATGAACAAGGTGGCTGCCCGGCAGGGGGTACTGTTGCAGGCATCGGTTATGTAAGCGGTAGACAGTGTGTGATTGTTGCAAATGATCAAACTGTAAAAGCAGGTGCATGGTTTCCAATTACCGGCAAAAAAAATCTTCGCATGCAGGAGATGGCAATGGAAAATCATTTACCGATTATCTATCTTGTTGACAGTGCTGGTGTCTTTCTTCCAATGCAAGATGAAATTTTCCCTGACAAAGAACATTTTGGTCGCATCTTTCGCAATAATGCAAAGATGAGTGCCATGGGCATTAATCAAATAGCAGCGGTAATGGGGGCCTGTGTTGCGGGTGGGGCATATCTCCCTATCATGAGTGATGAGACGCTGATGGTGGAAGGTGCTTCCATTTATCTGGCGGGGCCCTATCTTGTGAAAGCTGCCATCGGAGAAGATGTAGACACAGAAACATTAGGGGGCGCCGCGACACATACGGAAATTTCAGGCATCGCGGATTACAAATTCAAAACAGAAGAAGAATGCATGGATCACATAAAAAAAATGATTTCCATGCTCGGTGAAAAACAAAATGCTGGGTTTGATCGCGTGGCATCAACAGCGCCAAAAAAAAATGCAGAAGAATTGCATGGCATTTTTCCTCGTGATGGCAAGCCTTATGATATGCTTGAGGTTATTGAACGGATTGTTGACGATTCAGAATTTGAACAATTCAAAGAAGATTACGGCAGGACGATTATTTGCGGGTATGGCAGAATAGACGGCTGGGCCGTTGGCATCGTAGCTAATCAACGTAAAATCGTAAAAAGCAAAAAAGGTGAAATGCAAATGGGTGGAGTTATTTATAACGACAGCTCAGATAAAGCGGCCCGATTTATTTTGAATTGTAACCAGAAAAAAATTCCATTGGTCTTTTTGCAGGATGTAACCGGCTTCATGGTTGGCAGTCGCAGCGAACAGGCAGGCATTATAAAAGACGGGGCGAAAATGGTAAATGCGGTTGCCAATTCAGTTGTGCCGAAGATCACAGTCATCATACGCTGCAGCAAGATTGTGGGTAGATGCTATCATTGATCCATTGGAGACAAGAAAAATCATTTCAGAAGGAATTGCTGCTGCAAATCATAATCCTGATATAGAAGAAATGAAGTTGGGTGTGTTCCAGGTGTAACGCAACTGCGAAGTAAAGTGAAGTACTAATGTATAGAAACTGACAGGTGTAAGTAAAATGAATAACCATTAATTTATTTTAAGATGGTTCTGTCGGATGTCTTTATTTCCTATTCACGCAAGGATTCAAAATTTGTTGATTCTTTAAATAAAGCTTTAATGAAAGCTGGAAAAAACGTCTGGGTTGATTGGGAAGATATCCCCTATTCATCTAAATGGTGGGACGAAATTTCAAAAGCAGTTGAAGGAACATCTACATTTATCTGTGTATTATCCCCTGATTATTTTAGTTCGAAAACTTGTTTGGATGAGTTGAATCTTGCTGAAGGTCATAATAAAAGAATAATCCCAACGCTGCATAAAGAATTTGACGAAAAATTAAATTCGAGTAACAGCGTATCAAAGATAAACTGGCTTTTCTTTCGTGATGAAGATGACTTTAGTAAATCGTTTGATAGTCTCATGGAGACGGTAAATAAAGATTTGGACTGGGTAAATTTTCATACGAGATTACTGGTCCGTGCCATTGAATGGAAAAATAAAAAAAATGATAGCAGTTATCATCTGTACGGAAAGGATCTGGAAGACGCTGAGTCATTAGCAAAGAAAGAATCGAAAATGTTGCCCCCACTTAATATCCTACAGCATAATTATATCGAAGCGTCCAGGAGTGGAGCTACTCATCTTCAGAGAAAACAATTACGAGGTTTTTATGTAGCGGCATTGATCTATTCCATCGCCCAGATATTTGTCATATATTTTTGGAGTTTTAATAGCATTAGTGAGACCGGGATGATAAACTTGTCATGGGTGTGGTTGCCTGGTTTATCATTTGCGATTGCTGGTTTTACCATTGGAAAATATTCAATTCGAAAGTCATTTATAGCCATGGCCATCATTATGGTTCTCTTCTTCTTATTTTTCACTATTCTTTGGGAATCTTTATGACCAGTCGCAATCTGTCATCTCGGCAATCGAATGACGATTATTCACATTGGCTATTTTTAAGTATTTTCACAACACAAATAACACTACGGAAACTTATGAGAAGAACTACCCTTTGGCTTCTGATTTTCATGTCCTTTGTTTCAGCGAGCCTGTTACAATCTTGCAAGGATGAGAAGAAGGATGTACTTCCGCAACCCGTCCCCGATCAATCCTTTGTTGAGGAATTTGATAATCTAACTAGACAACGGAACAATTAGTGTGTGGGCTATTTCACCCTCTGTGACCATGCAAAATGGAGATAAAATTGTTTTTTACACCCGCTCGGCTAACTCAAATTCAAATCCCTCCGGCGTTTATCCCGATCGGCTTCAGTTACGTTTCAGTACAAAGGATACAATCGATGTGGGCAGCGGTGCTGATGACGTCGGTGTATTTACAAATGGCTTGATTGATATTAATCCCAATCTCGAGGTAGCCAATCCAATAGCCTATCCCGATAACTGGACACGTTTTGAAGGAACAATTTATGGATTGAATAAACCTACAAAAAGTCGTTTCGCTTTCCGGTACTATGTACAGGATGGTGGCGCAAGCGGCTCAAATAGCCTGGCTGTTGGCATTGATAAAGTAAGTTATGTTGGCAAACAATAAAAGTTTGGTTCGAGCTATCCAGAAATATTTGAAGCGCTTGCGGGTGCTTTTTTATTTTTAGAAAAGCACATCTCTTCAAACGCAATGTCAAACAATATTACTATGTACACTGATGGTGCTGCCCGCGGAAACCCCGGCCCTGGCGGTTATGGTTTAATATTAATGAGTGGCGATCATCGAAAAGAAATTTCGCAAGGTTATCGCAAAACCACCAACAATCGCATGGAGTTAATGGCGGTGATTGCCGGACTTGAAGCATTGAAAAAGGAAGGCATGAACATCACTATTTTTACAGACAGCCAGTATGTGGCTAAAGCCATACAAGAAGGCTGGCTAAAGAATTGGATTGCTACACAATTTAAAGGTGGGAAAAAAAATAAAGATCTGTGGATGCAGTTTCATGAACTGGCACAAAAGCACCATATAAAATTTATTTGGGTAAAAGGGCATGCTGATAATCCTTTCAATAACCGTTGCGACGAGCTGGCAACGGCTGCAGCTGATGGAACTAATTTATTGATTGATGAGGAATATGAAAAAGATAAGAACACTCTCTTTGAATGATAGTAGTTTTTGTGCGGTGAATAATTACCGCGATCAAGAACTTCACGCTGACTGAGCTTGCGGCTTGATGATATATCGATTATACAAATAATAGCAGCCAAAGAAAATTCCATTAAAAAATAAAGTAGCCCACACACTGCCCCGGAAAAAAGGAAGAGCAGCTGTAAAACATCTTATTAATCCATTAAACGTTTTTGGATAGGGCTGATTATTAATATCCAACCCACCCCCAATCCAATCAAAGAAATTAGAAGTGATGAAAAAGAAAACTGCACCAGCAAGGGAACCAAGAATGATTGAACCAACATTGTTCTTTTTTATAAAGAACCCAATGACGGTGATGGCTGTAAACAAAATATAGTTCACCCACTGTCCTTCATAGAAACCTTTTATCTCGGTCAAACCCTGTGAATACAAAAACTGGTATAGCACATCAGACATAAGCATAGAGAAAAGGGGCACAAGAAATGAAAACCTTTTATCCTTGATAACAGAACCAGCAAATAATGCCATCGCGATCTGCGGCGCAAAGCCCCAGGGCCTGCTATCCCATACACGATAAAGGGCGGCAGCAACAATTAGCAAAACAAAAACAAGAATCGTAGTTTTTTTATTTTTCATATCTGAAAATTGAAGATGGAAATACAAAAATAAATGAATTGAAGGAATGTCTCGCGGTAGTTTATTCAGTATGGTGAGCAGGTACAGAGGCCCGGTATAAATCAGTTTCGGATAAACCGGTTAAAGTAATCTGCTGACCACTGATAATAAATGCTGCTTCACCTTTATCCAACTCCAGTTTATCAACTCCAGAGGTGATCAACAAATTTCCGTCTATCACTAAAAGAATTTCTGCCGTAGCCGAGTCAAGTATTGAATTATCACTTTTTCTAAATTCGAAATGACTCAATTTGAAATCAGGTGCAGCGGTTCTGTATACTTTCTCATGATCTATTTTCTGCGGATGAAGAATTTGGGGTATAGTCTCTTCAAACTTTATATTCCTCATTAGTTCTTTTACATCGATGTGCTTGGTAGTTAAACCGCCACGTAACACATTATCGGAGTTAGCCATAATTTCCACATTTTGCCCTTCAAGGTAGGCGTGGGGCACGCCGGCATCCTGGAATATTCCCTCGCCTTTTTTCAAATGAATAAGATTGAAAAAATAAATGGAAAAAATTCCACGGTCATTTGATTGATGGTTAAATGATAAGGCGGCTCTTGCCGCCCAAAAATCTTCCTGGTCTTTTGTTAATTTATTTTGCTGATATAATGGAATGATTCGATCAAGCAATGGCTGCAATAACCGCGTTACCGATTGCTGTGGCATTTCCATAACAGTCTTATAAAGCTGATCGTACCCGGTTTCATCAAATATGTCCAATAAAGGTTTTAACTCAGGTATGGATTGAAGAGTGGCTCTTAATCTCCCGACAGGTTTAAATCCGTGTATCAACCAGAAACTATTTAAAGAGACTACTAACTCCGGCTTATGATTATTGTCCCTGTAATTACGATTCGCGGCATTTAGCGGAATACCTTCGGCATTCTCTCTCTCAAATTCAACTTCTGCCGTATGCTTCGATGGATGCACCTGGATGGATAGCATATCTTTTACATCAAGCAGTTTCAATAAATAGGGTAAACATCCGAATTTTTTTACCACTGTTTTTCCAAGAATTCGTTCGATATCATTCGAAATAAACTTATTCAATTCAACATTCCCTTGTAAAGTTTGAAGAAGAGACGGAGATGATTCATGCGCTCCCAGCCAATATTCAGCCATTGGTTGCTTGAATGGGTTCGGCTGTGATAATAAGTTTGAAAGGAAATCAGCTCCTCCCCAATCATAATTCCTGATAACCCCTTTCAATTTATAGATTCCGGATTTGTCACTGCCCATCCTGAACTTTTTGTATTTTAAAGTAAAGATAGGTTATGGCCATACACAACCAGTTGGGAAAGGAAGCCGAACAAATGGCGGTAAATTATCTTTTGGAAAATGGATATGAAATTCTTCACTGCAATTGGCGGTACTCTTATTATGAAATTGACATCATTGCCAAGAAAAATGATTTGCTTCGAATTATTGAGGTAAAGTCATTGAAGACATCACAACTCAGATACCCCGAAGAAAGTGTGACAAAGAAAAAATTTAAATACCTTTTAAAGGCTGCAGATGAATTTCTTTTTCAGCACCAGGAATACAGGCATGTGCAGTTTGACATACTTTCCATTACAATAAACCCTGAAAGGGAGCCAGAGTTTTTTTTGATTGAGGATGTTTTTTTGTGAAGGGGCAAGGCACAAGGAACAAGATTCAAAGAAAAACGTTAGAAAGTATAGGAAGGCCGTTCACCAGCTTATTGGGTTTCGACTATTCGACTCTATCGACAGCTGACTGCCGATTGCCAACTGACTTTAATTTCTCCATCATTTTTTCAACCATTCGATAAGTGGCGGGACAATATTCCACATTTTGTTTGTGCACGTGCATGAATTCAACCATTTTTTTTCTTGGCAAGTGCGGAAAGCCGGCGCAATCGAGCGGCCTCACTTCATAGATAGTACAAAGGTTTGTTTCAAGATCAAGGAACTGGCAGGGGGTGTTGCGGTTCATCCAGTCACCGGTGCCTCGTTCTTTATACAACCATTTATCTTTGAATTCACGTGCCGTCATTCCAAGATGCGCTGAAATTCTTCTCATGTCTTGCGCTGTATAAGTTGGCGTCATATTCTTACAGCAGTTC